>Ga0080005_161492_pt1 | contig 222226 bp, 210 predicted proteins | sample JossMetagenome_2_FD_69208 | JGI IMG/M metagenome (GOLD analysis project Ga0080005, IMG submission 69208) | Hot spring sediment microbial communities from Joseph's Coat, Yellowstone National Park, USA - JC3_ASED (SPADES assembly) (version 2) | ecosystem: Environmental > Aquatic > Thermal springs...
CATGTCCCAGCCAATAATCCTGAGCCTAAAGCCTCCAAGAATCTCAACATAGCCATCCCTAACCCTGTAGCTGTATCCATGTGTTAGCCAAAGCCTAGGAGTCTTAGCCCCAGGCACTCTACCCCTATTAGGATTCCCAAGCCAAGACTTGGCAATTGCAATAGCCTCTCTATAGCAATCCTGAGCAACTTTAGAAGGTAGACCATACCTCTCCTTGAGAATGTTGTATAATAGCTTATGGGCTTTGCCAAGGCTAAGAGCATTATTCTCAACAACAACCCTAATTGCATAGTTAAGACCCTCTCTATACCTCCTCATGAGGTTCACGAGCTTCTCAAATAGGATGGGCTCGGGGCTAACCCTCATCTTAATGGTTAGGGTTAGCAAACCCTCATCGCCTGAAGACATACCTACTCAACCCTGTTCCTAGCTATGTTGACCTTTCTGAAGCAATTTGGGCATGTAGCATAGTACTGCTTTCTCCCCTTGTAGTCCCAGACATAACCGCACTTAGGGCATTTAAGCTTTACCAACCGACCACCAACCAACTAATAGAGAAAACCACCTTATAAGCTTTTCTACTCATCCCCGCCTTAAAAGGCGAGGCTTTCAGTTGTAAATGTAGACAGACTAAACCTAGCAATAATTGATGAAAAAGGAAACTTGCGGGACTGCAAAACCTTCTGGTTCTCAGAGGCAACGACTAGAGGGTTTTCAAGGAGGAGTGCTAGAAGCATCATGGGTGCGAAGATTCGTGAAATGCTTAGCTACGCCTATCATCACAACGTTAAAACATTGTTTTTAGAGAACCCAGGTGTTCCAGGTGTTCTAGGAAAGCTAAAGCTTCTATGGGTTAGGAACGGCGATAGAAAGCATGAGAACCACAACTACAAGAAAGCTGTTTTCAGAAGCTCTGTCATTGAGATGATAGCGTTGAAAACACCGCTATATAATATCAAAATCGAATACGTAGACCCAAAGGGGACAACAAGTTCTAGAGAGCATGACGAAATCATGAAGAGATATAGGCTAGACAGCCATGTCGCATCAGCACACCTAATAGCATTAAGAGGTCTTAGAAATCAATGAATATGAGCACTACAAATGATTATGAAGACCAAAACAGCCCTAAGCCAAGTCAAATCTCTTCGGCCTCTTATCCCTAGGACCTATACCATCCATCCAATGGTACTGAGAAACAAAATTACCTCCAGGCCATCTAACGACAGGTGGTTTGATTGCCTTAATAGCCGTAGCCGGGTCTATATCAACTGTGAATACCTGTGAATAGCTGTAAATACGTAGCTTAATCACTTTCTATAACTACTAACACCTTGACTCTTTTCCCATGGAACTTCCTGAGCTTTAGTTGGTAGTCTTTTGGTGGGTATATAACATATCTATCACCAGATATCTTAACTACACTAGCTTCAAACATATAAACAATGCTCATGAAACCACCAAAGCTTTAGAAGTCAACAAAATTTATAAGCATTGTTAGCAAATTTTCTACTTGCTGTGAACGCCAATGAGCCTCTCTATGAGGGTTTTGGCAACAGCAAGAGTTGAGGCTGTTGCCCCCGAGGGAGGTGAGGCTCTATTAATTCAATTCCTAAAATTGTATAGAGATGCAGTTCAATATGTAGTTGATGGTATTTGGGGTTTAGGTGATACTCCATCTGAAGAGAGTTTGCATAAGATGTTCTACAGCGAGTTGAGGAGGCTTGGTTTTAGAGCTCACCATGTTTCAGAGATTTACAAGCGTGGCAAGGAGGTTGTTGAGGGTACTAAGAGGAATAGGGGCTCTAAACCTGTTTTAAAGAAGCTGACTGCAAGGATACACCCACTAGACTACAGAATTGACTTCAGCGCAAAAACGTTGAGAATAGCTGTATTGAATGATGAGTGGGTTGAGCTGAGGCTCAAGTGGTATAAGTATTTAGATAAGTACCTTGATGGCTCTTGGAAGCCTGGGGAGATACTTGTTAGCTATAGGAATGGAAAAATACTTGTTTACATAACATTTCACAGAGATGTTAAACCCATGGATTCTAGGGCTGTTATGGGTATAGACATAAACTTCAACAACATAACATACACAGTCATAGACTTGAGTGGAAATCTAATCACGATTGGTGTTATACCTTTCAAAGGGTTGGAGAGGTCTCTTCACCTAAAGAAGCTTTCTGAAGAGCTTCAGAAGAGGTACCCAAATTCTTGGAGATTCATAAAATGGGTTAGAGGGGTTAGGGGTAGGTGGCTTAGCAAAGCTAAAAACATATTGATGGACTCAGCCCACAGAACATCTAAGAGGCTTGTGGAGATAGCCAAAGAGTATAGAGCATTAATTGTTTTTGAGGATTTGGATAAGCTCAAAGAGAATAGCAATAACGGTTACAAACTCTTGTGGGAAAAGTCTCTGTGGTGCTACAAGAGAATACAGATGTTTGCAGAGTACAAAGCAATGGTCTACGGAATTAAAACAATTTATGTAAACCCATTTAAAACATCCAAGAGGTCTCCAAATGGAGAAAAGCTTAGGTTCATAAACTATAGATTCGTTGAGCTTGGAGATGTGGTGACATCTAGAGATGTTATAGCATCTTGGAACATAGCTTTGAGGGGTTTGAAGAAGTTAAAGCGTGTGAGGGGCTCAAGGGTTTTGTTGAGCCCTGATAGCCCTGCAGATGAGGGTGTGAAAACCCGATCCAATGCAGGGAACCCCGAGGCAAGAAAAATATATCCACAAATATTTACAACTATTCACAAATAATTGCCTCGGGGAAACCCTCTCTATCTTAAAGGGCGAAGCCTTAAACAAGTGGTGAAAGTATTGATGTTCTATCGAGTTAAGAAAGTTAGGTATAAGGATGCTACATATTACTACCTCTACAAAGAGTGGTATGACCCCGAAGCCAAGAAGAAGAGGTCTAAGCTTATTGGTAGATGCGATGAGCTGGAGAAGATTGTTGAGAGGCTTAAGCATGGAATTGAGAATCAATGGTGCGGGGGGTGGGATTTGAACCCACGCAGGCCTACGCCATCGGGGCCTAAGCCCGACCCCTTTGACCTGGCTCGGGCACCCCCGCTCTTTGTTTCTCTGTTGTGTTTGTTTACTTTTGCGCTTCAGTGTAAGTTAAAACTAAAGGTTTATAATTTTATCGAGTGTTGTTCTCATACCAGTTGGAATTCTATTACATAGACTTGGGGGTTTGAGGAAATCACCTTATTGCCATATATCTTGGCAAGTGATTTTAGGAGATCTTCTCTTGAGTTGAATCCATCTGCCTTTATCTCTTCTTCTGTTAGTTCGCTAAGTTTCTTTCTATACACCTTTTTTATTTTTGCTTTCCCAATTCTTACATGGCCTGCATATACTTCTACAACATCATCTTCCTTCAAGTTTGTTGAAAGTCTTATGGTTGTAATCTTTTCTCCTGTGAGTATTTTTCCTGCATAATGTAGTTTAAATATGAGTTTCTTCATTTTAATGTGATCCCTAATCGTTTACTTTAACTTCTTCCTCTTCCTCACCAACTTCTTCAGGTATCTTCACTATTAGGTAACCCTCCTTAATAACTCTCACAATATCCCTTCTAATTATCTCTTCAACTATCTCCCTAAACCCACTTAAAGGCTCTTCAGATCTTATTTTTACGTCTAGTTTCTTTGCAAGATTCTTTATAGCATTTAAACATCTATCTCTAGCTATACATATGTCGCACTTACAATACTCTCCTTTAATAAAGGCAAAGCCTATGATCTCATCTATGAAGCCACCCTTATTTGGATAAATAATGAGGTTTATAAGCCCTTTTTCATCTACTTCAACATCATATATTAGGAAAAGTCGTGCAGCAACATAAAACCTGCCATCGTGATACATAATAACACCACTTTTTCTAAGGGTATTTAAATGCCTGTATATTGCTGTCCTGGAAATTCCAAGAGTGGAGGCAATTTCATTAGCTGTCGTGATTCCGCGTGCCATTAGCGAAACAATAGCACATCTAATTTCATTCTTTATACAGCTCTCAAACGTTTTATGATTTATCATTCTAATCAAATCAATTTCAGGGTAATTTGCAGGTAGTGTAAGCGATTTTATCCTATTTATGGGATTGTGGAAAGCTTGCATTATACGCACCCCTCTAAACTAGTATAGTAATTCCACAACTTCTTCCTAAAAATTTTGCATAGAAATCTTATACAGATGCGCCAACAGCTTTTAGAATTTTAGAAAAGTTGCTCCAGACAATCATCTTAACATCGCCTTCGCTCAACCCTTTAATATTTGCTATAAGACTAACAAGTTCTGGCAGTAGAGATGGTTCCAAAAGCATGCCCTTATATTTGTAAGGACCATCAGATTCTGTTACAAGTCTCTCCATAGGCACAGCCCTAATAACCTCAGCATGTTTTTTCTGCACCTTTGCAGCAACATTTACACCAACATAGTACCCCTCATCCACAACCTCTTTAAGCAAATCTATAGGACCTGTATACCAGTGAAAAATAGCCACTCTAACACCACTCTTCCTAAGAACTCCTAAAACCTCTTTCCAAGCATTTGGAGCATGAATGCTTATTCCCAGCTTATAGATCTCAGCAAGCTCTACAAATTCCTTGAATACTTTGAGTTGAATTTCAAATGTTTCTGGAGTGAATAGTTTGTCAAGACCTATCTCACCTAAAAATCTCACAGAACCCCCATAGATTACATCTGTTAGGGGCTTCACATCCACCTCTCCTCTAATACTCCAAGGATGTATTCCAATAGCAGGAACAACTCCTCTACATCTCTTAGCTATCTCAATTGTTTTAAAACTGCTGGGAATATCATCAGAAACTGCTAGCATTACATAGCCATTTTCACAAAGTTTCCTCAAATCAGTAACACTAAACTCGTAAAGATGTATGTGAGAATCTACAAATGGTATTGCATCCATCATTTCACAATCACCAGGTTTCTTCCAAGCTGACCTCCTCCCCACCCTGAAAGGTGAGGGTTCTCGCTAAGGTGGAAAGGTTTGAAATCGCATTCCCTCTTCCTGAGGGTTCAATCCCAGGCCAGATCCCCAGCCCTACCCCTATCCATCGTACTTAGGACTATGGATAAACAGTTTATCATCGCCAATAGCTCAGAGAACTTTTCTTTCTTATAAGCTTTTCCATTCATCTTCTACCTTAAAGAGCGGAGCTTTCAGTTGTAAACTCTCTTACCCTATCCTGCTTAACATGTACAAACTCTGTAAATGCTTCTAGTGGAATGTAAGCAAATCTCTCAAGTTTGTATGTAGGGTGTACTTTGCCGGCTATATTCACCTTGTATCCGCAGTAGGGGCACCTCATGTCCTCAGTAAGGCTCACTTCAAGTATGTCAAAGCCCATTCTCTTTATCAAAACCCTGCCACAGTTGGGGCAATATGTATTCTCTAGCTTATGCCCTGGAACATTTCCTAGGTAAACATATTTCAACCCCTCTTCCACAGCAACCTTAGCATGCCTTTCAAGCATAGCTACAGGAGTTGAGGGGAGGTCAAGCAATTTGTAATCAGGGTGAAATCGCAGAAAATGTACTGGGGTTTCAGGGCCTAGGTTCTCTACAACCCACCTAGCTAGCTTCCTAGCCTTTTCAATATCATCGCCATACCTTGGCACAACAAGATCTGTAACCTCGACAAACACACCTCTCTTCCTTAACTCTACCATAGATTGAAACACAGGCTCTACATCTGGAACCAGGCTGAATTTCCTCGCAAAATCCTTATCTCCATTACCCTTCAGATCAACCGTAACAGCATCCACAAACTTCGACACAAGCTCTACAGACTCGTCTGTCATATAACCATTTGTAACCATAGTATTAAACAGACCATGTCTCTTAGCAAGTACCCCAACATCATAAGCATATTCCAGAAACACCACAGGCTCATTATAGGTATAGGTAATTCCTTGCGCACCAAAGGCTGTAGCAAGCTTTACAGCTAGTTCTGGTGAAAGCCTCCAACCAGCTATAACCCTTCTCTGGCTAATATCCCAATTCTGGCAAAAAACACATCCCCAGCTACAACCAGTAGTAGACATGGAGAACACCATAGAACCTGGGTTAAAGTGGTATAGAGGTTTTTTCTCAATAGGATCTATAGCAACAGCTATAGCCAAACCATGTGAAACAAGGTAAAGCCTTCCACCAAAGTTCCACCTAATGCCACAAAAACCATACTGATTATCGAGAAGCTTACATCTCCTAGGACACGCTGTACACTCAACAAGACCCTTACTCTCATCGATTACTCTATAGAGAAGCGCTTCTTTAGGCATACTTAACACACCAATTTCACAACAATAGTTCTCTGCAAACAAGGTTAAATATTTCAACGCAGCAGATCTTTGCAAGCATATAAAGATCATTAACAATCAAAACATATAAAACGAAGATTATGAGCCTCCCTACACTATAAACATCGAAACTGCCTCAGGAAGATTAGATATATTGCATGTGTATCCATGGCTATGCTAAATACCATACCCTAACGCAATACCATTCACAGCAAATTTGAAATTAGCTCTAGGCGCTATGAGAAGTTTTAGCAAGAATAGATAAAAAACCTTCACTTAAACTAAGTTTTGGGGAATGCTATTATCATTGCCTCTGCATTTCTAGCTGCATCAACATTATTAGTTCTATTTCAAAGTGCGCTTTTCACAATATTCTTTACAATCTCTTCTGTTACTGGGAAGGGTGTATTAGCATGTAAGTAGCTCAATCTCTTCATAGTGTATTCAGCGATGGTCTCTAAATCTTTTTCTGTGAAGCCATAGTCCCCAAGTCTTTCAGCAAAGCCTATTTCACTTTGGAATTTCTCTACAGCTTTCTGCGCTTTTTCAGCATCCTCAGACACAGGCTTTATTGTTGGATCGAGAAGCCTTAGTATTAGTGCTGAGCTTTCAGGTGCAGCTTTGTGTGTGTAGTAAATCCCTTTGGGTCCCAGTAGAGCTAGTCCACAACCATGAGCGAGTTTCGGTTGTAATCCGCTAATCGCATGCTCTATTGCATGTATTATATGCGTAGATGCAGAATCTATTGCTATACCGGCTAGCATAGAGGCGTAGAGAAGTTTCTCTCTTAGCTCTAAGCTTTTCAAATTATTTACAAGGTTTGGTAGATAGTTAACTATGATGAATACAGCTTCCTTAGCCATGGTCTCAGCTAAGAGTGTGCTCACTTTTGATGTTGCAGCTTCGTAAGAGTGGTAAAAGGCATCTATTGAAGTGTAAATTGTTTGCCTCTTATCTAACGTAAGTGTATATCTCGGATCATCTACAGAGACCTCTGGATACTTTAGACCAAGTCCATGCTTCTCCTTCTCTTCATCTAAAGTAACAACAGCATATCTATCAACCTCTGTACCTGTACCATGAGTTAGATTTATAGCTAATAGTGGAAGACTTCTCTTAGGCTTCCTACCCCTTGCATAATCCCTCACAGTACCGCCACTCAATGCTATTACACTAGCCACTTTCGCAGTATCTATAATACTTCCACCTCCAATAGCTATGATGGCATCTGCCCCCTCATTCCATATGACCTTCGCTAAGCCCTCTACCTGGCTAGCCCACGGATTTGGCGAAATATTGTCATAAACCACATAACTTACTCCAAATCCCTTCAAAAGCTTCTCAACATCATCGAGAGCTCCAGAAATGCGGGCTGAGGTTTTTCCAGTTGCTATAACGATTCTCTCACATCCGTTAACAAAATCCTTTGCCTTCTCCAAGGCATTAACTCCAAAGTGCAATAGTGTCATGCTATATTTTAACGTAAACACGACTTTTTCACCAATGCATCAAAAGTGCTGAGATATTATTTAAACTTTACCCAGTTGACATTGAATCAAGGCTGGTCAACAAATGGTCTTGGTCATCAGATACCCGTCTTCACCATCAAGATAGTATCCTTTTAACCTAGAGATGATTCTATAGCCTAGGGATTCATACAACTTTATTGCGGGTTCATTACTCACCCTAACCTCGAGTCTGAAGTTACAGACCTTGAAAATTGTGCGCATGGCGCTCTCAATTGTTTCCATTAATCTCCTCCCAATACCTCTCCTCCTATACTTCTCATCAACACATATAGAAGCTATATGGCCAAAACCATCCATTCTAATCATGCCAGAAACGTAACCAACAATATTTTTTTCAGTACCATTCTCAGCTACGAAAAAGAGCTCTGGATAGAGCTGATAAAGCATTAGAAGCACAACCTCTGGATAAGGATCCTTAAAACATCTCTTCTCAAGTTCATAAACACTCCTAATATCATCCTTTACAGCCCTTCTAATCACTATCACTCTAAACACCGAGAAAGAGATATGTTGACATACCAATAGCAATGAGAATTATTGCTGCATTTATTTTGTCTAGCATCTTAACCTCTACAAGTTTACCTATAAAGCCCTTCTTCACAGCTATGGAGCTCAGAAATATTGTGCCATCTGTTATGAAAAGGGGTATAGCGTTAAATATGAAGAGACTGAGATTGACAACAAATATGAAGTTCAGGTACTGCAATAGCTCCTGAATGAAGAGGCTGCTGTAAGGTTTATCACCTCTCAGTAGAATAATAGTGTCTTGCATACCTATGCCTAAACAGGGTTTTGCCAAGCCATATCTACTCATATACTCAACGTTATAAGAATCTAGCACAACGTTTTTATCAAAGCACACACCACTTCTACACACTGTTAGCATCACTGCATTCCCTAACTTTGTTGCATTCAATATTTTGGCTATATCACTAACGCTTCTCACTGCAGTGCCATTAACAGCATATATTATGTCACCACTTTGTAGCCCCAACCTCTCTCCAGGGCATTGCAGCACATTGCATATACTGCAATCGACATTCACAATCTCAACAGCTGTAGAAAGTGTAACACCTGAAAATAGTATGAAGATGATTAGTAGCTGTGCTACTATTGCTACTAACGCATTGGCAAAGGGACCTGCAGAAGCTATTGAGGCCTTGGAAACTGAAGAAGCATTTTTGAAGAGATCATCATCTAGTTCCACAAATGCTAAAGGAATTAGAAATAGGCATCCTATACCCCAATTCCTAACACCTACACCTTCACGTATAGCCACTACCGCATGTGCAAACTCGTGAACAGCTGCCCCTATGGATATAGAGATGATTAAGTATTTTACTATTGATGTTATGGTAAACAGAAGAGGCACTGGAACAGCTACTGGCTGTGGTGGTGCAGCAACACCTCTGGAAAAAGCTATAAAGCCTTTAATCATGTTGAAAAAGCTTGGTATAAAAATTATGTAAAAGAGTGCCATGCCTAAAAACATCGCAAATATGTATACAATTCTCATGACCTTATGAGATCTTGTTATCTTTCTTTGCACAGGTTTGACTTCTCTTCCAATGTATAGTAACATTCCTCCTACAAAGAATTTGAGCTTTGCAAATCCAAGTTTAAACTCTCTATTCCCAAATATTATCGAGAGAAAAGTGAAGAATAGTGTCCAGAGGGCTAACATGTATAGCAGTATGAACTGCTGCACTTCAATTACACACCTTATACCTCAAACTCAGTGCCTTACAGAACGAGTGGTATCTTAAGCTTATTTTAAACTTTAGACACTATTGAATATGAGAACAGCATGACGATATTTGAAGGTTATGTAAAGAAGATTGTTTATGATGATGAGAAATGGGCATTGCTAAGGCGTAAGAGGGAGTCGGCTCTAAGACTCATGCTTACTTTAAAGCGTTGTGGCATTGTTAATGCTGTAGTGCATGGAAGCATTGCTAGAGGTGATGTTGAGGAGGATAGCGATATTGATGTGTCTCTACTCAAACCCTATTCACCAGGCTTACTTGAGCTTTGTCTAGAGAGGAGTGGTTATAGCATATATAGCAAAGTGATCGTTATGCCAACACCTATACACACACCAAAAATCTATATATACCTTGATTCACGCAAAGAGCTTGCAGTATCCAATCCGCTTGCTGAGCTGAATTCCATAGAGATAGAGTTTTACAGATTTAGTGGCATGATTGAGCTGAAGGAGTTAATCGAAAATTTGAGGGTTTCTGGAGTAAATAAGAAGCTCATGCTTATAGAGCCTACAAGCTATGGTCACATAGAAACGCCTGTAATAGGTAATGAGCACTATGTGGCTAGAAAGCTCAAGGTATCTCTAGCCGTTGTAAGGGATAGGGTAGAGGCATTAATGAGGAGAGCTAGAGAAGGACATACAGGGCTTTTCATCGAGCAGGAGGTGTCTATAAACATGGATACTGAGATGTTTGTGAGAAGGCTTTGTAATGAGAATAAGGTGTTTAGAGAGAGGTTGCAGAGGTATGACCTTTGCACATAGTATAGTGGGAAATGATATTGTGGGTTACTGGTATGGAGAGCTGGCAAAGGGCTGCAAACTATGTATGAAAGGTGCGAAAGTAGTGATATTCATTACAGGGATCTGTGGTCTGGATTGCTACTACTGTCCTATAAGCAGAGAGAGGAGGTTTGTTGGAGCATTTTATACAGATGAAGAAAGAATTACAAGACTTGGAGAAATACTTGATGAGATAGCTCTTGTCAGAGCAGAGGGGGTTTCAATAACAGGTGGAGAGCCTTTTCAAAGATACGACCTAACAACGAAGGTGATAAAGCTTTTGAAAGAAGTGCATGGCCCCTCTTTCCATATACATCTCTATACATCTGGTCTTGGCGCATCTAGAGAAGCTGTAAAGTATCTAAGCAGTATAGGACTAGATGAGATAAGGTTTCACATAGTTAACAACTCTCTATGGAAATTAGTGGAGTTCGTGACTAGGGAAACGTCAATGGATGTGGGTATAGAGGTTCCAGCAATACCAGGAGAGGAGGAGAAGCTATGGGGCATGATTATCAAGGCTAATGAAGTAGGTGTGAAATTTGTGAATATAAATGAGCTTGAGGTAAGCGAGACTAATGTAAGGGGAATACTATTTCGGGGATTTAGAATTGATGAAAGTGGCAAGGCTGTGGTTGGAAGTGCTGAAACTGCAAAAAGGGTTATGCAAAAAGCTGTAGAAAGTGGGTTGTCGATAGCCATACACTATTGCCCTGCTCTTTACAAGGATTTTGTTCAGCAAAGGGCTAGAATGATTAGGAAGGCTAGAACGTGTGCTGGTGAGAGAGATAGAGTTACAGAAGAGGGTTATCTGATTAGTGATGGCAGAGAAGTAGAGCCAAGACTTGAGGTATGTGCACCACTATTTACATAGACTCGCATAAAAAGTGCTTGATCTTTTCATAATCAATTTTAACATATCTCTCGAGACTACCAACATCGTACCACAAGTCTCTGTGGATAAACGCCTTTACCTTGTAGCCTTTTCTAATCATCCAAGGAACTAAATCACCCATAATATCAAAGGCGCTTCCCAGAGAATCCTCAACATATTTCAATACATGTGTTTCAAATGCTAACACACCTATTGTTACATATAGTTCTAGCCAGGGTTTTTCAGAAAGTTCAATAACGTTGCCAGTATTATCAATCTTAGCCACTCCAACAGGTACCTGATATTTGTTAGAAACAACAAGAGTTGCATCAGCGCTTTCACCTTTATGAAAAGACACAAGGTTTTCAACATTTATTGGAGCTAATATATCTCCATACCACACAAGCACAGTGCCCCCAATTATTGCACGCGTTTTGTAGGCCTTTAGAAGAGCGCCTCCAGTCCCCTGATACACCTCATCGTCAAGGCTGTACTTTATATACACACCATGATGTGAACCATCACCAAAGTAATTTCTGATCTGTTTCCACCTGTACCCTACAAGCAGAACAAAGTTCGATATGCAAAATCTCTTAAGCCAGCAAATGATGTGTTCAAGAATAGGTCTCTCTTCTATACCTATAGGGATCATTGGTTTTGGAACGATATCGGTATAGGGTTTGAATCTAGTTCCTTCACCACCAGCGAGGATCACAACACTAATATTGCATAAATCAGCCCTATGTGAAGCCACAAATCCCAACCATTTCGATAAAGTCGAGCAACCACTATATAAAAGTTGATCACCTTAATCCTTTGCATTAAGCTTATGTAGTAGGTACTATAAAGCCAAAAACATATAAAGCTATCGATGATTATCCTATTGTGGTAGAACTGCGTTGAGTGCTTTGATGGAGTCTATAGAGAAGGAGGCTGAAGAGATTATAAAAGATGCTGAGAAGAAGGCTGAAGAGATTATTGAAGAGGCTAAGAAAAGAGCTGAAGAGGTTTTAAATGATGAGAACTACTTGCATGAGCTTGAGTCCTTAAGGAAAGAGCTTGAGAGAAAGCTGGAAGACGAAATAAATAAGATTATTGATAATGCTAAGGTAGAGGCTAACAACATCCGCAAGATCTATAGCGAAAAACTAGAGTCCATTGCGAAGCACATAGCATCTATTGTTACTGGAGTTGATATAGTGTAAACTGTTTGTGGTGTGCAAGAGTTGAAGTGGAGGTATGCATTTTTTAGCGATCCTGATACGGCTCTAAAAACATATATCATTGTTCCAAGAGACTATGTGGACGTAGCTTTAAGTGAATTACTTAAGTTAGGAATATTTGAGGTGATACCTCGAGAGGAGGGGAAGAGATTAGAAGAGATAAAAGAGTATATAGCACTTGTTGAAAAATGTAGAAAAGTAGTTGATGCGCTTAATGCTCACATCAAGGAGCAGGTAGAGGTAGAGATAAAGGACATGCCAAGAGACACTAGAAGAGCTATGGAGCAGCTATATGAAAAGCTAGCGTCAGTTGCAGAAATGGTTGAGGATCTTGATAAAAAAGAGGTGGAGTACACAGATAAGCTAAAGAACATCACTACCCTTAGAAAGTACCTTGAACATATCAGTAGTCTATATCCAAACGCAGATATAACTATAGTGGACTATATAGGTTCTTATATAGCTGTAAAAACTTTATTGGGGGCAAAAAGTGATGTAGATGAGCTTAAGAAGAGTATTGAGTATGTGGCTGGAGAAATCGCGTTAGAAGGTCAGATGGTTATTACAACAGTTGTTCTCAGGAGAGAGTTTCTAGAGGAGTTCTATAGGGAAGCTGAACATAAGAGAGTGAGGGTCTTAGAAATATCAAAATTGTATGGAGTTGAAACTCTATCGAATATAATCAAGAGGATGTCAGCTGAAGAAGAGGTGATGAAGAATGAGCTGAGGAAATTAGAGGAATTAAGAAATGGAACGATAAAGAGGTATTTGCATGATATTGCAATGCTGAAGATATTGATAGAAGCTGAAAGCTCCAAGGCAGAGCTTCTGAAAAACGCCTTGCAATCAAAACACTTAGCCTTAGTACTAGGCTGGATACCGATGAGCAAGAGGGGTGATGTGTATAAAAGCCTCAGAGACATTCCATTCAATGCCACATTTGAAGAGGATCCAAACCCCCCGGTAGAATTCAACAACTTAAAGCCTTTTAAACCATTTGAAACGTTTACAGAGCTAAACGGCTATCCATCGCCAAAAGAATGGGATCCCACACCATTTCTTACATACTTTTACATACTGTTCTTCTCACTAATGTTTTCAGATATAGGCTACGCCATTGGATTGATTATAGGAGCTAGATACATTTTGCCATTCTTTGTTCAAAACCCTGAAACTTTGAAGAAACTGAGAAGAATAGCATATATCACAGCTGCTGCAAGTATAGCAACAGGAATTCTATCTGGAAGCTTCCTAGGTTCATTAATAGGGCGATATATATCATCGGCATTACCATTCCAGATAATACCTTCAATGCCGCCGGGTTTAGGAGATTATAGAGCTGTTGCAAATGTAGTTAACTTCTACATAAAATTAGCACTGCTGTTAGGCTACATAGTTGTGCTAATATCTCATATTATAGGATCTCTAAAAGCATTCATAAAGGCAAGGGATTTATGGTCGGCATTGCTTGAAATCTCCATGATTATCATGATGATCTTTGGACCAGCATTTTTAAAGCTGCACTTTAGTGTTGAGCAGAATATTGATGTCTTTAACTTGTTGAAGATACTGCCAAGACAAGTCATAGACTACACCATTTATGGCACACTCCCAGTATTGATACTGGCTAAGGTTAAAAGCATGGGATCTATGGGTGTAATGCTATGGATATTTGATGTTGTAGGGATAATGGGAGACATATTTTCATTCATAAGAATTGCAGGCATAGCCATAGGAGGTGCAATGCTAGCAGAAATATTCAATAGCTTTGTATATAGCACAATAACCTCACTATCAGCAATAAGTATTGGTATAGGAATTATAGCTGGAATTGTCATGGCATTTATGCTTCACCTATTCAACTTAGCATGCTCCGTTCTAGGACCATACATACACTCCCTAAGACTAATACTATACGAGATGTCATCAAAATTCTACGAGGGGAGTGGAAGAAGACTAAACCCGGTGAAAGTTACGCTAGGCACAGTAAGCCTAGGTACTATAAGCAGATAAACCCATAATGTTTTACCACTCACCAAGTATTAAAAAATATTTACAACTAGACACAAAGCTTGGCAATAATTCATTACATTTCCCTCAAGCTCCCTTACTACAGTGGCTCACAGCCCTGCAGATCTCGGAAACCTGTGGATAACCAGGAATTTGCTGTTTTTCAAAGCCTTTACACAGCATCAGCACATCCATAGCTTTAAGAAGTTTTTAGTAATATTCACAGCTCTCCACGAATCATTCTAGATCTGTAATAACTTTAAAGAGGTTTATTTTTAAGAAAGCTTATATTCTGATCCTAGCCTAGGTTAAGGGTGGTTTAACTCTATGTCAGCAAATATCATAGCATCTATAGCACCAGGTCTTGCAGAGGCATTAGCGGCTATTGGAAGTACCGTGGGGATATATATTGCTGTTGCTGCAGGTATACCGGCAACAGCTGAAGACCCTTCACAGCGAGGTAGAGTAATGGTATTATCATTTTCACCAGCAACGCAAGCCATGGTTTACGGATTTGTATACATGTTTATGATGTATAGTAGTATCCTCCCATCATTATTTAGAGCACACCCAGAATTGCCATCGAATATAGCTGGGGCAATACTTGCTATAAGCATATTTGTAGGTATGGCAGAACTTGTTTCAGCATGGATGCAAGGAAAGGTTTGTGCTGATGGAGCTGCACAATTGGTTAAAACCCGTGGAGCGATCTTTGGTCCTACAATCATTCTTGCTGCTTATGAAGAGCTGTTTGGAATTCTTGGGATGGTCTTTGGATATCTCATGGTAAGTATTGTAGCTGGCTGGGCTTAGGAAATGAGTGTTGAGGAGCTTAGGAAGGCTGTTTTGGAAAAAGCTAGGAAGGAGGCAGAGGCTATAATATCTAGGGCTGAGGAGGAGGCTAGGAGAATAGTTGCGGAAGCCATGCAGAAAAAGCAGGCTTTGATTGAAGACTATAAAGCAAGAATTGTTTCGGAACTGAATCCCGAGATTAAGTTAGCTGAAGCAAGGTATAGGGCTAGGATTATTGTAGCTGAAGCAAAGGGCTCTATAATTAAGGAAATAAGTAGTGCTGTTACAATGATGCTAAATGGTATGTCTAAGGAAAAGCGCTTGGAATCACTAAAGAAATTAATTGACGAAGCTCTGCAAGAGGTCTTAAACTCTGTAGGCAGAGTTGAGGATGTTGTTGTAAAGATTTCCCAGCGAGATATGGAATTCGCTGAATTGATTAAGAGCTATGTTGAGGAGAGATATGGTATAAGAGTTGCAAAAATTGAAAGAGCTGAGGTTATCGGTGGAGTTATTATTGAGTGTTTTGACGGCAGTATTGCTGTGGATAATAGCTATGATGAGAGGCTTAAAAAAGCGTTAAGAAATGTTTTACCTCAGTTCCTTAGGTAGCAAAGGCTATGAGCTATAAACCATCTGTAGAGGGTATAAAAACAGTTTTGGTTACGTTATTGGCTAAGAACCCTAAGCTTGAAGAGATTTTGCAACTAGCATTAGAAGAGAGATTTATGGATTTGGCACAAGTCTTGACAAGATATAATTCTAGAACAGATTTTATAAAGCTTGGGGCTGCAAAAAATATTGATGAAATTGCCTATGTTTTGACAGATTTAGAGAAGAGGGAATTTGAAGAGGTTCGCAACATACTGCCTCAAGAAATTCAACTTTTTTACGGAATTTTTCTCACTTTCTTCGATTTAGATAACATATACTCAGCTATACTTAGCAAGGACAAGAAGTTAACAAAGCTGATTTTTTCCAGAAGTCAGGAAATTGAAATTTATAGTAAGTGTTTTGAGAGTAAGGAGTATGTGTGTTTGTTAAAGGAATTCCTGAGAGGTATTAAGAGCAGTCTTGATGTGGGTGTGGTGAAGAAGCTGTTTATTGGAAGCTATGCAAAGGCATTGAGTTGCATTGCCTTGCTCGTTACATCAAGATACTGTAAGTATGTACTTAATGCAAATAAGCTTGGTATAACCCCTAAAGAATCTCTACAAGAATTTGTTGAGAATGTTATCTACAAGTATATGCCAAGAGAGCCTAGCGGCTGGCTTATTATAGCAAAGATAAGTGATGTTGCTACATATTTTCATGAGGTGTTTAAGAAAGACCCCAGCAAGATAACACTTTATGAGGCAGAGTACATATATAAAATGTGTAAGGATCTCTTGCTCTACTCTCCGCAACTCATTGACCTACTTACACTATACCTTATAAATAGATATTATGAGGTCTACACCCTCAAATTTATTTTACCACAGTCTAGGGTGTTTAGATGAGTGAAGTAAAGGAGTTGACTAAGGGGATATGCGCAGTTGTTAAAAAAGATTTTGAGACTTTAATGAGAATCCTTGGTGTAAAGGAGGTATTTGTAGTAAATGATTGGGGAGAGGCTAAAAGGATTTTAGATGAAATCTCTATGCGCAAAGATGTTGCTATAGTGCTTCTGCAAAAAAGCATAGTTCCGCAAGGCATTAGCTTTGTGGATTTGAATCTACAACAGCTATACCCCATAGTAGTACTATTCCCTGATACCAAAGAGATTTTATCAGAGCCTCTGCAAAGTTTTTATAGAGAGCTTATACGTAGATATATAGGGTATGAAATTCATCTTGGGTGACTGTATTTGAGTGAAAGAGTTGGAAAAATTTATAGAATTGCAGGACCTTTAGTTGTGGCTGAAGGCATATCAAACCCTGTAATGTATGAGGTTGTTTATGTTGGTAAGGAGGGGCTCATAGGAGAGGTAATTGCTGTCAGAGGCGAAAAGGTGTATATTCAAGTCTATGAAGAGACTTCTGGCCTCACAGTAGGTGAAAGAGTTGAGACAACTGGAAGGCCATTATCTGCAGAGCTGGGGCCTGGTCTCATAAGCTCTATATATGATGGTCTGCAGAGGCCGGAGAAGGAAATAGCAAGGCTTTCTAGCGACATATTCATTAGGAGAGGTGCAAAACTTCCAGCTCTAGATAGAGGTAAGAAATGGCTCTTTAGAAGAGAAAGAGGCTTGAGTATGGGAGAAAAAGTTTATCCAGGGGATATCATAGGGTATGTAGAAGAAACACCACTAGTTATACACAAGGTTATGGTGCCTCCAGGCATTTCTGGAGAGCTGAAGTGGATTGCTGATGATGGTGATTATGCTGTTGAGGACACAATAGCTATTGTGTCTTCTGGTTCTCAAGAACATAACGTTAAGTTGCATCAGGTATGGCCTATAAGAGTTCCGAGGCCATTTAAAGAGAAGCTAAATCCTGGAGAACCTCTGGTTACAGGTATCAGGGTTATAGACTATATATTCCCAATAGCAAAGGGTGGCAAAGCCTCTGTTCCAGGGGGGTTTGGAACAGGAAAGACTGTGCTGTTACAGGAGTTGACTAAGTGGAGTCATGCTGATATAGCTATATTTGTTGGTTGTGGTGAGAGAGGGAATGAGATGTCAGATGCTCTCACAAGTTTTCTAAAGCTTATGGATGTGAGGAGGGGTAGGCCAATGATGGAGAGAAGCGTTTTCATTGCTAATACCAGTAACATGCCTGTTGCTGCTAGAGAGACAAGTGTTTTCTTAGGGGTTACAATTGCTGAGTATTTCAGGGATATGGGTTACGATGTAATAATGGTTGCAGACTCTACAAGTAGGTGGGCTGAGGCTATGAGGGAGATAAGTGGTAGAATGGAGGAAATGCCGGGTGAAGAGGGATTCCCAGCATACTTAGCAAGCAGGCTTTCTGAATTCTATGAGAGGGCAGGCAGGGTTAAGGCTCTTGGAAGACCGGAGAGGTTTGGTAGTGTCACAATATTTGGCGCTGTATCCCCACCAGGGGGGGATTTCAGCGAACCTGTAGTTAGAAATACTGTGAGGTATGTGCAAAGCTTTTATGCACTTGACTACTCCCTTGCCACTAGAAGGCACTTCCCAGCCATTAACTGGCTTACAAGCTATAGCCTATATGTTGACTTTGTTAAAGAGTACTGGGATAAGATTTCTGGCGGGAAGTGGAGTGGCTATAGAGCTACTGCGTTAAGAGTGCTTCAGAGAGAAGCTGAGTTAAGTGACATTGTAAGGCTAGTAGGACCTGAAGCTCTACCTGAAGAAGATAAGCTCACATTAGAAATTGCTAGGATAATTAGAGAAGGGTTTTTGCAGCAAAGTGCTCTAGACCCTATTGATGCGTATTCACCCCCAGAGAAAGGTGCCTTAATTATGGAGTGCATAATGGGGTTCTATAAAAGGGCTTTAGAAGCTGTAAACAGGGGTATTGCAGTTGCAAAACTCAGAGAGTTGAAGAGCAGGTACATGCTATTCCAACTAAAGTTTTATGCTCCTGAAGAGCTGAAGAGCAAAATAGTTCCACAGTTTTTTGACACATTAGAGCAGGAGTTTAAGCAGTTGATGAGGTGATTACTATGGCTACTTTAGAGAGAGCCAAAATGATTACAAAGGCTACTAGGCAAATAACTGGGACCAGGGGGGTATTGGTATTTGTAAAGGCATTGGGCGGCATAAGCTATGGAGAGCTCGTGGAGATAGATGTTGATGGGGATATCAGGCTAGGTCAAGTAATTGATGTTAGTAAAGATACTGCAGTAATACAAGTCTTTGGCTCTTCGCTAGGGATAGCAGCAGGCAGAACCATGATAAGGTTCAGAGGTGAAACACTATCTATACCCGTCTCCATAGATATGCTGGGAAGAATATTCGATGGTCTTGCAAGACCAATTGATGGAGGACCACCAGTAGTTCCAGAAGACTATCTCGATATACATGGAGCCCCACTTAACCCAGCTATCAGAATACCTCCTTCAGAGTTTATAGAGACAGGGATATCTGTTATAGATGGGATGTTAACTCTTGTTAGAGGGCAGAAACTGCCTATATTCTCTGGCTCTGGTCTGCCTCATAACAGAATTGCTATGCAGGTAGTTAGGCAAGCTGCTGTTAAGGGTTCTGGAGAGAGGTTTGCAGTTGTGTTTGGAGCTATTGGAGTGACTCATGAAGAGGCAATGTACTTTCTCAATGAACTCAGATCTATGGGAGCACTTGATAGAACCATAGCGTTTATAGCTCCTGCCTCAGCCTCTACTGTAGAGAAGCTGGCGTTACCAAGAGTAGCGTTGACAGCTGCAGAGTTCCTTGCCTGGAGGTATGATATGCACTTACTAACAATATTAACCGACATGACTAACTACTGCGAGGCTCTAAAGGAGGTTTCTGCTGCTCGAGAAGAGGTTCCTGGTAGAAGAGGGTATCCAGGCTATATGTATACAGACCTAGCAACAATATATGAGAGAGCTGGTAGAGCTATGGGTAGGAAAGGCAGTATGACAATAATGCCCATACTCACAATGCCTGACGATGACATTACTCATCCAATACCTGACCTCACAGGCTATATAACAGAAGGGCAAATAGTGTTGTCCAGGGATATGTGGAGAAAGGGTATATACCCACCTGTAGACGTGTTTCTCTCACTCTCGAGGTTAATGAAAGAGGGTATAGGACCTGGAAAGACTCGAGAGGATCATAGAGAGGTGTTTGCACAGCTAACAGCTGCGTATTCTGAAGGTGTGTACTTGAGGGAGCTAGTAACAATTGTTGGCACAGAATCTCTTACAGCAAGAGATAGGAAGTACCTTGAATTTGCTGACCTATATGAGAGGAGGTTCATTAACCAGGGGGAGTATGAGAGGAGAGCAATAGAGCAGACACTAGATATAGCATGGGAGCTTTTCGCCACACTCCCTGAGGAAGAGCTTAGGCAGATGAGGCCAGAGACCATAAGGAAGTATCATCCTAAGTACAGAAAAGGTGTGGGGAGCTGAGTACAGAGATAATAAGGATACCAAGACCCACTAAAATAGAGCTCATAAGGCTTAGAAGAAGACTTGCTCTAAGTCGCAGAATCCACAGAATACTTAGAGATAGACTTACATTCTTAATTCAGGAGTTTTACATTGTACTTAGAAAAGCTTATGAAGCTAGGCAGAAACTGAATAATCTTCTTAGCGAACTATACCCTATTTATTCAAATGCAGTTGCTATACATGGTCTTGAGACTCTAAATGAGGGGGCGAAGACCATAAGTGAAGCAATAGAGGTTATAGCTGGTACAAGAAATGTTATGGGTGTCGTGGCACCTGTACTAGAGATTTCGAGGATTCCTGGATCCACATTAGCGCTACCTGTTGAGACATGTGAAATTCAGGTCAGGAGGAGGGAGTTGATAGAAACACTAATTGCTGTAGCTGAGTATGAGAAAGAGCTGATAAGGCTTGGAGCAGAGATTGCAAGAGTTAAGAGGATTGTAACAATGCTTGAGAAAATTCTTATACCAAGGCTGTTGAATACCATAAGATACTTAGTAATGAAATTTGATGAGATGGAGAGAGAGGATAAGGTAAGGAGCATGAAAATAAAGGCAATTTTAGCTCAGAGAGCTTAATCCATGCAAAACAGCTTGGACAAGTATTTTTGTAGGCGCTGCAGGTATTCCTAAACGCATACTCCTAGCAATTCTATAACTATTGTCTGAAACAAGCATTGGTATAAATCCTTCTCTATAAGCCTCCACAACATACTCAGAATTATCATCCAGGACCAGGGTTTCTGAGGGCTTTGCAGTCTCTATGCATTTTTTGTACAGCTCCATTTTAATGGGGCCCACACCACTATCCCTACCAACAATGGCATCGATGTAGCTATAAATACCCAGCTTCTTCAAAACCTCTCTAGCCACTTTAGCACTCTGTTTTGTAGCAATGCAAATTCGAGAATGCTTTGCAAGCTTATCTATATAGCTCCTTGGTACAAGGAGTGATGAGCTCTCTAGCTTTTCCAGAGCCTTTAACTCCTCCTCTTCTAGAACAGCGGATAACTTGTAGTAATTAGTGGTATCTGAAGTCCATAGCCTTGTCATAGCCCTATTAATGCTCTCCCACCTTAGGAGAAGACCAAGATTCGCAAGTTTTGCTCTTACTTGATACCAATTTACTGGTAGGTGAACAAGCGTGGCATCTAAATCAAATATTGTAGTTCTTCTATTTGAGTAGAGAAATAGTGCAAACCTCTTAACCCAATACATCAATTCGCTTTTTGAATGCTCTAAATATGTTGCCCAGGCTTGAGACTCTCTATTAATTCTACTAAAAGCTTTTACAAGCTGTGCAAGGTTCTTTGCAACATCAAGTACATGGGCATCGCTATAAAGGGGGTTTAAAAGGGCTTTCCTCAACATATAGAGCCATGTTGAAGGTATTTTTGCCACGTATCTAAAACCATCTAAAACCCATGTAAACTCACCTCTCTTCACCAACAGTTTTTCAGCAATTTCGCGAGCTTTTTCAACACCATAAGAATAAGCCACTATTAAAACTGCAGGGAAGTGGTATCCGAGTGCTACAGGTAGGTCTATGCTTCCCCAGAACTTGGGATTTAATTCAAGTACATAATACTTTCCATGTTCGTCAGAATACCTTGTTTCAACCATTATGACACCACTCCACCTAAGCTCTCTTAGAATCCTTCTACCCAGCGCATAGAGCTCAGGATCTTCAAAAAACCCTTTTGCAACTAGGCTTGCGCCACCTATTGGCAGGTATTCTACTACTCTTTGATGAGTGAACTCAATTATTGGGATGCCGCTATAAGAAAGAGCATAGTACCCCCTCGCCACACCCTCAACATATTCCTGAACTATGCAGGGAGCCCTCTTAGAAATTTCATTAATAGCTGTCTCATAACCTAGGTGAAAGGTGGGGTTAGAGGCATCTCCAATACCTTTCACAACTATAGGTGGGGTTAGAGAATGTATTGCTTCAGAGTTTCCAGAGCTTTTAACAAAAACTTGTTTTGGAAATTCGGCAATGTTTTTCAAGATATTAACAATGTTCACACGATCAGATGCTATGACAATACTCTCGTAGCTAGGTGCTGTAACTAAGATGCCTAGCTCATTGAATAGCTTACTATATTTAGAGAACATTGCGAAGTCTACGAAGTCTACAGGTACAACAGCTTCGCAAGAATCTTTATAGGCAGTGTAAGCCACGAGCTTAGGCCACTCCTCACAACTTCTCTGCACCTCAAATAGATGCCTCTTTTTAAATATCGTAGAGAAGAGATGGGGGTGCTTAGTATGGGCAACACCAACTACGTCAAGCTTTAGCAAGCTTTTTATAGACTTAGCTATGGCTATAGACTTTCTAGACGCTATAGATGCTACAACAATGCATTTTTTCAAAGCTAAACCTCATTATGTGGTATTAGGGCGGGGAAAATATGTTATTGATCTTAACACATGATGTTGATTGGAGTAGAAAAGGGCCTTCAGTAGAGCATGTACTTACACGATTAAATAGATTTGAATTGAGCCATAGATACAGATTCTTCTCATTGAGAGAAAACATATACAATGGCATACAAGATATTATGGAGGCTGAGCAGAGACAAGGCATGAAATCGACATTCTTCTTTAGAGTGCTTTACGATGATAATACAACAGCTGAGCTTTATAGTGATGTGATATCAGAGCTGAGGAGAGGTGGTTGGGAGGTAGGGCTTCATGCAAATAACGGCACAGATCTTGGGGATATACAAGCAGAGAAAAAAGTTCTTGAAAAGCTATATGCAAATGAGATCTATAGTCTACGTGTACATTACCTAAGGATAGAGCCAGAGATAATACCCAGGCTAAGTACCATAGGAGTGAAATTTGATAGCAGTATCTGCATATCAAAAGCAAAGCCAAGTCTCGAGAGCACAGGCTGTTTACTTTATAATGAAGTTGTAGAGCTTCCAATATCAGTAATGGACACTTATATGTTTACATACTGGGGGATCAAACCTGAAGAAGTGTATGAGAGGCTCATAGAAACACTCAAACTCTTTAACGATCTAGGGGTGGAAATTGCTACAATTCTCTGGCACACAAATAGCATTAAAATGTATGGTGGAAGGGAGTACCTTAAACTAGTTGAAGAAATTTGGAGATTGGAATGGATCACACCTATAAAAGTGATGGACTTGGCTATATATATGAATAGAGGAGTCTCATGCAAAAAAGTGTTGTGAGGGTGATCCAAATTTACGATAAGTAGCATCAGTCTAGGTGCATCACATCACACATCAGTGTGCCGCAAGCACATCATCTTCGCTGTGATGTGTCTACAAATCTGAAATATGTTTACCAGGGTTTAAATCCATGGCTTCTCTTGAGATAGCTACAAAGATGTTTATAATGCTTATTTCAACATTCTGCGGCTTCACTATTTCGCATATAAAGTCTCTTCAAAAATTTGTCGACTTAATAAACATATATCTCTTCTATGTAGCAACACCTATAACAATATTCATTAAAGTGAGTACTGCGAGCTCTGAAATAGAGTTTGTAGCTATGTTAGCAATTTCATTGCTCCACATAGCATTAGTCTTTATAGCAACATTTGCTGTGGCTAAGGTCATCCATAGGGATTTCGACGATGCTTTATCACTAGCTATATCCATTTCTATGCCAAATGCAGGATTTTTAGCAATTCCCCTAGCAATAATGCTGTTCGGAGATTCCTTAGGTGTAATTCCATACACTATAGCCTTTAACATCGCTTTACCACTCTTTGCATTTGTTTTAGCACGGATATCTGCTGTAAGGAGTGGGAATAGGAAAATTTATGTAAAAGTAGTACCAATACTACTAGCACTACTTGTGGGAATAGCTCATCGACTAGCTGAACCACGGCTTCATATCCATATTGAGAGCTATTTACAGCTCGCAGACACCATAGTTTCAAGCTCTTTCTACTCTTCTTTTATCATACTAGGAGCAACATTTGCTATGCTGAGTTTATATGATTTGAGAAGCTATGGCACCGTACTGAAGATTTCCATACCTCTAAAATACATTGCTTCACCCATTCTCGCAATAGTATTGGTACATGTCTTCACAAGGTACTTTAGCATTAGTACACCATTTTTACAAGGAATTCTGCTGCAAAGCATCATGCCTCCAGCTGTACTTAATCTTATATTAGCAAGGGTATTTAAGTTAAATGAAAAGATGGTGTCCTTGCTAGTAACACTTTTGACAGTGTTATCAATAATCTTATCACTTGCAATTCCTGCACTAAATCTCTTTTGAAGCATCCATATTCCTGGAATGATGACACCTTTACTCACTATTTTTGACAGGTTTATAGAGTTTGCATAGATGTTTCTGTAGATGGTAAGGCTATGGGATCAAAGATAGAAAGCTCTGTGCAAACCATGCAAATACATTGCTATGAGCCTTCACGCCTTTACACTTCTTTGGTTTAGGTAGATGTTAAGCAAAAGTTCGATTTTGTTACCATGTATAGCTACATTATCTATTGATGCAAGACCTGTTATCATGTAGGGCTCAATAATGTTCACAAGGTTTTCACAGCTCGTTGTATAGTTATGTATTATTGCAACATTTCTCTCTTGATCAATCCTTACACGAGCTGAGATATAAATATAGCCTCCTTTTGCTAATGTTCTGACGGCACTTCTATAGAGAGAGGAGTAGAGGGCTGTGTTTTCAACATGCTCTAGGTCTTGATAAATACCTGTAACTAGCTTCAGCATCTCCTTCACAAATCTCTCCTCCTCATCCTTCACACCAATAATTCTCTTCATACCTCTACTCCTATCAAAAAATCTGTAGATGCTGTTCACTAAAAACACTATTGCCTCTCCAATGCTTCCCTTCTCATGTGTAAGTATATCTATGTTTTTACATAATTTATCTTCTCTGAACCTAATGTTGAATTTGCTGAGCAGTTTAAGGTCAAGGTCTTTGAAGTACTTTTCCAAGAGGTTTCTCGTTATATATTTGCTGATTGTGATAAAGAATGTGAATCTATTGTACAATGGTAGCAAGTACTTTAGAGAAGAATAAAAGCCTCTAACTATTTCTACTATATTCAAAGGATTGTTTAACAATGCTGAGAAATCCCTCTCAAGCTCTTTTAAGTTATCTGACTTCTCTAAATAGATGTTGGACTCTCTATGCACTTTACTAAGTAGAATTGCAAGCTCTTCAACATTCCTTATGTAGCTAGAGTCCTCAAGGCGCAAAGAAACATTTTTCAGTGCTACTGAATATGGTACACCCATAGCAATACTTCTCACAACTTCCTCACACCTCATACATTTCACACCAAAGAACTCTCTGAACACCTCTTGAATATCCCTCCAATGCCCTATAGTATCCTTGCCTATCACACCAACAACAATCTTCTTGACCTTCTCATCACCTAATCTCATTCTGATGTTGTTGTAAAGTCCTAGTACTCTCTCACAGTATCCTAAAGCCCTACCTATATCGCCTTGAAAAAACATCTTCCACTTCTCTGCACTAGCTATATCTGGTATTAGCATGGCCAAAACTATTCACGCATAGCATCTTAAGATATTGATGGGAAAACGCAGTTAATATGCTCAAAACCTACCTTTGGAAAGAACTCTAGCTGCAACAATTAGGGGATGCCAGACAGGTGCTACAGCTGGATGATATCCTAGGTCTGAGAAGAATAGGTCTTCTATAGTCATACCTCTCTCAATAGCCACAGCAATGATATCGATATACATAGCCACAGTTTCTTCCCAGCCAACAACTTGAGCCCCAATTATTCTGCCAGTAGAAGATTCTGTAATCATCTTTATAACAGCTTCAGAATGGTTGGGGTAGTAATGAGCCTTTGTCCTCGACTTAATCACTATGCTTTCAACCCTAAACCCATTTTCCACAGCTTCTCTCTCACTAAGACCTGTTCTAGCTATGTAGAGCTCAAAAAACTTTGTAACAGCTGTTCCCACAACACCAGGAAATCTAAGCACCCTTCCACTAACAGCATTAGCTCCTGCGACTTGCCCCTCTTTGTTAGCTGATGGGGCAAGGGGTATCCAAGCCCTCTTACCAGTAACTCTATGAACCTTTTCGGCAACATCACCAGCTGCGTAAATACCTTCACCACTTGTCTCCATATACTCATCAACATCTATAGCCCTGGTAATGCCAAGTTTTATCCCAGCCCTTGCAGCAATATCAACATTAGGCTTTACACCCGTAGCTAAAATAACAGCATCAACATTGTATGTATCCTTATTTGTAGCAACAGCCTTAACTCTATCACTACCTACTATCTCCTCTAAGTACTCAGAGAGATGAAGCTCAGCACCTCTTGCCAAAACCTCCTTGGCTACTATCTCAGCCAACTCTCTATCAAGTGCTTTAGGCAGGAGCTGGCTCTCCATCTCTATAAGCAACACTTTTTTACCAATTCTTAAGAGAGCTTCAGCCATCTCTAAACCAATGTAGCTTCCACCAACAATAGCAACATTCAAAGCTTTTGAAAGATCTTCCAATAGCTTATCAGCGTAAGCAGGGTGTCTAATTGTATAAACATTTTTAAGATTTGTTCCTGGCACCCTAGGAATGTTGGGTATAGCGCCCGTGGCTATCACAAGCTTATCCCACTTCACCTCAACACTCTTCCCATTCCTCTCAACAAAGACAATCTTTTTATCAACATCAATCTCGCGAGCAACACTATTTATATATACCTTAATTCCACGCTCATGCTCAAAAACATCAGGGGTGTAGGTAACTAGCTGCGACTTGCCCTTAACAATACCGCCAACATAGTAAGGAATAGCGCAAGGGCCATGAGTTATCATATCAGTTGCTTCAATAAGTATAACCTCTGCTGATGGCTTCAACTTCTTAGCTCTTGAAGCAGCTGAAGCCCCTGCAGCACCACCACCAATAACAACTACACTTTCCGTCATTTTGCACCATAAAATGTCTAGAGTTTTGAGTAAAAAAGATTTTACTTTATGAATAACACTACATTCTAATTATCTTCATACACAATCCCGATGCTTAGCCTCATCTTCTCCCAGCCCCCAACAAGCACAGTCTTTATCTTCAAGCTCTATATCCATAAACACTTTATTATCTGCGATACAAACTTCTCCTCTTTAACAATCTACCTAATGAGTGTCAAGCCATAGACATTTTTATAATCATAGCTCTCACCATCACCTATATAGATGGCGAACTTATTGTCTCTACCTCTACAGATCTTGAGCACTACCTCTGTTATGGATTCTATAGCACTCTTCATGTTTTCTGAGGTCTTCACGTTAGAGGTATTGTATTTAAAGGAGCTTTAACCCTTACCCTACCTCCTGCCAGCACCCCTCAGTTTCAAAAACCATGTCGTAGACTCCTAGGCAAATACACCTCTCTTTTATAAATATTTTTGGCTATTTCCACATTAGAATACTACTTCTTCGATGTTCTTCTTTTGCCCTTTGCCAAGACTGTTATCTTTGCTGTGGTCTGGGTTTGGCGATAGAGATATACTCCAACAAAGCTTATGGCGGCAATTCCAAATCCTATTAGAGCTGCTGCAATTATGAACCCTCTAAAGCTAACGCCACAAACATACTGAATTGATGTCTGATCATATGTTGTTGGTGTAAATGTTATTCTTATTGCTGGCAATGATTCATATGTTAGAGCAGTTATGTTGAATGAGACTAAAGTCATGTTTGTTAAGGGATCTACCTCCACATAGTATTTCCCAGCGCTCAAAGCATTCAGGCTAAGCAATTTGAAGCTACTCACATTATTTGTCGAGAGCTGAAGAAGTATAGCATCCAGTGTAGAATTTGAAGCATCTTTAAGAAGCACATATCCATTTACACTAGTTGACGATGTAATGGTATAGTAAGCAATAATAGGGCTGTTTCCGTAAATAGGGCGGGCTAGGGTTGTTTAAGTCCTTTTAGGGCTATGAGATGTGCTGATGTTAAAGGTTTATAAACTAACTATGCAACTAGCAAAAAGATGGTGGGTGCCGAGTCCCAAGACCCGTGGCTGAACCGCGGTGCGTGGCTCGGCACCGTGCCGTGATGAGCTCGGGGGTGGCGCTAAACGAGTCTAAAACACCAAAAACAACCACTCTCGGGCGAACGGCTACAGCCAAGCTCTTCAACTCAAATCAGTGCTTATATGGTTTCCCAGCAGGAATAGAAACATTATGAATGCTGACAACATTCAACGATTTATACTGGGTATAGTTCCCCACAAGAGAAAAAGCACCCTCAAAACCTCTAGGCATAGACACAAAAGTTGAACACGTCTGGATCTCAACACCATAATTAGCCAAAATCAGAGCCCAGCCGATAACAAACAATAGCATACCCAAACCAATTAAAATAACAGCAACATCTCTGCTAATCAATCCCAACACACCTTAACTAAACTCCTATAAAATGCTAGCAAATAAAAATTTTTATAAAAGTGTTGAACAGGAATTATTCAGCTAGGTTCAATAACACTACCTCTAAAAGATATTCAGCTCTTATACAGATTTAATGGTTTGATATGTTTTTCATTGCCTCCCCCTACACCTCATTCAAAGCTTTATCGGGCTTAAGAATGTTCAAGGTCGCTTCAGAGACTTCGCATCTCGAATTTCTCAGGGAGAGTTCTAAGCTCTTAATCCCTCATCGATATGCTAAAGCAGGTATTTTCAAAGCCTACAGGCATTTAATAACATAAACCTATATGAGAACTAAGCCTATGAATCTCGAAGAGATCCTAGAACATCAAAGTCGATGTATTTTTTAAGAGATTAGAGTTTTGAAGAAGTGTACTACCTCGATATATGCATAACATAAATATGCTTCATAGAGTTAGGAATTGCTTGAAACAGAATCATAATCTAATTACAAGTACTTGCCATGGCTTAACAATCTTAAAACAATAAATAAAACTTGGAAAGAGTTTTTATTCTAGTGACGTTATATCTGGATAGTATGAGGGGATAATTTTGAAGATGTATAAAGAAAGAGGTGTTCTTCTGATAGGTAGTAGCTTCAGGTTTTTGCTGGGTGTGAATTACTGGCCTAGGAAGCTTAATATTAGGATGTGGAGGGATTGGGATGAGAAGGCTGTTGAGGAGGATGTAAGGCTTATGAAGAGTCTTGGTATTAGGGCTGTAAGGTTCTTTATTAAGGATGAGGATTTTGCTGATGAGAGTGCTGATGTCTATCCGCATGCTTTAGAGAGGCTTAGGAAGTTCCTAGATATACTTTATGAGAATGGTATTGTGGGGTTTGTTTCGTTAATTGTTGGTCATATGAGTGGTAAGAATTGGAGAATACCTTGGTCAAGGTTTGAGGATTTGTATAGATCTGATTCTATTGAGAAAACTATGAGGTTTGTTGAGAGAGTTGTTAGAGAGTTTAAGGATCATTCAGCTATTGCTGGGTGGATTCTTAGTAATGAGATAAGCTTGGTTAAAAAGGCTGTGAGTAGGGAAGAGGCTCTAGCGTTACTGAGAGCATTCTCTAGAACTGTTAAAAGTATTGATAGAGATCATGTTGTGTCTTCTGGTGATATACCTGATAGCTATCTGCAGGAAACACCTAATGTAAGAGATTATGTAGATTATGTAGGTCCTCATCTATATCTATATGATACTGATTCTATAAGGCATGGCTATACATATGGTGCTATGCTAGAGCTATTCTCAAACGATGGTGATATACCTGTGATCCTAGAGGAGTTCGGGTTCAGCACGTATCAGTATTCAGAAGAGAATCATGCTAAATTTGTAAACGAAGTACTCTACACAGCTCTAGCTCACAATGCTTCGGGTGCATTTATATGGTGCTTCTCTGACTTTATGCATGAGAGTGATCCTCCCTATGAATGGAGACCTCTAGAACTAGGTTTTGGAATTGTTAGAAAAGATGGTTCTTTAAAACCAGTTGCCGAGGTTGTTAAAAGATTTGCTAAAGAGGTTGAGGATATTGAGAAACTTGGGATTCATAGAGATTTTAGAAGAGTTCCAGAAACATCGATTATAATACCTTTCTACATATTTAAAGACTATGAATTTGTACGATATAGAGATGTCTTAGGGTTCTGGAGATCGATACAACCACTGCTTGCAGCAAGCATACTTCTATCTTCAGCTGGAATAGATAACACCATGGTATATGAGATCGATGTAGAGAAAACGTTTAAGACTAGGAAACTTCTTGTATCGCCATCAACAATAGTCGCACTTTCATCAACATGGAGAAAACTGCTAAACTACGTAGAGAGTGGGGGGAATATATATACATCCCTTGTAAAAGGGTTAGGAGAATTCAAAGCTCTACATGAAGCATCTACACATCTATGGACTGAGTTAATGGGCTTGGAAAACACTCTTGAAGCTGGGTCTATGGGGATAAAGTACTGTGGCAGAGTTGGGGTGAGGTTTGTGAGAGATTTTGGTATCATTAGGAATGGCGAGGAGATAGAGATTAATATACCTATACCAATCTATACATATAGAGCAAGGTCTGTGGATGCAGAAGTACTAGCTGTTGATAGCAATGGAAATCCTGTGCTATTTAGAGCTAGGAGGGGAGGAGGCTGTGTTTATACAATGCTATTACCAGTAGAACTTATTCAAGCAGTAGCAGAGTACATGGACTGGGGTGGTGGGGTGCAGAAGATATTCAGATCTCTAGCTCTAGAAACCGGTATAGATATACGCTACAATGCTTCGTCAGCTGAGGTAGAGGTAAAGGCATTCTATGGGCAACAAGCAGACATTGTTATAGCTGTGAATCATGGTGAGGATAAGAGAGTGATTATAAGCTGTTCTAAGCCGTTGAAAAATGTTATGAAGATTGGTGGGGATGCATCAATAGCTACGTGGTCCAGCACTCAGGTAACTGCAGACATGCCTAAGAAATCAGGGTTGGTGTTTTATGTAAAACACTAACTCTTTTTACTAAATCTTCTGCTTATCTCAAGCCAATCCTCCTTTGCAAGCCTCCAACCCATGGCACCAGCGTTCTCCTTAACATGTTCAACGCTACCAGCCTTTGGTATTGGAACAACATTATCTATGCAAACAAGCCAGTTGAGAGCTACTTGAGCAGCTGTTTTCCCATATCTACCACCTATATCAGCTAAGAGCCTGCTTCTCGCTAGCTCACCTCTTTCAAGAGGTGTGTATGCAATGTATATAAGCCCTTCTCTTTGTGCATAAGGTATCACACTATCTTCATCATCTCTATGAAGCAAGCTGTAGTGATTCTCTATAGCCACAACATCATATTTCTTAGAGCAGCTCCTAGCCTCCTCAATACCTCTTACACCAAAGTTTGAAAGCCCATAAAACCTTATGATACCCTCATCCACCAACTTCTCAAAAGCTTTTACAGTTTCACATATGGGAGCAACATCGCTTGGCCAGTGCAAGAGGTAGAGGTCTATATATGTCCCAATCCTCTTAACACTAGCATAAGCAGATTTCAAAACATTATCATAGGAAGCATTTGTAGGCCAAACCTTCGATACAATAAACACCTCATCTCTACTAAAACCCTTTATAGCCATACCAACAAGCTCTTCACTATGACCCCCACCATACATTTCAGCTGTATCTATAAATGTTATTCCAAGAAATACCCCAGTCTTCAAAACCTCAACCCACTCCACATCCTTACTGTAGTCAGGAACCCAATAACCTCCACCAATACCCCACGTACCCATGCCAATAGCAGACACACAACCTACTTTACTAAAGCACTTCACATCCCTGACCAAAACCCTCACCACAAACTACAATTCATTGCTCCACCTAAAAACCGTTTCTAACCCACTTAATAAAACATGCTTTACAACTGAAAACCCCACCATAAAAGGACAAGGATGAATAAAAATTTTTATAAACTTTCTCTATTTTGATCGCTCTTGATGATGAGCATTAAACTCTCTGAGCTATTAGCAATGATAAACAGCTTATCCATAACCCCGAGTCCCAAGAGGATAGGGGTAGTGGGCCAGAGACCAGACCTGGGATTGAACCCTGAAGGGGGATGTAATCCCAAACCTCTTCACACTAGGGGAACCCTCGCCATTCATGGTGGGGAGGAGGCCAGTGCTTACATAACTGATTTTTCATAATTATGTCGCTAGCTGCAAAAACTACAAGGGCTTGCACAATTTGTTGCTGGCCTCTCCCACTCTAAGTAGCGAGGTTTCAGCTTTAAAGTACTCTATAGATGGAGTTGGGGTGAGTTTGAGAGTTTTTTGACGTTGTTAGGAGCGGTAAGTAAAGGTAATCGAGCTAGCTGCATTAATGTTCACCCTAATGCTCTTTCTAATGCTTCTCATAGCTAGTATTATGTAGTAAGTGCGGTGTTCTATGGTGTTAGGTTAAAAGCGTATCTATAGCAAGCCTCTGCTAAATAAGCTATGTTTTTAAGTGGTGTTGGTGGGTACACCTCTATGTGTAGTGCTAGACCTCCTTTCTCGCTATTCAATATCTTTACTATGCTTTCTATGTGTTTAAATATGTTTTCTCTGGATCCAAATGGTATTACATGCTGTCTATCAACATCAATGTCTATGCACACCCTTCCCCTAAGCTTCTTAGCTATGTTATCAACTCCATTAACTACATCCTGTATGTTAAATATGTGTGCACCTGAATCTAGCAACACATCTGCAAGTGGCATCACATTTCCATCACTATGAAAGTATAGTAGAGAGCCCAATTCATTTACTTCTGTAGATAACTTTTTATAATACGGTAGAAAATATTTCCTTAAATGCTCAGGTCTTATTAGTGGCGACCTCTGATCCCCCAAATCCTCTAGAACTACCACAACATCTATTCCCCCATACCTTTTAGCCACTTTAAGCAAACCAAACTGGTATTCAGCCACTTTCTCCAAAGCAATTACAAACCTCTCATCACCTCTATGAATAGCGTACAGAAGTTTGCCCAGAGGTATCAAATCCATAAGTTTTTGAAACAGGAAATGATGCAAACTAAATGCAACTAAACCACCCTGCTCCCTAACCCTATCAAATAACTCAAAAAGCTCTTCCCACAACATCATAGGCTTTGGATCAGCATAACCAATGGGATAGCCAGCTTCAGGATCAGGCAAAGACCACTCCCTAACCCTATCCAAATCAGCTAGCGGATACACATAAGGTTCTGGCCCCAAGCCTTTGATCCTATACCTCCAAACAGTTCCAAAAACATCTTTAACAAACCTATCCTCATACACCACACCACGCCAATCATCAAACTTCAAAGCCTCAACACTATAATCAGGAAAGGCCAACGGATACCTCTTAACAATTTCCACAAACTCCTCTCTATAACTATTAACCAAAGGCCTTGTAACAATAACCCTACATGGAATAGCCTCAGGAAAAGCAAATATAGCTGCTTTCAAAAAATTCGCTCTGTAAAACATCTTAGGGTTTGCAAAAACCAGACTTCTACACCTAAGATAATACTATATATGTAATAAAGCAATAAAATAAGCTTACAACATCATATGATCAATAAATAGTATCTTAATTGCACTTTAATAGTTTGAAGAACAAATATATTATAAATTAATTGACATTATTAGATGTTATAATGTTAAAAATCTAAAGAGTATTTTAATATATAGTAAAATAATAAAGACTTATAAATACTACTCTTGTTGTTTTTAATTCTTAGGTGTAGACAGTGCCCCAATATAGACTTACTACGTATATACTCATAGTCTTAGTAATACTGGTCGTAGCATTTGCTGGTTTAGCTGGATACTTTGCAACACAGCAACAAGCAAAAGTAGTAACCGTAACAGAAACCAAGATGTCAACGGTTTCAGTACCGGGACCAACAATTACTTCTACTATTACAATTAGTGCACCATCAGCTCCTAAGGAAATAAAACTAGCTTTATTTGTTGTTGATCTAGGGCATCCATATTTCCAGGGCATGGTTGCTGGAGCTCAAAGAGCTGTTGAATACTTCCAAAAACTTGGTTTGAAAATTTCATTGGACGTCTTTGATGCTCATAATGATCCAAGTACTCAGGTATCTCAAATAGAGACATCAATAGGTAAAGGTTATAGTGCGTTTCTAGTTAACCCAATAACTTATGAGGCTGCTGAACCAGCTATGAGAAAAGCTAAGGCTGCTGGAATACCTATGATAACACTTGATAGAGATGTAGGTGATAAAACTCTTAGGATGCTATTTGTAGGTACTGATAACGTTAAAGCAGCAGAAATAGAGGCTCAAGAATTTCTTAAGATATTAGAACAAAGAGGTAAACCAAAACCATGGAAAATTGTTATATTAAATGGATTGGCTGGTGCCTCATCAGCTGAAGAGAGAAAGAAGGGATTTCATAATGTTTTAGATCCATTAGTTCAAAAAGGAGATATTGTTGTAGTATATGAAGATTACGCTGATTTTAGAAGTGATGTAGCACTAAACAAAATGGAATCTGTTCTTGCCAGGACAAGAGATATAGATGGCGTTATAGCTGCAAATGATGAAATGATTTTAGGAGCTATTAAAGCGCTGGAAGCAGCAGGTTTGAAGCCTTGTGAACAGGTTGTTACATTTGGGTTTGATGCAATATCAGCCGCTGTTGAAGCTGTAAAAGAAGGAAAACTATGTGGAACAATAGGACAGGCAGCCTTTATACAAGGTTACTGGAGTGTTCTTGCTGCTGTAAATCATCTGTTACTTGGGTGGAACCCACCAACAGATTGGTTTGCTACACCTGTTGTACCAGTAATGAAGGAAAATGTTGACTGGGCTCCATACGTAATTTCAGTACCAATAGATCTTCCTGTAATACCTATTGAGCCTTATACCAAATACTAAGGTAAATTATAAAAATTATAATATTTTTTGATTTCTATTTATTATCTCATTGTATCTTATGTGCGGGGTTCAATTATATGGAATACGATGAGAAAACAATGCTCTTAACTAAAGGTATAGTCAAGAGGTTTCCAGGTGTAATAGCATTAAAAGGAATAGATTTTGAATTATATGAAAGGGAAATACACGCACTTGCGGGTCAAAATGGTTCTGGTAAAACAACTTTTCTTAGAATTATCAATGGAATACTTCAACCAGATGCAGGAGAAATATACATAAAGGGGCAAAAAGTCTATTTTAAATCACCATTAGACGCAAAGAAGTTTGGTATAACGATGATCCATCAAGAGGCAACACTAATACCCAATCTATCCATAGCAGAAAATATTTTCTTAGATATTGAAGTACCATTTAAAAGATTTAACCTTGTTAAGAAAGATGACCTCGTTGAAAAAGCGAAAGAATATCTTGAACATGTTGGTTTAATAAAAGATCCTCTTACCAAAGTGAAAGAATTAAGAGCTGCTGAAAGACAACTTGTTCAAGTTGCTAGAGCATTGGCAAGAGAGGAGGAAATAAAAATCATTTGTATGGATGAACCTACTAGTGCTTTAAGTAGGGGTGAAATAGTCCATCTATTTAATTTGATGGAAGATCTTAAAAAAAGAGGAAAATCTATAATATTTGTAACTCATAGAATAGAAGAAATATTTGAGGTTGCTGATAGAGTCACAATTTTAAGAGATGGAAATAAGGTCATAACAGCTAAAATAAATGAAATATCGCCAAAAGATGTTGTAAAGTTGATGATTGGAAAAGATATTGAGAGTATACATGCTGTAAGAAGAGAATCAGAGAGAACAATAATAGAGTACAAAACTCCTATTTTAGTAGTTAGACATCTTTATACAGTACCTTCTTCTCCAACAGAAACAGCTTTAAAGGATATATCTTTTGAATTGTATGAAGGTGAAATTTTAGGTGTTACAGGTCTTTTAGGATCTGGAAAAACAGAGTTAGGCAAAGCATTAATAGGTTTAAGTAGGATTGTTAGAGGGGAGATAAGACTTTATGGCAAAAAGGTAGATATTAATTCATCTTCTATGGCAAGAAAACTAGGAATAGTATATGTACCAGAAGACCGGCTTAGAGAAGGTTTAGTTTTAGGTATGAATGTCAAAGACAACATTATTTTACCATCTATAACAAGGATTAGTATGGGCAAATTGATAAGAAGAATAAAGCTTGAAAATGAAAAAACTAAAGAATACATCAAAATATTAAATATTGTTCCACCAAATCCACTTATAAGAGTTGATGCTTTGAGCGGTGGAAATAAACAAAAAGTTGTTATAGCGAAGTTCATAGAAACATCACCAAGAATATTCATATTTGATGAGCCAACCTTTGGTATAGATGTAGGAGCAAAATTCGAAATTCGAAGTCTAATTGCTTCTCTAGTTGGTGAAAGAAGCGGTGTAATACTTTTATCGTCAGATATAGATGAAGTTCTTTCACTATCCGACAGAATAATGGTACTTAGAGATGGCAAAGCTATTGGGATATATAATAAGAAAGAGTTAAATAGAGAAAAATTAATTGATATTTTAAGTAGTAGCTCTGTATAGAGGTGCATGAGATGAATAGTAAAGATAAAGAGAACAAACCTTTGAATTACTCTATTAAACTACAAGGTATATTAGGCAGTTTAACTAAAAGTGAGCTTTTCTTGCCAGTATTATCTTTCTTAGCGATGTACGTAATATCGTCTAGTATTTCACCTGCATTTTTAACTCCATATAATCAATTTATTTTATTACTTCAATCTGTGCCATTAATGTTATTAGCACTCGGAGAATCGCTGATAATCCTAATGGGTAGTATTGATTTATCTCCAGGCTCTGTAATGGCACTTACAGGGATAATCTCTGCAATGCTTATAAAATATTATGGATGGATACCCAGCATCAGCATATTAATAGGCATAGCAGTAGGGTCTCTGATAGGATTTTTGCATGGCATTGCAGTAACCAAGGCAAAGATCTTCTCCTTTGTTGCAACATTAGCTACGTTAGTAATGGGTAGAGGATTAGTATTAATTATAACTAAAGGTTCTTCAATTACAGGATTAATAGCGTTTAGAATCTTCACATATACAACATTTTTGATGCTACCCATTATGATATGGATACTAATAGCCTTTGCAATAATTATTTACTTCATAGTTAAATATACATCAATAGGACTAGTATTATATGCCATAGGCGGTAACGAAGATGCTGTAAGGATTTCAGGTATAAGTGCAGATCTGTATAAAGTTGTAGCTTTTACCATGGCTGGCACACTCTATGGCATAGCAGGTCAGATAATGAATGCTAGGCTAGAAATTGCTTATCCATGGACAGGTTGGGGAGCAGAGCTAGATGCTATAGCTTCATGTGTCCTTGGAGGATATTATCTCTCAGGGGGTGTTGGAAATCCTATCGGATCTCTCGTTGGCGCATATGTATTGACATTAATAGCAAACATATTTGTATTATTAGGGCTGGATCCATATTTTCAATGGATAGTAAAAGGAGTTATACTGCTAGGAATAGCAACAGTATTGACAAGAGGAGCCAAATTTGTTAAATAACCGTACTATAATCTTATTATATACTTGAATTCAGTTAAAAGTTATCAGCTTTAACTAAGTTTAAGGTGCTTTACATCTTTGCATCTCATTATCACTTTTAATGCCTATTTTGGATAATATTTGATGTGCATACAAAATGCAATTAAATGCTCCTTAAATACATTTTATCAAAGTTACATAATATTTAAAACCCTTATTTGGATGCAAACATAAAAATATAGATTAGACTTTAATTTAAAATGCTTTGCTATATCAATGCGTTAAAGTGTTTAAATGTTGTACAATATCTTCTTTACAGTGTCTAATACCTTTGACTGGTCTCCTACTTCTCTGGCCTTCTCAAGCTCACTTCTCTGCCTATATATGAACAGCGCTTTCTTCATGGCATTTGCAAAGAGTTCTTTTGATAGTCTGAGCCCCTCTATGGGATCCATTCTGTATGTGAACTGGTCTAGGACAAACCAGCTGCTGTAGTTTGTTTCTATTGTTGCGAGTAGGAAGTCTACTAGTTGCCATATGTCGCCTGTTCCCACAACTCTGTCTTCATCATTGCTATGTGTTTTTGCTGTGTTTATGTGTATTGCTAGTAGTGGTACGTCCATGAACTTTGCGAAGTGTACGGCAAATGCTGGTTCTACTGCGTACATGAGTTCGTGGCCAAAGTCTATGGTTACCCCCACAATGTTTTTACCAAGCTCTTCATTTACTTTCCTTGCAACTGCTATTGTAGCATATGTTGTTGGCAATATCATGTTACCTTCTTTAGGCTCTTTAAGCTTTGCTTCTAACGATAATTTCAAACCCCTCTTGCTTGCTTCATTTGCCAGCTCCTTAACCCCGTTTACAAAGAGCTCGAGTTTCTTAGTGTAGTTAGCCTCAAAACTATAGTCCCAGCCATCTTGCCCAGGCCAGAAAGAGACCACATCGACGCCAAGCCTTTTTGCTATATCCATAGACTCAACAAGTATCTCCACAGACTTTTTCCTTAGGCTGGGATCAGGATTTGTGAGGCTTCCAAGCTTAAGTAAGGGTATTCCTGAAAGATCTATTGCCAGACCCGCTACCTCCATACCCCTAGATCTAGCCATGTTTAAAACATCGTCAACAAGCTGCCAATTAACATCAAGCTTTGCATCCAGAAACTCGACATTTATCGGCGTAAAGCCCCTTATCCCTGCTCTCCAAATTCTCTCAATCTTAGACTTGACATCAGAAGGAAGGTTAGGGAAATAGCCTTGAGCCATAAACCTATCGCTAAAACCTCCAGCAGCCCAAGTACCACTACCAAACTTTATATCAAAGACATCAAGGAACTCATCAACGCTCTTACCCTCCAAAAACCCTGTAAATTTATCTAATAGCTCCAGATTTTGAATCCTCATCTAATTCACACCTAAAAATAACAGGTTATGGGAATAAATATAAACTTATATGAACAGGGGTCCAACGCCCCCGACCTTTCTCCCCACCTTGAAATACAAGTTTACTGAATAGTTCATCACCTCTTCAATATTCATCCACATCTATATATATCATCAGAGTTGTTGAAGATGAGCAGAGATCTACACCAACCTTTTTCATGTCTCTACCTCCACATTCAAATGCCTTGAGAAAGCCCATTGCTAAGAATGGTTTTTAGTACATAACTTAAACAACTTTTCATACATTCATCAAAGAGTGGGTAGATGTAAAGGGTTAGGCGCTTACATACTCGTAAACCATGTCAACAACATCTTGGAAGTCTTTATGCCTCCTATCTCTAGGTCTAGGTAGCTTCACCTCTACTATCTTTAATACCTTTGCAGGTCTACGCGTTAAGATAACTATCTTATCTGCCATCAATACCGCTTCTTCAACATTGTGAGTCACCATGACTATGCCTTTAACTGTTGTAACTCCTGAAAGCCATAGATCTAAAACCTCTGCTCTAAGTGCTTCTGCTGTGAGGGGGTCTAGCTGGGAGAATGGCTCATCCATTAGCAGCATCGTAGGCTCCACGACAAGGGCTCTTGCTACATTAACCCTCTGCCTCATCCCCCCTGATAATTCAGTAGGGTAAAAATCTTCAAAACCCTGGAGACCTACAAGAGATAGATACTTACTTGCCTTCTCTCTTGCAAGATGCTTATCCACACCCTTGGCAATGAGAGGCAGCGCAACATTATCTAGCACAGTAAGCCAGGGCAGGAGAGTAGGACTCTGAAAAACAAATCCAAAGGAAACATTAGGAGCGGTAACTATAGAGCCACTATCAGCCCTCTCAACTCCTGCCATAATTCTGAGCAAAGTTGATTTGCCACAGCCAGAAGGACCTAGAAGAGCGACAAACTCTTCTGCAATATCAAGAGATATACCATCCAAAACCCTCAAAACCTTGAGACCCCCACCAAAGCTCTTAATAATATCTCTAAGGCTCACAAGCACTGCCATAACCTACAGCACACCTTTACAACAACCATTTTGAGTCACCCCAAACATAGGAGTTACCAAAGAATACTTTAAGCAAGGGATTTAAAAGCTATGATAATACCTAGCACTTTAACCTCCTCTCTACCCCACTCCCAGCCATAAATTTCAAAACAGTCCAGAGTTTAACAACCCTTCACTCATTACCCATGCCCAGCAATAAACAGCTCTAAAAGCCGATGAACTTTACCCTCCCCTATATAACTTTGGGTGATTCGTTTTATGATGATCTTAAGGAATTGTGTGGAAGCCACATGATGTTGGGCTCTAGAGACGTACATGAATCTACGGTTTTCAGTGTTTCTGGCTGGGAAATTGAAATAATGTGATGGCAATTCATGGGCAAACAATATTTTTGTGTACAGGGTAGTTATTTCTGAGTTCTTTTCAAGAAATTAATATAACTTGGGTGTCGTCTTCGCTTAGCTTGAAAAGTCTTAGATATGTGCCCCAAATCAAAACATTTCTAATTATATCATTGTTTATTCGTTTGTAGTGTTTTTCAACTATTTGTATGAATTCGTCTATAGGTATTGATTTTCTTCTCTTCAAAGCCTCATATATTTCGTGAAGAGGTTCTATCCTATTTTTCAACACAATTTCTCTAAGCAATGTCCTCAACTTTTTCGGGTTTGCTTCTGCAATCATTTTCCCTGCATTAGTTATCCTAAGGTATCCATTTTCATACTTAACGAAACCCAGAAGCTCTGCCATATCTATAACTTTCGGAAGAAGTTCTATAGATTCTTCTACTATATCTCCAATATGCATGGGGTCAGCCTGCCCGCCTAGGCTGTGGAGAGCCTCTATAAAGCCAATGACATGGTCAGGCAAAACATCGCGTGGCATGAGTGAACTGCTATCGCTTTTTTGAGACACTTTCGTTGTTCACCTAAAGTTATGTTTTCGTAAAAAGCTTTTTAAATCTATGTACTTCAAGTAAATGAAAGAGTATAGTAGTGTGCTTTGCGAAAGGTGATATAATTGAACTATGTAATTCTATTGCTAGCTACGTTAGCTAGTTTTGGGAGAATGCTTGTAGCCTACATTATCTCTCTTCTAGTAGCTCTATCACTTGGTATTGCCATGGCTAGGAGGAGATATGTTGAAGAGATACTAATGCCTATTTTAGACGTTTTGCAGTCAATTCCCATACTAGGCTTCTTTCCTATAGTCATAGTGATCTTCCTGTCCTTTCTACCCAAGGGCATAGGTCTAGAGCTTTCCGCAGTGTTTCTGCTGATTACAAGCCTTCTTTGGAACATGATATTCGGCGTATATTCAGCAATAAAGTCGCTAGACTCTGAAATATTTCAAATGGCTGGGGTGTACAGGCTTGGAACCTTTGCTAGACTTTTCTTCATATATATCCCTGCTGCTAGGGGTGCTATAGCGGCAAACAGCATAATTTCATGGGCAGGCGGCTGGTTTTTCCTAACCTCTGCAGAGGTTATTGCATCAGGTTCCGAAGAATATAAACTACTTGGCTTGGGCAGTCTTATAATGGATCTTTATAGCAAAGGTGATGTACTGGATCTCTACATAGCTGTTGCACTCCTCTGCACTATAATAATGCTTTCATATATCCTCATATTCAACCCAGCAACAAATATCGTTGTTCAAGGAGTGAAAATAGCTTCGATTACCAAGGCGTATTACCCACTTCACAAAGCTGTTTCAACAATTTGGAGTACTTTAATGTGGCTTGGGATAAAAGCAGAGTCTAAAAGAAGTGGCGTAGCAAAGGAAAGTATAGCACCACTATTTATTGCAGTACCAGCAACCATAGCGCTTCTCTCAGCCTCAGTTAACCTGGGCACTGAGCAGCTGAGTTTCATTACAACATTTTCATGGAACTTCCTCCTATCACTTACAAGAGTGTGTGCCGTAATCCTGCTCGAGTTCTTCATCGCCATCCTCATGGCTTACCTCTCAATAGTAAAGGGCCAAAGCTCCGTTATAATACTTGCAGGAGAAATACTTGCCTCTATACCAGCCATTATCTGGTGGCCCCTGCTATCCCCAATCATAACATCTATGCCATGGCTGGTCTCGCTAATAATCTTCATCCAGGGATCCCTCTGGTACGAATTCTTTAATGTAATGCTCTTCGGAGTACCAAAAATTAGAAAAGAACTTTTAGAACTCGCATCAATCTATGGAATCAAAGGACTTAACTACTTCAAATACATATTCATACCCTCACTACTCCCATCAATTATGGCTGGCGCGCTAAGTGCTTGGGGCGGTGCATGGAATGCTACAATAGTTGCAGAATACTTTGGCCTCGGAGATAACACCATTGACTTAGGAGGCATCGGAGCGCTACTAAACAAATACGTGAATCAAGGTGACTTTACACACATTGTATGGACTGTTATCCTCTGGGCACTCCTCATAGCAACCATAAACAAGCTTATCTGGTCAAGACTATTCAAATCAATAGAAAAAACATACATAGTGGAATAAACACTCAAACTATTTGCTGTTTATCGTCTGTCCCTAGATGCACATCCTCATCAATTCACATTTACTTGTTGCATCCAGGGGGCCTCCACCTCACCCACAGAGACTTTGAAATCCCCGTAAGTTCATGGGCAGCTGTCAAGCCCAACGGAACGGGGCTTACATCTACCTTTAGCCAGCCCAGGCTTGGAGCAGTATTCCCATCACCTGAAGGTTCAGGAAATGCAAAATAAGATCAAGGCTTATAAACCTAACTCCCAAATATCAAACACAAAACAGCTCCACATACTCATTTTCTCATCAATTTAACTTCATTTATCACATTTAAGGATCCCTCTCCCATCCACTCTTCATAGATAGCATTACCACCTCTAGAATATAGCCATAGAACATCAGAACTAACGACGTAAACCTAGTTACTGCTTTGAGTTTTATTATGCAGGTTTTAGCATCAATCCATATAAAATATGCTCTGAAGCAGTTACCACTATGCAGAGGGGTTATTAAGAATAAGACATATTAAATTTCTTGAGGAGGGTGGGGTCTTTGAATTGTTCTGAATACCTCCAAGTATGTGCAGAGCCAAGGAATTGTGAGGGAGACAGAGATGAGACAATGAAAATCATAGAGTCATATAAACCCATAGAAGGATAAGATCTCTATTCATTAATGGTGATAATCGCTTACCGCCATACCTCTTCATTAATAATATTGGTATAATTATAAATAGTATTGCTACTATAATAGAAAATAGTAGTGGAAAAAATGTCTCACCTGTTGGTCTGCTCAAGACAATAGAAAATATGGCTAGTATAAGTATGAAATATCCGAAAAAAATTATTAATTTGTAGAGAGTTTCCCCATTAGGCAGAGGCATTACCTCCTTTTTATGAGCCATCCTATTGCGAATCCTATTATTAGTAGCACTATTGCTATTGCTATTGTTGTTGCCCATTCTGTTACTCTTTGCGTTACTGTTGTTGTTGCTGTCATAGTTGCTGTCAATACTGAGCTCACTGTTGATACCACTGTTGACACTATTGTTGTTGGGACAACAACAGTTGTAGTAACAGTAGTAGTCATAGCAGTTGTTGGAGGTGGTGCAGTAGTTGCAGGCGGTGTAGTAACTGTAGTAGTAGGCGAAGTAGTCGGAGTGGGGGTTGGTGATAGGAATGGCTTTGCCAGATCTGTTATGCTCACAATTTTAGCCTCGGAAGGTAACAAGTTGTATGGGTTTACAGGTGGTTTGCTTGGAGGCCAAGGTAAGGGGGTTGTAGGTTTCTTTAATATTCCATACATCATCCATACATATACTGAATAGGAACCTGAATACCATGCGGTTGCAACCCAGCTCTTGTCTATTCCCCAGCCATACATCTTATAACCTCCCACATCTATTTGCGCATCAGGAACGCCAAGTAATTCAGCAAAGTTCGATTCAACTATACTAACTTGCCAACCTCTTCTAAAGTTCCATATGGGATATGTTGGTATATAGTAGTTCCAGAACCAAGCTAGTTTTGCAATTGCATCCCAGAAGCTGCTTGTTCCGGGCACACTTGCCTGCAACTTCATTTGCTCGTAGTATGGATTAACATATATAACAGTACCATTCTTTAGAGGAACGGGCCACGTATAGTTAAACTTTGTTGCACTCAAGTAGCTTAGTGAGGGCCAGTACCTGTTTAAGTAGGCTGTATAAGCTGTTGCTAGCCCAGCTGGGTTTATGATATCCCAGTTTAGAGTCACATCAAAACTGAATGTACTCCAAAGTTGTGAGTAAACACCTACATCGACACAATTAGATACAGCATCTATTCCATGTGCTTGCCACTGTGCTGCAAGATTGCTTGCTTGCGATACCCAGTCTGCCCAAGCAGATACACACAGAACCTCGAAGTGGAAGGGCTTTCCATTTGGCATATACCACTTTCCATCAGCACCCCTCTTAAACCCAACACTCTCCAACAATTGATACGCTTTCTGAGGATTGTACCCGTAGTTGATAGGTAGGTTATCTGTAATCCATGTTGGAAGATCTGAAGATTTGAATTGTCCTGTAACGAGATCTGTATATGGAAGTGTAATTGGTGGAAATGCTTTAGCTGCTTCAGAAACATTAATAAGCATTGATAGAGCCCATCTAACCTCTGTTATATTAAATGGATACCTTAGCAAGTTGAACCATATACCTTGTACCTCTAAGCCTTGAAGCCAAGCTCCTTTAACTCCTCCAGCGGATTTATCTATTTCTACTAGTGTTAGTGGTGATATACCATGCCATGTCAATAGATTCATACCATTAATCATATTTGCAATCATCTGCTCCTCAGCTCTAGCAAACAATATTTCACCAGAGTCATACTGCACATATTTGGACCATCTGCACCCAGGGTTTTTAACAAGCTTTATACTTGTTGTGGTTAGTGTTGATGGATCTGGCCAGAAGGGTCCTGTACACCACGGTGTATCCATCGGCAAATTCCTAACTTCATTTTGCAATGCTGTTAAGTTGTATCTCTTTGAGACCTCGCTTAAGGGTATATTGGCAACCATTTCAGCATACTTACCAAATATGTTATAGGGTGTGGTGATTTGCGATGTTAGAATCTGGAAGAAGCCCTGGTACCAAATGTTAGTTGTAAAACTATAGCTATTGATGTGTGTAGTATCTACTTTGCCTGTTTTCGGATCATATATGGGAGCTGTCAATGAAAATACTGTTCTGTTGAAGTAAAACCTTATAGTGTAATCATCAACAATTCTCACATCTAGTAACCATGGAATGAAATTCTGGAATATCTTCCACTGAATCACAAAATATGTCCAAACATCTCTAGCTGTGAAAGGCACAAGATCTTTGCCATTAAACCATTTAGTATCTTCAAATAGTTTCACTTCGAGGTAGCCTTCAGTTGGATTTACCGATACTTCTTTTGCAAGTAGTGGAAGTAAGTAACCATGGTAAGCTTCAAAACTATACAATGGTAATGTACATGCAGATCCTATCAGACCTTGTGCGCCTCCCAAAACGCTAAGGGAAGCAAAGGGGTTCCAAGTAATTGTTGGTGGAACAACGTACCATGCATTTAGGTGAAATGTTGCTCCTTGGCTCCTAACTATATTTGGTGGTATCATCATTACAGGTAATATTAGTAATACTAGTGCTATAGCTAAAGACTTTAATGGTGTGGTGTTGTTGTGCATTAAACCACACCATTGATAAAAATAGCAATTAGCAGAAATTTATAAACTATAATGAAAATGGATTAATTAAAACATTATTTTGAAATAAAGATGAAGAATAGAAAAGATGCTTTCTTAATAGAGATGACATGCGACTAAATGTTTCGATGAAATAGCCTTTAATACTACTTCCTCTTTATGACACTTCTCAGTAACAAAAGGACATCTATCGCTAAGTGGGCATCCTGGAGGCTTACTTAATGGTGATGGCGGGGATCCTCTTAATAATAATTTCCTACTAGCCCTAGCTTTAGGGTCTGCTACGGGTATGGCAGATATCAATGCCTGTGTATATGGATGCAGGGGGTTCTGCAATAGTTCTCCTAGCGGTGCTTGTTCAACTACCCTGCCTAGATACATTACGAGAACCTTCGTTTGAGATCCAAAATACTGCAGAAGTGTGATTTCATGTGTTATGAATAGAAGTGATGTACGCATAGCCTGGATAGCATTCTTGAGTGTACTGACAATAGCACCTTTTAGTGATGCATCTAACATTGTTACAGGTTCGTCAGCAACAATATACATTGGTTTAAGTAGCAGTGCTCTTGCAATAGACACCCTTTGTCTTTCTCCTCCACTTAATTGAAACGGATATTTATTGAGATACTTCTCTGGAGGATTTAAACCAACTTTTATCATAGTATCTGAAACCAGCTCCAAAGCCTCTTTATCGCTATGAACTAGTTTATGATACTTGATTATATCCATTAAAATGTCCTTCGTCGTTTTAAATGGATGCAGACTTGCATAAGGATCTTGAGGTACATACTGCACATTTAATCTGTATTTCCTGTAGTCCTCTTTATACATCTTCCTGATATCCTTCCCCATAAACTTTACTATGCCCTTTGTTGGTTTTACTAAGTCTAAGGTTACCTTTCCAAGTGTTGTTTTACCTGAACCGCTTTCCCCTAATAACCCTACTATCATTCCTTGTTCAATCTCTAGATCTACATTATCCACTGCATTGAATGGTAATTTCTTTAAGCCTTTTCTTATAGCAAAAGTTACTACAATGCCTTTTGCTTCTATTAATGACACACACATCACCTCTTTGCATATAACCAGCAGGATACAAAATGATCCTTCTCAACCTCTATGAAGGGTGGTTCTTCCCTTCTGCAGATATCCATGGCAAATGGACACCTCGGGTGAAACTTGCAACCAGGTGGTAATTTTCTGTAGTCTGGCGTTGAGCCAGGTATTGTTTCAGGCTCTCTAAATTCGCCAAGTTTAAGCACAGCTTTTAGTAATCCTATTGTGTATGGATGCTTTGGATTATAGAATATGTTTTCAACGTTAGACTCTTCAACTATTCTACCAGCGTATATAATAGCAACTCTATCTGCTATATCAGCCACAAGGGCAATATCATGCGATATGAGCATGTATGTTAAACCGTATTTTGCCTTTAGCTCATTTAACATTATCAGAATCTCTCTTTGTGTGAGTACATCTAGCGCCGTCGTAGGCTCATCTAGTATTAGTAGTTTGGGGTTTAAAAGAAGGGCTAGTGCAATTAATACTCGTTGCTTCATGCCTCCACTCATTTCAATTGGATAAAGGCTTAACACTCTATGCGGATCTAATTTTACTGCTTCCAGCAATTTCCAGGCCTTCTCCAGGGCCTCTTTTTTATCGAGATTATGGGCCCTTGCTGTCTCCATAAAATGATCTTTGATTCTTATTGTGGGATTAAGCGAATTTAAAGCACCTTGAGGAACCATTGCAATTTCTCTCCATCTGAAATTGTTAGAAAATTCGTATTCCGGAACCTTAAGTAGATCCACTGGATGAGGAGATGCATAGTAGAGAATCTGTGAATCTGCATCAATATGCGCTATTTCTGGCAATGTCCTCATTATTGAGGAGGCTATTGTTGATTTACCACATCCACTTTCACCAACAAGAGCATATGTCTCTCCCTTGAGGATATTAAAGTAGATATTTGACACAACTTTAGTGTTAAAGTACGATACATTCAAATTTTTTACGCCTAATAGTATCTCACTCACATTTCTTCACCCTGTAGATAAGTTCTTAAAGCAGGGTTAAATATGTCCTCCATTGCTTTTGCAATGTTTATGAGAGCATATTGAAGTAACACAATTGTTATTATAGGAGACCATAATGCAAGTATAGCTTTGTCTGAATATAGTGCTCCACCACCCCTTATAGCCATGTATATTTGAACTCCCCAGTTATCTGGAGTCATAGGCATAAGACCTAGAAATGCAAGACCTGTATATCCATATATGGCGCCAACACAACTTAGCACCAGGTTCATTGCTATGAATGGTGCCATAAATCTTAGAACTTCGTCAAACATTATTTTCCATGAACCATAACCAATAGTTTTTGCAACATCTATGAACTCTCTTCTCTTTAGAGCAATAGTTTGAGCTCTCACAGCCCTTGCTAAAGATGCCCAAGCTGTTATACTTAAAACACCCGCCAAGACAAGTACATTTGTTTTTAGTTCTGGAGGTAAAATTACTACCAATATTAATGCCAGTAGATATGTTGGTATAGTCAATGCGACATTTATCGCTAGCGAAAGTAGTTCATCTACAAGACCACCAACATAACCTGCTATCAGACCTATTGCTGTACCAACACCAACAGTAATTAATGCAGATAGAAATGCTACAGCAAGTGTCTTCGGAATGCCATAAATTATTGTCAAAAGCAGTGGCCTGCCAGTATACTCTGTGCCTAGAATGTACCATGGAAAATCTCTTAGTGAGGGAGGTTGATACATGTATTCCCATCCTCCCTTATATGGTGGTAAAGGTGGTACAAACCCCAAAACTACAACAAGAGCTGCTATAATGTATACTAATAACACAGCCAAGCTGAACAATAGCGTAGGGCTTCGTGAAAATATCTTAAACACGAGTTTAAGTTGCTTAGCCAAATTCTTACTTTTTTCACTCATGTCTCACCAACCCTCGCTCTCGGATCTATGAACCCATATGTGAGGTCTGTGAAGAGAGCTCCTAGCACTATAGCCGTTATTAATATCACATATACGCCTATCATGACAGGGTAATCCCTGGCACCCGAGGTTGTTGCTAAAAGCGATCCTAGACCCGGTAAAAGAAACTGTGACTCAAGCCATACAGTGCCGACCAGTAGCCATGTGAATGTTATTGCTATGTTAGCATATATCGGAAGGATGGAGTTCCGTGTAATATAAGTCCACAAAATTCTTGAGGAAGGCAAGCCACGAGCCTTAGCATAAGTTATGAAGTCTTCCTTTAAAATTGCAGAAGCCATCGCAGATATGCCAAAAGCCCAGCCCGGAATAGATGTTAATACCATTACCATCGTAGGTAATGTATAATGATATAGCACACTTGCTATGAACTGCAAGTTTAGCCCTGGTGTAACATCGTTACTATAAGGCCCCATGTAAGGCAGTAATTGCCATCTTGCACCTATATAGACGAAAAACACTGCCGCTAAAATCCAGTTCGGTATACTGTTAAAAACCGTGAGCACTGTTGTTACACTACGTACAAATATAGTATTACTCCTGTAATACGCTAAGGCAATTCCTATTAAAACGCCCAGTATCACAGTTAAGCTAAGCGAGTAACTTACGAAAAATATAGACCATGGAATGGCATTTGCAATGAGCTGTGCTACTGGAATCCTATAAGTAATTGAAACACCAAGGTTTCCTGTAACCACACCCAAGAGATAGCGCAACCATTTACTCCACCAAGGTTCAGCAGGTGAAAAACCGATGTATGCCTGCACCATTCTCACAGCTTGATCATATGGTATTCCCTGTTGCAGAAAACCTGTTAACATTATTAAAGCAGGATCGCCAGGGCTTAACACTATTATCAGAATTGATATGCTTACGGCTAGAAACCATGCAGCTAGACTAAAAATGGCCTTTCTCAAAGCCCAGTTCATGACGCATAACCTAGAGCATTCACTTCGATATTGATAAGAATGTGTGAGGGTTTTTATTTTTATATTTACTTTTAGTCAAATAAAGAAAATATATGAAATAAGTATGGCAATAAATAGTTACACATTCTTCGTTTTTATAAAGCTTTTACAACTAAAAGCCTCGCCTTAAGGTGAAATAGAAAACATTTAATTATTAAAACTACCTTTAGCGATGATCATTAAAATCTTGTAAATTGCTGAGAAACAGCGTTCTTGAAACCAAAGATTTCTACCTCTGTATGGAGAGACCAAGTCATGGAAAACTCCATCTAACTGTATGAATAAAAATATTCGCTATGAATGTAAAATAATACTTCTCTACCCTCTACTAAAACAACCTCTTCATCAACTCAAAATAAACTGCTCTATTGTAGCGCTTTTGAGTCTGTAGATAATTTGCTAAAATATCTTCCGCTATAGGCATTCATTTAACATCATATTTTAGCGAAATAACATTTATTATATTAACATGCGAATATCGTATTCATTATATATGTTGAGATGATTTATGTTATGGATGGTGTTTTTCTAGCCATTCTCTCTTCCTTTTTAAGTAGTATAGGTAGGTTTGGTATGATACTTCTGGTGGTACCCTGTGGTCAACAGTTGGTATGTATCCACCTTCTTCTAGTAATGGTGTAAGTCTTTCAAGTTCTTTATCAATTGCTTTCTCACCTGCTATTAAAGCTCTTTTATCTACACCACCAATTAGGAGAACTTTTTTACCGAATTTCTCTCTAAGTTTATAGGGATCTACATATCTTGCTTCTAGTGGGAACATACAGTTTACACCTGCTTCAAGCCATCCTGGTACAAGTTGCTCTATATCACCATCGCAATCAACAACAGCTATATTAACACCATGTTCATTTAGAATGCCTGTGATTTTCTTATACCTTGGAACCATGAATTCTTCGAAAAGTTTAGGTGATAGTAAAGGTCCTTTACTATAAGCCATATCCTCCCAAAACCACGCAATATCAGGTTTAATATCTCTAAGTACTCTACGTAGAATTGTTGTAACTAAGTTGACTATCGTGTCCATCATTTCTTTAACCCAATCAGGCTCTCTATAGAATGCTATAGAAATTCTTTCAACACCCATTAAATCTCTTAACCATCCATATAAGCTTCCAACAAATATTATTAAAGGATAGTCTCTGTCCCTATATTTTTCAACAATATCACTCCAGTTTAGTGGCACACGGCCATACGTCTTAGGGTCAAAGAAAGGCTTTATCCTTTCCCAATCTTCTCTATTCCTTATCGGGTATCTAATATAATGAGGTATTGTAGAGGTGTATTTCTTTCTAACATATATACCACCTAGGCCATCTGCAACTATCTCCCTATCATCCTCACTCTTCAACACAACCTCAGGTGGTCTAGGCCACACACCTATGATGACAGGAACTTTTTCAACACTTTCTAAACCCTCTAGACCAAGATATTGCTCAACCTCAGCATCAGTTTTTAATTCTTCAGGCAGCCCTTCTCTATGCCAACGATCAATAGTTTCTCTCCAATAGCCAAACTCATAATTCGGAATCCTATCAACACTCTTAAACTCAAATACTCTTAACAAACGTTCTCTATGAGTTAAGGACATAGGCTATCACTACACTATCTAAGATCTGCCTTTCGCTTTTCTTCCACCCATTTTCTACATATCAAAGCACCTTCATAAGCATCTATACCACCAGCATCAGCACCTATTTCATTGACATACTCTTTTGTTACAGCTGCTCCACCAACAATAACCTTAATACTATTCCTCAAACCTTCATTATTTAGAGCATCTATAACCTTTTTCATATTCAAAACTGTAGTTGTTAATAACGCACTCATACCAACAACATCGGGTTTGTATTGCTTAACTGCTTCAACAAACTTCTTTGGAGGCACATCAACACCTAGATCAATAACCTCAAAACCCATGGATTTTAAAAACATTACAAATAAATTCTTTCCAATATCATGAAGATCGCCCTCAACAGTGCCTACAACAGCTTTACCAATATATAGTGCTCTCCCTTCTTTTAAAATCAATGGCTCTAGAACATTCATTGCCTCTTTAAATATTTCAGCAGCCATAATAAGTTCGGATAGGAAATACTCATTCTTTTCATACCTCTCACCAACAACCCTCATACCATCAGCAAGAGCATTAATGATATCCATGGGTTTGAAGCCAAGCTCAACAGCCATCCTAACAAAATCTATAGTCTTATCCAAATCAAGGCCAACTAGGGCCTCTTTAATAGAGTTTAAAACATCACTGGACACATATAACACCTTTGAATTGAACTATATGTAGCTATTTATAAGTTTTGTTATATTTCTTCTATAGCTTTTACTTTTAAATTTGAAACCGACTTCTCTACTATTTTTCTAGCTTGTTCTTCGCTACTGCAGTTTGTCTGTATTGCTACTCTTTTGATGGATCCTGCGCTCTTTATCTTATCAATTGCTTCTAGAACTTGATTGCATCATGTTTTTACAAAAGAGAAGACAAAGAATTGAGGCTAAAATCATTCAAAATCGCCTAAATGCCTATGGCTACAGTAGTTTTAAGCTTCTTCCAAAGATAAAGAAGTAGAGGTTCGCAAGGAAATTTAGTTTCTCACATGCATTCATATAGATTAATATTGCCTTCAGAGCTTCATTACTTTCTCATCATAGCTCCCTGGATCTGCACATACTTAGATGCATTCAGAGACTACAAAATTTCTAGGTGCTTAGAAAGACTCCTCAAATTCTTAACCCTTCATTATTGTAGTACTAGCATACCGACTTTCAGAACTTGTAAGCCTTACAATAATATCATCTCGCACAAATCTATACTAAAGACAATAAACAGAGCTAGTAAAATCATAATGTAGACAACTATCTTAATCGGCAACCTATATGCCTGACATGCTAACGTTGGATTAGGTGGATTGCCTTTGTGTTTATTAATAACTTGTGCTAGTTCATTGCATTTATTTTACATGGATTCGCACCATGTGATGTAAAGCTATTTATTTTAGGTTTGTACAAGATTTAGTATTGTTGTGTATTGAGATGCTATATGGTGATTTTATGGCTAGTGATAATGGGATGAGGTTTTTCAGAGAGCTTTACCCGTTTGAAGCTGTGCCGAGGTTTATTGTGTCTGATGCTGAAATTAGTGATAATTTGAGTAAGGTGTTTCTTACGGATACAACTCTTAGAGATGGTCAGCAAGGTTGGAGGGTGTTTACAGTTGAAGAGTGTGAGAAGATTTATGAGCTGCTTGCAGATATTGGTGGAAGGGGTGCTATAACAAGCACTGAGGTATTTCTATATACGGAGAAGGATAGGGAGGCTGTGAAGAACCTCTTGTCATATGGATACAGGTACCCCAAGGTTATTGGATGGATTAGGGCTACTCTCTCAGACCTTCAGCTAGTAGTGGATTCTAAACTCGATGAAACCGTTATGCTCATGTCCATATCTGACTATCACATAAAGTACAAGTTTAATGCAACTAGAGAAGAGGTTTTCAGAAAGTATCTAGAGGTTGCTGAAAAAGCTCTGAGCCGTGGGATAGTGGTTAGAGCCTCTCTTGAAGACATAACAAGGGCTGATATTTTCGGAGCTGTAATACCATTTGTAAAGAGGCTACTTGAACTCAGTGAAAAGTATAGTGTGCCAGTGAAAATAAAGCTCCCTGACACACTCGGACTTGGATTACCATTTCCAGAAGTGCCTCTGCCCCGCGGAATACCAGCCATAGTCCAAGCTATTAGAAGAGCCACAGGAATTCCGCAAGAGCATATAGAGTTCCATGGCCATAACGACTTCGGCCTTGTTGTAGCAAACCATATAGCAGCATGGATGTATGGAGCGGCTGCCGGCAACTGTACATTGCTTGGAATTGGTGAGCGTGCTGGCAACTGCCCACTAGAGATAATGGCTCTGCACTATGCAAGTATTGTTGGAACAAGTAAAATAAACTTGAAAGCTGTTTCCAGAATTCCTGAGCTCTTTGAGAAAATGGGTCTAAAAATTATTGAGCATTACCCAATTGTGGGGAAAAATGCGTTTAGAACAAAAGCAGGAATCCATGCTGATGGACTTTTAAAGAATCCTGAAGTATACCTGCCCTTCGACCCTGTCAAGGTGCTGGGGTTACCCTATTCTGTCGCCATAACGCCTTACTCTGGAAGATCTGCAGTTGTAATCTGGCTAAAGAACTATTTGGGCTACAACCATGTGTCAAAGGATGATCCAAGAGTTGTAGCAATTTACAATGAGATTGTAGAGCTGTTTAACAAGACAAATAGAGTAGAGCCACTTACAGATAGCGAGATGTTTGCAATAGTTAAGAGATATTTCCAGGAAACAGCTAATACCCAACCCAAAGCACAGTAATCCCTATAGCCATTACCTCACTTCATATGCTGTAGGTAGAAAGAGGTGACAAGCTGTGGCTTTGATAAATGCAATTGTTTCCAAGGCTTTGGGAAAACCTGTATCGCCAGGGGATATAGTTGTCGTAGATATTGACGCTGTGTATGCCCAGGACGGCACAGCCCCTCTTGTCATAGACGTTGTTGAGAAGGAGCTTGGTCTTAAAAAGAAAATTGCCATAGACAAAGCTTATTTCTTCGTCGACCACTCATCTCCAGCACCACATGTCGCAGCTGCTACTGTTCATAAAGAGATGAGGAGATTTTCTAAGGAGTATGGTGTAAAGCTTTTTGATGTAGGTTATGGGATTAGCCATCAAGTGGTAGTTGAAGAAGGCTTGGTGAGACCTGGCATGATTGCAGTGGGTGCTGATAGCCACACACCAACAATTGGAGCTATAGGGGTTTATGCAACTGGTGTAGGTAGCACTGATGCTGCCATAGCCATGATGTTTGGAAAGCTTTGGCTAAAGATCCCTGAAACCGTTAAAGTGATTCTATACGGCTCTTTACCAGTGGGTGTTATGAGCAAGGATATAGCACTATACTTAGTAGGAGAGGTGAAGACTGATGGAATGCTTGGAAAAGCTGCTGAGTTCAGGGGTAGCACACTTAAGGAGCTCAGCATAGACTCTAGAATGACACTTACAAATATGTGCACAGAAATGAGTGCAGAATCAGCCATAATACCTGTAGATGATGTGGCTAGGAGGTGGCTTGTTGAAAGAGGTTATGAGATATTTAGAAATATTGATTGGAATGATGAGGAGGGTTATGTAGATGAAATCCCTGTGGAGGTCTCTAAATTAGAGCCACTTGTTGCTGCTCCACCAGATGTTGACAACGTTAAGAGCGTTGATGAGGTTAGCAATAATGAGGTTGACCAGGTTTTCATAGGTTCTTGTACAAATGGTAGGCTAGAAGATATAGAGGTTGCTGCGAGAATCCTTCATAATAAGAGGGTTAAGGAGGGGGTCAGATGCATAGTAGCGCCTGCTTCTAGGAGGATCTATGTAGAGGCGCTGAAGAGGGGTTATATAGATATCTTGATTGAGGCTGGCTGCGTCATAGCACCCCCAACTTGCGGCCCTTGTGTGGGTGCTCACATGGGGCTTTTAGCTGCTGGTGAGATTGCTGTAGCCACTACTAATAGAAACTTTCCTGGTAGGATGGGACATAGGGAAAGCAAAGTATATTTAGCATCACCAGCTGTGGCTGCAGCCTCAGCCATTGAGGGAAGGGTTGCTGACCCTAGAAAATACCTTTCTTAAGGTGTTTTCAATGATTATACGTGGTAAGTGTTGGAAGTTAGGAGATAACATAAGTACAGATCATATAATATCTGGGAAGTACAAATTCGAAGCAATAAATGATATAAACAAGATGGCTGTTCATGTGTTGGAGGAGGTGATACCTGACTTCTACAAACTTGTGTCTAGAGGTGATGTTATTGTTGGTGGGAGAAACTTTGGCAAGGGATCCAGCAGAGAGCAAGCTCCAAGACTTCTCAAGCTTGTTGGTATAGGTGCTGTTGTTGCAAAGAGCTTTGCACACATATTCTACAGAAACGCTGTAAATATAGGGCTACCTGTAGTTGTTGCTAAGACAATTCCCGATATTAGTGAGACTGGAGATGTTATAGAGATTAATATTGCTAGTGGTGTGATTAGGAATGTGAGTAAAGGTGTTGAGGAAAGGGTAAGCCCTTATCCAAGGGAAATCCTTGAAGTGCTGGTTAATGGTGGTATTACGGAGTACATTAAGAGATATGGTGGTCTGCCATGGTCAAGAAGTATAAGATAGGCATTCTTAAGGGGGATGGCATAGGCCCTGAAATAGTTCAGGCAGCTGTGGATGTCCTCAATGCTCTGGAGTTTGAGGCAGAGTATATAGAGCTTCATGCTGGCTATGAATACTTTAAGAAGTCGGGTAAAGCAATTCAGGATGGTTTCTTTGATGCTGTGAAAGGCCTTGACGCTATTTTGAAAGGCCCTCTATATACACCTCCTCACGAAAAGGAGTTTAGAAGTATTAACGTACTTTTGAGAAGGGAGTTGGATTTATATGCAAATGTAAGGCCTTTCAGAAGCTATAAAGGCTTCTCATTAAAGGAATTCAATTTTGTTATAGTTAGGGAAAATACTGAAGACATCTATACAGGTTTTGAATTTCTTTATAGAGGTGTTGCTCTAGCTCTAAAGATTATAAGCTATGATGGTGCTAGAAGGGTTTCTGAATTCGCCTTTAGCTATGCTAGAAGCAATGGCTTTAACAGGGTTACTGTAGTACACAAAGCTAACATACTCAGGATTTCTGATGGGCTTTTCAGAGAAGTGTTCTTCGATATTGCTAAGAACTATCCTGAAGTGCAGGCAGATGAACTAATTGTTGATACTGCTGGATACATGATTGTGAAAAATCCTGAGAGACTCGGAGTCTTAGTAACACCGAATCTCTATGGGGATATACTTGCTGATGTGGCTGCTGCTGTTGTTGGGAGTTTAGGCCTCTGTGGTTCTGCTCAAATAGGCAGAGACATTGCTGTTTTCGAGCCTGTTCATGGCGTTGCGTTAGATATAGCTGGGAAGGGTGTGGCTAACCCTATAGGCGAATTGGAATCAGCTAAACTTATGTTAATACATCTCTCTAACAAGTACTCAGATCGCAAACTCTATGAAAAGGCCTTTGTACTTGAAAGAGCAATTCATAAAATAGTTGAAGAGCTCAGAATTTTAACACCGGATTTGGGAGGAAACAGTAAAACAAGTGATGTTGTTAATTCTATTACAAAGCTGATTCAGTCTAACAATACATAGGTAGATTTTTTAACCCTGTACAGCAAGATAAGGAGTTGCTGGTGGATGTCTTGGAAACATAGAAAAATCCATGTCTAAACAAAGCAATGCCATATTTAGGGATGGAGTGACGCTCCGTTGTATAGCTTGTAACTATACCACAAGTGCTGAGCCATGGCTCTTCCTATGCCCTAAATGTGGCAACTTAATGGAAGTTGTGATGCCTAGCAAAAACAATTTTAGTTGGGATGTTGCAAGAAAGCGAAGGTTTGGTGTGTGGAGGTATCGTGAATTACTTCCATTAAGCAACGATGTTGAGCCCATAACGATGGGTGAGGGAGGGACACCACTTATAAGTGTTAATAGGATTGTGAATAGAGGTGTATTTGTAAAATTTGAGGGAGCTAATCCTACTGGTAGCTTTAAGGATAGAGGGATGACTGTTGGCATCACTATTGCCAAGAGCCTAGGTGTTGAGGGTGTTATAGTCGCTAGCACAGGTAACACAGCTGCTTCAGCCGCTGCTTACGCTGCTAGAGCTGGTCTTCAATGCGTTGTTGTGTTGCCTCGTGGGGGTGTTGCTAGGGGTAAGTTAGCTCAAGCCCTTCTTCACGGTGCAAAAATAGTTGAGGTTGATGGTGTTTTTGATGAGGCTTTGGAAGAGGTTTTCACTGAGGTAGTGTTAAATGGTAAAAGAGATCTATATCCCCTCAACTCTTACAATCCATGGAGATTAGAGGGGCAGAAAACTCTTGCCTTTGAGATTGTTGATGAGCTAGAAGAGCCCCCTGATTATGTATTTGTTCCTGTGGGTAATGCTGGAAATATCTCAGCTATTTGGAAGGGATTCAAAGAGCTATACAACTATGGTTTAATAAGCAGATTGCCAAGGATGATAGGTGTGCAGGCTGAAGGTGCTGCACCTCTGGTAAGAACCTGGGCTTTGAAGAGCAGATCTCTGATGGCTATTGAAAAGCCTGTGACCATAGCTTCTGCTATTAGGATTGGAAAGCCTGTTAACTGGTTAAAGGCTTTAAAAGCTGTTGAAGAGTCTAGAGGTACTTTTGTCTCAGTTTCTGATGAGGAGATAGTGAAAAGTATGAAGGATTTGGCTATGTATGAAGGGATTGGTGTAGAGCCTGCAAGCGCTGCTTCTCTTGCTGGCTATAGAAAGGCTTTGGAGCTTGGAATAGTAGATAGGAATAGCGTTACAGTATTGGTTGCTACAGGTCATGCGCTTAAAGACCCGGATACCATATCAAAGTACTTCTCAAGAGGTGAATAGCTTTATGGAGCCCATACCAAAGCTTATGTGCACTCAACACCCTGACGCTACAGTCAGGATCACAGCTCAAGATGAGGTTGACGAGGCTGTACAGGGATACACAATGTTTGGATGTGATGAGGTTATGAGCGATTATGAGGGGAAGCTCACTCCCTATGCCCAGCCGAAAGATATAGTGCTTAGAGCAAGTAGGCTTGGCATTGCTGTAGGGGAGAAATATTTTGTGACGCCAAGAATACCGAACCCAAGGCTTGAAGATGTAGATAGGGTTGCTCTCTCCATAGAGGCTTCACTTATAGCGAATTACTACTCCTACAAGCATCTAAATACTCAAGCTGTTAAATGGATTATTCTACCTATGACTGAGGAACCTGAAACTGTAAGGTTTGTTCAGAGATTTATAATGAAGAAGATGAGAATATACTATGAAGAGTTAGGGCTTCCAAGGATGGACATACAACTCATACCCCTGGTAGAGGATAGTAACAAGTTTTTAGAGATCCATCGATATGTGACAATACTTTACAATACTTTGAAAGATTTTGATGCAAATCTTCAGTATATGAGAGTGTTCTTGGGGAAGAGCGATGCTGCTGTCAAGTCTGGGCACATAGCTTCAGCACTAGCTTTAATGTATGCATTATACGAATTATCTAGAATTGATGAAGAGCTTGACATGGATATTCAGCCCATCATAGGCATGGGTTCACCAACATTTAGAGGTGGTATAAATAATCCAAAACTGGTTGAGTATGAGGTAAGGCATTACCAGGGGTACAAAACTGTAACTATACAATCTGCAGTAAGATACGATGTGCCATTTAGTGAATATCAAAAAGTTTCTTCTTCAATACTGCAATGGTTAGGAAAGCCTGTGAGAAAGGTTGATGCAGGCGTACTTAAGGTAGTGCGCAGAGCTTTTGAAAGCTATAGGAAAACAGTTTCAAAATATCTTGATCTTCTAGTCAAATTCTCCTCATGTATACCATCAACTAGGGATAGAGTTACATGGAAAGAGTATGGCAGAGTATTTGGCCTAGAGGACAAGCTCCTCAATGTTCCTAGAGCTATTGTTTACACAGCTACATGGTATGTCCTCGGACTCCCACCAATATTCCTAGACACAGAATTTATTACCGAATCTTACAAAAACAATGAGATAGATGAAATTCTTAATTACATGCCTTATCTAATAGAGGAATGGGAATATGAGGCACAATTCTTCGTGCCATCCATAGCATCAAAAAGGTTGGATGAAGCTATTGTGAAAAAAGTTAGTGAAGCACTTGATTATATGGGGATAAAACCCGAGGTTAATGAAACCTATAAAAATATTCTAGAGCTTAACCCAGTAGAGCCTCACGTAATAGCACTGGCAAAAATCAGGGGCTTTCTTGGTTAGTGATGTATAATCCGGTTGCTGAAATGTGATGACCCCCTATAGGCTGATTTTAATCAAGACCTCTAGCTACACTTCTTGCAAAGCTATGGTTACAGTTGCAGTCATAGCTATAGTATTGATTTAGCTTCAACTCTCATGCATTTTTATCGTTTAACCTCTGAGGGTTTCCCCGAGGCAATTACTTGTAATTAGCTGTAGTTAGTTATGAATCTTGCCTCGGGGTTCCCGGGCTCTGTTCGGCTCTTCATAGCATCACTACCCGGGCTATCAGGGCTCCACTTAACCCCTAACCCCTCATCTGCTTCAGCCCCTTGCCCACACCTTGGGCAACACTTTGAGTTTGCCAAACCCTCATCAATGCGGGTTCACAGGGGTTTTGAAAGCACTAGGTGTTTATCATGGTTATAAGCTTTAGTGAAAATGTTGCACAGCTAGACCAATGCATTTACAGCTATTCACAGGCATGTACAGCTGATGCAGACCCAGCCACGGCTATTCTAAATAAACTGCTCTATAGGCCTCCAATTCCTACATGTAATTGCTTATAGAAAGTTCTAATATTTTGCATCTCTAGAATTTTGGATGCTTTCTCTGAATTGTATCTTTGTGTGAGTAATGTTTGTAGAGAAAGGGGTCTCCATCAATAGCAATTAATGGTATTAAACTATGTTGCTGGCATTACGCTTAAAATAGGTTTATTTATGGCTTAATGTATTCGAAGAATTCCTTATAAACTATTTAATGTTTAAGTCTATTGTGGTGTGCAAGATTTATGTCGTTTAGGCAAGGTCTTTCACCTTCTAGAAGGTGGTTGAGCAGTGAGAGAATAGCTCTTAGGCTTCTGGAAGAGCTGGGATTTAAGGTTATTGAAACCAGGAAGAGAATTTTGGTGAACGGTATTGAGGTTGGGGAGGTGGACGCCATTGTTGAGGACAATAATGGGGCTAGATGGGGTGTTGAGATAAAGGCTGGTAGAATTGATGTAACTGGGGTTAGGCAGGCATATGTCAATGCAGTTATAGCTGAGGTTAAGCCTATGATTGTGTGCAAGGGTTTTGCTGACGACGCTGCTAAAGAGCTTGCTGAGAAGCTGGGTGTTAGGGTTATAGAGCTTTCTGACGTGTTCTTGGTTGATAGCGAGGAGCTTGAGGTTGTAATTAGGGAGGTTGTGGAAAGCACTCTTACAGATTATCTAGAGGCTTTCTTCACAATCCCTTCAAACATTAAACATGAGTGGCTAGAGGTGCTTAATGTCCTCACCTCTTCGCAAAATCTTGAGGAGGCTTGTGAGAAGCTGGGTGTAGATATAAATACCTTAACTAAGAGGCTAAGTGAAATGAGAAACGCTGGTATATTTCCTCAGTGGGCAAAGAAATACGCATCAATGAGAAGAGTAGCTCAGATCATACTTCAGCGTTATACAGCACTTCAAGTAGTTAATGAGACTCAAAAAGTTTTAGAGCTTTTGAAAACATTAAAAGATCAACTAAATCAGTTACTAAACACTATAACAAGCATTCAGAAAAATATCGAGCTCTTGAAACATGGAGAACAGAAATGACGTCTTAGAATATTACTCCTTCTATCCCGAGCCTTGAGCGCCACGGATTAGAATATCTTATAAACTTCTCAGCCTTTAAAGAAGTTCTCACCCCTTTAGAATGGGAGAAGCTCGGAAGACTTTTTAAGAAGTTAACTTGTTAAGAGGTTCTGATACAAGTTTTGGCTTCACTGCTTAAAACCTAGTGTTGATGAATAATGCTTCTCGGTGGTGAGGAATGATTTATGTTGGTTGTTGTGGTTTCTGCATGGCTAGGCAGAGGTATTATCTAGCTTTTGATGTTGTTGAGCTTCAGGATACGTTCTATAATCCTCCAGAGCTTGATAAGCTAAAGAAGCTTGCTGAGGAGGCTCCACCTGACTTTGTCTTCGCTATGAAGGCTTGGCAAGCAATTACACACCCACTAGACTCCCCAACGTGGAAAAAGGCAAAGGTTGTACCTGATAAGAATCTTGCAGATAGATATGGCTTTCTAAGACCCACTAAGGAGGTTTTCGAGGCTTGGGAGAGTGTTGTTGAGGCTGCTAAGACCCTGGAAGCAGAGGTTATTGTTATTCAAACCCCACCAAGCTTTGGCTACTCAGAAGAGTACTACAGAAACGCTGTGGAGTTCTTCTCAGCTACAAATACCTCTAACTTCGTCATTGGCTGGGAGCCCAGGGGGACATGGCTTCAAAACCTAGACAAAGTTGCTGATATCGTCTCGAGATTTAAGAATGTTATACATATTGTTGATCCATTCAAGGCTTTACCAACTGTGTGCAAAGAGGTGACATACTTTAGACTCCATGGCATCGGTAAAGGAGAGGTTAATTACCGGTATAAGTACACAGATGAAGACCTTCAAAATCTTCTAGACATAGTTAGGAAGATTCTTAGCAAGAGCAACAATGTTTATGCAATGTTCAACAACGTTTACATGGCTCAAGATGCCCAGAGATTTAGGGAACTCATAAAAAAAGCTTAATTACTTCAAAACCTTCTACTCCTTCACGTAGAGCTTTCCCAGTGCTGCAGGCATTTACACACTTTAATTAAGTATAGCTAGAGAAGATTTAATTGGATTAATTGTGAACTTAAGGAGGTTTCCTAAGAACACAATGCATATCTGCTAATATGGCTACAGGGAGGAGACCTTGAGTTGATTGACTAACATTACGAGAAGCATGGAGTACTGAAGTAGTTGTAGAATTGAGAGGACATCTACTACATGAACAAAACGTAGCTTCAAGATGAATGAGAACGAGCATAAGAAATTCAAGTATTCAAAATGTAGGTTTAAGATGTATAGAGATATTACAGCTGTTTTAAATAGTGAGAGAAAAGCCCTTGTGAAAAGATGTGGAGAACTCTGTTCACATTCAAATGCCCTGCAGATGACAGATGTAAACATGGGATAGTTGGGTGGGGGATATATGAGCTCTCATTCCTTATTGGGAGGAGGTTAGGTGATTTGTTTAGGAAATACCAGGTATACATTCCCCTTTGGCTTCATAGTGTACGAACTCCTGACAATGACATTTTTCAAGTGTTTTTCAGCTCTTTGCCTGGCTTCATTAAGCTCTTCAATTGTTGGTCTTCTCCAGGAAGTTTCTGGTACTGGCACATATTCATCTATTATCAAGGGTGTATCAACGTTCACATGCTCCGCTATGTACTTAGCCAAGAGCTCTATGTCACTGGCATTATTAAATCCTGGAATAAGTATGGTCTCCGTAACTAGTCTTAGACCTTTTGAAGTGACTAGCATAAGGTTTCTAAGGACTCTGTATAGATCATCAGCACTTCTGCCAGTATACATAGCGAATTTTTGTGGGTGAATGCTTTTAACACTAACCTCTACTATGCTTCCCTTAGGTATACAGCTCACTACTTTGTCCAGCAGGTAGCCATTGGTCAAAACTACGGTCTCTAAGTTCATGCCACTCAGCATTTCTACAACTTTGCAAAAAAGGGGGTCTGCAGTAGGCTCTCCACCTCCAAGTACTGCACGTTGTAAACCTAATTCCCTCTCAACAATCTTTAGAATCTCACCAAGTTTCTCTACTTCAAGCAACTCCACCCTTGACTTACCTAATAAACTCCCTTCATTGCCATAGTGATGATCCCACAGATGCCCTCTTCTTATACAACCTAAACAGCTAAAGTTACATGTCAAGAACTGTATGTAAACACTTTTATTATAATCATAGTAAGTTATGTGGAAAATCGTGGTCTTCGCCATACTAAGGCTCTACCTCACACTTAAAAGATTCAATACAATATTCACCCTCTTTCCATCAATGCTCAACATCTGCACCCTCACTCTATACACCTCCTCTAGCGACTCTTCTTTAAGCACATCACTAGATAACACACAGTGATCCTACGTACCACAATAACATTCTCCGCAAACCCTAATATCTTAAGATGATACTTGGTATTGAAAAACACATAAGTTTGCCATTTATAAAAATAGCATTAATCTATAAATAACCTCATAGCAATAGCTATAGCTTTATCTTGGTAGTGAAGAGCTGTACAGCGTACTTATTGCCAGACCATAGATTCAGAAACATAGTATGCTCTTGCTAAACAAATCTTTTGTTACTGCGAATTTTGCATGGTTCTATACGAATTTATTATTACTAAAGATTTGGGACTTTGAAAACAACTACTTTAATCAGCATTAGATGATGCGTTAAGAGCCTTGAAACCCTCCCGAGAAACCGAGATGTAGGGTCTCTGGGCTAGAGCCCTAAACGCTTTCTAGCTCAATGAGGTTCCGAATGAGTTGCAGAAAAATGAGGCTATGAAAGTAATTATGTAAAACAATTGAATCTGTACGAGAGCTGTGCTCTTACTCTTAGCTCATCCTTAGGTATCAATTCTCTTTATTCCTTCCTATTGTTTTACGCATATCCTTTTTTCACTAAGAGCTCTGCTATCAGGACCCCTGTACCTGCTGCACCTCTTATGGTGTTGTGGCCTAGCACTACGTATTTTACACCATTCAATGTCTTATCTTCTCTAACTCTACCTACAACAATGCTCATGCCATTGCCCTCTAACCTGTCTAATCTTGGCTGTGGTCTATCAATTTCTCTTCGAACTACAATAGGTTTTTCGGGTGCTGTTGGAAGCCCCATATTCTTTATCTTATTGCTTTTGAACTCTTCCATTACCTTTATAATCTCATCCATGCTTGTTTTTGACTTAAGTTCTGCAAAAATGGCTTCTGTATGCCCCTCTAAAACCATTACTCGATGACAGCTTGCTGTAACAGATATTTCTTTATTGAACTCAATATTATTTCCATTGAATGTCCCAAGTATTTTCCTCGACTCATTCTCTACCTTCTCCTCTTCTCCCTCTATATAAGGTATCAGATTATCGAGTATAAACATTGATGGAACGCCTGTAAGCCCTGCACCTGATAGGGCTTGCATAGTTGATACAATCACCTTGCCAACACCAAAAACATCTACTAACGGCTTTAGAGATAGCGTTGCTATTGCAGTCGTGCAGTTGGGTACTTTCACAATTGCTCCACTCCAACCTCTATTCCTTCTCTGCACCTCTATAGCATCAACATGATCAGCATTCACCTCAGGATTGAGTAGGGGTACATCAGATTCAAGCCTCATAGAGCTTGCATTGGAAACCACCATAACCCCCTTCTTTGCTAATTGAGGTTCTAGTTCCTTAGCAACATCTGCTGGCAAAGCTGTGAATACGATATCTATTTTCTCCTTAGCTACAAGATCAATATCTATTGGGTAAAGCTTTAGCTCATAAGCCTTTTTAGGTATAGGTTTTTCTAAAACCCATGTCACGGCCTGTGCATAGATTTTTCCAGCACTTCTTTCAGACGCCATTACAAGCTCAAGTTCAAACCATGGATGGTCTGCCAGGAACTGTACAAATCTTTGCCCAACTATACCAGTAGCACCTAATACTGCTACACGCCTCTTCATTTTATTCAACCTCTTCAAAAATCTTTCTGTGAAGCAGCTTTAAAGTACTTATTTCGCTACCCCTCTTCACATGTATTATTATCGATGGTCTGTAATAGTATGTCTGAAGCCCCATAACCTCAACACCGCTTTCGTAAATTATATCCACAACCTTCTTAATGAAGCTTACATTGGCCACCCCTTCACCTATAATAGCTATGTATGGCATCTCATGTGATGTTTTATGCATTATTACTTTCGGTCCCTTACATTCACCTGGTATTACTTGCAAAATCTTTGTTCCAAAAAGTCTCCATGAGCCTATGTATACTGTAGAGCTGTAGAACTTCTCAAGAGGCTCAAATGCCTTTGGATTTATTCTCTTAGCACCATGCATCGCTGCCTCCATTGCCTCTGCATAACTCATTACCTTTACAATTCTCGCTGTTGAAATTATTGAGGGATCTGCTGTCAGGATTCCATCAACTTCTGTCACAAGATATACATCATTTAGCTTAAGTAATGCCGCTATTGATGTGGCTGTGTAGTCAGAGCCCCCTCTGCCAAGAGTTGTTGTCCTCCCATCCTCTGTAGCACCTATGAACCCTTCTATTACAGGTACTGCAGCTGTACTTACAATAGAGTTTACTATCTTCTCTAAATGATTTGCTGTCGCTATGTAATCTATTGTAGCATCTCCATGCACATCGTTTGTAACGATAAGCTCTCGTGCATTAAGCTCTAATGCTCTTACACCCACAACTTCAAGTGCTTCCACCATTAGTATCTTGCTTATCCTCTCACCAAAGGAAACTATTAAGTCTTGCAGAGATGGGTCATAACCTCCTGAAACCGAGTATGCTATCCTCTTAAGAATTTCAAGCTCATCTAAAACCCTTTTGAAAACCCTCTGTGAACCTAGCTCTCTTGCAATTTCTGTATAGACATCAAAAACCTTATTGAAACTCTCTACAGATCCCTTCGCCACCTCAAGTAATGTATCAGTAATACCTTTTGCTGCACTAACCACTATTATCGGCAGTTGATTGTTTTCTACAAATCTCTTTACATTTTTAGCAGCCTCTATGTAGGATCCACTATCTTTTAATAGAGATCCACCAACTTTAATTACACAAAGATTACTCCTATCGCTCATGCAGACCCCCTCAAAGCCACCTCAATCACATCATCGAGAACTGTATGTGCTGTTTCTATTCTGCCTCCACCCCTTCCAATAAAGAAGAGCTCTGTAGCATCGCTCTTGATCCTGACGCCATTCAGCGTACCATTGATTTGAGCAAATACATTATCTCTAGGCACTTTCTCAATTTTTACTGAAGCAACCATTTTCTGCGTATCTAAGGTCGCTACATATTTTATGACATGCCCCTGTTTAACGGCATCTAGAACGTCTTTTAATGATATCTGAGCAACGCTTTCTCTATAGATACTGCTTATGTTAATGGGCTTTCCTATCACATAGGATATTATCACGAGTTTTGCTGCTGCATCAAACCCTTCTATATCAAGTGAAGGATCAGCTTCAGCAATACCAAGTGCCTGCGCCTTTCTAAGAGCCTGCTCAAAATCTAGTAGATTCTCATGCATTTCTGTTAAGATGTAGTTCGTTGTCGCATTTAGTATTCCCTCTACCTTCTCAATGTCATGGCTTTTCATACTGGATAGCATCTCTAGAAATGGTGTACCACCCATAACAGTTGCTCTAAACTTTATCATCAATCTCCTAATCCTAGCCTCCTCCACTATTTCCCTATAGTATAGTACTAGAGGTGCCTTATTTGCTGTAACAACATGCGCTCCTCTTTTCAATGCAAACACAATGTTTGTATAACCAGGCTCTCCTGTGGCATAGTTTGCTGGCGTAAGCTCTACATGTATATTAGGAGCTGCCTTGTCATATATCTCAGCTATATCCACACCCTGCTTTGCATAAGAACCAAACATGTGTATACCAGACCTAGGGACTTCGCAAAGCTTGAGCATTTCATAATCATCAAGCCCACTAGGCTTTATCACCATACCCTTAGAGTCTGCAATAGCAACAACATTTATATTTATACCATACTTTTCGGATAAAGTTTTTCTTTTTAGAGCTAGGGTTTTAACAAATGCTCTTCCAACATTTCCAAAGCCTACTACAGCTACGTTTACACTCTTCATTCTACCACCTCCAGTGTTTCAACCCCCTTCGAGGAAATGTAAGAAACAAAAGCGTGCGTCTCTATCCCCCTCTCAATGAGATAGCTTTTAACCTTTTCTGCAATTCTCGAAACCATTGCAACATCATCATGAACTAGAAATACTGAAGGACCAGCCCCACTTATATTGAAACCATATGCACCCTCGCTTAAAGCGAGACTCTTTATATCACTATAAAATGGTATCATCTTGGCTCTGTAAGGCTCTACTACATAATCTACAGAAACAGCTTCACCAAAAACCCTTAAATCCTCTGTTAAGATGCCAAAGAGGAGCTTTGCTAAAGATGAAGACTGCTTCACATAGATTTCAAAACTTATTTGCCTAGGTAAAAGCGATCGTGCATACTCTGTCTTCCTAATGGCTATAAGATTGCGTAGCTTAGGTGTTACAATAGCTATGGGGATTCTCTTTTTAGGTTTATACTTAAAGACATTGCCACGCATTAAATCAAGTATTACGAATCCCCCAAATAAGCTTGCAGCTACATTATCATAATGAGGGGTACCTGCTACAAACTCCTCTCCAACTCCAGCTAAATTAAGAAGAACCTCTTCATCTAGTTCAGCACCAAACATAATGTTGAGTGCATAAGCTGTAGCTGCACTAGTAGAGCCAGAACTTCCAAGACCACTCGCTGGTGGCACACCTTTCTTAACAGTAATATAAATATCGTAGGTATTTATGGAGAACTTTTCTACAAAGTGCTTAGCTATATGGTAAGCAACATTACTTTCCCCAGAAGGAACTTCAAAGCCTTGAGACTCAACAACTATTTTACCAGAACCAGGAACAGAACAAATTTCAACAATATCATAAAGACCTTCAATTGCTGCTGCAAGAATATCAAATCCTGGCCCAAGATTAGCTATAGATGCTGGTGCCTTTACTACAACTCTTTTCTTAACTATTCTGTTTGGCGCATTATAGCACCTCTAGGCCTAACTTGTATTAGAGACTATTACCTATTTTCCCTTGTACAAGCTTAAAAAGCTTATATAGCATTTTTTGTCTAGATCCATGTACGGAGTACAACCATTGTATAAGTGCTTACTACTCCTGGTATAGAGCGGATTTCGTCTATGAATTTATTTATCATCTCAACACCAGAGGCTCTGATAACAGCTATTATATCATATTCTCCTGTAACTTCATAGACTATGTCAACACCTGTTATTTTCTTTATATTCTTAGAGACTTCTGGTACTGGTATAGGAGGCTGTGTTTTTACAAGTATTACAGCTTTGATCTCATTTTCAAGTTCATACTCTATGGTCATTTTCTTTATTACGCCTGCTTTCACGAGCCTAGCTATCCTCTTTCTCACAGCAGATTCGCTAATGCTAAGCTCTCGTGCAAGTTTCGAGTATGGGGTTCTAGCGTTGTCCTTTAATAATTTAAGTAATTTCATATCCACTTCATCAATAGGCATAGGTCTCTAACCCTGTGAGACTAGTGTACCAGCCCCGCTAAGCGCTTTGGTAACAGGTCTTTCTACAACTCCTGATGCTATCACCACCCTTTTAACACCTTCTTCAACTGCTTTTCCTGCTAGCATCACTTTTCTATTCATTCCAGGCCCTATATTTGCGAGAACTTTCTCAATTTCACTCAACTTTATCTCTTTAATTAGCTCTCCACCCACTATCACCCCCTCTACATCTGTTAATATTATGAGCTCTGAGACCTTTAGAGCTGTTGCAATTGCATATGCTGCTTGATCTCCATCTACATTTAACAGTGTGCCCTCTGCATCTATGGCAATTGGTGCTACCACTACTGTGAAACCACTGTTTAAGAGGGTCTGAAGGAGTTTTACCTCAGCCTTCACTATTCTACCTGTATAGCCTCCATCTATAACCCTTTTCCTCCCCCTTTCATCAACAATCACTATCCTCTTTTTCCTTTCAGCTATTAGAGTAGGGCCATCAGCACCTGTTATGCCTATTGCCTGAGTGCCCAAGGCTATGAGTTTCGAAACTATTTGCTTATTAATCTTACCTGCCATTACCATGACATATACATCTAATTCTTTTTCATCAGTATACCTACTTCTTATTCCTTCAGGAGACATAACAAACTTTGGCTCTACACCAAGTTTCTTGCTCACTTCTGTTACTATATCCCCTCCACCATGAACAAATATTACCCTTTCCCTCTTCCCAATATCAGCAATATCAGCAACAATTCCATCAATATTTTTCTCTAAAGCCCTTCCACCAACTTTTACAACAACAACCATTATACACACCACTACGCAGGCTTCAGAGGTGGTATCAATAGACCAGCTGTTTCATCGAAACCCATGGCTATGTTAAATGCTTGTATAGCTTGCCCAGCTGCCCCCTTAACAAGGTTATCTATTGCTGCAAATGAGGTCACCCTCTTCAGCCTTCTCTCAACAGCAAAACCTATGTCAGCATAATTACTGCCCATAACATATTTTGGATCTGGATAGCCTGGCGGCACCTTGTACACTATTCTTATAAATGGCTCATTTCTGTATGTAGCTACATAAAGCTTTAATAGCTCTAAATCCTCCATTTCTTGAACCAGCCATGCATGTGATGATGCAAGGGCACCTCTAATGCTACTGACAGCGTGTGGAACCATGGATATGGCAACATTCTGACCAGCTATAATGCTAAGTTCTTGCTCTACTTCTGCTACATGTCTATGTCCTTCAGCCTCATAAGGTCTTATAGTGCCCTCTCTTTCTGGATGATGATCTGCTATCGATGGCTTAGAGCCGGCCTCACTACTTCCCACCTTCACATCTATAACTATTTTACTGAGATCTATAGCTCTGTGCTTAACTAAAGGTAGGAGCGAGAGAATTCCTGCAGTAGCGTTGCAACCTGGCGATGCTATTAACTTTGCATTTCTCAGCTCATCTCTATGAATCTCAGGCATTCCATAAACAGCCTTCTTTAGCAAATCTGGATAAGGATGTTCATATCCATACCAAACTTTGTAAAGTTCAGGATTCTTTAACCTAAAGTCAGCACTCAGATCTACAACAACTATACCCATCTCAACAATTTTAGGAACATAATTAATTGAAACTCCGTGAGGCAGCGATAAAAATACTGTGTCACAGTTCTTGGCAATAGCATCAATGTTCGCCTCTGAAAACTTAAGATTTCTATATATGCCACGCAGGTTGAAGTGGACGTAGTGCACAGGTCTACCTGCATACTCTCTCGATGTTGCCATGACAACCTCTACATATGGATGATATGCTAGTAATCTGAGTATTTCTCCTCCAGTATACCCAGAGGCTCCTACTATACAAACTCTTTTTTTCAGTCTCGACACCTGCAAAATTACTTTTATCGCAAACCTTCTATAAAGTGGTACAAACTTTACTAAGTTCACCTCACATTAAGTATTGAAAACTTTGTACAGGTAATGTATTTGGTTTGTGCGAAATCCGCAAATATACTTTACATGAATTCGCACATAAATATTAGGGTACCGTATATATTCCCTGCATGCATTAGACATCTCACTGTAAACATCAACTATTTGGTGAAAAGCATGGCTATAAAAACTAAGTGCCCTGTATGTGGTGGTGAAGTATCGCTACCAGATGATGTCATGGCTGGTGAAGTAGTGGAGCATGATTGTGGCGTCACACTTGAGGTAGTCATCGAAAACAATATTGTAAAGGTGAAGCCGTTAGAAGGCGTTGGTGAGGACTGGGGCGAGTAGTAGAGGTGGGGTTTATTGCCAACAGTATAATGCTTTATGAAGTTTTGAGATGGGAAGAAAAAGCCATTCTAGATGCAGCAAAAGAAATGGGTCTTGAATTAGAGCCAATTCATTTATATAATACGATTCTACGTGTTGGAGAAAATGGATTAAAAAGCAGTGCGTTATTAAGTAGTGTTGAAATTGCTTTACAGAGAGCTATAAGTCATGCAATCGCATTAAACTCGACTATAGCTCTAGAATCGCTTGGAATAAGAGTTATAAACAGTTCTATGTCCACAGCCATTGCTATGAACAAGCTATGGACCTTATCTATATTATCAAGAAACAATATAAAGACGCCCAGAACCCTCATAACTTTCAGCGAAGAGTCCTGCTATAAAGCTGCTCAAGTAATAGGATATCCAGTGGTTCTTAAGCCTATTGATGGGAGCTGGGGTAGATTAATATCAATGGCTAGAGATGAAGAAGAGCTGAGGTCTGTAATAGAGCACCGAAATTATATACCCAATCCTTCAATGAAGGTTCACATGATTCAGGAATTCGTTAATAAACCAAATAGAGATATCAGAGTCTTTGTTATAGGAGATGAGGTGCCTACGGCAATATATAGGGTTAATAATCATTGGATAACAAATACTGCTAGAGGTGGCAAAGCAGAGCCCGCTAAGATAGATGATGAGTTGAGAGAACTTGTACTTAAAACAGCAAAGCTTATAGGAATAGAAATTGCAGGTATAGATGTATTTGAAGATATGGAAAGGGGATATGTAGTGAATGAGATAAATGCTGTACCTGAGTTTAAGAATACTGTAGCAGCTACTGGTGTTAAGCTACAGTTAAAGATAGCAGAGTACATAAAGACCCAATTAAGAAAGTAGTGTATGCATAAAATTTTGTATACCTGCCAAAGGTGTGCAATGTTGAAGTATCTCATGTTCTATGAGGATAGGGGTTTGGAGATAGCATATGCTGAAGGACAATATGTATGGGATTTCAACGGCGTTAAATACCTTGATATGCATACAGGGCACGGCGTAGCATTCTTAGGACATAGGAATCCACATATTGTCAAGGCACTTATTGAGCAGTTAAGTAAAGTCGCAACGGTGTCTACATCGTTCAGAGTTAGGGTTAGAGAGGAAATGCTAGAGATTCTTTCAAAAATTGTGCCTAGTAAATTTGAGTATGCATATCTTTTGAATAGTGGTAGTGAGGCAGTGGATTTTGCATTAAAAGTTTCAAGAGCTGTTAGCAATAGGAAAAAGATTGTGCACTTCACAAATTCCTTCCATGGCAGAACATTTGGTGCACTATCAGTGACCTCAAGCTTGAAATATAGAAAAGGTGTTGAACCTCTTCTCCCAGAGGTGTATCAGGCGAAATTTAATAGTGTTGAAGATGTTGAGAAAATTGTTGATGAAAGTACAGCTGCTATCATAGTTGAGCTAATTCAGGGTGAAGGAGGTGTAAATATTGCTTCAAAGGAGTTTGCAAAAGTAGTTAGGGAGAGAGCAAGTAAGACTGGAGCTCTATTAATTATTGACGAGATTCAAACAGGTTTTGGTAGAACGGGGACCACGTGGCTTTTTGAACAGTATAATATTGTTCCCGACATACTGCTAGCAGGTAAGGCAATTGGTGGTGGGTTTCCTGTGAGCGTAGCGTTTCTACCTCATGAAATTGTTTCTAAGATTGAGCCAGGTCTTCATGGTTCAACATATGGAGGAAACCCGTTAGCATGCGCCGCTGTTAAAGCAAGTACTGAGGTTCTACTTCAAGATTCTGTGCCTAGGCAAGCAATGGAAAAGGGTGAGTTTTTGATTAGCTCATTGAAAGCAAGGCTTAAGGATGTGAGAATAGTGAGGGATGTCAGAGGCTCAGGACTGATGATAGGCATAGATCTGCGGTTTGAGCCAACTAAGTTAGTGAAGTGCCTTCAAGATAATAAAATATTAGCACTAAAAGCAGGGGTTACGGTCTTAAGGCTCTTACCGCCCTATCTCATAACCATGAATGACATTAATTATGTGGTGGAGGTTATTGGAAAATGCATTGAAGAGTTTAGCGCTAGAAATGCTGGTTGATTTATTAAAAGCCTATAGTCCATCAGGACATGAAGAAAAGGCTATTAAGATATTACATGGATATGCCTCTATCCTTGGTTTTGACAAGGTGTATACAGATGATGCTGGTAATCTCATTGCTGAATTAGGCTATGGTGAGAAGTCTATAGCTCTAGTAGGGCACATCGATACTATTCCTGGAGAGCTTCCAGTTATAATCAATAATGATGCTGTGACTGGTAGAGGGGCTGTAGATGCTAAAGGACCCCTTATAGCTATGTTTATAGGTGCTTCATTAGCCAAAAAACATATTGATTTAGATAAATTTAGAGTATACGCTATTGCTGTGATAGGTGAAGAGGGGGATAGTAAGGGGGCTAGAGAGCTCATCAAAAAAGGCTTCAAACCTAGTGGAATAATTATTGGAGAGCCTAGCAATAACTCCATCGTTTTGGGGTATAGAGGAAGTATGAAGGTGAGAATAAAGTGTTCATCATCGCCAAGCCATGCATCATCGCCTCCCCTCGAATCTCCAGCATGCGATAAGCTTATAGATCTTTGGATCAAGATCAGAGAGAAGTACAGTATATTCGAAGCAGAGCTTACAACAGCTACCCTTCTCTTCATGCAATGCGGGGATAGCGCAGGCTACACTATTTATCCTCATGAGGGATCCATGTATATAGATTTTAGGGTAGGAATAAATGACACAATAAAAAGTATTGACGAGTACTTGAAGAGTCTCATTACACACTATAGCAAGTGCTATTACGATGTCTCTGACTATACCCAGCCCATTAAAACATCTGTGAATAACACTATTGTTAGAGCACTAACTAGAGCCATTATAATGGAAGGCAAGAGACCTAGATTTGTATATAAACTTGGGACAAGCGATATGAATCTTTTATACAGCTGTACAAGCAATATAGTTGCTTATGGTCCTGGTAAATCAGAACTTTCACATACAGATAAAGAGGAAATAACTGTAGAGGAGATTCTTTATGGTGCAAAAGTATATAGAAATGCTATAAAAGAGTTTTTTAAATTGATCTCATCTTAACGGTTTCAGATTAGATAGCTATGATGAATTTGAAGAAAGTGCATATTTATGTTATATTCCTAGGTAGAGTGAAAGAAGGTCTTTCCTCTCTAAGAGTTGCCTCGGCTCTCCTGCAAACTTTATTTCGCCACTTGCTAGGAGATATACTTTGTCAGCTATTTCTAAAGCTCTATGCGCATACTGCTCAACTAATAGTATTGTGATGCCCCTTTTCTTCAACTCTGTAACCTTTTCCAAAACCTTTTTAACCATGATTGGTGCTAGATCTGTTGTAACCTCATCTAATAAAAGAAGCTTTGGATCCTTGATAAGTGCAAGCGCTATTGCAAGCATTCTTCTCTCACCACCACTAAGTGTGCCTGCTCTCCTATTGGCTAGTTCTCTAAGTTTTGGAAAGAGCTCGTAGACCTCCCTGATCCTCTCAGAAAACCTCTCCTTAGTCAATGTACTTCCAGCAAGCCTCAGATTTTCATATACTGTCAAACCTGAAAAAATGTTATCGGTTTGAGGCACATATCCTATTCCAAGAGATGTTATTTCATGAGGCTTTAAACCCCGTATGTTTCTACCGTAAAATAGTACAGAGCCTTCATAAATATCTGCAAGTCCGTAAATGCTATTTAGTAGTGTGGTTTTCCCAGCCCCATTAGGACCTATAACAGCTGTGATGGTATCCTTCACAACATCTATGTTAACATCAAATAACACCTTTATCTTACCATATCCAGCACTGAGATTTGATACCTTGAGCATATCCAAGGTCTAACCCAAGTATACCTCTGCTACCTTAGGATTTTTAAGTATTTCGTTGGGACTGCCTTCAGCAATTACCCTACCCCTATCCATAACATAGACCATATCAGCATATTTCAATGCCACATCAATCCTATGCTCTATAACTAAAAAGGATATATCTAGCTCCTTTCTAATACTCTGTAACTGTTCAAATATGTAAGAAGAGTACCGAGGATCTGTACCACCAATAGGCTCGTCTAAGGCTAAGAGCTTCGCTCCTGACGCTATAGATCTAGCGACTTCAAGCATTTTTAGCTGGCCAGCACCAAGTTTATATGCTTCCCAGTCCCAGTAATTTTCAAGTCCGACAAGCTCCAGTATTTTAAATGCCTTCTTAATGTTTTCCTCCTCTCTCCTAATCCAGCTACCCTTAAATAAAGCCCTTATAGGGTCTTCCCCAGGGCTTTTCATAGCAACAAGCACATTATCTAAAACTGTAAGACTTCTGAATGGCTGTGGAATTTGAAAAGATCTTGCAAGACCAATACTGTAGACCTTATATGGAGGCCAGCCTGTGATATCTCTAGCCTCAAATATTATCTTACCCTCATCAGGCTTGAACACACCTGTACAAACATTAACAAATGTGGTTTTCCCAGCCCCATTAGGACCTATTAAAAGTGTTATGGATCTTCTACTAACAACCAATGACACCTTGTCTAGTGCTATAACACCTCCAAATCTCTTTGTAATGTTTTTTGTAATGAGTATGAGGTTATCACGGTTATTAGCCATGAAAACACCTCTAAACATTTTTCCTACTATATTAGCTTTGACAAAGTATCTTTAAAAGGTTTAAAAAACTATATTTTTTATTATAATCTTTAATTCAGGCTAGCCACAAAGCTAGCTATACATTACAAGCTTGCCTCCTATATAGCCTCCAATTTCTTTCCACGTATACTTATCCCCAGCTTTTACAACAGTAGCAATAGTGTAGTCTGTTGTTGCCCTATCACCATTCTCATCGAGTTCGAAGTGCCCTGATGCCCCTATGAAGGTCTTTAATACCAATGGAATTGCATTTTTAATTGCTTCACCATCATATCTGCCTACATGATCTATTGCTAGTGCTGTAGCCCATACAGCATCATATGTGAAGTATGCATATGGTATAGGTTCTTGTCCAAATTTCTGAAGAAGCTTTTGCCTCACATGTTCTTTAAGTGGAGACTCGCCTGGTGCCGCCATGGTGTTCCAGAACTGCGTCCTTACTGTGAACTCTGCAAGAGTTGGGTCCTCAATAAGCTTGCTTGTCCCATAGGTTCCATCAGAACCCTCCCATTTTACTTCTCCTAGCACAGGATATTTCACAGCTTCTGTAAAGATATTTGCAATTTCTTCAAATGATATCGCTAAGACACCTACTTTATCACTGCCATATTTATTCACATAGTTTGCAACTATATTCGCTAGATTTGCTACTTCTACGGAGAATTCCGTGGCTTTGGGGTCATATCTTATACCATCTGCAAAGCCACAATTACCTCCTCCAACACTGTTACAAATGCTTATGAACTCTGCTTTTGTGTAGTTCACTAAACCATCACCCCATGTATCTCCTCTCCATATGGGTACAATGTATCTTATTCCCCTTTCCCATAATATATGGGCAATTGCAATACCCTGATACTTATCTGGAGCAGTAAACCTGTAAATGAAGTCTCCTGGTATAGCAAGTTCCATTGATGTAGAGCTTTGCGATATGACAAGGATTTTATTAGAATCAGCAAAGCTCTTAACATTCTTAACCTCACTACTAGCCATAGGACCTACAACTACTTTTACACCATTTGCCGCCAAATCCATTAACTTATTAAGTGCTGTATTGGGGTCTGTACCCGTATCTTCAACAATGGGCTTCAACCTCCAAGGCTTTCCAAGCTGTTGAAGCCAGGCATTAACATCATCAACAGCCAACAAAAATGCTTCTTTACATTGAGCACCATAGGAAGCGAGTTGCCCTGTTAAAGGTAATAGAGCTCCTATAGGAACATCCCTTGAAAGCATTGATGCAGCTGGGGTAACGGTTACAGTTGTTGTCATTGTACTGCCTATCATTACAGTGGTCGTCACTGTTGATTCTAATGCTCCATAGTAAGTTGCACCTCTTTTTATGTATGGATATGTTGCATATCCTATACCATATCCTATCACAAGTGCTATAATAATCAACACTATTATTATACCTGTTTTCATTATTTACACCTTATTCTAAGCCAACCCTTATACAGATGCTCTATATTATCCACATAAAGGGTTTAAAAGCTTTTGTATATTTTTATATAGTTTTAATCTATTGATTTACTTCAACATATACTTATATATCACACATTCAATATAAAGATTTAAAAACTGGTCACAAAAGTTAACAACGGTATCTATTATGTTGTAAACACATATTTGGAATTCCAATTTTAATTGAAAAAGGTGTAGTTATAAATGCTAGCAATAATATTAACATCAATTGCTTATGCTTCTATATTGGCTATAGGCTGTGCGGCAATAACGTTGCTATATACCTCTACACGTGTTTTCAGTTTTGCTCATGCTTCAATGGTTAGCTGGGGATTTTACCTGACATACATATTCTATAAGTTATCTCAACTATCGCCATACTTGTTCATGCCTTTTGCAGCATTAATTGTTGGAATCTATGGCATCATAATATACGTTCTGATTATAAGAGGACTTATTCGTGCTAAGGCTTCGGAAATAACGTTAATGATGGTTACGCTAGGGGTTGATTTTATACTTTTTGCATTTCTAAACATTTTAATAGATTACTTTTACTATAATTTTAAGTGGGATATAAAGAATGTAAATATTGTACTAAGAGACCTTACTGTGGCAACAATTGTAAATACAAGTATTAAGGCTGTTCATATAGTCGCTCCTGTTACAGCCCTTCTTCTCTTACTTTTAATGCATGTTTTTTTGACTAAGACAAGCATTGGAATAGCTATGAGGGCTTCCATAGAAAACCCAACTCTTTCATCTATCCTTGGTATAAATGTGGATATGGTGTATATGTTGGCATGGTTCATTGGAAGCATGTTTGCAGGTCTTTCAGGTAGTCTTTTAACAATGTTAATGCAGGGGTCAAGCACCATAGGTTCTGATCTCATTGTGATGTACTTTGCTGGATCTGTTGTAGGAGGTTTGCAGAGTATTTTAGGTGGGTTATTTGGAGGGCTACTCGTTGGTTTAAGTGAAAGACTTTTATCATACTATCTCTCGAGTATCTTTCCATGGATATATGCCTATCGATTTGTAATCCCATTGGCAATGCTCGTAGCAACACTACTTCTCTATCCAAGAGGATTGGCCGGCTTGGTGGAGAGAAGATGATTGAAGGAGGGTTCTTCATATTACTTAATGTAGTGTTTAATGTGGGCATCTACCTTATCCTTTCTTTAAGCTTAAACATAGAAACAGGTTTTACTAATATTCCACAATTTGGAAGACTAACAGCTGCGCTTGCAGGCTCTATTGCTGCAGGTGGAATTATAGGGAGGGTCGCTGCTATACTTGCTGGGCAACCCATAGGAGATGAATTCATAAAAGCAAACACGCATGTCATATCGGAAGTAAATAACTATCTCTTTGCCAATCCCTTGGTGTCAATACTGTTATTGATTCTCGCCCTCATCACCTCTATACTACTTGGTGCTCTCATAGGCCTTTTAACAGCTTTGCCTGCGCTAAGACTTAAAGAAGCTTACTTAGGCATAACCCTGCTCTCATTTGGTGAAATCCTTAGAACTTTTACATATAACTATGAACCAATCATAGGTGGAACTCTTGGTGTTTTAACACCATCATTTCTAGGATTTACAGGAGATTATGAAACCATCACCTTGCTATTATTTGTCGTTATCATGGCCATGTTATGTTTTGCTATAGCTGAACGTATTAGTAAATCTCCCTTGGGTAGAGTTATGAGGGCTGTGAGAGATTCTGAGTTAGCTATCCAAGTATATGGTAGGAGTGTGATGCGCATCAAAATCTATGCAATTGTTATAGGCTCGGCAATGGCTGCTTTAGCAGGGGCCTTGTATTCCATATTCACAAAGACTTCGAGAGCCGATGTATTTACAAGGTATAGCTGGACCTTCCTTCCATGGGCCTATATAATGCTTGGTGGTGTAGGGAATAATCTTGGTGTTGCATTAGGTGTTATAGTGATGTCTATTGCTAGGAGTATGATCTCCATTTATAAGCATGAAATCTCTAGCTATCTCTTCAACATAGATGCTACATGGCTTGAATATATACTGATGGGGCTTGTGATAATTCTAATAACTATGTTTAGACCCCAAGGTATGTTACCAGAGAAACCTGTTTTTACATTGCCTAGAGACAGAATTGAGGAGGCTAGAAAGAGGTCTTTAAAAGAGAGAGCATCTTCTTAGCTCCATCAACATGCCTCATAATTGTGCTAAACGCCTTCTCTAAGTCGTTTTTAGAGACTATTATAATTGTATCTGTATAGCAAGACTCTATGTGAACTATATTGATGTTGTTTTGAGAGAGCACGTTAGCTATATACGCAAGGACTCCAGGAACATTCATTATTTCCTCAGGACTTACAATGACTACTGCTGCTTGATCTCTTTGCACCTCTATAACGTCATCTTTTTTAACGCTTTTTAAAATTTCTTCTGCAGAATCTTTATCAACAACTATCGTTGTCGCTACAACACTTTGCATAACAGCCATGAATCTTGCCTTTGACACTATTTTTGCCAGAAGCTGTGCTATGTAGTTAATTGCAGTGCTTCTAACAACAATAATAGTTATGTCCGTTCTCAGCTCCACAGAGGATCTTGCTATAACGTCCAAAACCTCCTTCTTAACGCTTTTCTCTCCACCAACTCTGCTAGTATACCTCAACAGAGCTACCTTTATCGTATCTATAGGAATTTCTTTGCCCAGTATCTGTGAAACCATTGGTTGCAACATCTTTGCAAGTTTGCGATAATTTACAATCCCTCTTACTACACACTGCCTGAGGATAGGATCTCCTGACACAACTTCAGTAACTGCTTGGGATACTGATGACATATTTTTGCACCATTTGTAACAGAAATGGTGCCCTCTGTTATAAATGTTTCAGCAACTGGAAAAATGTGTTCCTATAAAATGCTTTGAAGAAGGTTGTATAGATATGAAGGTTGTTTTAGCGTATTCAGGTGGTTTAGATACATCAACAATATTAGTGCTACTTAAAAAAAGGTATAATGCAGATGTGGTTACAGTAACTGTTGATGTTGGCCAAGAAGATGAAATGAAAGGTGTTGAAGAGAGGGCTTATGAACTTGGAGCCTCAAAACATTACACTATAGATGCTAAGAAGGAGTTTGTAGAGGAGTATATCTTTAGAGCTGTTAAGGCAAATGCTCTTTACGAAGGTAAGTATCCACTTGGCACAGCACTTGCAAGACCCCTTATAGCTAAGAAAGTTGCTGAAATAGCTATTCAGGAAAATGCTGATGCTGTGGCCCATGGTTGTACAGGTAAGGGAAATGACCAAGTAAGATTTGATTTGACACTCAAAGCCTTTCTTAAACCTGGTATAAAGATAATGGCACCTGTTAGAGAACTTAAGTTAACGAGAAACATGGATATAAAAATTTTGAGTGAGTATGGCTATAAAGTTCCTGAGGTGCACAAGAAGTATAGCATTGACGAGAATCTGTGGTCTAGGAGTATAGAGGGTGGAGAACTTGATAACCCCATTGCAGAGCCAGGTGATGAAGCATTTGCCTGGACAGTATCGCCAGAAAAAGCCCCAGACACATCACTTTATCTCTCTATAGAGTTTGATGAAGGAGTGCCAAAAAAGATTAATGACGAAAAAGTGCATCCAGTAGAAATGATTAAAAAGCTTAACACCGTTTTAGGTTTGCATGGCTTTGGAAGAATTGATCTTATAGAGAGTAGGATTGTGGGTTTAAAGAGTAGAGAGGTTTATGAGGCTCCAGCAGCATTAGCACTTATTGAGGCGCATCAGGATCTTGAAAGAATGGTTCTAACCCCCAGGGAGCTGAGGTTCAAGAGATACATAGATGAAATGTGGTCAGATTTAGTTTACCAGGGACTGTGGATGGATCCTATGAGAAGCCACTTAGAGAATGTTATAAACTCTATGAATAGATATGTGACTGGCGTTGTGAGGGTCAAGGTGTTTAAAGGCAGTTTAATGGTTGTCGGTAGAGAGAGCCCATATTCTCTATACTCAAGAGAGCTAATAGATTACAACACTGGCTGGTATCCTTCAGATGAAGAGGCTAGAGGCTTCATAACGGTGCACGGACTCTATGCTTTAACAGCCCTAAAGGTGAGGAATCAGAATCAGCTCTAGGATATGGGATGAAATGTAAATGACTCTTAGATACAGGATATACCTAGGCAATTCAAAGGATTTTATTGAAAGCTATTTCTCAAGCCTCGAAGAGGATAAGGTCTTGGCTAAGTACGCTGCAACAGTTATGCTAGCACATGTAAAGGCATTGGTGAATCAAGGAATCTTATCTAAGGATCTCAGCAAAGATGTTTTAGCAACTCTCATTGATATTATAAAGACAGAGGGAGAGACACTCTATAAGTGGATTACTGAAGGAAATTACCATTTTGAAGATGTTTTTGAAGCTTTAGAAGCATATCTACATGAAGTTGTAGGTATTAATGCAGGTTACATTGCTATTGGGAGAAGCAGAAATGATCACATAGCAGCTGTGCTAAGACTTTATACGAGGGATAGAGCTGTAGAAGTTCTGCAGAAGTTGTTAGAGTTGAGAAAGGTTTTCTTAGACAAAGCCACGGAATTCAGAGGTATTATAATTCCGTATTTCACTCACGGACAAGTTGCTCAATGTGGTTCAGCCTCAATATACTTTGCCTCTTATGAGCAGACCTTTTCAAATATCTGGAGACTTCTAGCACAAGGTTTTGAGATGCTCAACGAAAATCCTCTTGGGTCTGGAGCTGCTAGCGGTTCCCTACTAAACCTCGATAGGAGCTATATAGCTAAAACTCTATGCTTTAGCGATGGATTATTACCTCCCTATTACTCCACTGGTTCAAGGCTTTTTGCATTGTACTATCTAAACATGCTTTCACTTTTAATGCTAGAGATAAGCAGATTTGCTGAAGATATGCTACTACTTAGTAGCCTTATACCAAATTCCATAAACCCGCCTGTAGATCATGTAGCGACAAGTAGTATAATGCCTCATAAGAGAAACCTTGTAACCATGGAAATTGCAAGAGCAAGGGCATCCAAGGTTCTGGGCTACGCTTTAGCCTCGCAATCAATATACAAAGGCCTCCCCTATGGCTATAACTTAGACCTCCAAGAAATCAACATGTTACTCAAACAAGTGTTTGATGTTGTTACTTCGACTCTCAACATAGTAATAGACTTTGTATCAAGACTCTCTGTAAATAGCGATGCTTTTCTAAAGTATGTCTCTGACAAGCCTTGTTGGAGCAGTGAACTAGTTGAATACATAGCTATAACAAATGGAAAGCCTGTTAGGGAGGTATATCTAGCAATTGCAAAGCTGTTTAAGAACTGCAATTCAGTAGATGAAAAATGTATATCTAAGGTTCTTTCAGCTTTTGGTTTAAATGCCCAAGATATTTGGAACATTGTTAAAGGTAAACCAATTGAGGTTAGTATAAAGAAACTACTGGAAGATGCCTGGACAAAACTTGAAAGAGATAGAAATACCCTTAAAAACGTTATTGACGTTGTTGAGAAGTGTACCGCAGAACTTTTAAGTTATTTCAGCTAAATTTGGTTGAGGGTTTGTGCCAATAAAACAATTGCCATATCTTAAATGTGAAACAGGGTTAAGAGCTAGGCTACTACTAGAGGATGGCGAAGCTATAGAGGGCTGTGGCTTTGGAGCTCAAGGTATGAGAGTAGGTGAGATTGTCTTCTCAACGAGTATGACAGGGTATACAGAGGCTCTAACAGACCCGAGTTATGCTGGTCAGATACTGATCTGGACACATCCAATGGTTGGCTGTTATGGTATTCCAACAAAAACCCATAGCTACTGCGACGTTCCATTGAATTACGAATCAGATCATGTTCAAGTTGAGGGCTTTATTGTAGCAGAGCTCCCACCACCTAATCATTATCTCAGTATCTATGATTTGAATACATGGCTTGCAAAAAGTAATGTGCCGGGCATGTACAGAGTTGATACTAGAGCTCTTGTCAAGAAAATTAGGGAAAGAGGTGTTATGATGGGTATTCTAGCAGTATTTAATGAGAAAGATGTAATTGAATGGAATGTTCTAGAAAAAGAGCTGAGAAACGCTGAAAGATATGATACAAAGGACTTCACATATAAAGTATCGCCAAAGACTGTAATAATTCATGAACCATTGACAAAGCCTATAGCAACTATATCAGTTCTGGACTGTGGACTAAAGTATGGAATCTTAAGGTGGCTTTTAAGATATGGATTTAAGGTTGTTAGATTCCCCTGCTGGGCTAAGCCAGATCAGCTACTAAATGGCTTTCAGGGCGTTGTGATAAGTAATGGTCCTGGAAATCCAGCCCTTCTGGTAAATCAGATTAAGACTGTTAGAGAAGTGGCAGAATCTGGTATACCTGTACTTGGGATATGCCTTGGAATGCAATTGTTATCTCTAGCGTTTGGCGCAAAGACATATAAGTTGAGGTATGGCCATAGAGGGCCAAATAAAGGAGTTGTAGATGTAATTACAGGTAGAAGCTATATAACTACACAAAATCATGGCTATGCAGTTGATGAGTCAAGCCTTGATGATGCAGGGTTTATGCTGTGGTTCAAAAATATTGATGACAAATCTGTTGAAGGGGTAATACATATGAAGCTACCCATTGTTGCAACACAGTTTCATCCAGAAGGTGGGCCAGGGCCCCATGACACGACATGGGTTTTTGAATTGTTAAAAAAGATGGTGCTAAATCATGGAAACAGCTAAGAAAGTTCTTGTCATAGGTTCTGGCGCTATTAAGATCGCTGAAGCTGCAGAATTTGATTACAGTGGTAATCAAGCACTAAAGGCGCTAAAAGAAGAGGGTATTGAAACTGTTCTTATAAACCCGAATATAGCAACAATTCAAACAAGCTACAAGTTTGCTGATAAGGTCTATTTAGCGCCACTTAAGCCAGAATTTGTAGCTAAGGTAATAGATGTTGAGAGACCTGATGGAATTATGATTGGTTTTGGAGGGCAGACGGCACTGAGTATTGGTGTAAGACTGCATGACGATGGTGTGCTGGATAAGTATGGCGTGAAGGTCTTGGGAACGCCTATAGAAGGTGTTAGACGAGCCTTATCAAGATCCCTTTTTAGAGATACTATGACTAAATATGAAATACCTGTGCCGCCAAGCAGTGCTGCTACGTCAATAGATGAGGCTGTAGAGCTTGCTGAGAAGATAGGCTATCCTGTTATGGTTAGAGTTAGCTTTAACTTGGGAGGAGCTGGTAGTTTTGTTGCATGGAGAAAAGAGGAGCTTATAAAGAGGCTTAGAGCTGCCTTTGCCCAATCTGAAATTGGTGAGGTGCTTGTTGAGAAGTACTTGCATCATTGGAAGGAGATAGAATTCGAGGTTGTTAGAGATGCTCATGATAATGTTGCTGCTGTTGCATGTCTCGAAAACTTAGACCCCATGGGTGTCCATACAGGTGAATCAATAGTAATTGCACCTTGTCAAACCCTTACAGATTTCGAATACCAGCTTACAAGAAACTTGTCTATAGCTACAGAAAGAGCCATTTTACTAGTTGGTGAAGGCAATGTCCAAGTTGCTTTAAATCCTTGGAATAGCGAAGAAGCCTATGTTATTGAAACAAATCCGAGGATGTCAAGAAGCAGTGCTTTAGCAAGTAAGGCTACAGGATATCCTCTAGCCTACATAGCTGCAAAGCTTGCTCTCGGCTATAAACTGTATGAAGTCTTGAATAAAGTTACAGGCAAAACATCTGCATGTTTTGAGCCGAGCTTAGACTATGTTGTTGTGAAGATCCCGAGATGGGATTTAGATAAGTTCCCTTACGTTGATAGAACACTAGGAACTGAAATGAAGAGCGTTGGAGAGGTTATGGCGATAGGAAGAAGCTTTTTAGAGGCTATGCAGAAAGCTTTGAGAATGCTAGATATAGGAGAGCCGGGTTTAGTTGGTGGAAGGATTTATGAAGATAATTCTATTTCACTGGATTACATCTTGGAAAGGATACGAAGGAGAGAGCCCTATTGGCCCATTTGGATGGCAAAAGCAATGAAATATGGTGTTGATGTCGATACACTCTATGAAATGACGGGTATTGATAAACATTTTCTAAAGCAATTGAAAATTGTTGTACAATTCTATGAAGATTTAAAGAAACTTAGAGAGAGTCTTAGGCTTGACAAAGTAGATAAAGATGCATTTAAGCAGCTTATTGCTGAGGGAAAGAGATTAGGGTTTAGCGATGAGCAGCTGGCAAGCGCTCTAGGCATTGATATAGATGAATTCAGAAGGTTTAGAAGAGATCTTGATACAACACCTGTAGTTAAGCAGATAGATACGCTTGCAGCTGAATGGCCTGCGCAAACAAATTACCTATACATGACATACCATGGTTGGGAACATGATGTGACTTCAGTAAGTAAAAAGCCTAAAATAGTAGTGCTTGGTGCTGGAGGTTTTAGAATTGGAGTAAGTGTTGAATTTGATTGGAGTATTGTGACCTTTGCTGATGAGGCAAGAAAACTGGGATATGAGGTTATAGTAATTAACTATAATCCTGAAACTGTTTCAACAGACTGGGATATGAATGAAAAGCTCTATTTTGATGAGATAACTGTTGAAAGGGTGCTAGATATAGTTGAGTTTGAGAAGCCCATTGGAATCGTAGCGTTTTTAGGTGGTCAAATCTCAAATAATATAGCTTGGGAGTTGGAGAAGAAGGGTATTAAATTGCTTGGCACAGCGGGTTATAGCGTTCATAGGGCTGAAAACAGGGCTTTATTCAGCAAACTGCTAGATGAGCTTGGGATAAAACAGCCTCCATGGATAGAGGCCTCAAATGTTAGTGAAGCATTGAGATTTGCTGAGGAAGTAGGCTTTCCTGTTCTTGTAAGACCAAGTTATGTTCTCAGCGGTTCTGCTATGAATATTGCATGGAGTAGAAAAGAGCTATTGGATTACATAACTAGAGCTGCTAAGATCTCTCCAAAGTACCCCATAGTAGTGTCAAAGTTTATTGACGGTGCGATAGAGTTTGAGATAGATGCTGTAGGAGATGGTAAGACAGCTATAGGAGTCATCATTGAGCATGTGGAGCATGCTGGGGTACATAGTGGTGATGCAACTATGTCTATACCATTTAGAACGCTGCCTAAGGATGTTGTTAAAAAGGCGTGTGAAATAGCTATGAAGCTAAATGAGATTTTGGAGATCAAGGGCCCCTACAATTTGCAAATGCTATACAAAAATGGTGACGTCTATGTTATAGAGCTTAATCTTAGAGCAAGTAGATCTATGCCCTTTACTAGTAAGGTCACAGGATACAATCTGATGAAAGCTGCTGCTGAAGCTTCGCTCATGGGCAAATTGGTAAGTGTACCATTTGAAAACAGGTTTAACTTGCTACTGCCAAAATGGTTTGGGGTTAAGTCTCCTCAGTTTTCGTGGGCCAGGCTTAGAGGAGCATATCCATTTCTAGGACCTGAAATGAGAAGTGTAGGTGAAGTAGCTGTTCTTGCAAATACATTTGAAGATGCATTAATTCTGAGCTGGCTTAGTGTTTCTGGAAATAAACTACCATCTAAAAACAATTATATTCTCATATACAATCCATTACAAAAAGATGTAGCAGAATTACATGAAGCAGCACAAATCCTTGCTAATGCAGGTTATAGGGTTATTACATTAGATAACATGGCGGTTAAAGGTGTAGAGATGCTATCTGAAGCAAAGGCTGTAGAAAACATAATAAATAAAAGAGTTGATATGATCATAACCACAGGTTATGCTCCGGAAAGAGATTATAGAATTAGACGCTACAGTGCTGACTTAGTAATACCGCTAGTTTTAGATCACAGACTAGGATTAGAATTATCAAAGGCTCTGACAAAGTTCGTTATAGATAAGACAAATGTTAAAGATATGAAAGAATTTTGGAGAGAAATAACTGCCATAACCATAGCTATTTAAACTTGAAAAAGATGCTTCTTTCTATCTATAAGCTCTATGAATCGATTGCATGTCTACAATAATTAATACTTGTAGTAGATTAGCTGATTTTAACTTAGTTACTTTCTTACCTTACTTACAATGTATTTCTGAATTACATGTTCAAAAGCTTTTATAGCGTCTATAATAAGGAAGAGTAGCATCAGTAAAGCTGTTACTATAATCATCTGACTTCCTCCCCACTCTAAAATGCGAGGGTTCTTGTTGGAGTGGGGAGGTTTGGGGCTACATTCCCCTGTTTCTGGTATTCAATCCCAGGCCTGGTCTCCAGCCCACTACCCTATCCATTGGACTCGGGGTTACGAATAAACTGTTTACCATTGCCAGCGGCTCAGAGAATTTAATACTCCAGTTATTCTTGATGATGAATGAAGAGTATTTATAATCTTTTATCATCCCCGCCATAAATAGCGAGGCTTTTAGTTGTAACCAGTAGCAAGAATTATAGCAAACATACTTCTAACCCGTTACATGCTTTATTCATGTTGCTCCTCCTTATCCACCTAGTCATTTTCAAAAAGCTTTTAATTCATTAATAAAATCTATAAGCTTGTCGAGTGTGGTGAGATTAATGAAGAATATGGAAAAATTCGATGTTTTGATTATTGGTGGGGGTATAGCTGGTCTTTCAGCTGCTCTTTACATTGCTAGGCAAAATCTTAGAGTAGGCGTTATTGCAGCTGATATTGGTGGGCAATTATCCTATGCAAGCGTGATAGAAAATTATCCTGGTTTTGATGCTGCTTCTGGAATAAGCCTTGTGTTGAAGGTTCAACAACAAGCGGCATCCTTTGGTGCTGAGATATTTATAGATGAAGTTATCCATATTGAGAAAGGTGGTGAAATGTTTTTAGTCAGGACAAAGAGTGGAATGACTTTTGAAGCACTTGCCATAATTGCTGCTTGTGGCAAAGCCCCTAAGAGACTTGAAGTTAGCAATGAGGATAAGTACATTGGTAAAGGACTGAGCTATTGCGTTATATGTGATGCAGCACTATTTAAAGGCAAAAGAGTGGCCTTAGTAAGCTTTGGTGAAAAAGGAATTGAAAATCTTAACCTGTTAATGCCTTTAGCAAGTGAAGTGCTCTACATAACACCCTACCAAGGTGACTTCAGCATACAGCATGCCAAGAAATACAGCAATGTCAAAGTCTTTGATGGATGCAGAATTGTTAAGCTAATAGGTGACAGAAAATTAGAGAAAATAGTTGTGAAGTGCCCTGACAAAATGGAGCTTGAAGTTGAGGTTGATGGGCTTTTCGTTGAAATTGGCTTTGAAACTAGAATAGATTTCCTAAAACATTTCGTGAGCTTTAATGAGAGAGGCGAGGTCATTGTCAATGAATTTGGCGAAACAAAAACCCCAGGACTTTTTGCAGCAGGAGATCTATCATCAAATACACCATATAAGCAAGCTATAATAGCAGCTGCATCCGGAGTTATAGCAGCCATCTCGGCAATAAACTATGTTAACAGAGTTAAAGGTTTAAAGAAAGAGGTCAGAGTTGATTGGGAGAAGAGGCACGTAGCAACAGGTATTGGAAGGAGATTTAGATTATAATACGGTTCTCCATGAATTCTTCAACCCATTACCTCTATTCCATTTTGAACTTAGAATATTGTTAATTGTTGTTCGCAACTCAAAAACCAATGCTCATAGCCAAGAAAAGCTATAAAAACCCTCCTCTTTATACTGAAGGCAAGGCTTTTAGTTATGATGCTATTGGCAAGATTAAGACGAGTAAAGAGGTTCCAGTATTTTAAGAAGCCTTTTATAGTGTGGTTGTCCTAATGCTGTAGGCTGTGTAACATAGCCATAAATAAGCTTGGATCCAAGCAATGCAAAGGCTATTCGTTCCACCTCATCTACATCCATAGGCATCGCTGCTATGTTTTCTCCTAATTCTAGTAACGATGTGAGAAATGTTTTGTAACCTTTGAAAGGTCTTACAGCTACTTTAACTGCAAATGCTTTGTCTATATATTTAGTGACTGCTGCTATTACTTCATCTAGAGAGGGTTTTTCAGACAGTATATGAATAGATACTATAGCCCCATCACATTCAACGCCATACTTCTCAGCAAATTTTATCTCAACATCATAAAGTAAGTTTAAATCCTTCCATAACTTAATCAACTTCTTCTTTACAGTGGGATCGAACCTTCTATATCCACCCTCATCAAGTTCTCTCAAAGTCATGATAACACGCTTACCCTTCATATTCTCGTAATCTAGCCTCAAAGGATTTTCATGATAGTCTAGCCTTAGTTCAACATAGTCTGCATCAGTTATGCTAAGTGCTATACGTATATCATCGTCATTTCTTATCGGTATTGAGGCAACTATGTATGGACGTCTTTTTAACATTGTGAATACCCCATGGTTTTACATATGAGTTATAAAAATTTTGGCATTAATCTTAACCAGATCATTCCAGAACATTGGATTGCTTTTATTCACGCACTCTGCTTTATCCACTTCTCCACCAGCCTTAGTTGCTAGTACTGCTGCTAACATTGCTATTCTATGATCATCAGGGCAAACAATTTGAGCTTTCATCAAATCCCCTCCAACAATATGAATATTGCTGCCATCAAACCAGCTCGTAACTCCATACCTACGTAACACTCCAATTATTGTTTCTACTCTGTCGCTTTCCTTAATCTTAAGCCTTCTAGCACCCTCTATAATTGTCTCCCCTTGTGCTACTGAAGCTAGAGCAGCTATTGAAGGTGCTAGATCTGGATCCTGATCCACATTAACTCTAATTGCACTATACTTTTTGGCAGCCCTGGCCCTCCATACCCCATCTCTATATATGCTATATGCCCCCATGTCCTTATAGATGTTGATAATAGTGTCAGTATTGTAGTTGAGATATTGTTCTGTTCCCTGCAATCCGTAGACCTCTACCTCACCTCCAGTGAGAAGAGATGCTGCAACATAGAATGATGCTAGTAATAAATCTCCCGGTACTTTCTTACTGATACTACTTAACTCCTTTGGAACATCAATATCTATCCTATTCTCATAAAACACTATCTTAACACCAACTTCACTTAGAACTCGGGCTGTCAAGTAAATATAGTTCTTAGATGATGCTGGGGATTTCAGTAAGATTGTGCCTCCACCACTAAGTGCAAAGGCATACATTAATCCCGAGATATACTGGCTACTCTCACCACCCTCTATCTCAATATAATTATCCCTTAGCTTTCCCTCCATCACTAACGGCGGTGAGGTGCTTGAAAACCTTATTCCATGATTTGAAAGTGCTTTAATTATAGTTTCTATAGGTCTCCTTCTCAGTGTCTCACCAACATCGATATAGAGTCTACCTCCTACAACAGCTGCTATGGGTATTAGCATCCTTAGCACAGTTGCAGAAGCCTTTATAAATACCCTATCGCTTCGTAATGACAATTCTATGGGTTTAAAAAACTTTGTGCCTTCTCGCTTTACACCAAATATTGCCACAACATTTATAGCATCGCTTACATCCTCTGATTCAATCATGTCAAAGAGTTCTACATTAGTCATGAGAGAGGCGAATATATATCTAATTGTATAGCTCTTAGATGGGGGTGCATGTATGCTTCCTCCTACTCTCGATGGCTCTACCACGACTTTCACATACCTTCACCTAGCCTAACAAATCTTGCTATTAACACCTTTCCATGTTCTGAAAAAAGCTCTACAAAGGGTCCTTCATCACCTTCTCTAAACACTGCAAAAAGAGCAGGGCCATTGCCTGAAACGCCTGCTGCGAGAGCTCCAAGCTTCAATGCTTTCACAGCTACCTCCTCAAACCCTTTGTAGAGAATTCTGGCAATGGTTATTCCATTCAATGTCATAGCATTATAAACATCTCCCTGAAGCGCTCGTTCAAATATGGATTGAAAAACACTACTATACCTCCTCATTTCATTAATATCTATTCTAGGTCTATTCACACCACTTGGTATTAATACTGCAACACCAAGATCGTCATTAACATCACAAACCCTGATTACTCTCATATTAGTGTTATCTGTAAACACCATTCCACCATAATAAGCTGCAGCTGCATCATCTAAAGCCCCTGTAAATGATACCCCAGCTAGTTTCGAAAGCTCTGCTGCTAATTGTGGTATGTTTGGCTCATATACGTTGTATCTTTGCGTAATAGCTTTAATGATAGCTATAGCAACAGCGCTACTACTCTTTAACCCACTTGATGAAGGAATTTGAGACAGTATTTTTATGCATGGTTTTGTAATACTATACCTTGACTTGAAGTAGCTAAGTATGGTCTGAAGTAGAGTAGTTTGTGAGAGGTCTTCACATTCACCATAATCTTTAACGATATTGGCAAGCACTCTCAAATTAATTGCAACTGTTGCCCCAAGTCCTAATGGAAGTGCATTAACTATTGATATCCCTGCCCAGGCAAGCATTTCTCTTATACCTCTCCCATCCCTCATTTATAGCCTCAACATCTCTTTGAGAAATTCTTACCGTTGATATGAGCCCTGCCCTCATAGCGTGATCTACCAATACTATTGCTGTCATTGCCTCTACTACAGCTGCTCCTCTTATACCTATGCAAGGATCATGCCTACCTCTAACCACAATTTCCACCTCTTTTAATGTTCTCAAGTCAATTGTTTTCATAGGCTTTCTTATAGAGCTTGTAGGCTTAAATGCAACACGAAATAGTAAAGGCTCTCCTATGGTTATCCCACCTAGAACCCCACCATAGAAGTTATATTTCCAGTGAATCTCCCCATTCCTAACTATGAGTTCATCCATCAACTTGCTACCCCTTTCTAAAGCTGCCTTGAAGCCTAACCCTATTTCAAAGCCTATAGCGCCAGGTATTGATAACATAGCCTTTGCTAGATCAGCCTTAATTTTATCAAAAACAGGTTCGCCTAGTCCTCTAGGGATTCCAATACCAATGACTCTAACTATGGCTCCTACACTATCGCCTTCCTCTATCACATGGTCAAGCAATGCCCGAAATCTAGAGTCATATTCTTTTTTACAGGCCCTTGTAGTTAAACATCGTGATGCTAAAGCATCTTCAAAGCTAATACTGTTACTCACTACCTCTTCCCCCATAGACTCTACACAAGCAGCAACCTGTGTCCCTATAAGCATCAAGAGCTTCTTAGCAACAGCTCCTGCAGCAACTCTTGCCACAGTTTCCCTACCACTTGCTCTACCACCACCTCTGTAATCCCAGTTCTCAAACCCATACTTAGAGATGTATGCCATATCAGCATGATTTGGTCTTGGAGTAAACTTCAGCTCTTCATAATGCTTTGATACTACATCTCTATTCTCCACCACTATAGTTATGGGCGCTCCTATGGTTTTACCATTAAATACTCCGCTAAGTATCTTAGCAATATCTTCTTCCTTCCTAGGCGAGGTATAGAGAGACCCTGGCTTGCGAAACTGGAGCTCAAAATTTATATCCTCCTCTGAAAGTGGAAGTCCTGCTGGTACACCATCTATAATCACTCCAATTGCAGATCCATGACTTTCACCAAAGGTTGTTATTCTAAATATTTTACCAAATGAATTTCCCGGCATAGAGGTACCTGATAACCTCTTCTTCAGGAAACTCTATCCCTAACCAGATCCTTTGCGCTTCAACAGCTTGCGTAACCAGGATTTCGAGACCATTTATCACATTCACCCCTTTTGCCATAGCCTTCTTCACAAGCGATGTTTCCACAGGCCTATAAACTAGATCTATAACAAGACCTGCATTCTTAGCGCAATCATCCGGAACAAAATCTGGATTGGGAGTAGCGTTCACAACTATGAATTCTCTAGTACTGCAATTAGCATTTCCAACTTGGGCATTGAAGCCCTTAGCCCTGAGTAAATGAACCATTTTCAGAGCCCTTTCCGGGGTCCTATTAATCACGACAATGGTATCGCAACCTAGCTCGCTCAGCGCAATAGCCACAGCTTTTGCTGCTCCACCAGCTCCAAAGATGTAACACACAGAATCTGTGACTAGATTTTTAAACTTAGATGTTAGCTTCTTTACCGCTATATAATCTGTATTATATCCCCTCCACCCAAATACCGTATTTACAGCACCTACTTTTTCTGCTGTTATATCTATGGAATGCAAGTACTTCACTACACGCTCCTTGTATGGTATTGTAACATTAAGACCTTTACATAGCTCTAACAACGCATTTATAATTCGTTCAAACTTTTCTTCTGGAACATCAAATGGATAATAAATTGCATTATGCGCAATCTTTTCAAATATAAAGTTGTGTATTATTGGCGAAAGCGTGTACGATATACCGCTACCCACTAATCCATATAGCTCTGTCTTTGCATCTATTACACGCATTTCATAAACGCCTCAATAAACTCGTCAACAACTATCTCAACTGGTTTCCAGCTACCTATATCGGTTAATACTGGTATGACTAGCTTACCTCTATGCACCTTCTTATCCCTAGCCATCACAGATCTCCATACCTCTGTGTTAATCTCACGGTTTATCCCAACCTCATCCAATTTTGTTGGCAACTCAAATAAGCGAAGCATTTCCTTAAGCTTTTCACTTACATGGTGATTGTGATACCCTAGCATCTCTCCGACACAGCTTTCGTAAACCATGCCCACAGCTACTGCTCTTCCATGGCTTACCCTGAGCTGAGACAGAGTCTCTATAGCATGTCCAACGGTATGACCATAGTTCAGCACAATTCTAGTACGTTTCAGCTCATATGGATCTATTTTCACTATAGAGAGCTTGTCACGAACACTCATTGATATAACATCCTCAAGTACGGCATAGTCTCTATTCAACACCCGCTCAGCATTACTATGGAGATATTCATATAGTTCTATATCCATTGTAAATGCATATTTCACTACTTCAGCTAATCCATTAACATACTCCAATGCTGGCAATGTCTCAAGAAAGTTGAGATCTATAACTACCATTGAAGGTTGGTAAAAGACACCGATAACATTCTTCATGTTTCTAAAATTTACAGCAGTTTTTCCACCTATAGAGGCGTCAACCATTCCCAACAATGTTGTGGGTATATTCACTAAGCACAGACCTCTAAGGTATAGTGCTGCTGCAAGCCCCACAGTATCCATCAGCGCTCCACCACCAAGAGCAATCAAATAATCAGACCTTTGAAACTCTTTACTATATAGCTCATTAATTATATGTAACACAGTTTCTATATTCTTGCTATCTTCACCCCCCTTCACTACTATTTCAAGTCCCACGTTCTTAATGTGTGTAAGAAAATATGATGGATTTACAGCTTCCTGTCTTATTAATGCTACTCTGCTATCATATGATATTTCTTGTGCTGCTATTCCCAAAGAATTCTTGCCTATAAATACCCTGGTTTTGTTACAGCATATCTCTTCATTGATAGTCCTCATATGGTTCTACCCACAGCTTCTGCTATTAGCTTAAGCCTCTCCATAAGTTTCTCAAATTCTTTCACTGTTAGTTGTTGCTCAGAATCGCTCAAAGCCTTCTCAGGATTGTTGTGCACTTCAATTAGTAGCATATCTGCTCCAGCAGCAATTGATGCTAAAGCCAGAGGCTCTACAAGATCCCTTCTACCAGCAGGATGACTTGGATCTACAGCTATGGGTAGATGTGTCTGAGTCTTGGCATAAACCATTCCAGTTATATCAAGTGTGAAACGTGTTGCCCTTTCGAAGGTTCTTATACCTCGTTCGCAAAGAACAATCTTGCTATTACCTTCTAGCAGTATGTACTCTGCTGATGAAAGCCACTCATCTACAGTCATCCACATTCCTCTCTTAAGCAAAACTGCTTTACCAGATTTCCCGACTTCCTTGAGCAAAGCAAAGTTCTGAGCATTTCTAGCACCTATCTGAAGCATGTCAGCATAGGATGCAACTAGTGTTACATTTCTTGTATCAAGAACCTCTGTAACTATGGGAAGCCCTATAGCCTCCTTCGCCTTTTTAAGTATCTCCAGCCCTTTAATGCCTAGTCCTTGAAATGTGTATGGACTTGTCCTAGGCTTAAAAGCTCCTCCTCTCAGCATAGAAGCACCCACCCTCTTAACCGCCTTTGCCACCTCTATAACACTGCTTTCATCCTCTACAGCGCATGGCCCTGCAGCAACAACTACTTTTCTGGATCCTATCTCAACGCCATCAACATTCACAACTGTTTTATCCCTCCATGTCTTCGACGCTAACTGGAAAGGTGTCTGTACCTTAACCTTCATAACAATGCTTTCATCAGCAATGCCTTCTACGTATCTATCTGGCCATGCAACTACAACCCTTCTCCCATCTAGATCAACATACTTATAAGATGCTGAGCTCATCTTTATCTTCTCTATAAATTGAGATGTATCTGCATTATCCTTTAGTATGAATAGCATGAATTAATCACCTTTCGCATCGATGGAGACACGCTCTTTTAAAAAAGCCGCAAGAGATGTTTTAACATAGTGAGAATAGGGGTTTTGCATCTCAATCTCCCTTACAACACTTTTTATCTTTTCAAGACGAGCAACAACTGCACGAACATCTCTATATGTTGCTGTCGCAAACTTCTCTACATCTATGCCAAGCTCCTCAGCCATGCTCTTAACAGCATCTCTATATGTAAATAGCATAAAGTGTGTTAACACCTGAATTATGGCCATAGCCTTCTCATGTTCCTCAAGAGTAGACATAACTGGCTCTACTCCGATTGACTTCCATAGATCTTGTACATAATCGATGACTGCAAAACCTGTTTTAGAAGGTATTAGAACTATTCTTTCACCACGAGGTGGCGTATAGGGTCCGAATAGTGGGTGTGTCGAAACATAGTTAAAGTTATGACGTTCAGATAGATCCTCTACACGCTTAAACACAGCAGCCTTTGTTGAAAGTATATCCATGACTATTTTACCTTTGAGAAAACCAGCTATTGTATCTACATAACCCTCTAGAAATGCTTGGGTAGGGATAGCTAGGATCGCTACATCACATTGAGTTAAAGCTTCCTCAATGCTTCCTGAGGCTACACCCAACTTTTTCGCAACTTCATGTGCTTTTTCAACATCTCTACCTGTAATAATTATCTTGTAACCCTCGTTTATGAATGCTTGTGACAATGTTGATGACATGGCACCGTAACCCACCATACATATAGCCTTCTCCTTGAGACCTAGACCACTCTGAATTTTAATTTGCACACTTCGTGATAGCTTGAGTAAGGATCTTACAATTTCATTTAAAGCGTCTATTGGTAAACCATATTTTACGCCAAGAGATCTCCAATACATTAGCACCTCCTCTTCCCTTAAGAGATCCAATACATACAATCCATGCTTCTTCTTTAATTCACCAATCTTTTTAGCTATCTCAATTCTCTTCACAATAAGCTCAAGTATGCTATTATCTATTCTTTCAAGTTCTTTCCTTAAGCTATCTATTTCAAGCTCTATTTCTAATCACCTCAAGAACAGTCTTAGCTATAGACTTTCTATCGAGGCCATAGTAACTGAGAAGTTCTTCATGACTCTTAGCAGATCTTCCAAATGTTGATGCTCCAATTATCCTCATTAATACTGGGTATTTTTGTGCCAGAACCTCTGCTATTGCACTTCCAATGCCTCCAAAAACCATATGTTCTTCAACAACAACTATCCTGCCAGTTTTCTTAGCAATGCTAACTATGGCTTCAACATCAATTGGCTTAACATTCAAAACATTTATAACTGAAGCACTTATACCAAGCTTAGCCAAATCTTCAGCTGCTCTCAGTGCCTCATATAAGACCACTCCTGCACTCATTATAGCAACATCGTGCCCCTCTCTAATCACATAAGCTCTGCCAATTTCATAATCATACTCAATATCTTCTGTTATAGAAGGTGCATAGTCTCTGCCAAGCCTTATGTAAACAGGACCTTTATGCTTCAACACCAATTTTTCAAAACACCTCCTCAAATCAGCAACATCAGCTGGCACTACAACTACAATGTTTGGCAAAGCTCGCATCAAAGCTATATCTTCTAAAGCTTGATGACTTGCCCCATCAGCATGATCACTATAACCAGCATGTGTAGCTACAATCTTTACATTGAGATTCATTCTAGCTACACTATTTCTTATTTGTTCCCATCCCCTCATAATGAATGTAGCAAATCCGGTAACCACTGGTATAGCCCCTGCTACTGCAAGACCCGCTGCAAATCCTATCATATGCTGCTCTGCAATACCTACATTGAAGTATCTATCCTTAAATTTCTCACCAAACATTATTGCCCTTGTAGATTTGCCAACATCGGCTGTTACTACAACTACGTTCTCTGCTTTTTCTCCAACATCTACAAGGAGTTTACCAAGTTCTTCACGAAAACTCTTATAACCATTCATCAACGCTCTCCCGTCTTTTACTTAGCTCACATCATTATTTGTTGCAGATACCCTACTACCCCTTTTGCTTGTCTGTGCAAAGATAACTGTAGGTTTATCTGACTCCAAAGCCTCTTCAACAGCTATTATAAGACTCGTTATATTGTGACCGTTAGCCCATAAAACTTTCCAACCAATGGCCTTCCATACAAACGGTATGTAGTCTTTTGGTTTAATATCCTTCACACTTCCATCGAGTTGATGCCCATTCCAATCCACAACAACTATAAGGTTGTCAAGCCTTAGTGCTGCTGCATGAGTTATTGCCTCCCAGACCTGGCCCTCATCCTGCTCCCCATCACCAATGATTACATATACCCTTCCACCTCCACCAACTCTTTTAATCCATGCTGCTATACCTACTCCTATGCTAAGCCCTTGAGCTAGACTCCCAGTAGCGATATCTACCCCGGGTACTGCTACCTCTGGATGGTTCTGAAGCATAGAATTAATTGAATTTATCTTCACAAGCTCTGATTTGGGGATTATACCTAGCTCAGCTAGTACAGCATATAGCGCTGGTGCAGCATGACCTTTACTCAATATCAACCAATCTCTATTAACAGGATCGGCTGATCTTTTTACATACCTTAGTAACAGTGTTGCAATTATTTCAAGAGAACTCAAGGATGATTCTAAGTGTATATGTTTTTCGTAGTTATACATTACTAAAAGGTCTTTCCGAGCCTCTTCAATTACTGTAGTTATTCTCTCTATTTCAATTGACTCAAACGGTTTTAATATTGGCTTTGCATCTCCCTTCACCATTGGGATCGAAATTCCATTTAAAACACCAAAGTTAGTATATTAGCTTCTGCTTAAAAAGTTTTTATATACATAATATTGTATAAGTCGTATTAAAGCAAGTTATTTATATTTCCAGGATCTTTATCAATGTAATAAGGTGAGCAGGATGAATAAAAGCTTGACTGAGAAGATTTTGGAGAGGGCTGTGGGTAAAGCTGTTTCACCAGGTGATGTAATTGAGATAGATGTCGATATTGTTGCTTTTCATGATTTAACAGGTTATCATGTTATTGAAGTTTTAGAGAAGGCTACAGGCAGTAATACCAAAATTCACAACATAGATTCGTTAGTTGTTGCCTTTGATCACCTTGTACCGCCACCTGATGTTAGGAGTGCTGAGATCCAGCAAAGCATTAGGTCATTTGCAAGGAGGAATGCGCTAAGGAATTTTCATGATGTTGGCTATGGAATTCTACACCAAGTTCTTTTAGAGCGCTATGTGCTTCCAGGGCAGGTTGTGATGGCGGCTGATAGTCATACTACTACCTCTGGTGCTTTAGGGGCTTTTGCCCAAGGTCTTGGAGCTAGCGATATTGCTGCCATAGTGTTGACAGGAAAAACCTGGGTTATTGTACCCCATCCTTTTAAAATTAAGTTGGTGGGCTCTTTGAGAAAATGGATCACAGGTAAGGAAGTGGCTTTAGAGATTCTCAGGGTGTTTAAAGCCGATTACTTTAATGGTATGTCTATAGAGGTTTTTACTGAAGATCCAAAGACTTTCCCTATGGATTTCAGAGCTACTGTAGCTAATATGGGTATAGAGATGAATGCCGATGCATTAATGTTTATACCTGACGCTGAAACTATAGACTATGTAAAGAATGAGAGAGGGTTTGAGCCTAAGTTAATTGCACCAGATAGTAATGCTAGATATGTGGATGAATATACTATTGAACTCGATAAAGTGGAATTCCTTGTCTCTGCTCCGCACAGTGTTGACAACGTTAAAAGTGTTAGGGATGTGTGGGGAACAGAGGTAGACTATGTATTTATAGGCTCATGTACCAACGGAAGAGTGAGTGACTTTGAAATTGCTGCCAAGATTATGAAGGGGAAGAAAGTAAAGGCAAGGTGTATAGCAATACCAGCCTCATGGAATGTGTTCAAAAGGTGCATGGAGCTGGGCTATATTCAAACACTTGTAGAAGCTGGTTGCATTGTAACATATGGTACGTGTGGTCCTTGCATAGGTGGACACTTTGGAATTGCCGCACCTAATGAAACTGTTGTATCTACATCGAATAGAAACTTTATTGGAAGAATGGGTAGCCCACAAGCAAAGATATATTTAGCTGGGCCCGCTATAGCTGCTACAGCAGCTGTAACAGGTAGGATTGTAGAGCCTGGTGAGTTAGCATGATAGTTGAGGGTAGAGTAATAAAGCTGGGAGATAAGATAGACACAGATGTAATAATACCTGCAAAACACCTTAAGTCTACAGATCCCGAATACCTAGCACAACATGTATTTGAACCCATAGATCCTGAATTCTATAAAAAAGCAAAGGGAGCCATAATCATAGCTGGAAAAGTCTTTGGCATGGGTTCCTCAAGAGAGCAGGCAGCAATAGCAATAAAGGCAGCTGGGGTCAGGGCTATTGTTGCAGAATCTTTTGCAAGAATATTCTATAGAAACGCCATTAACAACGGCCTTCCGGTAATAATATGCCCAGGAATATCAAAAGAGGTAAATGAAGGAGCTTGGCTGAAAATCGATATAGAATCTGGAGAAGTAACGATTAATAATACGAAGAAGATTATGTGTAAACCTGTCACAGGCATGGCGCTTAAAATACTTGAAGCAGGAGGTTTACTAGAATACCTAAAGAATTTGAGAGGGGTCTAAAATATTTCCCTTCTTCGCATATTATATGCCATGTAACAAATTCGACCCTTGACAAGGGTTCTGCAAAAATGAAAAGCTGAAAGCGACTATATAGTGATGCTATAAAAACTATTATGAAATTGTGATAAAGTAAGTTTATCTAGTTTGTTTCATTTTCTCTTTGATAAAACCTCTATTATTAGTTGACAGAATTCTGGAAGGTCGTCGGGAACTCTGGCAGTGATTATATTTCCATCCCTTACAGCTGGCTCATCTACATACTCTGCCCCTGCGTTTACTAAATCATCTTTTACAGCCCGATATGCTGTCACTTTTCTTCCTTTTACTAAACCAGCTGATATTAGCACTTGTGGTCCATGGCATATAGCTGCTATTACTTTGCCTAATTCATGAACCTTTTTAATGAATGTTAGTACTTCTTCATCTATTCTAAGCGCATCCGGTGAGAAACCTCCAGGTATTATTACAGCATCTATTTCTTCAGGTTTAATTTCTTTCAATTCTCTGATAATATATCTTTCCCCTTCACTAAAAACCTCAAGAGGTATTGGTGTTCCATATCTTCCACTCACAGGTTTTATTGGTATTGCTGGTCTAGGATGTAGCCCTCTTCTTACTGGAATTATAATCACTTCTGCTCCTTCCTCACTCAATCTTAGAAATGGATAGAGTAATTCAATGTCCTCAAACTCGTTAGCAGCAATAATAGCTACTCTCTTACCTTTTAACTTAGTACCAGGCCCTACCCTCCTAACTAGCGACATAATTGTCTACACCTCAATATCTAAAAAGCTAAAAGAAATAGATAACTAATAAGTTTATCTCTATAATCTTAAATATCAACAATAATTTCCACTACTCTCTTTCTAGAGAGAAGCATAGAACTAAAAGCCTTGCTTCTTAAGGCGAGGACAGGGAAAGGTTATAAGTTTTCTCTGTTTTGATCGCTCTTGGTGATGAGCGTTGAATTCTCTGAGCTATTGGCGATGATAAACAGCTTATCCATAACCCCGAGTACAATGGATAGGGGTAATGGGCTAGAGATCCCAGCCTGAGGCTAAATCCCGAAGTAAGAAAATGTGGTCTAAACCTCTCGTCTTAACAAGAGTCCTAGCCATTTAGGCAAGGGGGAGGTGTTATTCTATCTATTCATTCTTTACAAATCTAAATATTTTGAGAGGATTTTTCATAAGCTCAGTGCCTATGAGAAAAGCATTTGCACCTTTTTTCATAAGCTCTTCAATGTCTTTCCGCGACTTTATGCCACTTTCAGCGATTTTTATGTAGTGTCTTGGCACCTTTTCTAATACCTTAGCAGCACTACCTAGTGATACCTCTAAAGTCTTTAGGTTTCTTGCATTAACACCTATGATTCTTGGCTTTAGGGGTAACACTTTCTTCAGGTCTTGTTCATCATGCACTTCAATTACTGCTTCTAAGCCCATGTGATTCGCATATTCGTAAAGCCTTTCTAGCTCCTTGTCTGTAAGTATTGTAGCTATGAGTAGAATTGCATCTGCCCCTATATTATATGCTACTTCTATTTGCTTCTCACATACGATAAAGTCCTTCATAAGTATTGGTAGATTGACCATTGAGGCTATGGCAACGAGATCATTATAAGATCCGCCAAAGTACAATTCCTCTGTTAAAACGCTTATTCCTGCTACATGTTTTTCAACAATTCTAACATAATCATGATATGAAACATTAGCGCTAAATCCTGAGGGAGACCTTCTCTTATATTCTGCTATTATAGCTGGGCTTCCAAGAATATTTATGTTCTCAATGTTTCTTGCTAAGCTGTGCAATGGCCTCACTCTTTCTATTCTTAGGACTGGTCTACTTAAGTTGTGTTCTATAATTTCCTTAAGCCAATTAGTGACATTGACTGGCATAGATCTTACACCTCATTGAGAAAGTTTCTCAGTATATGCCTTCCATAAGGAGTGCCAACACTTTCTGGATGGAATTGCACTCCAAATATTGGCCATTCAACATGGCTTATAGCCATTATTTCACCGTCGGTTAGTGATATTGCGTCAACTGATAACATTTGTGATGGTGCATCTACTACGAGACTATTATATCGTGTGGCACTTATTTCACTTGGCAATCCTACAAATATTTTATTGTACTTTTGAATCCTTATTTTATCGATCTTCCCATGCATAACATTCTTTGCTTTTCTGATTCTCGCACCAAATGCATAACCTATTATCTGGTGTCCTAAGCATATACCAAGTATTGGAATATCCCCTGCAAACCTCTTTACAACTTCTACGGATATACCAACATCTTCATGTTTTTCTGGCGTTCCTGGACCAGGTGAGAGTATTATTCTATCTGGGTTTATTCTCTCGATAAGCCTTAACGTAAGTTCATCATTTCTAATAACAATTGGCGTTGTTCCAAATTCTGCAACTATTTGAGCTATATTGTATACGAAGCTGTCATAGTTATCTATTATCAGTGTAATATCCGTGGAGACTCACCTCAAGGGCTTAGCTGCATTCTTTAATGCTTCTTTCAGTGATGCAAGCTTATGTTCTGTCTCCTCAAGTTCCAATGAAGATTTTGAATCATAAACTATACCAGCCCCTGCTTGCAGTCTTAGAATCTCATTGTATATAAAAGCAGTTCTAATGGTTATTGCCATTTCGCTTTTATTTTCAGAGTCTATATATCCTATGGCACCTGCATAAGGTCCTCTTTTGTAGTATTCTAACTCCTCTATCAAATTCATAGCAAAGGGCTTTGGAGCTCCACTCACAGTACCAGCAGGTAGCATAGCCTTCAAGACGTCAACAAAGTCCAGCCTTTTCCTAAGAATACCTACAATCTTGGATACAATGTGTTGAACATGACTATACTTTTCGATGTACATAAGCTTCTCAACTTTTACAGTACCAGGAAAAGATAACTTGCCTAGGTCATTCCTTGCCAGGTCTACAAGCATTAAGTGCTCGGCTCTATCTTTTTCAGACAACATTAACTCCTCTTCTAATCTCCTGTCCTCCTCCAAAGATCTACCCCTAGGCCTTGTTCCAGCTATTGGATACGTCTCTACAACAGCTCCATTAATTGAAAACAATAATTCTGGGCTTGAACCAATTATTGACCTGTTCCAAAACTTAGCAAAATATGTATAAGGCGAAGGACTAATATCTCTGAGAACTATGTAGAGATTTATCAAATCTCCTGATACAACATAGCGTTCAAACCTTGATAAAACAACTTGAAATGCATACCCATTCCTAATATACTCTAGAATTCTGTTAACAGCATCTTCAAATTCCTTACCATTTAACATTGCATCATAGAATTTTGTATGCAAAGGTTCTGTAACTCTACTTCTGCACATCAGTTTTTTATTATCTATCACCTCTAAAATTACCTTATTATTTGTGTAATCATATATAACCACATTTTCTGGCTCAAAAAACTCGAAATAAGGCCATGGCTCAGGATAGGGTCTCAAATCTTTGACTTTTTCCCACAATCTAACAGCATCATAACTAGCATACCCGAATAACATCTTGCTTAACCCAACCCATTCTCCTCTGTTACTGAACCTTCTCAAAAGGTTTCTTATCCTCTCGAGTGTTTCTACATCACTGCCACTAACAATATTTCTAAAACCCCATGCAATAATACTTCGCTTTCTGTTCACAAGGTCTTCGTAAACCATGAAGACCTCTTCTTCTGCTGCAATGCAAGTAATCAAATCATTGATGTGTAGAACCTCCTTTAGGCTCTTCTCCTCCATAGTGTTACCACCTCCTTTAACTTCCTGACCTTAGCCATATCCTTTTTACCTACGTAAACTTCTACACCACTTGATACATCAAGCCACCCAGGTTCTAAGACCAGATAATCGTACACATTCTCTAAGGTTATGCCACCGCCAACACCAGCACCAGGGTGGTAATCTAGAAGAGTTTTTAGAATATTGGGATCTGTTTTCAACCCCTTTCTTGGTGCATCAAATAGAATTAGATCTGTGAACCTTTGTGCCTTCAGTAAATAATGCACAGCTTCACGTAGTGCTGGTACATAGAGTATAATTCTCTTACTCATTGTAGAAATCTCATTCAGTTCCTCATCACTTAAAACCCTATGTATTTGTACATAGTCAGCTATGGATGTGTTTACCTCGCTTAGGGGGCTAGAGACAAGAACCTCCACGATAGGTGTCTCTATACTTCTCTTAAGCTCTTTAACAAGATGTCTCTCTACATAGCGTGGTGATATAGGGTCTGTTACTACCCCTATGAAATCTACACCAAGGGCGTCAAGAGCCTTTGCATCCTCCATATTAGTTACACCACATATCTTTAGCTTTACTCCCATACAATCCCCACCTTCACAAGAAGCTTCTTCAGCTTATTCACATCTCCATTGCTTTTCACTATCATCTCTATTCTATTCAACAAATTAGGGAGAAGTTGCTCTGCAAGCTCAGCACCATCTCTAAAATCTTTTGCATGCTCTGTTAAAACCATGGCAATGCTTGCATTAACCTTGATAAAGGTTGCAACAGCTTTATCAAGTCCTTTAGAGGCTCTCAATATTTTAATTGCTGAGTCTTCAGGATTTATAGCAATGACATCAGTAAGCGGAACTGGCTCTACCCCAAAGTCTTTAGGTTCAAGGGTATAGTGCTCCACATAACCCCTTTTAACTTCATAAATGTGAGTTGTTGCTTCTGGACTCACTTCATCTATACCAGGCTCACCATGCACTACAAAAGCTCTTTCAATACCTAGCATAAGCAGAACTTGAGCCATTTTCTCAGCATAACTTTTGGAAAAAGCCCCTACAACAACTCTTCTTGGAGATGCTGGATTTGTTAAGGGGCCGAGCACATTGAATATTGTTCTAATACCCAACATCTTTCTTACTGGCATCACTCTCTTCATTGCTGGGTGGTAGAGTGGTGCAAAGAGGAATACAAAGTTTGTTTCCTTCAATAGTTCCTCAGCTCTGCTAGGCTCTACTTCAATCTTGTATCCCAAGGCCTCTAGGACATCAGCTGAACCACTTTTGCCACTAACAGCTCTATTACCATGTTTAGCGACTGGGTGAAGCGCTGATATCAGTAGAGCTGATGCTGTGCTGACATTTATTGTTGAGTAGCCATCACCACCTGTCCCTACAATATCTATAGCTTTGCTGCCATCAATTTTCATCGACATTTTCCTCATTGCACTTGCAAAACCTGCTATCTCCTCCACACACTCACCCTTCATCCTCAGCCCAACTAGCACTGCTGAAATGACTATCTCTGGCACTTCTCCACTCATCACTCTAAACGCCAGTTCTTCAGCCTCATCAAAACCTAACGAATCTCTGTTCACAATTCTCTCAATAATTCTCTTATACTCCATCAATAACACCTCTAAGCTCCTTTAACAACTTTGTAACACTCTCAACACCTCCATCATTAATGGCTTGTATTAGCACACTTCCCACTGCAATACCATCTGCACCAGCTTTCAGCACATCAGCAATATCATTTAGTGAAAGCCCAAAGCCAACAATAAGTTTATTCTTAACTAATGACCTAATCCTCCTAACAAGAGTTGTAGGGTCAACAGGTATTGGAACACCTGTTGTAGGCCTAATACCGTAGTATAGAAATAGCTTAGAGAGCGAAGAGACTCTCATTATTAGCTTATCAGGCATTGATGGAGATGTGAATAGAGTGAGCCCAACTCTTTTTGCATTTTCGAAGTACTCTTCAAATACATCTACATAGTCTATTAAAAGGTCTGGTAGTAATATTGAATCTACACCAATTTCATGAACCTTATTCACAAAGCTTGTAAAGTTCTTTACCCATTCCTCTAAATATGTTAGAACAACTATTGGTATGCTAATGCTTCTCCTCGCTTCCTTTAGTAACTGCCAGTGATCCATTCCTAACCTACTTACATGTTCATAGCTTCTTCTAATTAATGGTCCATCATATTTCGCAAACCTAGGTGGAATACCAAGCTCTACTATATCCACACCACTATCCTCAGCGGCTTTTAACAGCTTCGTAAACATTGATGGAGATGGGTAGCCTAAGGTAAAATAAGCAGTGAGGAGCTTCATATAGTTACACCGAACCATGTTACTGTTTTTGATACCTTAACATCATGCTTCTATAGTTCTCTATGTCCAGAAGTCCGTGCCCACTTAAGTTGAATACTATCACCTTCTTCTCACTATTTTTCTTAGCCTGCAAAGCAATATCAATAACAGCCTTTATCGCATGTGCTGATTCTGGTGCTGGAACAATTCCCTGAGTTTTTGCAAAGATTCTTGCAGCCTCAAGAATATCGCTCTCCTTATACTCGACCCACTTAACAATGCCCTCAGCTATAAGTATGCTTAGACTAGGAGCTAAGCCATGATATCTAAGTCCTCCTGAGTATATTGGTGGTGGTACAAAGTCTTTTCCCAGAGTTATCATTTTTAGTAATGGTAGTAATCCTGCTGTGTCTGGATAATCATACTTATACCAACCTTTGCTAAACTTAGGTACCTCTGCTGATGCCGCAGCAACGAACTCCATCTTCTTACTGCTTTTCAGCCCTATGAATGGATATACAAAGCCTCCAAAATTACTTCCACCACCAACACATGCTACTAGTACATCTGGTTCTTCACCTATGAGCTCAAGCTGCTTCATTGTTTCTAAGCCGATTACAGATTGATGCATTAAAACGACATCGAGAACACTCCCCATAACATACCTGTAGCCATTCTCTAAGGCATATTCTATTGCTTCACTAATAGCTATCCCCAGAGACCCTGGATGCCTCGGGTTTCTCTCAACAATCTCCACACCTATTTTTGTTAATTTTGAAGGACTTGCAACAACTTCTGCTCCGTAGAACTCCATTAAAGCTCTTCTCCCAGGCTTCTGATCATAACTTGCTTTAACCATGAACACCGTCGCCTTTACACCATACAGTGCAGCTGCCAGAGCTACTGCAGCACCCCATTGACCTGCCCCTGTTTCTGTAGTTACATGATCCACCCCCTCAGTATGTGCGTAAAACACTTGTGGCACTGCAGTATTCACTTTATGAGAACCTGTCGGTAAAGCCCCCTCGAATTTAAAATATATTGTGGCTGGTGTATCGAGAAACCTCTCTAGCGCTTTTGCACGATACAATGGGGTTGGTCTTCCAAGCACACCATACTTCTCCTTTACCTCATCCGGGATTTTTACAAACCTATCAATGGTAAACTGCTGCTTCAAAATCTCTTTTGGCAATATCTGCTGAAGCAACTCAATTCTAGAGCTATTTTCTGGGGGATCAATTGGTGGAGGAAGCGGTTTTGGTAAATCAGGCACTATGTTATACCAATAGTTTGGTAGAATTTCATCCAAGTACTTATTTAGAGTATTTACCATTGGCTCATATTTATCCCTCACAAAATGCAAGAAACTTTATAGTTTAAAAGCTTATCGGATCATAATCAGTTTGCGGAGATTCGTCATCTATCAGCCTGGTCTAGAGCACATCATCTTAGCACTGTTACAATCCAAATATTCTTTTAAGGATTATAAACCCTGCATACGTGGCTGTAAAGACTATTGCTGAAGCGCCTAACACCCCTAACTCTATAGCTATTAGTGCTTTCTTCTTATTCATTCCAAGTAAAAAGGCTATTAATGAGGCTGTCCAGGCTCCTGTTGCCGGAAGCGGTATAGCGACAAATATTGCTAGAGCTGGAATCTCGTATTTTTCAAATTTTCTACCTCTTTTCTGCACATAATCAAGTATCTTTATATATAGACTCTTCACATGTTTTGGCATCTTTTTTGAATTTCTCACAAACATGTCTATATATTTCAATAGATAAAGCACAAAGGGGGCTATCATAAGATTGCCAAGAACTGCTATAAATACACCCATTCCAAGCATTGTGATATTATTGGTAAACCAGCCAACTGCAAGCGGTATACCACCTCTGACTTCAGTTATTGGCGAGAATGATACCAATAAAATTATGATGAGCTTTGCTATAGCGTCAAGTTCCAAGGTTATTCACATAATTACTTCAGAATTACTTTGGAGGCCATACTCTATCAAAGTAAATGTTTTTGGGTCTTGCTGAAAGTGGTATGCCAAAGGCATAGTCTGCATCTATTAACCCTATCTCCTGTGCTGCCACCCCAATACTCATCATAATTCTATTATCCACATTGAGCAACGCCGCTGTTTTTGTTGCTGAGCCTAGCGCTATACCTAAGTTGATTAAACTGAGTACAGAGTCTGCATCTAGACTCCACTTCTCAGGCTTCTTAACACCGATCTTAACAACCTTGCATCCGAGTAGCACAACTGCATCGCTATTCCTTACACTACCTGCATCCCGTGCAAAGAAATCTCCATAGATTTGCGAAAGTTCCTCCATTTTCTTTGCTAAGAGTTCTAGTTCTTCTCTTCTACTCAAGATCTTGACAACAATATTGTTAACTCCACGAGCTTTGGGTGCGGTAACGGCTGAGACCATCATTAGCTTGGCTACGTGATGTACTATATCCTCTAGTTCGTTGCCCATGTTTCGAAAGCCCCTAGTTATGCTATAACTTCCCTTGATCTGATAACACGTATCTTCACTCCATTCTCAATACAGAATTTATAGAGCTCATCTGGTAACTTAACATTGTTAGAGTATAGTACGAGTATCGGGCTGGCTTTTACAAGTTTTACTTTTTCAGCAAACGTCTTAATAACATCTAAGGATAGCTTTTCTGGCTTATCTACAACTTCTATAGCAAATACTTTGCCTCCCCCTCTCGCAATTATGTGTATAGCACCATACCTCGTAGGATGCATTAGTTCTACACTAAGCCCTGCTGCAATGTATCTCCCAGCTACCCTGCCTACTAAACCATATTTTTCTTCTAATCTCTTTATCAGGAATCTTGCTCTTGCAGTAACCATAATGAAAAACCTTAAATCATAGTGTATTAAATACGTGCAATATAAAAGCTTAACTGTATCATATCATGATGTTTATAAGTGCAAAGCTTAAGTATCAAATTGGTGGTACTTAATAGTGATGAACTATAGAGGTGCCTTGCATAATGCCTAATATAGTGTTAAGCATTGAGAATCTGAGCGTGAGTATAGGTTCTAGGGTTGCTATAAAGGATCTGAACTTAGAGGTTCCCAACAATACTATACTATATCTTCTGGGACCTAATGGAGCTGGGAAATCTACTCTTCTTAGAACCATAATAGGGTATCCTGGTTACAATGTGTTAACAGGTATTATACACTTTGAGAATGAAGATGTGACTGACAAACCCATGGAGTATAGAGTTTCTAAAGGCCTTGCATTAGCGCATCAAATACCTCCAAAGCTTGTTGGAATTAGAGTTATTGACCTCTTAAGCACATTGTGTAAGAGGGGTGGATGCGCCATAAATGATGTGGCTAAGGAAATGGAGATAGAGCACTTGCTGTATCGAGAATTTGGTAAGGGGTTTTCAGGTGGAGAGTTAAAGAGGGTTGAGATAGCTACACTCCTTGCACAAAGACCAAGACTTGCGCTCGTTGATGAGCCTGATACAGGTGTGGATGTGGATTCCATAGAAATTGTAGCAAGAGGGTTAAAGAAACTTGTTGAGTTCTCCCCTCATAAATCCATAGTCATAGTAACTCATACAGCATTTATTGCGAGGTATATAGAGCCTGACACCACATGCATACTGCTAAATGGCTCCATAATCCGTTGTGGAGAGGCTGAATTATTGTACAAGGTGATGAGACATGGCTTCAAAGGCTTGGTTTGACGAAGTTAGAGAAAGAGCCGCAAAGGCCTTAAACAAGCCTTCGCCATATGGCTTAGATGTGGATATATCACCATTTCTTAGTTTAGCTGAGCCAAAGTCTAGGGGATTACTGGACACCTCAAAAGCTGAGGAAGTTGGTGTAAATCTCAAAGCTAACGCTATGTACATTCAAGTCGATCAAGTATACTTCAATTATTTAAGTAGAATACCTGGTGTTGAGGTTCTAAGAATAGAAGATTTTATTGATCAGAGACGTGATGAGGCCTATGAATATATTTGGAGACTTGTAGACCCTGCAACAGATAAATATACAGCTCTCGCTGCCCTGAGAGGGAGAGGTGGTTATTTTATAAGGGTTAAGAAAGGGGCAAAAGTTGAAGAGCCCATCATGGCATGCCTATACATGAGTTATGGAGGTCTGCAAGCACCTCACAATATCGTTATTGTTGAGGACAATGCTGAAGCAACTGTTTACACAGGATGCACTATTGCTCCAGAAGTTCTGGGGCTTCATGTAGGTATTTCTGAGTTTTATGTAGGTAAAAATGCTAGGCTGAGGTTTATCATGGTTCATTCATGGAATAAAGTGGCACATGTAAGGCCAAGAACTGTTGTGAATGTTGATGATGATGGAGAATACATATCTTACTATGTAAATATGTCAAGAGTAAAGACACTTCAAACCTATCCCACAGTACACTTGGCGAGTAATGCAAGAGCATTTCTTGCATCAATTCTACTTGGTCTAGGCGATGCTGATCTAGATGTTGGTAGTGGTGTTTATATACATGGCGATAATGGTAGTGCTGAACTGATTTCAAGAGCGCTAGCTAGAGACGGCTCAAAGATAATTATGAGAGCACATATAGTGGGTGAAGGGGCTTCTAGAGGACACATAGATTGCAGAGGTCTTATGCTATCTAATAAAGCTTCTATTCAAACAATTCCCGGACTCACAGCAAGAAACCCCAACGTTATGCTAACACATGAGGCTTCTATAGGCAGATTGGCTGAAGATGAGATAAACTATCTGGTAAGCAAAGGATTTTCAAAAGATGATGCAATCTCAGCTATTGTAAGAGGATTTGCATCAATAGAGATTAAGGAAATTCCAGATAGGGTAAAGAGCTACATAGAATCTATAGAGAAGGTAATTTCAGAAAAAGCACTCTAATCATATGTTATTCTCAAACATAGAATTTCATAGATTTTCTCATTACATCTATCTTCGCTATGGAATCAACAACTCAAAACACTCTATACTTGTACATCTCATTACAAAGTTCATCAACACATCATTTCAAGAACTTTGAGTAGAACTATGCAAGAGGTTTTAATCTGTTTTAGCCTAGGTTAAGAGGATAACCAGCTCTGGAAGCTGAAGGACAAGGTTCCTAACAATAAAGCTTTTTATCTTAATAACCACTTTAATGTATATCACAATAAGGGTTAGTTGCCATGGGGGTTTAAATTGAGTAAGTTCAGTAGAATGAATATTCCTAAGAGTGAGGAAGACGTAAAGAAGATTAGTGAAGAGATAATGCAACAAGAGAGTCAAAATATTGAGGTTGAGACTGAGGAAAGCGAAGTACATAGTCATAAGGAGGTTGATCTCAGTATTGTTGCTCATGAACTCACACATATACAGGAACTACTACTTCATGTGATTCATGTTATCAGAGAACTAAGAGATTCTGTTGACAATTTAAATGTCACAATCAGAAAGAGCCTTAGAGCCTTGGCATTATTGCAAGTAGTCAATTCTATGAGCGATACGGAATCAAAGTTTAAATTACTTGAACAAGTATCTAAGGATCTCGGCATAGAACTTAAGAAACATGAATAAAAATATTGTAGAATTAAATTATTGCTAAGCATTTATAGTCCACAATGGTCTTCAAATGCCTATGAACATCCGGAGAGGCGTTATGGGAAATCCGTTGCAAGGACATCTCATTCTGAAGCAGGATGCATTGTTTACATATGCTGTTATATGTTTGGCAATAAGTCTAAACATTTGTGTATATCTATAGATACTTGCAATTCTGTTAGTAGAGACGTTGTTGCATATTTGCTTGTACATTATTTTGTAACGGCTCTATAGTACGCATATAGTCTTGCTTTTTCATAGCATGACTTTAGAAGATCAGCTAAGTTGTGCTCTCTAAAGTTCTTATCTACCCATGTAATGGCATTATATCTAATGTTTATTTCTTTGCTCATTTTAGCGACCTCATATCCCCATGAACTTCTTAGCTGGCTAAGTACACTGGAATTACCAGTGTCGATGAATTGTGTAAGCCTTGATATATCTTCCAAGACCTCTGCAAGTGTATGAACATCTTCTGAAGGAACAACTACGCCAGTTCCATTGACATGATTCCACCTTAAATCGATAACGGTTTCTGGCAATCCACCGACGTTTGAAACTATTGCAGGTGTCCCCACTGCTTGTGCTTCTATTGAGACTAAACCAAAAGGCTCATATCGCGATGGAACAGCAAAAGCATTTGCACAGTAGCAAGATGCTTTAAGTACTCTCTGTGGAACGGGCTCCAGAAACACTACAGCTCTACCAGGGACTTCACCAGCAAGTGTCATAATATAGTGCTCGTATCCAAAATCGCCAATAGGAAGCCCGAAAATAATAGTGCACATCTCCTGAGATGTGTACTTAAGCGCCTTAAGCAGGATGTCAAATCCCTTTGAGGATGTTAGTCTTCCAGCAGCAACAATTATATACTTACATGAAGAATTTAAATAACCCACCTTACTGAAAGTAACTGTATTAACCCAGTTAACAAGACTCTTTCTAGCTTCAACTCTGTTGCTAGAGCCAAAAATTTCTGTTGCATACTTCCTAGCCTCATCTTCTTTCCAATCTGTTACATTATGAATAACAAAAGATTTTTCAGACATCCAGTGACCATATTTATCTAGAATTTCCCTTAAGTACCCCCAGCTGTTAGTGGCAAGGATGTCAGCCTCCATAGCAGCAAAATGATCTACATTACCTAGTGCAAGATTCCAGACATCCTCAGTACATAGAAGCTCATGTCTATTGGGTATCCAAACCCTATGACAAATATCAGGAACACCACACCACTTACAGGATGCATAGTGCCATGGAAAAGCTCTATAGGATAAAAGATGAATTGAGTATACTAACGGTACTGCATAGCCCTTGGATTCAAAGATGATCTTAGCTATAACTCCTGCTATGGCAGATGTCCAGTCATTTGCATGTATAAGCTCTGGAACTTCATTTACCATGTTTACCCAGTGCATTATGGCCCTTGCATAAAGACATGCTTTTTCTTCAGCATATGCATAGATGTGCCAATTATCAAGAAATCTGCCCGTAGTCTCATCAAGTCCCTTAAATAGAACTACAGTAATTCCATTGACCTCAGCCTTCTCAGCACCTATGCAATATTTGTAAACGTTTTTATCAATGCCAATTCTATTTCCACAGGCGTGAAACCATGTAACAGGTTTCAAATTGAGTTTCTTTCTGTGTTCCTCAGATAAGTGCCTGCCATGAGAAGGCATGAAAACTTCAACATTATAGCCCAAATCTTTAAGAACTTTAGCATATAGAGTGACAGCTTTTCCAAGCCCACCAAGAGTAGCTATATCCCCAAATTCAAAAGTTAATAGCCAGATATTTTTAATACTACTAGGAGCTATAATCATTTAAAGCAGAACCTCATACAGTTTTAGGAACCTCTGCATATATTAATTTTTATAGTGAAAAATAATTTTGTGTATGTAAATGAAGGTAAACTTTTCCGAATTGATCTTACATGATGGAAAAGTTCCCCCACACCTCTTATACTATATGAAAAGGCTTTCTAAAGCAATACTCAACTATATCTACGAAATTTATGGCCCTGACGAGATTGTGAAAAGAGTTTCTGATCCCTTCTGGTTCCAGGCATTCAATAATGTTATTGGAATGGATTGGGATAGCAGTGGATCTACAACCATAGTTATCTACATGCTGAAAAACTTTGCAAGTGCAAGTGACTTCAGAGATCTGGGCTTAGCTACACTAGGCGGTAAAGGTAGTGATTCAAGGACAGTAATAGAGGAGCTTAGAGTACTTCAAGATAGTGGCATAGATGTGATGATGCTTGAAAATGTGAGCAAACTTGGTGCAAAAATTGATGGTGTTGCACTACAAGACGGATACAAGCTTTATATACATAGCATTATTGTGAGTCAAAGTGGTTTATGGACAATAATACAACAAGGCATGAACATAGAAGATAAATTAGCACGAAGATATCACATTCATGGTACAGAACAAATAAGGATTGTGAGAGATCCACACAGTGGCATAGCATGTGATAGAATTGGCATAGCCTTAAATCTTATTGAAGATAAGGCCTCTGAAATCAGGAGCACTATAGTTAGTATTGTGAATTCGTCAAGTGTCCAATCTTTATTAAAAGATGTGGCAATGGTCAATAGGATGCTAAAGGGAGATAAAGGTCTTGAGACTTGGTTGAATAGCAAGGGAATTGAGGAAGGGATTGGAATAGCACCATTAAGAAATCAACAAGATCTTAATAAACTTTTCTATAAGCCTATAACAAATTTAAATAGAATAGAAAAGATACTGAAAAAACTTAGCGAAGTTAAACCTGATACTTTTGAAGAATTGCTTAGCATAAAAGGTGTCGGCCCTGAAACTATTAGAGCACTTGCATTAGTGGCGGCAGTGATTTACAATGCACAACCCTCATTTAAAGACCCAGTAACACATCCTATTGACCCATTTCTGTATTCTTATGCTCATGGAGGAAAGGATGGCATACCTTATCCTATTAAAATACAGTTAATGCAAAAAACAATAGAATTTCTTGAAGAAGCTTTACAAGAAGCAAAAATAGAAGAAAAAATGAAAAGAAAAGCTTTAGAGAGATTATATAAATTCTTTAACGAAATCATAAATGTGTATTAAAACAAGTTCTCATAACAAAATAGATAACGCAACCAATAAACATACAAATGCACATCATTAATACCTCATTAACAAGTTAATGAATAATTGCATAGATTCACAAGAACTTTACCACCATGTTTATAAACCTTGAATCACCACTTTAACCTTGGTGAGTTGAATGGCCTGTACAAAGCCTGTTAAGGTAAAGACACCTGAAGGTACTGAGAAAGAGCTTGTACCCAAGAAGGTGTGGGCTCTCTCTCCAAAGGGTAGGAAGGGTGTTAAGATAGGTCTGTTCCAGGACCCAGGATCTGGGAAGTATTTCAGAGCAAAGGTTCCAGATGACTACCCAGAGTGTAGCTAAAAGCAATAGATATTAAAACAAAATTTTTAATCACTTTTTATTTTTCATAATTTCTGTGTAGGGTCTGATATTTTGACGATGATAAACTCTATAGAGAGACTTCTGTATATCATCATGAGCGAGAAAAGTATTGTGTTTGAATCGCAATTTGCAAGTTTCAACATTGTTTTTATGAGTTGGTTGTATGAGGAATTTGCCAAAAAGAGTCTTAGCGTGTGTATAAATGGTGATAGCCAAATACTTGAATTTGCCTGGAGGTTGTGTGGAAGTAACCTTGTGAACAATGTGTGTATTCCTAATGCAAATTTTGAAGTAGCCGTAATACTCTCTAATGATGCTGAAAAATACTTCAATACGAATGCCAAGACAGTTATATACATTTTATCACGTAAGGCATCAGTACGCAGTATGGGTATGGGTCAAGCCAGGTATTACGAAGTGAGAAGGGTTGATGATAATGTTTATACTATTGTCAGAAAAGATCATGGAAGATTAATGGAATATTACGTGGTTAAGGTCTCTAAATGCATGTTATTGGATTATCAATTACCACAAGAAGTTGTAAAAATCTGTACTATTCTACGGGAAATGGTGGAAATGTCTGGAGGATCTGTTAAAGCCCATGACTTCCTTAAGCATCTTGTAAAGGTATATAAATTTAACCGTGAGAATGCCATGAATGCTATAAGATACGCTATACAATTAAATTTAATTGAGTATAGCAATGGCTATTTAACACCGAAATGAAATGATTTGGAATCCTTGTTGAATCCTTATATCTGAGCTACAAAATTGCTATTCTCTAGGTGTGTGTAAGATGGGAGGAATTTTCGCGGTTTTGTCTCCTATGCATCAAAATGTGATGGAGTATGTTATAAAGGGGCTTAAACAACTTGAGTATAGAGGTTTCAATGGGAGTGGTATAGCTGTTTTTTCTAATGGCGAGGTTGTGGTGTATAAAGATGCACAACGTATAGATAGCGTTGCTGATAAGTATAACTTGAGGAATTTAAACTCATGGATTGCAGTTGGTCATACAAGGTACGCTACCCACGGTAAACCTCATACTGATAACACCCAGCCACATACTGATTGTAACAATAGAATAGCTGTAGTGGAGGATGGGGCTTTAGCAAATTACGAAGCGCTAAAGGATAGCTTAATTGTTGAAGGACATAGGATCATTTCTCGTTGTGATGCTGAATTAATTGCACATCTTATCGAAAAGCATCGTACTACTAATGATTTTAGAGATGTCTTTAGAAGAGCATTAACGGGGATTGATGGTTACTTTAGTCTTGTAGCTATGGATTCTACCTGCAGATGTTTGTTAGCCTATTCTCATGGCCCTACGCTCTATGTTGGAGTTTCGAAGGATTTTATAGCCTTTTCCTCTAGTAGAGGTGCTTTACTAGGTCTTGTGGATAGGTACTTCAGATTAGAGTATGGCGAAATAACTCTAGCAAGTCCTCTAGGAATCTATGTAGAGACCATTGATGGCATTAAAGTTGAAAAGAAATTCAATTCTATAGATATAGATCCTAGATATGCAGATAAAGACGGATATCCTCATCACATGTTGAGGGAAATATATGAGATACCAGAAGCATTAATGAGAACACTTTATTCAATTCAAGAAAAGTACTTGAATTTTGCAGCAAGGCTTATAGTTGATGCAGAAAGAGTATTTATGATTGCAAACGGATCTAGTCTCCATGCAGCATACATAGGTTCTTACTATCTTACTGAATTAGCTGGAGTAACACCAATTGTGGTTAGCGCTGCAGAGTTCCCATTATATCATGTTGATAGTGTTGGTCCAGGAACGGTGGTGATAGCCATTTCACAATCAGGTGAGACGAGTGATGTTATCACGTCTGTATTTGAGGCGAAGCTTAGGGGAGCTACAATTCTGGGCATGACAAATTACATAGGGTCAAAAATTTCTAATCTTTCAAACTTATACCTACCTATAGGAGCGGGGCCGGAAATTGCTGTTCCTGCTACAAAAACATTTGCATCAACATTGCTATTACTTTACCTACTGTCTTTGAAATCTGCATGGCATGCTAAAAGAGTTAAAGATGAAGAATTTAGAAGCAGAATAGATGAGGTAAAGAAGCTAAGTACGAGTTTGTATCATCATCTTAAGCATATAGAGTCGCAGTCAGAGGTAGCTGCAAAGAGTATGATACAGTGTAGGAGTGGATATGTAGTTTCGAGAGGTTTAACATACCCTCTAGCCCTTGAAGGTGCACTTAAACTTAAGGAAACAGCATATATACATGCTGAGGGGGTTGAGGCAGGCGAGTTCAGGCATGGTCCCCAGACCCTGCTTGAGAAAGGTGTATTCGCTCTCTTTATACTACCAGTAGAGAAGCAAGCTTTGCAAGCCACCTATAGCTTGCTTTCAATGGCTCTTGAAAAAAATGCTACCACTATTGCAATAGGATTTGAGATAGAGCAAAAGCTCGGTGAACTTGATAGCAACTTGATAAAGGTTATTGTCCCCTATGTTGATAGGCACCTTGCACCAGTAATGCTAGGTATACCACTTCAATTCATAGCATACAAGCTAGGAGTACTTCTGCAAAGACCTATTGATAGCCCTAGATACTTATCAAAAACTGTTCATTAATTGAATTTTTGGTGTGAAAATGGTTGTATTATCACCAGAAACCCTCATAGAGATATTTAAGCTCAATGTAGATGATGTGGATTGCGGTGGTATGAGACTTCGCCTGGATAAGGTATTTGCATTTCGTGGACAAGGCTCTATACGAATCAATTCAAAGAGGGTGGCTGAAGTTGAGGAGGTTGAGGAAAAAGATGGCGTATACCATTTAGAGCCTGGGGCATATAAAATTAGATACATGGAAGTAGTTAAAGTACCTTCAAATACAATAGCTCTCGCAATACCGAGGTCAACATTGCTAAGATCAGGTGCTACAATATATACCGCGATATGGGATCCCGGCTATGAAGGGAGAGGTGAAGGACTTCTAACTGTTTTCAATTACCATGGAATAGAAATTGAAAGAGGGGCTCAAATAGCACAACTACTATTCATAAAGCTTGATCGAGCAACAAAATTCACTTACAGAGGAAGTTATCAGGGAGAAAACATAGCATCTACATTCATTGTATGACTATTGATATTCATCTCAAGATCTTTTTGGATCTTGTGCTTCAAATACTTTCTGTTAAGTCTGGCCTCCCACCCACCTTAACTAGTGAAGGCTTCTAGTAAGCGAAGAAAAACTTGGCGAGGATTGCCCATGAAATGTGAAAAGACTAGTGAGCTCACATCGAGGCCCAACCACACAAACAAAGCTATAAGCATTCACAGATCAACAAATCCTACTAGTGAGAAAAACTATCAGTTGGGTAACCGCTTCTTCATCATACTTCATTCTCCCCGAAAAGTTCATCATCACATATTATTAGCTCAATAAAGGCTTTTAAGCATATCTTGGAGTCAAATTATTGGTGTCATTAGTGGAGTATAGTGAAAGGAAAATTAGGGAGGATATTGTGAATGTTATGCGCAATTTGTATAGAAGAGGTCTTGTTTCTGCTCTTTCAGGTAATGTGAGTGTGAGAGTTCCTGGTACAAACTATGTCTGGATTACACCTTCAGGTATCTTTAAAGGTGGTTTAACTGTTGATGATTTAGTCAAAATTGATTTAGATGGTAATGTTGTGGAGGGTTTTAGAAGGCCTTCGAGCGAGTGGAGGTTTCATGTAGTTGTATATAGGGTTCGACCAGAAATTAATGCTGTGATACATGCTCATAACCCTGTTACAGTAGCTTTTTCACTCTCAGGTCTTAGACTTGATGAATCTCTATTGTCTGAGGTAATGCTCTTTATAAAGAGGATCGAATACATACCATTAGTTGAGCCAGGTACTGAAGCTTTAGCTAGTTTAGTTGCGGAAAAGGTGTCTAAGGGTAGTAATGCAATTATTCTAGAGAGACACGGTGTTATTGGCCTTGGCAGGGATTTATATGAAGCCGAAATGATTGTAGAGTCCTTAGAGGACTTGGCAAATGTTCATCTACTCTCAAGATTAATACGCTTTCTCTTCTCCATGCCTTAAAGTTGCAAAATATTCATAACCTCATCAAAAGTCTCGTCAGCTTCAGCCTCGCTACTCCTAAGTTTTAAATATAGTATTCTCTCAGGAGGTATTTTCATAAGAACTTGCCTTGTTTTAAACCCTGCCTCCCCAAACTTATTGATGTTTTCTATAATTGCTTCTCTAATTTTTCTGATATCTGTATAGATGGCTATAGCTGTAGGCATTACCACTACGACTGCAGATACACTGTCCAGCAACCTTAAATAAGGTGTTATTGCATCATTGAACGACTCAACGATAGTTACATCACTACGGCTACATATTGTACGTCGGCATTCTTCAAGATTATTCTCCGATTCTGTTGATCTAAGTAAATCTATGAAGCTCTGAAGCTCTATTTCTTCTGCACTAACATTTGATGCAAAACTTTTTAAGAGATTCTGAATCATGGGTGGCATTTTGTCAAGATTTTCCCTAAATATGTAATGCTTTATAGTTTTTGTAAAGCAATTTGAGTATCTAGCTAGAACCATTTGCTTAAACTGATCTTCTAAATCAATAAAATATTTGCTTATATTATTAGTAGCTATATAGCTTACAGGGTCTAATGGTGAAAGTAATACGTCTATTGGATTCACAATGTGAGGTTCAGAAAAACCTAGGATAACACTATACTTAGCCACATCTTCTCCAACCAAAATACCATTCTTAATACTATACAAAAATGAACTGTATTGGCTCCACAGATTGTGCCCTGCAACTGGTTTAAAAACACCTATTCTATAACCCTTTTTATTAATGCTCTTAGCAAGTCCTATTGAAAACCAAGTCTTTCCAGAATCATATGTCAAAAGACCTGATACCAGTATAGTATTCGCCATAGCGATACCAAGTTACCAATGTATATCTGCTATAAAAACTTTTAAAACACTATTAATACTATTCTCTAGTGAGGTGAGAGAATGGCTATATTTGTAGTGAAGAGAAATGGTTTTAAGGAGGAGTTCATACCAGAGAAAATTGTTGTTAGCTGCCTAAAAGCAGGAGCTACACTTGAAGCCGCAAGAAAAATTGCAAAAATTGTTGAAGCAAAACTGTTAGAGCAAAACATTAATGAAGTTACAGCCAAAGATTTGACAAAAATGATTTTGGACATGCTTAAAAAAGAAAATGAAGAATGGTACAGAAACTGGATAATATTCGATAGAGCTGTAAAGAAAAGAAAAACTGAGGAAGAACTTGCAAAGAGTTAGATCTAGCAACCTCCACACACTTCCATAACCATACTTTTTATATCTCTCTAATAGCAACCCTTCTACATTTGATGATGAAGAAGAGCCGATTTGAGGTGTGATGAAATTATCCTCAGCTGACTGCAGCCGTGGCTGGGTCTGCATCAGCTGTATATACTTGTGAATAGCTGTAAATGCATTGATCTAGCTGTGCAACATTTTCACAAACCTCTAAAACTTATAACCATGATAAACACCTAGTGCTTTCAAAACACCTGTGAACCCACATAGATGAGGGTTTGGCAACCCCCTGGCTGCCCCCAAGATGTGGGCAAGGGGCTGAAGCAGATGAGGGGCTCAAGGGTTATGTGGAGCCCTGATAGCCCGGGCAGTGATGCTATGAAGAGCCGAACAGAGCCCGGAAACCTCCGGGGCAAGATTCACAACTAACTACAGCTAATTACAAGTAATTGCCTCGGGGAAACCCTTTAAGCATATACTGTATAATATTGCAATAATGCTTTAAAATCTTTGTTATTCTCTAATAATTAGCTATCTAGATTAAAATTATGAGTGACTCTTGCAAGGTTTTTATGATGAGACTGCCAGTACCTGAGGCAATGATGTTTACACACCCTGCTGATTGGTGTTGAATATGCGTCTCTTATTTGCTGATGGGCATATGCATTCAAACCCTGTGAAAGGTCTTGGTATCCGAAGTATTGCTAAGAGGTTTAAGCAGTATGGAGGCTGGTTCATTGCTATTGTTTCTCTTTCTCCGCAACACTATGGATTTGAACTTACTTTAGATGGGTATAGAAAATCTGTGGAAATAGTGATTAGTGAGTGCAGAGCTGCATATGAAGAGGGGTTGAAAGTGGCTTGTTTTGCAGGAGTCCATCCTGCTGACATAGATCAACTAATATCGCAGGATCCTAAGAAGAGCAATAAGGTTATTGCACTTGCTATTAATATTGTGAATCACATTGCAGAAATGATTAAAGAGGGGCTTTTAAATGGAATTGGTGAGATTGGAAGACCCCATTATAAGGCACTACCAGAATCGTTTATTGCGAATTCTATTGTTATGAGATATGCAATGAATATTGCAAGAGATCTTCAGTGCTTAGTGCACTTACATTTAGAGCAGGGTGGTTATATAACAATTTATGATGTTAATGAGATTATCACCTTGGCAAAGCTTAGCAAAGATAATGTCATAATACATCATAGCGATATTTTAACAGCACACTATGCACAAGAATTTGGATTCATGTTTACCATACCAGGTAAGTTACCTGTTTTAGCAGAGGCTTTTAAGCGATTTGAGCCAAGCTATACTATTGAAAGTGATTTTATTGATGACCCCAAGAGACCTGGCGTTTCTTCCTATCCTTGGCAAATAATTGAAAATCAACGTAAACTTCTAAATGAAGGTCTTATTTCAGAAGAGTATTTATATAAACTCAATGTGGATAACATTGCCAAAGCATATAATGTAACCCCACCTTAAATTATTAGTGGTACTGACATTGCTAACCCAATTACTATTGCCAATAATAAAAAGTTATGAAGACCTAGACATATTGCCATACCTCCCAATATAGATCCTACTATAGATCCCAGTTCTCTTGCTATGAAATAGCTAGAAGTGCCAAAACCAGCTTGCACCCCTACATATGTATTATACAATATTATGTCTAAAATCATGAATAGAGTTGAAGATAATATTACATATAGTGTTAGAGAAATTATATCTGTCAAGAGATTGAAGCCTAATACTAGTATGGATAATCTCAATAGAAAGAGAAGAAAAGCCTTGCGTGTACCTGAAGATTCAATATTATTTACTGCAAGAGCTATTATTGCAGATGTTGCTGCGCTAATTCCGTATACAATCCACATTGATGTTAATTGTAACTTTTCTTTCATTATTAGGGGAATTATTGTAAATATGTAGTCTCCTAGTGCTACAGCCCCTGCGGCACTTATTAAAATTCTTGTTGGTGAGATCGTTTCAGACGAGTTCCAGATCCTCGAAAATACTTCTACGGCTATCTTGGGCTGATCTAAATATAGTAGAGATGATGTAGCTTTTACATACATTCCAACTCTGTTTAACGTTTTTTCAATAGAATAAAACTTTCTCTCAAAAGAAATATATATTTGTGGAAGAGCTATAGTTGCAATTGATAACATAAATAATGTTGCATACAAAGCTTTGTTAAGCATTCTTAGTCCAAATAGTGCCATTAATATTAGTGTTAATCCTCTTGAAACATTATTAATAATCCTATTAAGCATGTTCACCCTATTCCAATAACTACTTTCAATACTCTCTAGAAGTGTAATGGATAAAGCTAAGTTTAGAAAAGCCATGGCTACAGAGTGGAGAATATATGCAAGAAAAGCGGTAATGTAGTTTAGATTATTTAAAAGAATGGGAATAGGAATTATGGAGATTAGTGCTAAAACTGCCAATACTTTATTATGCCCATCATCTGCTAACGAACCTAGTAGTTTATTGCAAAGTATGTATGTAATACTCCAAGCAGCACTAAGGATACCCATGTAAATGCCATTAACATTCAGCATGTAAGCTATGTATATAAAGATTAGCGGATCAAATGCTGATAGCATTCCATAAGTTATTGATGAGAGTGCAAACCACATTTTCTAAGAACCCACATTAGCATGTTACTAAAGGCTATGGAATAAAAGAACAGTAGCAAATCAAAGAAATGATTTTTGACTTAGATTTCGATAACATATCTTCTAGCAAGTATGTACATAGCAAGCCTACCAATAAATGAGACTAGAAATGTTAGCTGCATTAATGGCATATTTATAGATGCTATTGCTGCACCTAGACGTGTTGCTATGGCTGCTAAAATGTTTGTTGTTATTCCAAGCAATGATATCATATATACTCTATCTTCGCCTGCTAGATATAGGTTATATATACCTGTCATAAGGTTGTATGCTGACCAGCCAAATCCTGAAAAAATGTTTAGCATTACTTGTTTTTCAAAACTATTTGAAAAGAGAAACAGCAGTGGTACTAATGATATTGGGATAGTGCTATATGCTAGAGTATTTTTATGTGAGATTCTGTTTGAAGCTTTTCCAAATATGTAGTTGCCAATAGCATTTGCAAGCGTGCTTGAGATGGTATTCAAAGAGATCCACATTTCAGTACCTCTAAATATCTTTATTATGTAGTAGTTCCAGAGCGCTCCTGGAACATTGACAAAGAATGTAAATAGAGTTACAAATATTATATAATGCTTTACTGCATTATCACCAATAACCTCTGAAATCTTTTTGTAAAACTGTTGTAAGCTCACTTTAATGTTCTCTCTCTTAACCAAGTCAGTAATTAAGTATAGCACGCCCGCAGAGGCTATTGCTGTAGCAAGCGACATCAAGTAGATTATCCTATAGGATTCTCTGACATCTAAGAAGAGAAAAATTACTGTGGCCACAGATAATCCTGTGACAGATGATGATAGAACATATGCATTTACTTTACCAAAAATTTCTATAGCTTTGCTTTTCGGAATTGTATCAGCTATTGTATCGGAGTAAGCAAGTCCACCTATAGCTCCTCCAAATTGTGCAACAAAAACAAAAGTATAGATTGCTCGTGGCATTACAATGTCTGAAAAACCTGTTAATGCCCAGAAGATCAGGTTGAGTGTAGTAAAAGCTTTCCATAGTAACACTCTTTTGGATCTTACCCTGTTCAAAAGCATTACTCCTATTGCATTGCCTAGAGAAATTGCTGCAAGATTTAAGAAAGTAATGTTGCCAATTTCATTGACGCCAAAACCTAGTATCTTTATTGCATAAGCTTGGTAATATGTCATGGAGATTGAGGTCGAAAAACTGTACAATATTGAATGAATTACCCAAATTTTGTAGCATTTATTCCATTCACTATTTACCCCATTCATTTCTTTATACCTCAACTATTCTTGACAATGTCTTTCTACGCTTTCACAACAATATTTGGAATCTCTCTTCTCAATTCCATTTCAAATGCTGTTACAACCTTATCGAGCTTCCTAAAATTAATTACACGCAATTCTACAACAAAGCTGTGCATGTTTTCAGAAGAGCCTTCATAAATCACTTCGGGCTCTGAAGCCAGCTCCTCTTTTATCTTTGCAACAGCTTTTTCAATAACACTCTTCACATAACTTACATCATATGTCATTGGCACTATTATTTGAACTCTTGACACAAGCCCTAATAATGTAAGCTTATTTATAATAATACTATTAACGATTTTTGTATATGGAATGAATACACGTTCAAGCTTTGCTGTCTCCCCCCATGCCCCAAAAGCATCGAAATCAACGATGTGCACCTCCATTCCATCAATTTCTATCCAGTCACCTTTTCTAACTATTCCCCTATACCTAAGATAGAGCTCTGCTCCGATATTCTTGAGCTCATCATGAAACATTAATATTAGTGCAAGTCCTATGAGTAAGATGAGTATTGAAAAGATTTGAATTTCAGGTGCTATAATAGAGGCTACAATAATTGCTACAAGTATATAAAGAAGGAGTTTGAGTATACCAGCTAATTTAGCAACATACTCTACTTCGACACCCTTGAAAAATGTTTGCAAGATTCTTGAGAGCAACCTAGTGATGAAATATGTAGCAACAATAATTATAACAGCCGCAATTAGTCTATAAAGTAGGGGGAGAAGGGAAATTATGATACTGATCATATCATTCAATTTTTAACTACCCATATTCCTTAGTTTTGATCTGCTGTAAAATTCTTGACGCCTGTATTTCCTCATATTTTCGGAAAAGTTTCTCTAACTCTTTAACAGCTTTATTAACATCATCCTCAAACCCACTCACGACTATGTAATCTCCTGCTGCAAGGACATGCCCTGTTGTTCTGTTTCCAAATCTGTTAAAAAACTCTACATATATATTAAGGTTTAGTTTGCTAAGCAAATATTTCACATCATCATAAGAAATCCCTAGGAGAGCCCTTCTCAAAACCCTGTAAAATGCCACCTTTATTTTGGGAACTAGGCTTATAGGAGTTATAAAGACCCAGGTATCAGGCAATAGCATTGTACTTAAATTAGCATTGATATATTCATTCTCATCTATTATATAATGCACACCTTCACTAATAAAAATATCCCTATTATCCTTGTTATGCAGTAGTGCTATGACTATTGGAATGTTAAAGCTCTTGATAATTTTAAACATAGAAATATTCTCAGAATCTTCTGCGAGTGCTAATATTGCCATGTCGTAATTATGTAATTCCTCTATGCTTTGTACTTCCATTAGTTTTCTAAATTCGAAACCAAAGTGTTTACACAAGACCTCAACCTCCTCATCACTGCTAGTGACTAACACTTTGGGGGACGGCTTCATATTATTGATGAGGCTTATCACTTGTCGGAAATAGTTCTTGCTTAGGGCTAAAAAGACCTTCATTGCATGTTCACCTCTATTTCTTTTAAGAGTTCTAAGCCTATATTTCTCTCAATAATATTTCTTCTCATTGCAAGTCTAATAATGCTTTTGAGCATTGATTTAATGAATAACTCCTCCATTCCACTAAATACTGGCTGTACATTATCTTTGCAATTGCTATCATCTATCCTAACCTTGGTTTTACCATCTAGCAAGGCCATAAAAGTTGCTAGGTGCTCGTAGTTCCAAAGGGTGTCCTCATCTAAATCAAAATACTTTCTTACACCAACTATTAATGAGTAAGAGGGGTAGTTAGGCAAATTAACATTTGGAAAAATGTTGAGAAGAATGCTGGTTGCCTTTCTATACAGCATTTCAAGTTTTGTAGAGGTATAGGGTATAGACATGTGGATAGCGTATTCTCCAGATTCAATTTCATCTATGGATTTTTCCACCAAATCTTTATTGATGCAGTTAGACTCTGCATTAATTATGACAACAATAGGTTGATGTATTAATTTGATTGCTACTTTCATGGCCTTGCCTCTTATGAGTGGTGGATCCACGTAGAATACCTTTGTTCTCATAATAATTCTCTTGCTTGGAAATCCATAAAACAATACATACCTTTCAGAAAACATTTTATCAGCTATGACCCTTCCAGCTTTCCTAACTTCTCCAAGACTTAATCCTGCTATGCCTATATTTCTGTTTCCATGCCTCAGAAATTTCATTGACTTCTCTCCATATTTTCTTATATTTAAAAACCTTTTGAGTCTTGTTATTTAAAAGTTTTGTAGTAAAGGATACAGTATCATCTTATTTAATTTAATAAAGCAATGAGGCCTTAGTTATGAGTTACATAGCTATTACAGCCAAGGATCTTGAGGCATTGGTTAAGGCTGTGAAGCTAGGCGAAGAAATAAAGCCAAGTCAGCAAGCGAAGAGAGATGTTTTTGTAGAGTATAATATAGCAGGAACTTTTAAGGATAGAATGCTTACAGCCATATATTATGACATTTGGAAGAGGTTGGGATTGATAGATAGAATTGCTTCTGAGATTACTGGAGTTTCGAATGTGGCTATACTAGATCCATGGCTTCGTGCTGCAATTAGGGTAGCTATAGAGGTTTTGATTTTTGAGAAGTTTATTAAAGAGGAGAAGTATAAGGATTCCAAGAATATTTTTGTGAACTACTTTAAGAAAAGAATATCGAAATTTCTTTCTGAGGTTACACATACTTATGTGGGGGCTTATTTTTGGGAACTTGTAGATAAAATAGCTGATTATAAGTGGAGGCCCAAGGACATTGCAGAAATGTGGGAATTCAAGTACATGGTTTCTCAAACAATAATTTCTAGGTTGTTGAGGATTGCAGAACGTGAAGAGGTGAGGCTAATTTTAAAAGAATTCAACCAAGTATATCCAATAAGCATTAGAGTAAATATATTGAAAAGCTCTGTAGAGGAAGTTGTAAAAGCACTTGAAAATGAGGGTATAAGGCCTAGTATAAGTAACTACGTTTCTACGGTTATAAAATTCAGAGGTCCTTATAATTTTGACAAATCACAGCTTTTTAAAGAAGGTAAAATAGTGATTCAAGAAGAGGCACCTGCACTTGCATCTATATTACTAGATCCAAAACCCAATGAAATTGTTGTAGATATGTGTGCTGCGCCAGGAGGAAAAACAGAGCATATAGGTGAACTGATGAGAAATCAAGGTGTTATATATGCGTTTGACATAGATGAAATGAGAATAGAACGCATGAAGCTTTTATTGAAGAGAACAGGCATTAAAAATGTGAAGATATTCAAAGAGGATGCTAGAAAAGCCCCTAAGATGCTTGGTAATGGAATTGCTGATAAAGTTCTCTTAGATGCACCATGCTCATCAAGTGGAACAATTATGAAGAACCAAGAACTTAGGTGGAGAATTACCGATGAAAAAATACAGGAGTTGCAAAGGCTCCAGATAGAACTTCTAGAAACAGCTGTGAAGTTAACTAAGAAAGGGGGTAGAATACTTTATACTACGTGTTCACTATTTAAAGAGGAAAATGAAGATGTCGTAGAGCATGTACTGAACGAGTACAAGAATATCATAAAGCTTATACCACTAAAGGGCCCCTTTAGCCCTGGATTCATATATGGAACAATGAGAGCCTGGCCACATAAGCACAAAACCTTTGGATTTTTCTATGCACTATTTGAGAAAATTGAAAACAGCGACTAAGTTTTGAACACTCATGAACTAATGTATTGAGGAGATGTTTCGGATTTTACAACTGAAAGCCTCACCCTTTAGGGCGGGGAGGAGGTCAGCTCTGTTACCCAATGCCTATACTTTTCAATTTTACCTAGTACAGTCATGTTATAGAGTTCAATTATTTGTGATGTTACTTCACCTATCTGACCTCTCCCTATTGTCCTGCCATCAACCTCTATTATCGGGGTTATCTCCGCAGCTGTGCCAGTAAAAAATGCTTCATCTGCTGTATACAGCTCCTCTCTTCTAATTCTTCTTTCCTCAACTCTCAATCCCAGCATCTCTGAAGCTAGTTTAATTACGGTGTCTCTTGTAATACCTTCTAGAATGCCATCATACACAGGTGGCGTTATTAGCTTTCTGTCTTTCACTATAAATATATTTTCCCCAGAGCCTTCAGCTATATACCCTTCAACATCTAGCATTATTGCCTCGTCATAGCCGTTCATTGCTGCTTCGAGAGATGCTAAGTGGTATAATAGGTACATTCCTGTTACCTTGGCATAGATTGGGATAGAGTCTGCAGGGGGTTTTCTCCAGCTTGAAATAGTGCACCTAATGCCAGACTTCTTTAGATATTTACCGAATTCAACAGCAATTATTGCAACATCTACAGGATTCTTAGCTCTTAATCCAAAGCTTCCAAGTCCTCTAAAAGCTATTGGCCTGATATATATATCCTTGCCAAATCTATTAGCTTTTACAAGGTTTATAGTAGCTTCTACTAGCTCATCAATGGTGTACGGTATCTCCATGTGGATTATCTTAGCAGATCTAAAGAGCCTTAGTATATGGTCTCTAAGCCTAAATATCTTGATATATCCATTATCATAATACCCCCTTATACCCTCAAAAACACCAGTACCATAGTGAAGTCCGTGCACAAAAACATGAACCTTTGCATTATCCCACTCAACAATTTTGCCGTTAAGCCATGCATATTTTGGCCAAGTAACTTCAACACTCATATTTTTCACCTATATTGAAAACTTCTAACACCTTAAGGGTTCTGGGAATAAAAATTTTTATAAGCATATACCGATATTTACATATATAAACATACTTAAGAAATAAAAACAGGTATTGCACATGGAATTGTTTTATAGCTGTGTTATCAGAAGTATTGATATTGTTTGCATTGCTATAGCATAGATGCTTGCCAGCGACGTGGATAACACTATAGTACAGGAGTATATAGATGCTCCTACAGTCCATGCAATTCCATAGACTAAGCCAAATACACCATAACCCATAGCCCTTTTTCTGGAGGCAATATATCAACTATTGATGACCTCATTATAGTTTTCGAAACAACCCATTGCTGCACCCCGTACCCCTGCCATTATGTATGCTATTAACTTACCCATTCACTGATGCGTAGAAAAATAGAATAGATAATGATGCAAGAGCTACTAAAGGTGCTAAATAAAGAATGTTCTTACGGATTCAGAAATAGCTGCGGGTTATACGCTGGGGTTCGGGTTTCATAGGGTTTGACATTGTTTGATATCAAGCCCTCTACCCTTGGCTTCACAGCCCTCAAGACCCCTTTCATCGGGATCCATATCACAAGGCTCCGCCCACTCGGGATGACCCCTACCCACAGCCCCCTTCACCATTTTCTCCGGGTCACTGCTGTGGGGAAACCCCGCATCCTGGCTCCTCCTCAAACCCACCTCTCTTGGGTCTTCGCGATACACCCGCATCTCGAGGCGACTCCCCAATAGTGGAGGGATCAACAAACCTTATAAACCTATATGAAACTAGAAACAGCTACGAAGGGCTATGCTTACTGATGTAGCTATAGCTATTCCCATATGACTTGCATATGATAGAACAAAGTTCAAAAGTCTTCTGAAACTGTTTTGAACTTCATATGGGTTTACAGAGTAAATACTATTAAAATTCCCTTACTTAATATCGCCTACACCTAATATTTGGAACTAAAGAAAAAGCCTTGTGCTTATAAATAAGTTTTGCTTTCTATGAAATGTATAGAGAATGTCTCTGCTGGTCCCGCCGGGGGGACTTGAACCCCCGACCACCCGGTATCTGCCCGCCTCACTACAGCCGGGCGCTCTGCCGCTGAGCTACGGCGGGATCTAAAAATATTTTTTCTTTTTGCTTTAAAAAGCTTTATTTTCCTTAACACGTGTATTACTTAGAGAGGTTAAAGTTCTCTATCTTTGTGGATGATGATGGAGGTGATCTTAATGATCTGTGATAGGAGATCAACCGCCTGACACTCAGTCCATGGAAATTTCTTCATTTTTCAGCTTCTGCCGGATTCATCATTCCTTATTTGAATCCCTATTTGCTACTACAATAAATTTTATAATACTTTACTTTTTATTTCTTTTCCCTGAAATAGTTGATTATCGATAACACTATGAATATTGCTTCCTCTGTTCTAACGCTTTCAACTCCTTGACGAGGTATGAAGTTAGCCATTATATCACAATACTCCTGAATGTTTACACCATATTTCTCTGCTATCTCATCTATATCAAGTTTTGGACCTCCAAATATGATGCTCAGTTTTTCTAAGGATTTCAACATCTTGCTGAGCTTTTCCTCAACGTAGTATATCATATTGCCTTTTTTAGATGCACAGAGTATTGAATAGCCATTGCTCTTGAGATTCTTTAAAAGTTCCTCAATGTTATTGAAAATCCTTACCTCATACCCCCAATACCACTTTATACTGCTTTTATCTACGACTCTACCAAGATACTGCCCTGAAAGAGCCCTTTCAATTTCCACACTCACCCTCTTGCCTAGCACAAGAGGTTTGTGCACAACAACATTTCTATCTAAACCTGCATACACTACACTTCTCATCTCATTAGACGCTATAACAACTCCTTCCCTGATATTTACATTAAATTCCTGAGGAATGTGATGCACTGATTTAAGTGGTGGAAGTAGCCCAACATGTTTTAGATTTCGATTTATGCTTACAAGCTTTCTTCTCAAATATGGTGGAATTTCCAGATAATTTAAGACATCCGCTATGAATTTAGCATTTTCTAGAAAATCATCAACATATATCATGATCTCCTCAATCCTAAATATAGCTGCAGCTCTACCTACATAACCTATCTTCCTCGTCCTTTCTCTTAGATCAAATACCTCAGAAACAAATGATGACGGAATTGCTATGGTGATCCTAGGCCTAGTTCTCAATGGTAACATAAGATCCTCAAACATCATACCAATCCACTCATAGCCTACATATAGAAGAGTTACACAGAGATATTGCTGTTAATGATTTGAAACACCTTACTTCATCTACCATCACAGACTTAGTGAAATATTTTAAGCTTTAGCTTACACAATTAATTTTCTCCTAATCACAAAACAAGGACTTCTACTAAGCTCTTCATTGCTTTGAAACAACATCTAAAAACTAAACAGATTAACATTAACAACATCCTCAATACACTCATCACTTATCGTTCACCCAAGAGCAGTTGTTTAAGATATTTTAGGATCTTTTACGACCACCCTTTGGTTCCTCACAGCATGGAGCCACACACCACCCTCATCAACACTAATAATAACAAACAGAAAGATATTATAAATCTAGCTCCTGAGCATCAACTACAAAACAGCCGTGGCTGGGTCTGCATCAGCTGTATATACTTGTGAATAGCTGTAAATGCATTGATCTAGCTGTGCAACATTTTCACAAACCTCTAAAACTTATAACCATGATAAACACCTAGTGCTTTCAAAACACCTGTGAACCCACATAGATGAGGGTTTGGCAACCACCTGGCTGCCCCCAAGATGTGGGCAAGGGGCTGAAGCAGATGAGGGGCTCAAGGGTTATGTGGAGCCCTGATAGCCCGGGCAGTGATGCTATGAAGAGCCGAACAGAGCCCGGAAACCTCCGGGGCAAGATTCACAACTAACTACAGCTAATTACAAGTAATTGCCTCAGAGAAACCCATCAGCACTATAGGTATGAACTCTTAAACAAATTTTCCTAGAGATTAATATATAGCTTTTAATCTTCAAATACTAAATAGTCATCATAATACTACTTCTAAAATTCCTCAAGATCTTTACATTAAGTTTCGTTAGCATGCTCCTCGCCATGAGTAGTGAAGGTTCTGCACTTATCTAGCTCTCCCTCATCTTCCAGGTGCTCCTCACAGGTGCAGTATCATGATTTTAGGCTCGTCACCAGCCTTGGAGAGGTATGGGCTCATAGCCTGCTAAGCTTGTCCACGCCCAACATCAATAATTTTTACTTGTAGGCAAAAGTCTATAAGCCTTCTTGCTCACTACTATTCTTGATAAAAGCCTCTCCATCCTGAAGGGCAAAGCCTTAAACAAGAGGTGAATAAATTTGGTTATTGATATTCCCATAGAGGATTTAATGAAATACTTAGAAAACTTGTATTCTGCTAGGGAGTATCTGATAAAGCAGAGTAGGGATATACTTACATTATGCAGGAGAGCTATAGTTTCATGTATACATGATAATCCTGAGGCTGCAAGGTATGTAAGTGAGTTGATGATGCTATTTGAGAAGTATAAGGAGTTTGCGAAGATGTATCCACAACTTTTCTTCAGCAATTTCTATCGATCTATAGAGTCTGAGTATGTGGAGGCCATAGAATTTTGTTCTATAATTAGAGGAAACAAATTTCCATCATATAAAGACTTGGATGTGTCACCAACATCATTTGTGTTAGGTTTACTTGATATGCTAGGCGAATTAAAGAGGTATTCCCTTGAATTAATCAAGAGGGAAAGATATGATGAAAGTCTGCATGTATTTGAAGTTGCTGAAAATATTTTTAACCAGTTAGAGGAATTAGCATTTGCTGAAAATGTCATTACAGGTCTTAAGAGAAAGCTGGATATATACAGAAAGGTTTTGGATGATTGGAAGGAGTTACTCATAGACATTGTGTCTAGAGAAAAGCTCAAGAAAATAATAGAACAAGTTAAATCACATCAAAGATGAGGTCAAAACCAACATGATGAAGGTTAGATAATCTGAAATATGATGAACGGTTTCTGGACTGAATCATTGAATTAATACTATTAAACATTGATTAAAACATAAAGAGATTCAACTCTTATTTATATAGTTTAGCATTTTCATCACTTTAGCTAAAGGCTTTGCTCTTTAGGGTGGAGAGGTTGTCGAAACACATAAGTCTCTATTTATTTAAATGCTTTGAGAGTTAGGCATAAGCAAGCTTAGCACATTGCAAACCTACAACTCCCCAAAGCCAGCAACGGTTTAAAACCATGACACCATACGTGAAGAATACTCAATAGATGAGAGGGTAAGATCTAATGAGTGCAGAGCCCTACAACTCATAGCAAGGAGCCAATGATCCCCATTCTCTCATATTGCTCTTGAGACTTTATCCATCCTTGGATGTGTTACAACTAATCCAAGAACTCTAAGTCTTTAGATATTCAAGGAAAGTTTTAGGCTGTTATAGTTTTGAAGTGGCTTGCAAAATCTTTATCCTTATAATGCCTGTTCCATTATCAAGCACTATAATACCGTTGGCGTTAGGCTCATATACCTTGGTAATGCTGTATGTAAATGTTTGCCTTGGGACAGATACATAGACATACCAGTAATTAGCCCACCAAACTCCTGCATCATCATGAATATTCGATTTGCTTCCAGTTGACATGTATAGTGTTGCTGATGTTGTAAAGTTACTTGGTGTGTTCTTAGATAATGGGCATATGTAATGTGCTACACAATCGCCGAAGTTATTTCGCTGAGCACACCCACAGAGCCAGCTACCAGCACTTGATGGAGGTGGTATAGGTGCTGAAGGTGTGCCGTAATAAAATACACCATAAGTTCCATATTGATTTGCATTTACCTTCACACCTACCCAATTATTACTCACACTAATCTGAGCTGAATATATACTACCAGGATTTGTATAATCAGGGTCAGGTGGATATCCGTCACCATGCCCATAACTCATGGAAAGCACCTTCCAATTCATGTCATATGTAAGTGTTGTAGTGTTAGCAACAACTATTCTCCATCCATCAAATACTATACTCGTGGTTAACTTTACATTAGGTCTAACAGTTATCGATGAACATCCTTTCTTTGGAAAACAAACAGTTATGGTGATTATAGGATCTTGGAGAAGGGCATCTTCTTTAAACCAGCTACTAGTGTCCTTTATCTGCAGTGAAGACACTTCTTTAAACCACACATAACTTAGATTTTGAGGTACATAAAAAAGTATCCAACTTCTATTAATATCCCAGATATATGTCGGAAGCTCAACCCATTTTCCGATAGTTGTATTGAATGCTATTGCAACTGCATATGAATTTCTAAAAATCGATAAAGGGGCAATATACCATGTACCCGGTTCCAGCCTTATACCTGGAAATAGATATTGCGTTGAGTTGCAAAAGATATTGAGATACTGTGTATATATGCAAAGGCGAAGTGCATCAGAACTAATGTTCTTTGGTAGGGTTTTCACAATTTTACTACCTGTTGGAATAGCAAAGTTATTGTCAATATATGTAAATGTGCCATTATCTTTTAACATTATATAACCTCTTACAATTGATGAGCCATCCCAGTCATTAACTATGAGTACTTGGCTAGCGTTGTTGTTGTAGGGATACACAACAATGAGTTTTTCCTTAAATCTGAGAACATCTTCGCCAGCTTCTCTCCCAGTGTTGATTAGGTAGTTTGTCCATTGTAAAGCAAGTTGAGTAAATAGTAAGGCTATCATAAGCATTACTATAGCAGTAACATATTCCCCTTGACCAATTGTCTGCATATCTCCTCACCTATACACTATCTCAACTCCTAACTCCTGATCATTATAGTCACTGAGCGCAGCCTCAGCATAGAGGATCCTGGTGGAGATAGCACGACACATAGCGGAGGTTACATTGCAGAAGAGTGGCTTTACTGCCAAGGCATCAATATCGAGTTCTATGGGCTTATCTCTACCAGATAAGTAAAGTCTTAGCTTAACATTATAAGCCAAGGGGTTAGATACTAGACATAGGTAGCTACTATTACTTGAACTAACAGTACTAGGACTGGTTATATTCATACCAATCAAGTAGCACATAATTCTAATCTTAGCATTACTTAATGGGGGTTTTGCAATCCCAAAAACACTATTCATATTAATGTAGACAGAGACTCCTATAGCAATACTTAGTGTTAGAATTATCACTACAGCTATGAAGCCTGTTAAACCAGTTGAAAAAAGGTTTTTATTAAAAATACTATTTCTCATCATGCACATCACGCAATGAGCTACATTATGTATGTGGTAGCTGATGCCGCAGCACTGCTCTTGTCATCATATGTCGCTGTGATAGCTACATTTACAAGTGTCCCTACTTGTACTTGACCTCCCTTCACCTTTACTTGCAACACTAATGATCTTTCTTGGCCTGGTGCCAAATTCAGATTAGTACATTGTACTTGTTGTGAGGCTGAGCTACATGTTGAAGATGCAGGATTTACTGGTGTAATGGTGTAGCTTTGAATGTTACCTATAGAGATGTACGTTGATATGTTAGCTATGTTTTTTGTGCCAAGATTCTTAATAGACACTGTTAGGATAAATGTACTTGTATTCACTCTGTTCGCTGTTAAAGATGTTATAACCACTCTCTGTTGTTGTGACATAGACGTTACATAACCTGGTAAGATAGCGAACAACGTAACACCAATGGCTATAGCTATAACCACTCCAAGTACTATTGCAAGCATTTCACTAATTCCTTTATGTAGCATTCTTTTTGTTTTCATCTTAGGTTCCCCAAAATTTTGCATAATTTATAAAGTGTTATAACATTGCCATGGCAGCAAGTGTTAGAAGTGCTTTATACACTTCCCTAGGAAGTTCAAATATTGGTAAACCGTTTCTGACAATTGATGACACTAATGAATAACTTAACATTGAGATCACCATGATTAGCCCTATTATGTTACCTGAAATCGCTATTGGTGGAGTGTAGGGGAGGTTATGCCATTGCAATATTAGAGGCTTTACACTTCTCCATATCCATACCAATATAAATAGGTTGGCCATTGCAAAGAGGTCAAATATGAGCGAAGATCTCTTGAGCAATTCCTCTTGTGTTTTAAATCTGTATAGATACTCATAAGTCATTTGGATGACTTCTTCATCTCCACCACCACATTCATGTAGCAAGGCTAAGTATAGTATTACAAAGTTAAAAATATGTGAAGGTGTTTTCAATCTGTTTACAGCTTCCTCAAAAGTGTATCCAGAATCTATAAAGTCTATCAATTTATTAATTCTCTTCTGGGCGCTTGGCCCCAAGGTTCTGCTTTGCGCAACGAATTTCAGTGCTTTTGGTATTTCTAACCCGTATTTCCTTAGCTCTGCAACATTCTTCAACATTTCTAAGGCAGCTAAGTCAAGTTCCTTAATTTCATTTAAAACTCTGTAACCATTAATGCTAAATATTGTTGCAATAATCCAGCTAAGTACCACCCCTTGAGATCCTAGCATGAAATACAAAAGTGGGATGCTTATAACCATCAGTAATAGTGGCATAACAATATATCGTAATTCAACTCTATCGAGTTTTCTAGGTCTTGTAGTGTATGCTAGTAGACTAAGTATGGGTACTCCAAGAACTGATGCAGCTATTGCCATATCTGGGCTCATTACAGGCATTGCTATAACCAATGTTGGTAAAAGTACAAATATTGCTGTAGATATCTGAAGAACTGTTGTAGCTATTCTCTCACTATAGTTTCTCAGCAACCATTCCTCCTTGGCTAATTCCTCGTTTAAAATTGTTTTTAGCCATGTTACAGTATCCCCACCACTTCTCATTCTCATAGAATAGCCCAACAAAATTCTTTTAAGCCTTTGACTAGGAGTTATCTTAGCACGCTGTATAAATGCTTCCACATATGATGTGAAATATACTAAGGTATCGCGTTGAATTATCTTCAACTCCTTCGATATTGCTGGAAGTAGGTTGATCTTGCTAAGCTTCTCAATCATGTAATGAAGGCCTGCTTTAACGTACTCTACTGAGAGGAGCAATATTATAAACCACTTGAGCTCTACATCTACAGACTTATTATGAGCACTCACATCTAAAATTGGCTTAAGTAGCATAGCTACAAAGAGCACTAAAGGAACCATGGGAGCTAAGGCTAAGCACGCAACCCTGTATTGTATCGAAAAGAAAACTAGGAGTAAGGCTATGGGAAGAGTAATTAAAATCACATTCACCCTCTTCCTAACGCTTTTCTCATTCACATTCTGTAAACTCATTACAACATATCTTCTATATAATTTAATGACATTAACTGAGACATCTGCTGTCCATGAAATAAACGCTGGTATAGCAAAAAGACTCACAATATAAGTACCATATATAGCAGCCTTCAAGGGATTGTATAGCACATCTAAGGGCGATGCAATTCTAATTCTTTCAACATTTTGAAGCAAAACAATAGTCTCTATAACTAGAACAGCTAACGTCACTGCAAAACCAATAAGATAACCCATGTCATATCTATACTTGCTTCCTTCATTATCATCAACATACATGTAAACCCCATAACTACTTAATAACTTAAAAGGTGTACAAACAAACACCTTTAGAAGAGCTCAGACTAAAAGTCTATCCTTTAAAGTAGAGGAAGATTAGAAGATTCTGCCCTATGAATAGAGTACAATAACAATTATAGTAAAATCTATCAATTGTTTCTACATCGAGAAGCTTATAGGCATCATACTGTTTGGAATCATTAATTAAAGCCAATGATATCCACCATTGCATGTCTGATATTCATCACATGCAATGGTCAGGGCAATTCGTTGAGAAGGAGAAGAACGCGAACCCGCAGCTATTTTCTATTGCTTGGCGCCGCGGCCGGGATTTGAACCCGGGTCACGGGCTCGACAGGCCCGCATAATAGCCGGGCTATACTACCGCGGCGCTATTTAGATATTGATGCTTTGAGGCTTAAAAGCTTTATTATAGAGTCTGCTTCATTAAGGTTTGAAGAGAGTACTACGAGTAATTGAGTTGGTGTTAATATGGCTGTAATTGTTTTAGGGGATTGGGATGCTGATGGCTTTGTCTCTGCAGCTGAGATTGTTTTTTCTCAGGAAGTGGTGGGAATATATCCTGTGAAAAATAAATGCATCACTTTTACTTATCCTAGTACACCTAAGACTATATTATCGTTACTGAATAATGTTGCTAGTGTGCATTGTAATGAAAGGGTCTATCTAGTTCTCTTAGATATAGCATTTGCGAATCCTGTTAAAGCGTTTCTTCAGAGTGTTAAGAAGATGAATAGCTATGTCGTATACATAGATCACCACTTACCGACACATTTACAGTATAATACAATAGAAAAATTAGTTGACGAGCTAATCGTTGGTAAAAAGTCTACAGCTTTTCTAACATATACATTGCTAAAATCGCTTGGAATTAAAATGACTGAACGACTGAAGCAATTTATTGATGTTGTATCATGTTTAGAGAGTGGATTAAGGTGTAGAAATACAAAACTTGTACAATTTGTTACGGCGATATCTAAAGCTGTAACGCTGTCAAAAGATGTGATGCTTTGGGAAAAGGTTGTTCGATGGCTAAGTTCACCATTATCGCATATTGCGCTACCTTATAATATGAATGATATCGAAAGATATGTAAAGACCGTTAAAAACTACTGTGATGAGAAAGATATAGCATTGGACCTCGCACCCACAGCTATAAAACTCTTTAATTATCGAATAGTGAAACTTCGTAACCATCCTCAGAACTGCAGATTTTCAGCGATAGTCACATCTCTATATAGAGTACTGAAAAGCCCTGTAATAGTATATAGTGAAGAGAAAAAGCTGCTAGCAGTGAGGACAAGAGATGATAAAGCCTATGCAATATCCATGGCATTATATAAACACAACCTAGTAAGAGATGTGATGGGGCATGAAAGACTGGCTATCGTAAAGTTGAATAAGAATATTGATTTCAATTCTGTGCTTGAAACATTAAGAAAAACTATTACTGAGGTTAGTGGGCCCGCCGGGATTTGAACCCGGGACCACGGGGATCTCCGCCACAAGGTCCCGAGTCGGGCACGGTCTCTCCTCCGTGTACCCCGCATCCTAGCCAAGCTAGACTACGGGCCCAATTCGCATTAACTATGTCTATAATATTCAGAGCTTAAATTCTTATTCTCCCTCATTAAAGCATAAATATGGTTTAGCTGATTAAGTAGTTTGGTGTATTGATGTGGCAAAGAGGAGAAGTAAGTGGCGTAGAACAACAGTAATTATGAAAAAGCTAGCACAAGAAGCAAAGAAAGCGAGAGCGTATCAGAGTATACAGCAATGCCCAGTTTGTGGAGATCCTCACGGATTATCTATAACAATAAAGCTAGATAAAGAGGGGGGAAAGAAGCAGGCCTATGTCAGATGCTCTTCATGTAAATTTGAGTACACATTTGACTCTATCCCAGTTATAGCTGACGAGTTCTGGGTATATTCAAAGCTCTTGGACATGATGCATTCAAGCGCCGTCTCAAAACCTGTATCTGAAGATAAAGCTGAAGAAGAGAAGATTGCGAGCAGTAGAGAAAAAGCATCTGAGGAGGCTAGGGAACTTCATGAAGAGGAAAAGTTGCCAGAGTTTGAGATTGTAGAAGAGGAATAGAGGTCTATAAGCTCACCATATCTTGTTCCAAATAACTTATCATAGAGGCTAATAGCTTCAACTATTGCTACCCACACATTGATCCCGAGAAGAGCGCTCATCTCTATATGCTTATCGTAACCCATATTTGTGATGATGTTCTTGACCTTTTCTAATACATCCTTCTCAGTCTTATCCACCTTATTAAGTACTATGATTATTTTATCTCTCCCAACAAGCCCTTTAACACTATCTAAAACTCTGACCTGTTGTTCAAGTGTATAGTAAGAATCTTTTGAAACATCTATAATGTATATCACAACAGCTTTTAAGTGTCTCAGAGCTGCTACAGCTTTTCTCTCAATTTCGTTCATTTCTTCAAGTGACCTATCTAAAATGCCTGGCGTATCCATTATCTGGATTACCACATCCCCGAACATTATATGCCCTATAATCACATTTTTTGTTGTAAATGGATATGGGGAGGTCTTCGGTTTTGCTGTTGAGACCTTGCTTATAAAAGTTGATTTTCCGACTTGAGGCATCCCTGAGACTATTATCAGTGGTTTTTCAAAATCAATGCATGGTGTACTATGTACGATATAAGAGATGTCCTTTGTTATTGGCAGTGTCTTGACCTTCCTCTTTATTACTGAAAGAGCCCTTCCCACGAACTCTATTGAAATCCTCTTAGCATTTATATCTCCTTCCAAAATCCTTTTTCTGTACTCTTTCCACATATTAGAAATTATCTTTACAGCTTGCGATGCTTCTCTTCTTAACTTATCATACATGTTATTTGTTGCTAACTCTAGTAATTCAGCATAAAAGGGGCTTAGGCTATTTATTGTTGGAAGCCTGGCAATTCTTCCAAGAACTGTTACAATGTATTGAAATGCTTTTTCAGCCTTTACCATATATCGAAAAGCTACTCTCTTACTGTGATCTCGAAATGAAGAGGACTTAGGTATCCTTACCCTTTCCTTATATATTTCTAATACTCTCTTTCTTAGAACATCGTAAGACACTGCTGGGACATCTAAATAATCATGAAGGCATATCGCCCTTCTACCACTATTCATAGCAGTACTACCTTTATTCCTCTCCTATTTCAGTGGTCGTGGTTCTGTCATGAAATTCCACACCGCGGGACTCGTTCATCATCTATAGTAAAATATGTGACACAGATTTATATTTAAAATAAATCTAGGTATCCTCAAAATCTAGTCTCTACTTTCTAAAGGGTCGAAGAGCTTTTAGTGAGTGATTGTGGTTCTTCTCATCTCTTCAAATTCACATACACAATCTGCATTTTGCTGGAAGTAGGGGACATCAAAACCCTGCTCTACTAATACATAGAGACAGAAAGATATTTAGATACCAAACTTATAAACCTTTCACCCCACATCAAAACAAGACCATCAGTTGTGTATTCCTTTAACATATTATAGGTGTTTTAGTCATTTTCTGCATTTGACAAATATGACATTTAATGAACTAAGTGGGGAATACCCTACTTCTCCATCTAAATCTGTTAGAACTCTATATAAGCACCATCCACTTCTATAAGCGAGTTTATTAAGTTCATCTAAGCTATAGAGATGTAGCTCGAAGTGCGAATCCCCTATAAACATTAAGTTATTTTGGCTTTTTTCATAAAAATCTTGTCTTATTAGAACATTGCCTGTTGCTGGATTGTAGAGCATTTTCTCTATTACTACAACATTGTCGTATTCATAAACCTTTCTAGTCAATCCAAAGAAATATTGATGCAGCACCATGTATTCTTTGCTTATGGCGTCAGCTATGATCAATGCTGCTCCATCTGTCGTTATGTTGTAGGCTTCTGAAAGTATTTTGCTATCTATATTCTCGTCATAATAGCCTATTACTGAAGACCAGACGAATATTACTGATGAAAATGGCTTATAGTTACTAGTGCACTTCTCCATTTCTCTAGCATCACAAACTATAAAATTTGCTCTTCCTTCAACATTCTTCTCCTTAGCTCTTCTATTTGCAATATTTATATACGTTGGGGATATGTCTATGCCTATAACCTCAAAACCTATTTCTGCTAATGGTATTGACACTCTTCCTGTACCACAGCCTACATCAAGTAGTTTACCCTTATCATAACCTAGTGTTATTAATTGTCTTGCTATTCCACGAGCTATTTTCCTACCTCTCTCCATCATTACCTTAGAGTCCATTATTAGTCTAAATAGTTCTCCTTTTACAATGAAGTATTCTCGGATTTTTTCGTCTACATCCTTCACGTTATATCCAACCTTCCAAGTATAACACTTTAAAGTATTAAACTTAAAAGACTAATAAGATTGTAGTATAAGTTGACCTATTGAGCTGTGATGTTGCTGTGAACAGGAGGATTGTGTGGCCAAAAATAAAACGCTTTTATTGGTGTCCATATTGTAATGTACCTCTTCTAGAGCCTACATGCCCTATCTGCAAATCTAAGGCTATAAGGATACCTCTTTCGGATCCGGGAGATGCTAGGATTGCTCTTGAAAGAGATTACAACATTTTGAGGAATGCTTATATATATGAATTCTCTACTGAAAGAGGTATTGAATCTCTAGTTGGAAATTCTGTAGCTCTTTTGAACAAGGCACCTTACTATGATGAAATGAAGGAGGTTTATGTAGATGGTGTACAAGTAGGCCGTTTATATTATGACCCTTTTCTAAAAACATGGAGGTTTAGACTTTCAAAAGTAGGTGCTCTTAGAGTCCTAGATGTTGATAAGGATGTGATTGAGAAGATTGCTGTTGAGAAGAAACATTATAATCATATGGATGTAATCCGCACAGATAAAGAGATTGATGAACATAAACAAGTTCTCTTAATAAATGCTTCAGGTAATATTGTTGGTTTGGGATATTCTAGGGGAAAAGGCAGGATAATGGTCCATAGTTGGTGGGGTGAAGGAGACCCATTCAAAGGCTTTGAAAGAAAATCAGAATTAATCGATGTAATTAAAGTCAATAGCGAGTACATGAATATCGTAGAAGCAAAGGCTAAGAAATTCGTTGCATTAACTGCAGAAAAAATTAGCAAACCTCTTATAGCCTCCTTTAGCGGTGGCAAAGACAGCCTTGTTGCATTACACATTGCACTTTCCTTAGGATTAGAGCCTATAGTGTTGTTTAACAATACCAGTATAGAGCTTCCCGAAACCGTTGATACTGTATACAGAATTACAGCTCAGTATGGTCTTAAACTTATTGAGGCATCTGCAGGTGACATGTTCTGGAGGTCTGTATACGAATTTGGCGTGCCTGGAAGGGATTATAGATGGTGTTGCAAAATATGTAAACTTACCCCACTAGCACGTACTGTTAAGAATTCATGGCCTTTAGGAGGTCTTAATATTGTTGGTCAAAGAGCCTTCGAGTCTCTAGATAGGGCTAGAAGCCCTTCACTATGGAGACTTAGATGGGCTCCACAATTGATAAACATATCTCCGATAAATGAGTGGTCACAATTTGAGGTATGGTTATATATACTCAAGCACAAGTTATATGTAAATCCACTCTATTACATGGGATACGAACGTATAGGATGCTTCATGTGCCCTGCGTCAACTCTTGCTGAACTAGCCCTTGTCGAGCAAACGCATTCAAATCAATGGTCGCAATGGCTTAGCGTCTTGGAGTACTGGAGAAACCGCCTAGACTTACCAAAGGAATGGATAACATATGGTCTGTGGCGCTGGAATGCCCCAGCAAGGTATAGAACTATAATGGCGAAGAGATTAGGTGTTGAGCAACGTGTTAATGACTGGAGAAAATCGTTTAATGAGATGGCAAAACCTAGGATCAGGAAAGTAATTAAAAATGAAAACGCTGTTTCGATATACTTCGAAAACAAAGTTGAATATGAATTTATAGAAAAACAATACACCATAGTAAACCCAGTGAGCTTTAGTAGATGTGCTACAGGCATTGTTTTACATTACAATGGCTCGTACATCATCATTAATGATGACGAAATAGTCTTGAAACTGAGTAAAGAGGAGGATATTGAGAAAATTGTTGATGTTCTTAAACTTATGTACAGATGGGAGCTATGTGTTGGGTGCAGATCCTGTGAAGTTAATTGCCCTACACATGCGATAAAAGTAATTGAAAAAAATGGCAAAACCAGGCCAGAGGTTCAAAAACCATCAACATGTATTAGATGCAAGCTTTGCTTGTATAACTGTCCAATAAGTGAGGTATATGTAGAGCACATCATTGTACCACTACTTTTTGATAATACTGAGGCATGGAGGAGAAAGTCAAGAGAACATCATAATGAGGTGCTTAAGAAGATTAAAAACTTCATCAAGCTTCAGATAACCAAAAATACAGCACCTCGAAAAACTCAGGACAAGAGCTTTGAAATACCTTCATTAACTGATTTCCTCTCTTTGGATCAATAAGGTACAGAGGGGCTGATATGAAGCTTAGTCGTAGATTTTTAGATGAGGCAAGTAAAAGTGTAGAGCCTATACATGCTCAAGGCTTTTTCTATGTATCTCGTGACTATATCTCCTACTACTTGGTTTTTGATTATTATGATCCTTTGGAATACTATAATACTATTGCAAGTGATGAGCAGCTCTTCGATGCCGAGGTTTCAAAGCTTTGGGCAAATATGCAGCAATTTTTAGATAGTGAAGTTGTTAAAGTAAATGACGTTAAGGTTTCACCTAAAGTTGTTATGATAGATATTGGATTTCGAAAAAACAAGAAAAACCCCTACATAGTTTTCTTAATAAGGTTTAAGGCTCCGATAAAAACGGGTAAGAACATTTATGAAAATGTTTATGAAAGCGAAGTCGTTGAATACGATTATGTAGCTTACTGGGTATTTCCACCAGGCTCAAAAATACTAAGAGTAGATTTTGGTGTTGGTGAAGAAGAATGGGATGTTGTAAAAAGCAACGTATTAGCTATATATGGTCGAAGGGGAATGAAAACTAGTGGCTATGAACTTATAGAATTTGAAATCGTGGAATTGCCATGATGGGAAAAGCTATTGGAAAAAACAGCGCTAAATCTGAGATTTTGAGAAAAGCCATGCATATGGTATTAACTCTATTACTATTGATACCTCTAACACCATTCTATCGAACTATCTTCAGTTATTTCCAACAATTTTCTATAGATCCTACACTTCTAACTTATTCTATTCTTCTATTCATATTCTCTCTAATTAATAGTATTCAAATAAAGTTACCTCACATCGAGGAAACTATTGCGAGCATATCTAGAGAACATAGAAAGAGATTTGTAGATTATATCAGCGAAAACTTTGCCAATACATCTCTATCTGAATTTGTAAAAGGAATTGAAAAGATTATAAGTAAGTATGAAAATCAGCTATTAGCATTTATGAACATTATTGAGAGAGACTATGAGAAGAAGTATGGTTATGTAAGTGTAACCTTTGCCTTAATTTCAGTTTTTCTAAGCTACACACTATGGAAGGACTTCACATATGTTGGAATATTGGCGCTGTCCATTGTAGATGGGCTTACGTCCCTCATTTCGACAATTGACAAAAGAAGCAAAAAAATATTTAAACATACTCTATTTGCATACGCCGTTGCTATAATGGCTTTTTCAATACTCACTTATCTTATAACTCACAAACCCTTGCTAAGCATTGTCATATCTATAGTAACTGTTATTATAGAAATGATAAGTCCTGAAGATAACTTAACACTCCCACTTTTAACCACAACACTCTTTAGCATTTTGAACAACATGATGTAACTCAAAATTATTACAGCTAAAAGCTTGTCATTTATGGCTGGGGGAAGGCATATTGATGTCGAAGACCTATTCTCAGAACAAATGCGAATAGAAAAGTTTATTAACTCTACGTATTCTGATTCTTGAAATAGTTGTGGTCATCTTAATTATATCATCATCTACACTTATTTTGTTAAGGTGAGTGCTATGAATGGAGGTGAGGTGCAACAAGAACTAATAGATATTGAGTTATTCAGAAAAGTTGATCTTAGAGTTGGTGTAGTAAAACAGGCAGAAAAAGTTATAGGTTCAAAAAAACTCCTCAGGCTATTCATTGATATAGGTACTGAAGTTCGTCAAATCATAGCAGGGCTTGCTGAGTGGTATAAACCTGAAGAGCTTGTAGGTAAGAAAGTTGTTGTGGTAGTTAACTTAAAGCCTAAGAAGCTAATGGGTTATGAGAGCCAGGGAATGCTTTTAGCAACGTGTAATCAGGGAAAGCCTCTTCTCGTAACTGTTGAGGGCGATGCTAAGCCAGGTTCAAAGATATGCTAAGTATTCTATGCAATACTTAAATATCAGTTGCAACTTTTCGTGGTTTAAACCTCTGTGAGTCTGGGTGATAACATTATCTACAGCACTGTCCATTAAGGATAGGTATAATCCTATTGTTGTAGAGAGGTGGGTTTTGGAATTCTGGAGAAAGAATAATATATATGAAAAGGCTAAAATAGCATCTTGTTTAAGCAATGAGACAAAGTTGTTCAGGTTTTTAGAGGGACCTCCTACTGCTAATGGCTTTATGCATGTGGGCCATGCTAGGGGGAGAACCTTTAAGGATGTTATGCTTAGATATTATAGAATGAAAGGTTTTTGTGTATGGGATCAGGCTGGCTGGGATACCCAAGGATTGCCAGTAGAGTTAGAAGTGGAAAAAAACTTGAAGTTCAAATCAAAGAAGGATATAGAGAATTATGGAGTTGATAAATTTATTTTTGAATGCCAAAAGCTTGTCGATTATTACATCACTCATTGGAGAACTGCAAGTGAAAGGTTAGGGCTATGGCTTGATTATAATAATGCTTATGAAACTAGACACCCCAAGTATGTAGAGGCTGTTTGGAGCTTTTTAAAGCAGATGTGGGAAAAAGGCTATCTTTATGAAGACTACAGAGTTATCCCGGTATGCCCAAGGTGTGAAACAGCTTTAAGCTCTCATGAAGTTGCTTTAGGTTATAAGATTGTAAAAGATCCTAGTCTTTACTTCAAAGTAAAACTTGTAGATGAAGATGTGTACTTAATTGTATGGACTACAACTCCCTGGACAATAATATCTAATGAGGCTTTAGCTGTGCATCCTAACGAGAGATATGTTAAGATAAAGGTAGGGTCAGAGTATTGGATTGTTGCAGAGAAGAGATTAAAACCATTTCTCATTGAGATAGGAATAGATAATGTTGAAGTAATAGAGGTCTTCACAGGTTCGCAACTCTATAATAAGGCTTACATACATCCATTATTAGAAGAGGTGCCTGAGCACTACAAACACGAGCCACCAAACCACAGAGTATTGATAGCAGAATGGGTGAGCATGGATGATGGAACAGGCATAGTCCATATAGCACCAGCGCATGGACCCGAAGATTTTGAGCTGGGGAAGAAACATGATCTCACAGTCTTTAAACCTATTCATAAGAACGGTTTGTTTACTAAAGAGGCAGGAAAGTATAGTGGGAAGTGGTTTAAGAATGCCAATAAAGAGGTTGTAGAAGATCTAAAGAGAAAAGGTCTGTTAGTGCATATTGGTGAAATAGAACATGAATACCCACATTGCTGGAGGTGTGAATCGCCATTAATGTATTATGCTGATAGACAGTGGTTTCTTAAGATAGACCCGATAAAAGATGCTATGCTTCGTGAAAATGGCAAGGTATTATGGTACCCTGAGTGGGCTGGGAAAAGATTTGAAGATTGGATAAAGAATGCTAAGGACTGGTGCATATCTAGAGAGAGATTCTGGGGCACGCCATTGCCTATATGGACATGCCCTAACTGTGGATTCAGAATAGTTTTTGGTAGCATAGAAGAGCTCGAAAACACTGCAAGTCTAAAACTTCAGGATATACATAGGCCGTGGGTAGACAACGTATATGTGCCTTGTCCAAGATGTGGTTCTAAAATGTATAGAGAGCCATTTGTTGTTGATGTGTGGATGGATAGCGGTATGGCACATACAGCAGCACTTCACCAGATAAATAAAGAGCACTTATTCAAAGATTTATTCCCATATGACTGGATAACTGAGGCTATTGATCAAACCCGTGGGTGGTTCTATACACTTTTGTTTACAGCAATGAGTCTCTATGGAAGATCTCCGTACAAGTCAGTATTGTGCCAAGGCCATGTATTAGATAAGCATGGTAAGAAGATGAGCAAGAGCAGAGGTAATGTAATATGGGCACTTGACTCTATGGAAAAGTGGGGAGCTGATGCAGTTAGGCTATATCTGACATCTAAAGCTGCTCCGTGGGATGGCATAAATTTTGATCCTGATGAGGTAGCAGACATTATCTCTATTCTTAACATTCTATGGAATTCTGTAAACTTTGCAGATATGTATATGAGTCTCGACAAGTGGAGTGCGAGTAACTTATACCTAGATTTACAGCATATACAACCTGAAGATATTTGGATAATTTATGAACTGAATAAAGTTATTAAAACTATTGAGAGTTCTATAGATAAAGGTGAGTTGCACAGCGCTACTAGAGCAATACTTTCCTTTATTACTGAGTCTTTGAGTCATCGTTACATAACTGTTATACGTCCTAGGGTTTGGATTGAAGGAGAAGCACCTCAAAAGAGGGCTGCCTATGCAACACTCTTCTATGTGCTTACAACGTTATTCAAAATTCTAGCACCTTTTGCACCATTTATATCAGAGTATCTATATAATGCCTTTACAAAGAAGTATGATCTTCAGCATACAGTTGAAAGTGTTCACTTAGAAAAGTGGCCAAGCATACCACAAGAATTACTAGATGAAAAAGCATGGCATATTGTAAACTCCCTCTTTACAGCATGTGATGAAATATTGACGTTACGGGCCAAACAGGGTATAAAGAGAAGATGGCCATTAAAACGTGCCTGGATAAGAACTAGTGAAGAAAATGCAAAGTATGTAAATAGAGCGAGGCATGTAATGGAGATCTATGCTAATATTAAATTAGTAGATGTCGTTACAGATGTTCCAAGTGGTGATACTATTGCTAAAGTACTAGAAAAACCTTTTGAAGTATATGTTGATACAAGTATTGATAGAGAAATTATGTTAGAGGGTCTTGCAAGAGACTTCATAAGGAGACTACAAGTGCTTAGAAAAGAACTAGGCTTACCTGTTGACTACATGCTAAAGGAGGTAGTAGTATATACTTCACAGCAATCTGTACTCGAAGCATTAGAAAAGTATGGTAATTACATAAAAAGTGAGGTAAGAACCCAAAAACTAACATTAGCTATAACAAAGCCAGAAAATGCTAAGCAATGGATTATCGAAGATTATGAGGTGTATGTCCAGGTAATCACTTAGAAAGCGTAATGATGATGATAATATACAGAATGCCTGAAAGCTTAAGAGAGAGACTAGCGAAACCCTACCTATACAACTCGTCATTAATCTTTGTGCAAGGTCCTAGAGAGTATGTAGCATTTTCTTTGAGAACGCTGCTTTACAGCTCTCTCGACGCAGTACATGTTGTTGGGGATTATACTTGCGAAACGTTTTTGCACTACATTGGTGTGCCTCGTCTCTGCGTAATTGATGGCAATATAATGAGAAGCCCCTTCAATATCTCTCACATTACCAGATATTTTGAGTACGTCTTTAATTGTGTCAATCCTAGGGGGTCTATTTCAATGGATTGCATTAAGAAATTGCAAGACGCTTTATCTCTCTATAAAAGTCTTGTAATTGCTAAAGGTGAAGAAGACCTTTTATCACTAGCGCTAATGATGTATCTACCGGCTGGTTATATAGTTTATGGCATACCTAAGAAAGGTGTTGTAGTGGTAGATGTTTCCAGTACAAAAAGCGAAACAATAAATCTCTTCTCTCAGTTCTCCTTAGCCATATTGACCCCCTCATCATTATAGAGAGATGAAGCCTTCCTTCAATGGATTCGCTGATTCCATTCTCATCTGGTTCAGAACATAGACTCAAACATTTCTTGTCATCACACCTTAAAAAGGTGGAGCTTCAGCTATAATATAAAGATATAATTCTTGAAACTATATTCGCATATAATGTGACACTTAATAAATATAGCTTTCATAGAGGTTTTATTTAATGTCTAATAGAGAGGTGCTGGTGGGTCTTGTAAAGAAGTTTCGTATTAGTGTAAACAAGTTAGATGATTTTTGTTACGAAATATATTCTCTTTTTAGGAACTATGCATTATCCATGGCCATAGAAAGACCTTCCTGTTCCAGAATCGTCGTTTTGGGTAAAGATTTTGAGGTAAGACTTCACATATCTCATGACAGTGAAAGTGTCTTAACCTTGTTCTTTACCTTATTGCCTGAAATGAGTCACGCTACAGAGGATTTAGAAAGAAAATTGGTGTTGTTATTTAGGACGCTCTCTTCAATGATTATAACTAGTAGTGAACCTACGGTAATCGTGCGTAGTGTTGTATTCTCTCCTATCAAATCAATTAATCATCTCACAGCCTCATTAACGAGAATGGGTATAGTTTTGGAGAGCATTGACAAAAAATTTATAAATGATTTTGAGATCTTAACATTGAGAGGATTTTATATAGGTGAAAATCTGAAGAGGTATTCTATTATGTTTTCCTTAATAGCTGGTGAGAGAAGTGAGCTCAGCATGACTGTAGAAACAAGAATTAGTGAAGAACTTTTGCTTAATCTTAACATGTTTTTGAACTATGTAAAGAAAATATATGATTTTATAATTGATTTAGAAAATTACCTAATTAATAGTGATAGAATCTAATAAATTTGATGTGATGTTCTATGCATGAATGGGCTCTTGCAGAGTCCATAATCTTAACCATAGTGAATGAAGCAAAAAAAGGTAAGAGATATAGTTTTGATACAGAGGTTGTTGTTGGAGAGCTGCAATCAATAGATTTTGAGACTCTCGAATATGCTTTACGTGAACTAAAAACAATTGCAGAACAGGAACACAATATTTCAATAAAGTTGAAGATATCTAGGGAACGGGCACAATTTAAATGCAGTAGATGTGGCTTTACATGGAGATTAGCAGATATTGAACTAGCTGATGACATGAAGGAGGCTGTGCATTTTGTTCCAGAGGTTATTCATAGCTACATGCAGTGCCCTAGATGCAAATCACATGATTTTGAAATAGTTAGTGGTAGAGGAGTGTATGTGAGGTTTATTTAGAATGACTGCGATAGACCCCAGAATTGCTGGCATGAAGAGAAACTTAGAGAGGTTTAAGCTGATACTTCCGGTAATGAGTCCTAAGGGTGGTGTTGGAAAAACTTTTGCTACAGCTCTGCTTGCTCATATACTAAGTCGTAAGTATGAGTGTATTTCGCTATTTGATGCTGATTTAACTAATCCAACTTTGCATGTAGTACTAGGTCTAAATGCCAAGAATATGAAGATTATTGAGGAAAGAGGTGTAAAACCTGTTAAGGTGAATGAAAGACTAGAGTTAATGAGTTTAGCACTATTTGTGGATGAATACTCTATACCACTTAGAGGCAAGGATGTTGAAAATGTAATTAAAGAGCTGCTCGCTGTAACTAGGTGGAGTGGTAGAATATTACTCATAGATACCCCACCAGGATTTTCAGACACCCATTTAGAACTTCTGAAAATACTTAGCTCAGTGAGTAAAAGCCTCATTATCTTAGTTACAACACCTAATTATATTGCCTTAAAATCTATTGAAAGAGGCGTTAAAATATTGTTATTAGAGTCTGTGAAGCTAGCAGGGATTCTAGGTAACATGTGCGTAAGTACTGAGGATGAGTTTAAAATAGAGTCCATGACCCATAGATATGGGATAATGTATCTAGGTTGCATTCCATATGTAGATAGAATTGAAAATTATTTTGGATTAAATTTAGCAAACATGCTTAAGCATGTTGAGCATCTTTACAATAACATTGTAAAGAGCATAGATAACTTTACTGGTGTATAGAGACATGATAAAACTTTCCGTAACTGAAGCTTGTAAGTACATAAAGAAACTGCTTTCAATAAACTATGCTCTTGTCTGTGTAGGAACATATCTAAGAAATGATGATGCAGCATGTCTAGAACTTTGTGACAAACTTCAATATGCAAACACTTTCTCTAATATCATAAAATGCGAATTTGGTTTAGAGAACTGCATTAACGAGATTTCACAGCGAGAAATTGAGGGTATATTAATATGCGATGCTGTTATTTCAAATTCTTTAAAGCCAGGATCTATTGTAAAATTTGATCTAAGAGACATCGATGAAAATATTGGGATCATCTCTACACACTCAATTCCTCTAACGTATGTAATTGCTATACTCAATGAGATGAATAGAATTAAAAATATTGAGATGTTAGGCATAGTTGCACATGATTTAAGCGTAGGTATGCAACTTAGCAAACCCGTTAAAAACAGTGTTGATCAACTATATAAATGCTTAAGAGATTAAGTGAGCTGTTACTGAAACGACGATAAGTCTAAATACCTGTAATTTCTTAGATGATCCGCTTTGCGGTGGCTCAGATGGGGGAGCCCGTGGCGTTGGGCTCGACAGCAGCCCATGAACCCACAGTGATTGCTAGAGTCCTGTGGGCGAGGTGGAAGCCCCTAGATGCAACGAATAAACATAAACAAATGAGAATGAACATCTAGGGGCAAACGAAAATATGAGGTTTAGATTAAGCTATAATTTTTGATTATATTACAAAACTTATTATTAATGCTATTACTGATGGGATCAATGCGTATTTAATTATCTTATTTATTGCTTGATCAATTCTAAATCTGCCAAAAGCTCCTCTAATTAATGATACTATAAATAGTACCACTATATATTTAGCTAGTAGAGTCAAAATACCTTCTACGCTAAGATGGTTAAATGGTGCTGGCCCTCCTAAGAATATATATACTATGGCTAGTACTAATACAGTTATTTCCATATCGTGAAACAGCCTAAAGAAGGCGTATACAGGTCCTGAAAATTCAGTTGCGAAACCTGCGATAAGTTCTTGTTCTGCTTCTGGTATGTCAAAGGGTTTTAGCATAACTTTGGATTGTATTGCTATAATTGATGCTATTATGGATATTGCAAGCAAAATTAATGTTATTATGTAGCTTCCCATATTAATATTTATGCCAGTCCAAAGCCTGCTTACAGCAATCGAAGTGTAATATACTGAATATGGTGGTAGCTGAGAATATTTCCTAGCTATGATATTCATTGGCACAAGTATTGATGCTACTAATGTTGGTTCAGTAACTATAGCCAATGCGATTGCTCTAGAAACTCCAGCGATAACGAAAGGATTCGGCCATGCTAATGAAATTATTATGAGTGAAAGAAAAGGCCATAAAATAGTTAAGTATATGAATATAATTACATCATAAGATGCTATTAGGCGCAATGGCGATATTGGAAAGAGAAGCAGTGTTACTGTCAAAGCACCTATGCCTATAGCAACACCCATCACAGCTAATAATGGACTTGAATACCTCTGCTCTACATATCTTTTAACCAACAACAATTTAAAGAAATCGGCAAAGGGTTGCAAAAGTCCTATTGGCCCTACATATGCAGGGCCCATCCTATTTTGCATTCTTGCCACGCTTTTCCTTACAAACCATTCCGTAAAGAGAGATATCGCTGAAAGGGCAGCCAACCCTGGAAATATAAATAATGAAAGGAGTGCGTATCCTATCATAGTTGCGATCTCCATTGCCTACCACCCATAGAGCACAACTAGTATGGAGACCATTATTGCCAGTGTCATTAAAAATCCATACCACATACTCATATACCTCAACCAATCAAGCACATTCCCTGTGTGAAGAGAGTTAATGAGATAGTTGTAAACATTTCTAAAAACCCTTTTTAAAACAGCCCAGTAAAGAGCATCTGACGAAGGAAACTTTAATGTCAATATGCTTTCATGTTCTCCACCTATATACATAACTATAGCATCTTCTGACATGCTTCCCTCTTTCTTAGCTACAGCTTTAAATATTATTGTTATTAATGCTATTAGTATGGCAATAAAAGAGCTGGTTAAGAGCATTAATGTTATGGGATTTAAAATTATTGTTAAGGCCATTTAGGACCCCCTTAATAGATTTAGATATGAACTTACAAAATCTCGGAATGTTGCTATATAGCTATTATAATTTACTAAGGACTCTGAAGCCTTTATCAATACACTGTAAAAGTCGATATATAAAGCAATTGAAATTGCTATAGTCATAGCCATTAATGTTACTAACACAGCTTTGCTTTGCAAAGCCTCTCTAAACCTCTTCTCATATCCAGGCTTTGTACCGAATGTAATGAGCAACAACTTTGCATAGCCCATTAATGAAATAGCTGTTACAAGTACAACAAGCCAGGCAATAATTGGTTGCCCTACAGATAAGTAAACCTGGTATATGTAATACTTGCTAAAGAACCCTGCAAAAGGTGGTAACCCTATGAGATGAAGAGCGCCTATGACTATAGCTGTGCCTGCTATAGGCGCTGTTTTTCCAAGTCCATAAAGTGCATTAAGATCACTACTATCTAAGTTATTACCTCTCATTATAGAGCCTATGGATAAAAATAGTGTTGCTTTACCTATAGAGTGATTAATTATGTGCAACAGCATTGCCATTAATCCTATTCTGAGAACATCTATAGAATTCGTGAATAATCCTATAGATAGCGCTATATATATAAAGCCAATATGATTTACAGTGCTGTAAGCTAGCAGCCTTCTTGCATCTCTTTGTATAGCCATCATAAAAGCTCCTACTAATGCAGCTAAGATACCTAGCACTAAGAGAGCACCAAGAACAACTGTTCTTAGCTTCGCAAGTTCAGGAATTATGCCGAGACCAAATATTGTGTATAGAAATCTTGCAATTATATAGATTGCCGTAGCTTCAGTAAAACCTGCAAAACATGCTGCAATAACTGGTGAAACAGAGCTATAGACATCTGGTAGCCAAAAGTGGTTTGGAAATAGGGCGGACTTAAATGTAAAAGGCCATAGCGTGAAAACAAGGGCAACAGCTGTTGCTGCAACTATATTTCCAAATATGCTACTAAATGGCGTTAATGATGCTTTATTTCTGGCCATATAAGCAAGGTCTGCCATATTCAATGTACCATATGCAGCATAATAAACTATGGTAGCTACGAAATATAGTGATAAGGCGACAGCCCCCAATAGAGTGTACTTTAGACCCGCTTCTAAAGAGTATCTGTTAGATCTGTAAAATGAAATCAGGGAATATGTTGATAGAGAGAGCACTTCTACCATGACAAACAAGTTAAATATATCACCAGTATATATGCATCCAAATACCCCTGCAAGAAGCCCTAGAAGCAATACATAGTATGTGTAATGAATTCTGGAATCAGATGTAGAGTACCAGTTATCGTATATAACTATTAGTAATGCTATGAAAGCCACAAAGAGTGCAAATAAGGAGTTGAATAGATCTATTTCATAAGCTATACCTATTGGTGGAGGCCAGCCTCCAAATGGATAAAGTATTGGTTTACCTTCTCTGTACACATTTACAAAAATTATTGCTGAAAGAATGAAAGCTATTAAGGTAACTGCTATTGTGAAGACACTGAAAAACTTTATTCTCCTTATGAAAAATGAGAAGAGGGGTAATGCAAATGCTGCTGCTATCATCATAAGTGGTATGAATCCGTATATAGGGCTTATATATTGTACCATACTTGTATCACCCCTAGTCAAACACCTTCCTCGCAAAAATTTCAAAAATGTATGATATAGCCTTTCTAGCTCCTTCAGGTTCAGGTGTAGTAACATCTATCCAATTTACATAGAAGTACTTCTTAGAGGGGTGAACATATACTACTACAGTACCAGGCGTATTTGTGATAGAGTTTGCTACAGCCAAAATGCTGTAATCTGATGACACATCTATAGGCACTTTTACTATACCTGGATTTATTGGCATTTTAGGATTGAGAATTCTCTTGGTTACGTCATAATGAGCTAACACTTCTGCAACGAAGAAATAGTGCAAAGCATATGCTAATCCCCAAAAATATCTCCATACTTGAGTAAATTTATGTACATTAGTAACGACTATGGATCCAAATACAGCGCCAATAATTATTGCTCCTATAATTCCTGTAACAATATCAAAGTGCGTAGCAGAACCCGTGAATATTATGTACACTATGAATGCAAGTATAGCTACAGGTATAGCTCTAGTAACCCTAGACGCCATATTTACCCCCTCATTCTTACAATTTTCCTTATGTCAAGAGTTCCAAAAAGTCTATAAGTTTGTAGTGCGAGAAATACAAGAAATAGCATGACTGCAAGACCTATTACAACGCCTGTTAATACCAAGGCTGGTGGCACAGGGTCTACAGCAGTTGACGCGAATTGGCTGATGTATTCTGACGAAGGTTGCCATGTCGTCATTATTGGTATTACTGGGTAGGGCTCTGCTTTTCTAAAACCAATGAGTATGGAGTAGACATAGATACTATCTCCGAATATTGACAATGCAATGATTTTCTTTATCACATTAGGTCTTACAAATACTCCATAAAGAGAGATCACAATGTTTACAAGTATAGCTACATAAGTTACTGTAAATAGGTATGTTCTCACATCTATCACTCTACTTCACCTCTAATAACCTCCATAACATTTTCTTCGGGTATGGACAAAAGCAGAAATAGTATAGCAAAGCCCATAACAACAGCCAAAAATTCTGATGTATTGAAGATTAGCAGTGTACCTGAAATGAGGTTACCTCCAATTTCATAAGGCAGACCTATTTGTGCTATAACTTTGGGTTGATTTTGAAATATATAAGCCTGTTGACCTGTTAGAAATCCAATTATGAGAGTTATTGTGGCAGCAAGTATTATACCTATAAGCCCTATAATTCTCAAGAGTATTGCTGTATTTATCTTGAAGAATCTCGCAGCGAAATATACTGAAAATATGAATATCAATAAGGAAACGGTAACGGCTGCTGTAACCCCTCCTTGGAAGCCTCCACCAGGCGTTAAATGACCATGGAGCGCTATGGAGACTGCAACAATCAATATCATGGGGACCATTATTCTTGTCGCCATTTTTCCTATGATTGACATCCCCATAGCCTCTTCTTTAAACATCTTCTTAGGTATCTCAATGTATCTTGCTAGTGCTAGTGCACCAATTATGGCTAAGTACATAACAGATGTCTCAAAGTATGTATCCAAACCTCTATAATCCCAGACTATAGCTGTGACAGATTCTGGTGACATTGCGCTGAACATTCTATTCCACCACAGAGTTGTATTTAAGAACCATCTGGCTAGAGTTCTTATATCAGTACTGGGAAATATTGCAAATGTTATTGCATGTGATAATAATAGAAGATACCCACTTATGAGCGTAAATATGACGACTAAAGTCAATATAATTGTCGAAGTAGTTTTTGATATACCTGTTACATCCTCGTATTTCTCCGTCTTTTTAACGGCTATTATGAGTATTGCAGGTAAAAGACCTACAGACACTGGTATGTACACCAATACTATGTCAGGTACCATTAAGAGATAGAATATTAGTGCATAGAAAGTGCTTTGAATCGCCGAATAGAGCACGGCTTTAATTAAATCTTTTTCAATAATTGCAAGATATACAGAAATTGTGGAAGCTAGGGCTGTTATTGACAGTACTAGGTATGGAATAAGTTCATATAGCTCACTCATGTACCTCACCTTTCCTTATATCCTCTTCCAAAGCATCCACAACCTTAGGCTGCAAAACAGCTGCTTTAGAGAAGTACGCTGCTTTTGCAAGAAGATGTGAACCTACTGGGGCTAGAATGAGTAGAAATACTGCTGCTACGAATCCTCCCCCAGCTAAGAAGAATCTGACATCACCAAGCTCTTCAAATGATAGTGCTAATAATGAACAACCTATTATAGGGACAAATGAGCCTCCTATAGCAGCTATTGTTGCTGCATGTAGTCTTACGAAGAAGTTTGGAAATCTATTCATACCCATACCTGCAACAATTTGACAGAAAGCCCCTATGCCAATAAGTATGTAGCCTATTACAGTTAGTACGAAATCTATTGGGCTCACGAACTATTCACCTAACTCCTTCTTCTCCAAGTACTTTGACATATATACATCTAATGCATAAATCCATAATGTTAAAACAATTGCACAGGCAATAATTAATGGTGATTGGAGATAAACGCTGAAGATAACTAATAGAGCTGCAAGTGCATAACCCAAGCAATCTATTGATAGAACTGTATCAGGTATCGTGGGTCCTTTCAAGGCTCTTACAACATACATTACAATACCTATGAGGTAAAAAGGTATGAAGAAGGTTAGGTATTCTACTATCATCATGATCCTTCACTCTTCAATGTTTTTAAACTTAGGGTATCAGATAAAAGCTTTTCTGTCTCTGTAGCAAGCCTATACTCATTTGTAGTTACATAGGCGTTGACAGGACATATTGTCACGCATCTATAGCAAAATACGCATGAGGGATAGTTAATCACAGGATAGAGCCCTCTAGGATTGTGCTTCAATTTTACGTTTTCTGGAAGTTTTCTCATTTCAATTGCTTTAGATGGGCATTCAAGAGCACATAGTGTACATCCATTGCATTTGTTTAAGTCTGCATATTGAAGACCTCTAAAATCTATCTCAATAGGTGTTTCAACTTTAGGATATTCTATTGTTACAGGTTTCTTGAACACATTTTTTAGAATTTCACGCCAGAGAGACATTATCTCATCCTCTCTTCATGTTCGCAATATCTCTCAACCTAATGTACTTCTTCTCACCATCTTTAATTAATATAGCTCTTTCCATGCATGAAATGCATGGATCGTAACTCACTAGAATAACGGGCACATCTGCAATTGAATATCCTAAGTAGCTAAAGCCACTATTAATTATATTATGAAATGACGGTGTCCTCACCTTTACCCTATAAGGTCTATCTCTTCCGCTACCTATAATGTAGTATGTCAATTCCCCACGAGGAGCCTCACAACGTGTAAATGCTTCTCCTAGTGGAAGTACCTTAGGTAGTTTCCTTTCATCAACTACTGCTTGACCTTCTGGCAAATGAGTTAATATATACTCACACATTTTCAGAGATTCCAATGCCTCATCCCATCTAACAAGCATTCTCGCTAAAGAATCCCCTTCAACATGTACTACCATGTTAAAGTCTATTTCACCATAAGCATCATATCTGTCTTCCACTCTCGCATCTGTCTTAATGCCGCTCCCCCTAGCAACGGGTCCTACTAAACCATGCAATGTAATATCTCTAGGTTTTAGCACTCCCACATCAATCAGTCTATTAGTTATTGTTGGATCTGTTTCAAAAAGTTTTCTATAGTATTCCAACCGCGGTCTTGTCTTCTTTAATAGATCTAAAATTCTATTCCGCTTAATATCATCTACATCTCTCCTCACTCCACCAGGCATGAAATAATCTGCCATAACCCTCCCACCTGTTAGTATCTCCTTTGCCTTCATTACATACTCCCTATCTCTCATTATCAACATAAACAATGTATCATATCCTAGTATCTCTGCCATAATAGCATTTACTAACATATGACTGTGAATCCTCTCCAGCTCCATGGCTAAAACCCTTAAGTACCTTGCACGAGAGCTTGGCTCTAAGCCAAGCAACTGCTCAATACCTCTTACATATGTATCTGCATGCACAGTATTGCAGATGCCACAAATACGTGCAGAAATAAATACGCCTTTATAGAAGTTATTCATTTCAAAAAGTTTTTCAATACCTCTATGATTATACCCAGTATTAATCTCAACTTTTACAACCTCTTCTCCATCAGCATACACCTTTAGCATGAGCGGCTCGTGCAAAGCTGGGTGCTGGGGTCCTACAGGAACCTCAAGTGATATGGGTATCTCTAAGACAGTCTCTGTCAAATGTATTTCACCACTTTGCATCTTTCCTAAGTGGGTAAACGCCTTTATTCGTAACATCTTCTGGAACAAAGAACCCTCTCTTAATGAAACTATTTCCATTGAATTGAATACCTAACAAATCAAATGTTTCACTTTCACCAGCAAAAACTCCTGGGATAATGTCTATCAATGTATCAATAACTGGCTGAACCCTGGGTATTTGAACTCTTAACACTATAACCTCTCTTCGGGGAAGTACTGAAATGAAATAGTTCAATTCCATTAATCCTTGTTCAATTCTATCAACTCCAGCGATAGTAGATATATAGATAGAGGTCTCACCATATGCTTTTATCAATCTTGAGATAGCTTCTCTAATCTTTGATCTATCAATTATAAATACCCTTCTATTAGGTTTCACAAATTCCTCCTTAACTATTATATCTCTAATGATACTACTAGGTTCTACATCTGTATTTTTAGCTTCACTCATCTAGACTTTACCTCATCTAGCTTCTCAATTTTTTGAAGAAGTTTAACAATCCCATGCAATATTGCCTCTGGCCTTGGTGGGCAACCGGGGACGTAAACATCTACTGGTACCACATCTTTAGCACCCTTTCTTAAGGAATATGAATCTTTAAAAACACCACCATCATATGCACAAGCACCTACAGCCACAACAAATTTTGGGCTTGGCATTTGATCGTAAAGTCTCTTCAAACGCGTAGCTGCTTTCTTTGTTATAGCCCCAGTTACAATGAGTATATCACCATGCCTTATAGAAGGAGCTAGCCTAATTCCAAAACGCTCAGGGTCATAGTGAGGAGTTAATGCAGCTAAAACCTCTATATCGCAACCATTACATGCACCAGTATTGAAATGAACAAGCCATGGAGAATATCTGATAAGCTTAATACTCAATGCACTTTACCTCGGTACCCTAGTCAATGACTGGGCTTAAAAAAAACTTAACTTATACACCTCTACCACTAAGCTATAAATTAGTATAAAGACTATTATAATTACATTTTAATACTTTAAATATAGAACTACTGCTTATCTGAATTGAATTATAAATAGATGCTTATATTAAGAGGTCTCTAAACTAAGAAAAACTTACAATCCTTAGCTACTATTGAACCTATGGTAATCATCATCAGATCTATGAATTGAATGAATTTAAGGACAAAGTACTATATCGTATTCCATGCACCTAGCTTGTTATCTTCAAAAATCTAACTTAAAACTTTCATACAATATCAGCAATAACTCATAATGTTAAAAGCTAATTAAAACTGGTTACAGTTAACCAAAATCATTTACCATGATGTGATAACCTTTAATTTCTGAATGCTTTGCTCATGTAGTAGGCATAAACTTGCCCCAACGCTATTCCACCATCATTTGGAGGTATTTTCTTAGGCAGATAAACCTTTACATTGGCTTCCTTAAGTACATCCATAATTCCCTTTATAATGTAGCTATTGACAGCTGCACCACCACCAACAACTACATACTGCTCTATATTTCTCCTGCCATATAAGCTCTTTAGAGCAGCACTTGCTAAAGCTCTTCCAAGGGCTATTTGGATAGTATATGCTATATCATTCAGTTTATACATATTGGCTACATTGTTGTATTGCTGTATTACATAGAGAAGTTTTACCATATAACTGAGTGTGTCTATTCTAAACATATCTCTATATCTTACATCTATGTATTCTAGTTCATCTATCAATTTACCTCCTCTAGCTGCAGCTTCTAACATTATTGCTGGTTCTCCTTCATAACTTCTATAATGACAAACTCCTAGTAAAGCCGACACCATGTCTAGAAACCTTCCAACACTTGAAGACTCTATATAACGACCTTCAAACACACTCCTAACAACAATTTCTCTATCAAGTTCTGAAATATATCTACTCTGCGAAATAGCCTCAATAATTTCATAAAATTGGGATCCAAATATTTTTGCCAATGTTGCAACAAGCAATCTAATGGGATATTCAATATCTTTTTCACTTGTAATTGGAATTGATTCTAAGGAGCCTGCCCTATTGTAACCCTCAGAATTTACCACCATTATTTCTCCACCCCAAAGAGTTCCATCATCGCCATAACCTGTTCCATCAATTGCTATACCAATGATATTATTTTCAACCTTTAGACCTCTATCAGCTAATACAGATAAGATATGTGCATAGTGATGCTGTACCTCCATTACATTGCACCCATATTTGCTGCAAATTTCATATGCTAGTTGCCTACTAGCATATCCAGGATGCTTATCTGTAACCATAACAATAGATTCTGTGAATTCAATACCATAGCTTCTCATTAAAAACCTTAGCATTTCCCCCAATTCCTCCATTGTTTCAACATTATCTAGATCACCTACGTAAGGTGTTAATACTACTTTATCCTCAAATCCTATTGCCGCAGCAGTTTGTAGCTCTGCACCTATTGCTATAACTTCTCTATCTAGATTAAATGGGGTCCTCAGCCACATAGGAGCATAACCTCTACCTCTTCTAAGAAATACATACTCCCCATTAGTAAACCTTATTACAGAGTCATCCACTCTGTTAACAATTTCTCTATCGTGCACAAGCACATAGTCAATTACATTTCCTAACTTCTTAAATACACATTCTTCAGTTCTACACATAGGTTGGCCATGCACATTACCACTAGTCATAATGAGAAACCTATCTCTTACCTCTTGCAATAGCAAATAGTGCAAAGCCGTATATGGGAGGAATACTCCTTCAACATCCATACTAGGAGATACATAATAAGACACTGGGCTGCCTTCTCTTTTCGGAAGTAGCACTATCGGTCTTTGCGGTGAAAGCAGTAAGTCTATAGATGAGGGGGGTACAAAATATATCAGTCTCGATAAAGTGTCTAGATCCAAAGCCATTATGGCAAAGGGCTGTGAAGGTCTCTTCTTTCTTTTCCTAAGTTTCAGAACAACATCATCATCTGTTGCTAGACATGCAATATGATAGCCCCCAACACCCTTGACAGCAACTATAAACCCTTCATCAATAAGCTTTGCAACCTCCCTGATAGGATCATTTACATCTATGGCTTCACCATTTGAAGTATACAAATAAAGTTGAGGGCCATCTCTCGGACAGCTAATTCCTTGTGCATGATGCCTCCTAACATTATTTATATCCCCATATTCCTTCTCGCACTCATCACACAACCGATATTTTCTCATGCTAGTATTTTCTCTATCATATGGAATACCATACATCATTGAATATCTGGGCCCACACCACGCACAGGAATTAAACGGATACCGATATCTCCTGTTACTTGGATCTAAAACCTCTTTCAAACAATGCTCACAAATACCAATATCTGGAGGTATCATGGATTTTTTGACTAGTGCACCACTGCTTTTCTCAATAATGAACCTGCTTAGGTTGTGAGGATTTTCATAATGCATGTGCACCTCTTCAATTATTGTATACGGAGGTAGAAAGCGTGATAATGAGTTTATAAAAGATTTTATGTTTTCCTCTTCACCCTCAACATAGATTTCTACCTCTGAGCCCCCCAAATTTTTAACATAGCCTCTAACGTTTGAATACACAGCTGCTCTATGAATCGCTGGTCTAAATCCTATACCTTGCACAAGACCACTTACAAAGATTTTAATTGCCTTGACCATTTCTGCTCAACATATTCTTGGAAGGTTGTACCCTCTAGCCTCAACCACTACCCTTCCACCTATCTCAGTTATTGCCACCACCTTACCCCTGAGGAACTCATTCCTCGGCTTCTCAACATATCCAACAACAGATGCTCTAAAGCCCCTGGAGCGCAGATCCTTAGCAATATCATCTGCATATGTATCTGCAACCGCTATTACAGCTACGCCTTCGCTAGCCATTGTAAGGGGATCTATACCCATAGCCTCTAAGAAATCCCTTACATTATCTTCTATAGGTATTTTTTCTCTTTCTATTACTATTGTGACATTAGTTTGACGCGCCCACTCATTCAGTATTGCAGCCAAGCCACCTCTTGTAGGATCCCGGGCTGCATGAATATAGTCAGAGTATTTATCTATTACTGGAAGAATCCCTATTAATGGCTTGACATCACTCCTAATACCCTCAAGCTTGTCAAGCATACCCAGCTGCGCTGCAAGAATTACAGCACCATGAGATGCTATAGGATCCGTAACAATTATCCTATCTCCCGGGGTTATATTGATGTCAATAATTGGGTTCCTAGCTACACCTATACCTACAGATGTTATCACCATACCATCTAGAGATCCTTTTGGCATCACCTTAAAGTCGCCGCCAATTAGAGGTATTCTAAGTTCCATAAGCAATTTGAGCATATCATCTACTACTTTATTAAGTAGCCCTACATCAAATCCCTCTTCAACAACTACAGAATCTGCAAATGCTATTGGCTGTGCCCCCATGACAACAAGGTCATTAACAGTACCAGAAACTGCCAGCGTACCTATAGATCCTCCAGGAAAGATCACAGGCTTAATGGTATAGCTATCCAGAGTTATAACCACATTCTTATCTCCAAATTTTATTACAGCTCCATCATCAAGCACCTCAAGCCCTACACCACCTTCAACTCTTTTCAAATTTAATGGTAACTTTGAGAAGATAATTCTATCTAAAAGTTCGTAGGTTTCTTTACCTCCAAATCCGTGTACCAATGAAATCCTGTCCTTGCTATTCATAAAATTAAACACCTAATTCTAGGTATTAAGGTAAAGGTGTGTAGCTATAAATAGGTTAATTTTAATTTAACAATTTGATCATATCATTGTACCTCGCATAATACTGTAAATAACGTCAAGCCATATCTTTTCATGGGCATCAAAATGCTTTGCATTTGTTAAAATGATTTTTATTTCATGCCCAGCAATCGCAATAACTTCAAGTAATTTCTTAACTACATACAGGCTCTGCTTAGACCAGGTGAATTGCTTTATACGAAATTGCTTTTTAAACTCATTAGAAAGAGATGCGATGTCCACGTTCTTTACAATTCCTTGAAGTAATGCCTTAGAGAGTATGTAAGAATATCTTGCTATTCCATAAAGACCTCCACCACTAATACTTTTTATCATGCTTACTGAGTCACCTATGCACACTACATTAAAATCTTTGCTTAAGAATTTCTCTGGGTATCCCATTAAAATGGTGCCACCATAGTAATCACCTAAAGGATTGCCTACATTCAAATTTAAAGCCTTGCTAAAGAACCTTAAGATGTGCTTATAGATTATTGGCGAAACTTTGTACGATGTGGCAAGGCCTATTGTCACATCATTTTCATTAAATGGTGCAAGCCATGCAAAACCATAACCTAATAACTTTGGATTTATGTATACATATAGAGAATTTGCAGTATTCAAACCCATAACAGTAAAGTCTCTTTGAATAGCACTAAGCGGAATAGCTACAGCACTACAGCCAGCTTTTCTTGATACTCTACCTGGATAGCCATCTGCCACAGCTATTTTCTTGAATGACTTTTTAACTATGCTGTTCTCATGCTCTATGGCTAGGCCCCAGCCATAGCTTTCTCTATTAACATCTAAAACATTGTGGAGAAATTTCATCTCAACACCTAAGCATTTTAAGAGATCTTGTAATGCAGTTTCATGCCCTGTTCTATCAATTCTATATGCAAAGCTATTAGGAGATGTTATCTCTATTCTAGCTAAAGAGGTGCCTATGAAGATCTCCATAGAGGAGTATTTACTTATTACAAATTTCTTGGCAAGAGGAATATTATGCAAAGTTTCGTGAGAAACAATACCTGTACAATGTCTTCGTGGAATACCTCTACTTTTCTCAAATAACGTAACAGTTACACCAAACTTCGTTAAGTAATATGCTGTTAGAAGACCTGCAATACCTCCTCCAATAACTGCTATTTCCAACAGTATATCACTATGTAGCACTCTTTAGCATTACATATTAAAAGCTTAATTTGGGTCTTAAGCTTAATGCACTCTAAAATAAGAAGGTCATTCCTTATGAAAATCTCCTCAATATTGGAAACACTTCGCGAAACATTTTCGACATCCGAGCTTGCTGAATATCTTATTGAGATTTCAAAGTTTCATAGAATTCAAGGATCTTCGGAACTTGAAAAAGCTAGCGAACATATCTATGCATCTCTGAAAAGGAACTCAACTTTTGATGTTCACATGTATGAATTCGACTATTCTAAAGTATATGGCCTCCATCTTCCTGTAATTGGTTGGGATTTAGAAATGTGTCAAATTGAAATGGTTAAACCCTTTCACATGAGATTAGCAAGCTCTATTGAATCAAGGCTCTGTGCTGTTGCCCATTCTCCCCCTGGTTTAGTTGAAGGTGAAGTTATATACATTGGAAAAGGCATAGATTTAGAGCCTTCAACCCTAGATAAGTTAAAGAACAAAATTGTGCTAAGTTATGGTGCTCCTTACATTGTTTACACAAATACTGCTAATGCTGGTGCTTCTGGGTTTCTCTTTTACAGAATGAATGTTCCTGAAAACGCTATCCCCTACTTATCATTATTCCTCACTCCTGAAGATATAGCAAAATACACTGCTCCAGCAGCTGCCATATCTAGGAATGCGGCTAATAGAATCCTCTCATTATTAGAAAGAGGAGAGAGAGTTGTTATAAGAATTGATATAAAATCGCGTTATAGAAATACTGCAAAGATAAGAGTTATTGAAGCTGTATTACACCAAGGTGAGAGTTGTGATAAAGGTGAACTTCATATTTATGCCCATTACTGCCATCCTAAGGGTGAAATAAATGACAACATTAGTGGTGTAGCTGTGGTCCTCGAAATGGCCTCTGCTATAGATAGAGGAATATCAAGAAATGCTCTTAAGCTCTCTAGCAAGAAATGCATTGCATTTGTACTGTTTCCTGAGTACTATGGATCACTACCTTACTTAATTAAGAAAAGTGAAGAAAAAGCTGAAATAGAGTTCGGGGTAAATTTAGACATGATTGGAGAAAAACAGGAAATTACAAAATCAACGCTTAATTTAATACTGCCACCACGTTTCTTAACAAATGAACTATATGAATCTCTCTTGCTAAAAATGCTCTTAAATACAATAAGTTATAACAATAAATCATTCAATGATGTAACTAGAATAAATAGGTATAAATTTGATGTACTTCCATATGAGGGTGGAAGTGATCATGATATTTACATGCAATTCTCTATACCATCTGTAATGATAAATCAGTGGCCTGACGTCTTTTACCATAGTAGCGAAGATGATATAACTAAATTTGATATAGAAATTGCAAGGGATATAGGCATAGCCGTAGGTGCTTTCTCAATTGCTGCTTCAAATCCCGAGGCTCTTGAGCTCGACATTAATACACTGATGAAATCTTATAGAGAATTTAAAAGTAGTTATCTTGCTATAAAACAATGCTTTGAAAAACATGGCATCACTTTCACTACTTCAATAAATAATATTCATGCAGAAGATAAGAGATATAGATATGTCGGGCCCAGAGGTATTCTTAGCTTAAGATACCTGGCTAAGAATCTTACAAAAAATGATTTCAAGGAATTCATAAGGCTTATTGATGATGATTTCACCAACTTTATAGTAATGAGATACATCCCACTCATACTCTTGCATAACACTCTAACAGTAACTGAAATAATTGACTATATATCCCTTGAATATTGTAGGATTGTGGAAAAAGATATTATACTCAAAGCCTTGGAGTACTTGACAAAGCTAGGTCTAGTTAGTGAAGCTGTTTCATAGCATTCTGTTTCATACCGCTTCTTTAGGTACAGAGTTGTAGAGAGAAAAGTTCAAAATATTTATAATTTCATTTGCAGAAAGACGATATTTCATCTGTTGCTAATGTACATTACCACAAATAGGACATGCAGGGTTTCGTTTAATTTCAAAAGTTTTAAATTCGAGGCTTAGCAAATCTATAAACAGTATTCTGCCTTGCAGAGTTTCGCCAATGCCCAGAGCTAGTTTTAGCACTTCTGTAGCTTCTAATATTCCAAGTACACCTGGCGTAACCCCAATTATACTTATCACCTCTCTAGATCTCTGCTTTTCACTAGACCGATAAGGTCTTATGCAATAAAGGCAAGGTGTTTTGCCTGGTATTATAGTGGTTATTTGACCATACCACCCATTCACCCCAGCGTGTACCAATGGCTTTCTGTACTTTACACAAATCTCATTTAGGATCATTCTGGTTTCCCAGTTATCCAAAGCATCAACTACTATATCTACATCTCTGACAAGTTTTTCCCCTAACTCTCTATCAAATTTCTGAGCATAGCAGTTTAACACAAGTTTAGAATTGATCTCTTGCAACTTTTTACATGCAACATACGCCTTGGGCTTACCTATATCAGCTTCTACATAAAGTATCTGCCTATTGAGATTCGAAAGCTCTACAAGACCTTCGTCAAGTAATATAAGTTTTCCTATTCCCGCATAGGCTAAATACACTGTAACTACTGTACCTAAACCCCCAGCACCAACCACTAGAACACTTGTCTTCTTTAGCTTTTCTTGGCCTTCAACACCAAATAATCTTATTTGTCTGTCATATCTTGCAATCTCTTGAAAATCCAACATTGTTTCCACCTACAATGTACTTGACTCAACATAACTTATATTTCGAGCTATAAATACTTTGTAATATGAGACTGAAGGTACTATAGCATAGTTATGTTTCCCCGTGACTCCTCATGATTTTAACAGGAACACTCGAAATAACCTTAAGCAAGCCGCTCCCAAGCGAAGCTATTAATGATATGTCAAAAATCGTGGAGTTCCTTAATGAGGATTATCTCAAGAGAGGGGCTAGAAGGGTTGAAGATGCTGCGACAATAACAGAATTCAATGCTAATTTAAATACAATTATAATGAAGATTAAGACAGGGACTAAGGTAAGACTAGATGAGGCTTCACTTAGAGTGAAGAATGTGTTAGCAAATAGCATGGGAAACAAGTATAGAATTGGTATACGTAAACTTGCATTAAAGGATGTCAAGGTGATTCTAGATACAAAAATCTCTATATCACTTAAATTGCCATTCATTAAGGGGATAACAGAAGCTAATGGTAAGACAATTATTGAATTGACCGAGCTATATGAAGACGACTTAAAGAGGCCTCTATTCCTTAGGTTAATGCAACTTATCGAAGAAAAAGAGAAAAGAATGAAATGGGGTGGTAAGGCAGAGCATTGGGTATTGCTAAAGAATAGTGATATAAGAATACAGAAACCCATTACAATGGATCCCAATAAGATTTTAGAGGAAATAGGATGGATAAAAAGGATGAGCATAGGGCAGTGGCTCTATACACCACCATTAACTCACTTGCTCAATGCATTGAAGAAACTATTTCTTGATGAAGTTGTAAAACCACTGGGCTTCCAGGAAGCAATATTTCCAAAAATGTATCCACTTGAGGTAGGGTTGAAAACAGGGCATTTAAAGGGTGTTATAAATTCTATTGTATTTGCATCACTCCCCAAGAGTTATGATTTATCAGAATTCGAGGAGCTCATAGATAGCATGTATGTCATGGATAGCATTGAGCCTGAGGATTTACAGAAATACTTAAAGCCTCCAACATACTTCCTTTGCTTTGCTCAGTGTGAACCATTCTACTGGTTTTTTGAAAACGAAATACTTGATGATAACATTCTTCCAATAAAGTGGTTTGACATGAGTGGGCCATCATTTAGATGGGAATCTGGAGGAATACATGGTATTGAAAGAGTTATAGAGTTTCATAGAATTGAAGTTGTTTGGCTTGGCAAACCTGAACAAGTAATAGAGATCAGAAATAAACTTTTAGAACGATATGAATACTTCATGGATAAAATTCTAGAACTAGAGTGGAGGATGGCTTGGGTAACACCATGGTTTTACGAGCAAAGTGGTGTTGTACAGGAAGAGGTGAAGAGCATAAATATTGATGTACCGGGAACAATAGATTTTGAAGCATGGCTTCCTTATAAAGGACCGAGAGAAGATAATAAGAATTGGCTAGAAATAGGCAATATATCTATCCATGGTACAAAGTTTACGGAGCCTTTTAGAGTCAAACATAACAAGGGTGATATATTGTGGACAGGGTGCTCAGGCTTTGGTAGTGAGAGGTGGTTACTAGCTTTACTGGCGCAAAAAGGTTTCGATGTTAATGACTGGCCTAAAAAATTCCTTGAGTATGTTAAGGCCTCACCATTTCCACGATCAGTTATATCTGTGAGCTATCCTAGGACAAAAGAAGGAAAGGAATTACTAAACCAAGTTATCTCAAAACTTAACTGGTGATAAAGAAATGGGTTTAGTGCTTCAAGAAGCTATTAAAAGACCTTTGTTGCAGGTCGCACTAGATCTCACAGACCTTAAACCAGCTATTGAAATTGCAGCAAAAATTATTGAGGCTGATGCTGATATAGTAGAGATAGGCACGCCATTAGCTAAAACCTATGGAATCTTCGCTGTAAGAGAACTTAGAAAAATTGCTAAAGAAAAGTTGATTTTAGCTGATTTAAAAACTGTTGATGCTGTTGCACTAGAGTTTACCCCATATGCTAGTGAAGGTGTTAATGCAATAACCATTTTAGGTATTATTGATGATGATGTAATTAAAGAGGCTTATGATGTTTGTAAAAGCCTTAAAATAGATCTCATAGCTGACATGATTTACATCAACAACCCAATAGAACGTGCTTTCAGATTAGCAAGCTATGGCATAAATATTGTGAACCTACATGTTGGCGTGGATGTGCAGCGAAAGAGAGGTGTAAGTGCAAAACAGTTACTTAAAGAAGTTGAGGAGTTGGCAGAAAGCGATATTGTAGTGTCGATAGCTGGAGGTATAAGACCTGAAGATGTCGATCTTTTTATCAGTGGTGGTGCAAGAATAATTGTGATAGGTTCGGCCATCACTAAGAGTTCAGACCCATATAGAGCTACAAAAATGGCTGTTGATAGGATAAGGGCTATAAGCTGAATAAAATTATGAAATCCTCTAATTATGCTTCTCTTACCTTCCAGTCATGTGAGTTAAGAATATTACGTTTTGAATGTATTATGTGATATCAAAACTCTACCTACATTATAGGTGCTTATAATGACGGGAGATGCAGCAGAAAAAGAAGAGTTCAGGCAAAGAATTGTTAATGTTTTGAAGAGTGTTTATGACCCTGAAATACCTATTAATATATATGACCTGGGTCTTGTATACTCTATTAGTATAAATAATAGTGATTTAGAGGTCACACTAGGCTTAACAACGCCTTTCTGCCCCATAGCGTATCTTGTAGTACAACAAGCTGAAAATGCTCTGAAGCAGGCATTTCCTGACAAAAATATCAAAGTTAAGCTAGATTTAGAACGTCAGTGGAGCCCAAGTATGATGACTGATGAAGGTAAAAAGCTTTTTAAGCTCCTTTATGGCTATGACCCGTCAGAGTTTGAACAAAGGTAGCATTAATGTTTTTAATAGGGCAATACTATTACTAGCTTCTGGTGTAGATCTTGACTTATGAAAGGATAGTAGCAGGAGCTACTGCCGTAGGTCTTAAAGTCGATAGTGGTGTTGTTGTTGGGGCAGAGAAGAGGGTAAGTTATGGAGGATACATTGTAAGTAGAGTAGGTAAGAAGGTTTTTAAGATAGGTAATAGAATGGCTATAGCTGCTGCTGGTCTTATAGGAGATATGCAGACCTTGCACAAGATTTTAAGCGCAGAAATAATGTATAGGGAACTTGTAACATCTTCAAAAATGAGTGTAAGATCTGCTGCAAAACTTCTTTCAGCTATTTTGTATAGCTACAAGTTAATGCCATTTATATCAGAGATAATATTTGCCGGATATGATGAAGGTGGTTATCACCTATATGTACTAGATCCTGTAGGTTCCGTAATTGAAGATGATTATGCTGCTGTGGGAACAGGGGCTCCAATAGCTATAGGTATTATAGAGACTGAGTATCGGAAAGATCTCGAGCTTGAGAAAGCTATGGATCTAACCATTAAGGCCATAAGATCAGCCATATCGAGAGATGCGGTGTCAGGCGATGGCATAGATGTAATAGCTATAAGCAAGGATGGCATTATAGAAAAAAGCATAGTTTTATAGAACAGAATTTTTAAAGATATGATTATGACGTTTCTAATCGAAAATGCTTTAAGAGCACAGAAAATACTCAGCAAACTTGTTATTATTCAGCCCATAAATATTTCGATGATCAACATAATAGCAGGTCTTGATGTTAGTTATAAAGATGGCCTTGGCTGTGCAGTTGCAGTTGCATATGACTCAAAGAATAGAGCCTTAACTACCTATTCACAATACTGCGAAAAAGTGGCTATACCCTATATACCGGGATTTCTAGCATTCAGGGAGGCTCCACTAATGATAAAAGCCTTGCTTAACCTAATGAGTAAAATCCATATAGACATAACTCTTGTAAATGGACATGGAATGGCCCATCCTAGGAAATGCGGTATAGCATCACATATAGGCGTTGTGCTAAATATACCAACTGTGGGCGTTGCAAAAAGTTTTCTATATGGAGATGTAATTCGCATAGGTGATAATGAAGCTATAGTAATTGATAATACGATTGTAGGATATATTCTTAGAAGAAACTCTAAAAAGATCTATGTAAGTATAGGGAATAAGGTTACAGCTGAAGATGCTGCAAATATTGTGCTAAATTTATGGAATTATAGCTATATTCTTCCAGAGCCCCTTAGACTTGCTGATGAACTTTCTCGAAAAACTGTTAAAAAATTAGCAGCAAAGCTTTAGCCCCATTTCACTAGGCGCTTCATAACCTCTAAAGCCATTAACAACATCTTTTGTCAACGGATTTCTCAGACCTTCAATAAACTTTTTAATGATATTCTTATCCATACTATGAACATTTATTAGAAAATCATAGTATTCCCACGTTAGAGGAATGTAATCAAGGTTATAAAGCATGGCTGCATGTTCTGTACATACACCAACATCAGCCCTGCCTTGGGCTATTGCAGCAGCTACACCAGTATGTGTTGATACTTCATACCAGTATCCACTAATATTCCTCACAATTTTGGAAAAACTTTGACTACTACTCTTAGCAATATCTTCTAGAACTTTATCTATATAGATTCTTGTACCAGAGCCTCTATTTCTATTAACAAATCTTATGTCAGTTCTTAGTATATCTTCAAATCCCTTAACATTTTTTGGATTTCCTTTTGCAAATGCTAAGACGAGCTTCCTTCTATAGCCTCTAACTAATACTGCTTTATTGCTTAGTTCCTTATCCTTCTCTATAAATGGAATATTGTACTCCCCCGTTGCAGGATCCAGTAGGTGAATAGGACTTACATCTATATACCCCCTTCGCATTAATTGTAGCCCCCTATAAGATCCTACGAAACCTATTGACACTCTATCTATAATTCCAAACCTTGTTAACAGCATCGTTAGTAAAGTGTCATGACTTCCAATAATTACTGCCTCCTTTAATTCATCACCCAATCTCGCAATTTCTATTTCTTCACCTTCATCCACATAATCCCTGTCTTCACGAATAATAGCAATGCCATCCGCTTTGAGCAAAGCAGAGACACTTCCAGATGATGTTTGAAGTAATATTGCAAATAACTTCCCTCCTATACTACTTAGGATTACAGGCATAAACCATGTTCTACCAATATCTTTTCGTACTTTGAATGTGGACATAGCCCGGGCTATCATTAACCTTGACTCAAAGCCTTCAAGCCTTTCAAGAACCTTAACGAGTAATAGCATTGCTACTGAAAGGGCTGAGAAAGGAAAGCCTGGTAAACCAAATAATATCTTGCCTTCTCTACTTATAGCAATAACAGTGGGTTTGCCAGGCTTTACCCTAAGTCCATGAACCAATATGGTTCCAAGCCTTTCAAAAACCCTATATGTAATATCTTCCTCTCCAGCAGATGTGCCACCCGATGTTATTACAACATCGAATGATGTTAACAATTTCGTGATTTCATTGTAAACAACTTCTTCACTATCTGGTAATATACCATGATATCTTACATCAAACCCGCGTTGCTTTAAGAAAGATGTTATAGCATATCCATTGGTGTCATATATCTTGCCCAAAGCTAATTTTGTACCAGGTTTTTGCAATTCATTGCCAATCGATACTACAACAACTTTAGGCTTTTTAAATACCCTTACACGGCTTATTCCAAGTGCTGCTAAAACTCCTATCTCTTTGTATGTAATTCTTGTACCTTTTTTTAGAACAAGCTCCCCCAATGATATGTCGCTACCTGCAAATGAAATGTTTTCTCCTGGCACAATACTTTTATAAACTATAACCTCGTTTGGTGTCACTCTTTCTGTGTATTCCTCCATTATAATACCATCTGCCCCCTTAGGAATAATGGCTCCTGTGTCTATAGATGTAGTAAAATCCTCAGCAATAGAGATGCTAGGAATCTCACCTATTGAAACCTTTCCTACAACCTTTAATTTCTTTGGATGAAGCTCATCTGCACCTTCAACAGATTTTATTGAAACAGCGTAGCCATCAACTTCAGATCTATCGAATGGCGGATAATCTATGGGCGAAAATATGTCTTCAGCTAAAACTCTTCCATAAGCATTCTCTAATTCTACTTCCTCCTCACCTATAGGCTTTAATAAGCCAAGCTGTTCTAGTTTGAGCTCTGCTTCTTCTATAGATAGTAGTGTATGAAATACTTTCCTTTTAACTATAGAATCTTTATCCAAATTTTCTCACCTTTCTCAAATCCTTCTACATTTCTCGGAATTACAATTAATGCATTTGCTTCAAGTAGTGATTTCAAAATTCCTGAACCACGAAGCATTATAGGTTCTACACACAAATCTTCGTTACATTTAAATAATTTAGCCCTAAGATAATTGTCATAGCCAGCTGAACCATAAACCCTTTTGACAATCCTTGCAGGAACCTCTATAAAAAGTTCATTCCTAATTTTTAGAAGCGTATAGAGAGCTCTCAAGACCACCTCATATAAAGCTATATATGCCGCTACAGGAAATCCAGAAAGCAGAAATATAGGCTTATTCTCAACAATAATAATCGATGTTGGTCTTCCAGGTCTTATAGCAAGGCCCCTGGCAATAATCCTAATATCTCTATTCATTTCTACAATGGATTTAAATGTTTTATCTGATTCCCCCGGCCCCGTACCTCCTGTAAAAATCAAAATATCATTTTCATTCAAAGCTTTTTCAGTCATGGCCTTAATTTCATGTTCATCATCTTTAACAAAACCATACCAATTGACATTCATAAACTTGTATGCAGATAGCACTGCAAATATGAGTATCGATGTAGAGTCTAAGATGAAACCTTGTTCATAAGCTTTAAGCCCTTGTAATGGACTCACTACTTCTGAACCAGTAGAGATGAGCCCTATGTTTAGCCTCCTATATACCTTAACATGCGTCATTCCTATGGCTGAAAGCGCGGCTAAATGCTGTGGTTTAATTATTGTTCCTTTAGCTACAAGCAACTCCCCTTTTCTAATATCTTCACCTTTTCTAGACACATTACCATACTTAGGTATGGGCTTCATTACATATATAATATCTCCTTCCCTAATGACGTCTTCAACCATAACTACAGCATCAGCACCCTCAGGAATTCTTTGCCCTGTTGATATGGGTACAGCATTATTATGTGATGGAAGTACAGATCCATAGTTTACTAGCTTAAAGGGTATTGGATTGTTTGAAGATGCAGAAGATGTAGCTTCACTATATAAAGCATATCCATCAACTGCGCTTCTATCGAACGGAGGTAAATCAATAGGAGAATATATATCTTCAGCACATATCATCCCAGCAGCATTCTCTAACTCCATATCTTGAACACTGATATTCAGCTTAACTACCTTCACAAGCTCTTCAATAGCCGAGTCTATAGACATATAATTATATCTCACACTTTGCAATGTAATCACAACACCACCTATTCTACATTGCTAAGAGACTGAAAAACAAATTAAATAGCTATACCTTTGTGAATTATTTTGAGTTTTATATGGATCAATATTATTCTCTACTATGATTATTACATGAACTCTCTTACCATATAACACTTTACATCCCTCAGCAATTTACCAATAGGTATAGAAAACTGCTCCACCTCTAAACTTCATCAAAGAACAGTTTATACACATTAACCCAGCTAATATAATCACAGATATTCATCAATGCTAAAAAGATATGAGCCTTGAAAATAAGCTTCAGGCTGGTAAGTCTTTTGCGACTGTTTTGGTTTTCATACAGGTTTATAAGGGTTGTTGATCCTTCCCCTATTTGGGAGATGCCTCGAGATGCGGGTATATCGCGAAGGCCCAAGAGAGGTGGGTTTGAGGAGAAGCTAGGATGCGGGGTTTCCCCATAGCAATGACCCGGAGAAAAGTGGAGGGGGAGCTGTGGGTAGGGGTCACCCCAAGTGGGTGGAGCCCAGTGATATGGATCCCGATGAAAAGGGGTCCTGAGGGCAGTGAAACCAAGGGTAGAGGGCTTGATACCAAACAACATCAAGCCCGATGAAACCAGAACCCCATAGCAAGCTCTGTATTAGTTATAGCTATTGTGAGTAACTGTAAGTGCTTTTGCTAACCTCCTCCTCATCCTAAAGTACAAGGGCTCCTGCTAGAGTGGGAAGTTTGAGATTGCATCCCCTTTTCTGGGATTTAATCCCGGGCCGGGTCTCCGACCCATTACCCCTATCCATTGTACTTGGGGTTATGGATAAGTTGTTGATCATTGCCAATGGCCCAGAGAATTCAACATTCATCACCAAGAGCAATCAAAATAGAGAAAACTCATAAGGTTTTTCATTCAACCCCACTCTAAAGAGCGAGAGGCTTTCAGTTGCAAATCAGCATCAAGGTAGTTACATTGTTGTTAATATGGAGATGCAAGAGTTTTGCAGAGACTTATAAACGCCGTTAGTAGGAAATTAACTGAGGATTTTTGTAGAATTAAGAGCGTTGTGATGATTTAGCTGAGCGCTGAATAAGTGATGTACCCGGTATTACTGAGAGCCTTGTTTTACTGCAGTATAATAATGACATAAATCATTGAGTAGACACTGTGTACATAGAGGCTTTTTAGCCTTGCATACCTTACGACCATGCTCTATTAATAGTATGTGAAGTTTTTTAAGTGAATCAATATTGTTATTAAATATCGACACCACAACACTACTTATATATTCATAGCCATCTGTTGTAGAAAAGACTCCCAATCTTGATAGAATTCTTCTGATATGTGTGTCTATAGGAAATGTAGGTTTATTTAACTTCATAAGAATGTACACATCTGCTGTTTTCAACCCAATTCCATATATTTTTGTAAGCAATTCCCTAATTTCTTTTGGCTCTAGTTCTCTAAGCTTTTGTATCACTTCATTATTTTCTTTAAACCAGTTTGCAAGAGCTATTAATGTCTTGGTTCTTCTTTTAGCTAAGCCAGCAGACTTAATTAAACTTTCCAGCTTTTCTAGGGGAGTACTTAATATGGAATCTGGATTCAATATGCCTCCAAGCCCATTTCTCAATGCATTTAATGACTTTAGCGCATTCTTATCACTAGTGTTTTGACTCAGTATCACACCCACAAGAAACTCAAAGTCGCTTACACTTGGCTTTAGCAAGTTAAGCGCTATGTAATCTTCCACTTTAGGTCTATACAGAGTCTCTAATCTTTTCAGTACCTCCACAATTGTATTTACGCTAGTCACAACCCTAGACGCCCAACCAACTTTTAATATAGAGCCTCATAAAAATTAGGATAGTGTCCTAGTTTTAAACTATTGTTAGTCGCAATTCAATTAATTGTAATCCACATATACAGATTTTGAATACCATAAACATTTTTCTTATCAAAATCTATACCTGTAATTAGGTGCATAGATACGCCCACAGCATTAATCACTGCTAATACCGATGCCAGTCTTTCAGTAGTTGTCCCAACATTTAATGAAAGTGAGAATATAGAAATTCTGCTCAAAGAGCTTATTAATGATATGCCTAAACATGTTGACTATGAAATTATTTTAGTAGATGATAATAGTCCTGACGGTACATGGAGAAAGGCTGTTGAACTCCTTACAGAAAGTATTACTGTGATAAGGAGAGTTAATTTAAAGGGCTTATCTACTGCTGTAATAGATGGAATTATATTTTCATTAAAAGAATATGCCATTGTAATGGACGCTGATTTGCAGCATCCGCCAAAATACATTGAATCTCTTTTTAGAAAGGCCGTTGAGGAGGGGGCTGATGTAGTGATAGGATCTCGATATATGAAGGGTGGGGGTATTGAAGGATGGTCAAAGACACGCTTCTTGATATCTAAGGGAGCTGAATTAATTGCAAAGCTCTTCTTACCTAGTGTGCGAGGACTTACAGATCCAATGTCAGGATTCTTCTTGGTTAAAACAAAGCTTGTATCTGATAATAGAAAGAGGCTAAATCCTCAAGGCTTTAAGATCTTGCTTGAAATTCTAGAGCATTGCAATCCTCGAAAAGTAGTTGAAGTTCCCTATATATTTAAACCTAGAATTTTTGGAAAAAGCAAGCTAGGTTCAAAAACCATTGTGGCTTACTTAATTCATGTTCTTAAGTTAAGTGGTTGGAGACCTTTTAAATTTGCTGCTGTTGGGCTTGCCGGTACTTTTGTAAATCTTGGCGTATTGTTATTCTTCAAATATGTTGCACCACTATTATATGATAAGCTTTTCATATTGGGCAGTGCTATAGCTATAGAGATTAGTATATTATTCAATTTCTTTATTCATGAAACTTGGACCTTCAGAGAGAGACGCTTTGGAGCTTTAACTCATAGACTCTTACTCTTTCACGTATCTTCAGCAGTTAGTGCAATAACTCAATACATTTCAGCAATATCTATAAAATATGGCTTATCGTGGAATCCTTTGCTGGCTCAATTCATAGGCATTATAATAGGATTCCCAGCAAATTACATAATTAGTGAAATAGGTATTTGGAAAAAGAAGTGTGTATAACTTTATTGATTAAACAAGTTCTGGTTTTTCTTGCAGAACTCAGGATATTTTTGCCTAAGTAAACTTTCGCACTCTTCTAGATCCTTGATAGTATCTACAGACTTCCACAACACATCTTTAAATACATGCCCCTTTAACTTACCTTCCTCAGCTAGCCGAGGAAACGCCGTTACCTCAATATCGCCTTTCTCAGGTAAGTAATCAAAAATCTGTGGCTTCATTACATAGACCCCTGCATTAATAGTGTATTCCAGTATGGGTTTCTCCAAGAATTCCTTCACATACCCCTCAACAACTTTCACAATACCATATGGGCTTCTCATATGAACCAAAGCTATGCATGCAATAGCATTACTACCCTTAATCACTTCTAAAAGCATAAGAGGATTCAAATCTGTAATTACATCTCCATTTATTACCAAAAACCATTCTTCATTCCTTAAAAGACCTTCTGCATTCTTTATAGCACCTCCAGTGCCAAGCGGTTCATCTTCTACTATGTAAGCCACATTTATACCATACTTCTTTCCACTTCCAACCTCTTCTAAAACCTTCTCTTTTGCATGCCCTAAAAGCAATACAAAATCTTTAAACCCATACTTACTAAGCCAATGAATATGCCATTCTAGAATAGGTCTTTTACACACCTCAACAAGAATCTTTGGCCTATCCTCTGTTAATGGTCTCAATCTTTTTCCAAGACCACCAGCCAGTATTACAACTTTCATGAATTTCCCCTCTTACCAAAACCAAATAGTTTTATAAGCAGCGCAATTTAAAGCTAATTTGATGAGCGCACGCTGGGTTAGCTGACATAGTGATGATTTCACGGACCATGTGAAGCATCTCGATATTCTCAGATAAACCTGGTTTCTTAAAAATAAGAAAGAAGCTATATTGAATAATAAAGAGAAATATGTTGCATCAAAACACGCTATACGCTACAGGAAAACATCGAATATATGAAGGAGTTCCTGCTAGCATATAGTTTCATATGGATTGATACAAACTTCATAGCCTCATCCTTCTTGAGCCTCTATAAAGTTTAAACATTTGAAATTATTCAGAGAGCCAGGTCTTGAATGTTTGAGAGGGTTCTATTAAGCTCTCGATCATTATCTCAATGTATGGTTAAGGTAATGATCCTCATAGTTTAGGATCTCTGAATAATATCATATCAATAGGATCTAGATATGAATGTGATATTTAAAGCTATATCAAATCGCTTATAGAGGAAATAACCCCGATGGTATTCTATGTTCTATTCTATACCTCCTTTAAGACACCATCATAAAGTGCAAATCTTCTATTTGCGAATTCAAGAACTCTAGCATCGTGAGACACTATAGTTATTGTTGTTTCAAAATCTCTATTTATTCTTGTGAACAATTCTAATACTCTTTTTGCATTTTCCCAATCCAAATTTGCTGTAGGTTCATCTGCTAGGAGAAGCGATGGAGTAACAACTAGCGCACGAGCTATAGCCACTCTTTGTTTCTCACCTCCACTTAAATACTTCACCTTTGTATACATCTTCTCCACTATTCCCATATATCTAAGGGTTTCTAGGAGTATGACTCTCCTCTCTTCTTCGGGGATTCCGGCAACTAGTAATGGAAGTTCAACGTTTTCATATACTGTAAAGTCGTCTATAAGCCCATAATCTTGCGGAATGTAACTCACAATAGTAGTTCTAAGTGTGGCTAAAGCATCATCATCTAATAGAGTTAAATTATAGCCCTCTACTATAATTTCCCCTGCATCAGGTCTTTCAAGTCCTGCCAAAATTTTTAAGAAAGTTGTTTTGCCAGCACCACTAGGCCCATAAATACATGCTACATCACCTCTATATAACAATACATTTACACCTTTTAGAATTGCTATTCTTTGACCCATGTAATTGTAGTATTTCCACAGATTTTTCACAGTAACTATGATGTCTTTCAATCTTAACCCCTCTGAAATGAGAAATGATATACCAACGCTATAAATATGTTTGACAATACGAAAAGATAAGCGATTACAGTAAAATTTGGGTATGCTATAATGTATACCATTGTGATTAACAATATTCGAATATTAACAAAAATGTAGAATGCTAACGCTATTTCTTTTCTTTTTAAACCCACAATGTTGTAAGCATTGATTAGTTGTGCTATGTTCAGCTTGTCTGACAATATTGATGCATATAGCATTATAATACTCAAGATAAGAGAAATAGCTAGTGTTACATTACCAGGACAGGTAATTATGTATAGAATTAAAGAAAATGCATATAGCATGATATAATTGAAGCCATTGCATTTAATCGAATACTTAGCAGTCTTTATTAGAATTTTGTAATGCATTGCATTATAACCCCCTGAACCTTTGAAAGCACAAGTGCAGCAATTTTATTGTATTCATATTTGCTCAGCTCTTCCATGCTCCACACATCAACATATGCATTGTAGCTCCATACATCTTTGTTCTTATCCTCATAAATCTCCACAGTGACCAATGTAGCAAAACTCCTTTTATAAATTAATTCTATTCTAACCTCATTGTATTCATCTAAACCTTTTAATACTTCTATTTCACTCAATGCAAAAAGATCATCAACGCCAAAAAACCTTTGTATAGCCTGTTTAAGTTGTTCTACATCCAATCGCATTAATGTATTAATTGTGAGAGACGACTTTGGTAAAATTCTATAACTTTTTGACTTTAGGCTTCTTGCTACTCTATATGTCAGTAAAATGTTTGAAGCAACCGCAGAAAGAATATACGAAAGTATTGAAATATCTGTGGCAGCGCTAAATCGCATCAAGATCAAGAAGGGTGCAAAGAAAATAATAAAAACGAGTATTAAGGTCATACTTGTGGACGCTGTAATTGTATCGTATGACACCCCCACCAAAAACAGCTTTTCCGAAATCCTTACAACTTTTTCAACTAAACCACCTGAAATCGAAAGCGAAAATATTAGTGCAATCAGTATCGAGGAGATCACCCCCATTAGAGTTTTCATAGAAGGCACTAAATTAGGACTATATATATCAACTACATTATCATGTCGCATAGCGACAATGTCAAAATATTTTAATCCTACATCTACAATAGCATTTTTCACACTACTTGGTAGCAAAGAAGTGATTAGCAAGAATGTCTTGACGTCACATTCACCTTCACAAATGGTGTTATAAAGGTCTTTGCTGAAAGGCATTACAATTATCGAAGATGTTGAGGCTGTGATTGTAGCACCACCCATAACACCCATAGTGTGAATAGGAAATATTCCAGGCAATAATGGAATAGATAAATACTTGGAAAGGTTCTCTCTAATTATCAAAAATTCCTCATCTCCAACTCTAATTCTTCCTTCAACAATCCTATTGCTTACATCAATCAAAGCCACGTACTTATTATTGACTAGATATTTGCACAGATATGATATTGTATTGTTATATTTTTCAATATCATAACCTTTGCATTTAATTAGTAGTGGAAGTAAATAGCTTGCACCACTACTATGTTCAACAGGTATTTCATGAAATATTTGAAGTATTTCAATATAACTAAGAGGAGATGTTGATACATTTATCAACTCTTTCTCAATCTGATTCACAAAGTGATTTGAAATTAGCAACACAGAGTAGGTATGTGGTATATTTACAGCATCTATGCTTGTAAATGAATACAAATACGTAGCTACATAGCTTGTTGTAAATGCTGTTAGCATTACTGCTACTACCATTAACACAGTTTCGATGCTTATGGCTACCTTAAGAAACATCAACTTTATGATTTTGAAGGCTGGTGAAACCATAGTGGGTATAGCTATTTGTTCCTCCTCTACAAATCCTTTAATACGATTCAGCACCATAAGTACCAAGATAGTGAATAATAGTATTGCTACTACTATTACATATCCTGACGCCAATAATATGGCAAAACTCATAAAGGCAACCCTAATGCATTAAGTATAGTATTTACTATAATTGCGAGTGCTGCTCCAAGTAAGAAAAATGCGACGCTAATGATTAGCCTTTCGTGCAATGCTGATCCAAAGCGTACAATCAAGTTCTTTATAAAGTATGCTAGCAATGCTTGAAACCCTATATCAGGTGTGAGTGTTATGCCAACTAAAAATGGAAATAGTGGAAAACCTAGTAGATGAGACAAGAATATGAGTGGTATTGCGAAGAGTAGTGAAAAAACAACCACGTATAATGATGCCATAGTAAGTTTTCCATTGTATATAGCTGCCATCCAAACAACTGTAGGTATCCACCTTGTTAATGGCATCTGTGGCGAATTAACTCCATAAACAGAGAGAAGTATGTTCCCATATAGATAAGTAGCAATACTTCCCACTACAACCCCAATACTAAAATACTTGATCACTCTAATGTTATTACCTTTGCTAAATCTAGCATATCGAAGTAAGTTCATCACAGATGCAGCCACTGTCTGTGGCATTGGAATTCCTGTATAAGGATCCAAAACTGCATATGTTAAAGGATTGCGCACCCCTGCTACATACATTGACATAGTCACTAGGGGGTAGAGAGCTTGTGAACCCGTGCCTGTTTCCCCCACATTTCTGATGTTACCTATAATTAATATGAAGTGAAGAAACAAAACTAGCATTATGATGAGCATGAGGCTAAAATTATTTAGATGAGTAAGCATTAATGCTGTAAGCCCGAGAAATGCTAAAAATGTTATTCCAACTAATAGCATAAATCTCTCAATAGTAAATTCTATTGCAACCTTTAAGCTCAGTAAGAGCTGCTTAAGATATTTTATGATATAGAATAGCAGGAATGTTATTACAAAGCCAACATTGTAACTAAGAACAATTGGTGATATACTGAACAGCATATCATCATAACTTTGTGCAGGTATTATAGGGATTTTAAATAGTATAATAGCCATTGGGATAAAGACTAAATACATTAAGAAAGATCCTGTAAACAACATCCTCAAAACACCTAGGGGTAGAAGTAGAAATAGAGCAAATACAAGTGGTACAAATGCCAATGCAAGCGAAGTACCAGGAATGAACATTGATGCTGCTGGCGTTAAATCTAATGCCATTTGGTTTATAAAGTAAAACATTTGTAGTGCAAAACCCGCTATAAAAAATATTGCAAGGAATTTCCTTTTTATCAAAACATTTTTAAGCGCTTGCACAACTATGGCGCATACCGTACCTATAGGATATCTCAACCTTTCCTTGTCAAAGAAATGACTTCTTAATGCAAATGCTATGAATAACCCCCCTAGAGATGCCACAGCTAAGGTAATGTATGTTGGCATCGCTACTACATCTACAAAGAAAAATCTTTTGTTACTGAAAAGCTGGGGTGGTATAGATATATTAAATCCAAATAGGCTAAGTCTATTAGAAACATAGCCAAGGAAACCATATGTTATATACATTCCACTTGTTAGAGTTGTCGTGATATCGACTCCTATAGCTACTGCTGTTGAGTATAGTAAATCTTGACCATCATAATTTAGCTTTAACAACTTAAATATCGTTAGGATTACTAATGGTATGTATATTAAAGAAATTTCTGATGTGGTGTAGCCAGATATTGCATAAGAATAGCTATTTGCAAAGCTTATAAATAGACCAACAACAATGCCTATTAAAATAGTGTAGACGCCCTTCATATTATTACCAACATTCATTACCTATGTATCTCTACACCTCATTACTGAATTCATTTATAAACAGATGTTATCTAAAATATTTAATCTTAATAAATCTTTATGCAATAGCAATATACAGCTAGAGCATAGTAGGTGTGATGTGTTGGAACGCATTGATAGAGATGCTATAATAAAGAGGGCTAGCGAGTTAATGAGAACTGGTGCTACAATGCTTGCTGAGTCATGCCCCCTTTGTGGTTCGCCTTTGTTCAAGCTCACAAGTGGTGAAGTTGTCTGCCCTGTTCATGGTCGTGTAATGCTTGTGAAAACTGAAGAAGATCTCTCTAAGGCTAATGTCACATCAGTGTTAACTGAGTTGGAAAAGTCTATAGCAAACAGGCTAGGCGATTATGTGAGCAAGCTAAAGAGCAGTAAGGAAGTTGAATTTGAAGATATTAGAAACATTATCTCATGGCTGGATGCTCTTGAAAGAGTTGAAAAAATTAGGATTATTCTAAGTAAAGAGAAGGGGCAGGAAAAAACCAAGGCAAGGCCCACTAGAAAGACTTAAATCTATTCCTACAACTTCAGACACTGAAACACAGTTCCATCGCATTTTTTCTGATTCTTAGCAAAGCCTTAACACCATCAGGAATTTCTTCATAAAATTTTTCAGGTACATTGCTCACACCGAGAATATTGCACAAAACGATACCACCTATAATCACGGGATCAGGTTTGCACATTAAAATGGCTTTAGGCGCTAATCCTCTTCTGCACATAGAATATAGAACATATGTACCTACCGTACTGCCTCGAAACTTCCTAACAATAAGTATAACATCTTTAATGCTCTTATTATAATTATTAACATCTTGAGATACTATTCTTCCACTATACTTATCAACATCTCCTAAAAATGAAAGAGTGGGGACCTTGAGTATCTGACCTACTGCATCACCTTCTTTCAACGTCACAACATTTTCAAGTTTTATACATGAATTGCGCAAGGCTTTGCACCTGCTAAATTTTGGAGATAATGCAATGCTTTCCCATGTGGTGTTGCTATAGCTGTGAAGCCAAGTGCTTTTAGATTCGATACTACAGCGCATGCCCCTGGCAAAATTTGTATTTCTATTGAATATCTTTCTCTTACTTTTTGCACAAGCTTAAAAATTTCACTACTCTTTTCATTGTATTTAGGTACTGTCACAATAATTTTAGAAATGCCGTGTTTTTTCAATAAATTTAGTTGTTTATCTTTTAGCAGTATTTCAAGTTCATCTAGTGTTATATGTGGACAACCTAGAAGCAGTACATCACTACTGCATTTTATATCTATATTCTCCAATTCTTTCATATCAACAGATATTGTTTCATCTTTTTCCATAACATATGTGCTTTGCGGTGTTACACCTTCTAATACTGCCATGGGCAAGTCTGAAGTTGTAGCTATTGAAGCTAGAGTGTTCCGTATCATTATATCATGCATGGCTTCATTTTCTGCTCTATACCTTGCTCTAATGTAGGGAATATCGTGTACTATTCTGCCTATGTAAAGTCCAAGAAGACTTGCAACAAGAATTGAATCTACATCAAATAGTGTTACTATTATTTCACTAGCTCTTCTATTCTCTAATTTATGCATACCTGCATAATAGGTTCTTCCAATTAGTGCCGCCATTAAGGCTATTAATCCACCTTCTCTATTCGTTCTAGCACCAAAAATAGTATTCGCGTAAATTACAGCGCTGGACTCTGCCCAGGCAAGGTGCTCTTCCACAAAAGGTTTCCTAAGTTTATATGGAGTGCATGTAAAGCTATTTGGATCAACACCAATCCTTATCAAACTCTCTATTATCTTTGCCTGCTTTCTAATAAGCTCATCATCCTTGTACAGGCCTAGACCTGCAAACGAATAGGGATTCGCTGTAGTATATATGCTAACCATTGCACCTCTATTACTAAAACCCTCCAATAGCTCAAGACCCTCATCACCTATATTGAAGTATGAAACTCCTGAGATATGTGCATGACTTATTTTAACAAGTCTTTCTGCTCCAAGAGCCTCACCAACTTTAACTATCACTCTAATCGCTTTCTCCACAACCTCACCATATTCACCACTAAACATTTTTTCTTCTATTCTAGTAAGATACATCAAACACTCACTGAATTCTAATGTATTTGAAAGCCTCCTTATTCATAGAAATGGGTATCGTAAGATCTACACCTATCTTATCGCAAATTCCAGTTGGGGATATTGGGTCTAGTGTTGAACACCTACTTTTCTCAATAATAATAATACTTTCCCTACCTCTAAACCTTGTTGCAAAGGCCCAAAAAATGTTATCTAGAGAGTCTAAATCTATATCACTATCCACTACTAACACAGCCTTGGCACTTGGATGCGCAGAGAATGCTGCCAAGATAGCATTCTTTGCATCGCCATCTACATTCTTAGTTATTGAAACTACTGAAACAAGCCAAGAACCTGCAGACTCTAACAATCTTACTCTATGAACCCTAGGCACAACATTACTGACATACTGCCACACCAGTGCTTCTCTATAGAAGCTTTGCAACAGCTTATGTTCTTTTCCTGCTGGCAAAATTACATGGAAATACTCATCTGGATTTACATATACCGCATCTATTTTTATTAACGGCTCTTTTCTAACAGCATCATAAAGGTTTAACAGATCTACAAAAGGACCCTCCTCAACAAATTGTGAAGAACTTATCCTTCCCTCAAAAATTACAGAAGCTATAGAGGGTACAGGTATATTGTATTTCGGTGTGTAGGCAACTGCAAAGTTACTTAGTATATTCGGTACCAAATTCAATTCGAACACGCCAAAAGGAGGTGAAGATGCTGCCATAAGCTCTACAGCTGGGTGCACTCCAATAACTATAGCTACAGGTGTATCAGATCCTCTCTTCTTATATTCGTCATATATGTACCTCAAATGCCTAGGAACAATTCTGGCCACGACAGCATCTTTTGTTACTAACTTTGTTCTATGTATAGATGCATTGCATGTCCCATCTATGCATGCAATAAATATTGCTGATGTTATGTACCTCCCACCATCATCGCTGTAAAACTTTATGAAGGGTATGCTATGCAAATCAAAATCTTTAACAAACTTAAAATTATTAAAGAAGTTAACCTCTCTTGGCTTAGTTGGTTTAGCTACGGCCTCTAAGAGCCTTTTGTATGCCTCCTCATCGCTTTTAGTATTCAGCACTTTTTCATAGAGTCTTCTTCTATTATTCAGAATATTACCAATGCATAAATACTGTTGTGCATCTCTAACTCTGAAAAGCACTACTTTTTCATTCTTATCAGATAAGTAGAGTATTCGTGTAGGTTCTAACTCTGGATGCAGCTCATAACTTGTGTAATCCTCTATCTCACTTTTATCAAGCAAAGACACAAACTCCTTTAGTGACATCAGTAAAACACCTATCCATACATGCTTAGTTTGTCATTCAACGATTAGAAGCTTTTAAATATTATTCTAGCCATTTTCCAATTGTTTAAAATGAATAAACCGATAAGAGTTCGCATCCATTACCTTTGCTCATGGTGATGTTAGTATTCAAAATATTTCATCAAATTCATAAAACACACCTACTCGCTATTCCTTTATCTATCCAATCCTCTCCTATAATAATTCTACCTATGTCCAAGCCCCTAATCTCACCTTCATATTCTGTTAAAATGCATATCTTCTGTTCCATAAAATTAACATCATCAATAACTCCTATTCCCACCTCTTCAAATAGATCGTTGAGAATTGCTACAAGAATCCTTTTGGCATCTGATGGTCTGACAATGTAGAGGTTGTTACGATCCATACTAAGCTTTTCTATCTTTATTTCATCAGGTATAGCTATAACTATTTTATCGTTATATCTACTCACCATAAATATAGGTATACCTAGCTCTTTTTGTAATTCATTTCGCAATTGCGGATCTTGCACCCCATTAAAGAGACATGAGTTTATCAATGCTATTTCATTCAATTTAAAGCATCTTCGCTTTACTTTTTGAAAGTATTGAACATAATTAACCTTCCTAAGATATTTTCGATCCTCTTTATCTCTTTTTCTCACTATTTTCGGTATAGGAATGCAGTACATCTTAATACTTGGAAACTTAGTTAAAACATCAGCTAAGTAATTGCAAGATTCGATGCCCATTATCACAATGTTGTTTGGCTTTAAATTCTTTATCAATTGTAACTTATATTGAATGGCTACAATGTCTCCAAACCAGCCATCGGTATTTACTATGGTTAATTGCGACCCTTTCTCATCTGCTATTTTAACAAGCTCTAATATGGATGAAAGCAACTTCGACATTGCAATGCCTTGTGATGGCGATAAAAATCCTATGAAACGCATTACCTCACCATCAACCTCCCTTAACCACAGTACCTTTCTATCCATAAACTTCATGGCTATAAAGCTTGGTGGCGCTAAATCACATTGACCTATATCAGCATCAATTATAGTTACTTTAAGCCCTTTTTCAATAGCTAAGTTAGATAATAGAGTTGCAAATGATGTCTTGCAGCTTTCAATAGGGCCCAAGATAACTACTTTTCCTCCTCTCTCAACCACTTCCCGTCCTATAGACTCCCATATCTCTATCGGTTCCTCATCTGGTAATGGCTCCTCAATGCTACCCCCCTCACCAATGACAACATTGATGATGCTTGGCTCTAGCACCTTCAAAGCATAGCTCCTGTACCTGCTAATCCAAATTTCTTTACCAGCCTCTAGCTCTAATCCTAGTATCCTAATGCGTCCATTCACAACATGAACTTTTATTGGACCAACAACTCTTAACAGCTTTCCTCTATCTACAGAAATCCTTGTTTGAACGACATCTGCTATTTTCTGATTCTGTATATTTATGACCATATTATATCCTCCTATAATCGTATCATCTTTGTTCATAAATTTTGTGCAACTTCATTGCGATGGTTAGAGCTGCGAAAGAATCTTTGTCTAGATGCTTCTCCTCATAGGTGGCAGTCTTAGAGGTGTTGTACTCAGATATAAACTCTACTATAATTTCTTGTGGAAGCTCTTTATTTAGCTTATCTACAAACAGCTCAAAATCTTTATGAATTACAGTTGTGGGTATCCCTACTCTAACAATTTTTTTAGTTGCTTCAATGTTATTAAAGAAGAGTTTAACTAAGTCAATAACTCCTTTCTCGCTTCTATGCCTATTCATATAAATAACTATAGAATCTGCTACTATTGCTACGCCTAATGACTTACCATAATCTATGCCTGCTACAAGTGTATATACTCTACTGCTTCCCAATTTTGATAAAACTATTGCCCTTATTACAGCACCCTCAACACTATTAACACTAATATTCACAATCTCAACATTATTCAAATCAGAAATTGATTGTATGTATTTCAATCCTTCTTCATCAACTATTGCAATTCCTGCCAATTGAGATCTCATATCAGGGTATGCTCCTTGATAGACAACACCTAGAAACCTTAACATTTCAACAACTCTGTAAAGCAACCTAGGATTGTATATAGATACAATAATTTTTCTATTTTTATTCGAAAAGCCTATTTCAACCCCCCATCAGCTGAGATTTACGCAGACCTTACATCACATTGTTCTCAGTTCCCGGATTCTTCTTCATCTAAATATTTACTTTAAACTCAAGTTAATATACTTTATCATTACAATTTAAAATTAACTACAGTTATCCCAAATATTGAAAATAGAGAAAAACACTAGATTTAAATATTCTTGCTCTCACTATTTATTTTCTGATGACTAGTTCTACTCTAAGTCTAGGTACATACTATATCACAGATGAGAAACCCTGTGGTGTTGGACTCTATTAGACATCCATGGGATATATACAAAGCTGGCGATCTTGTACCAAGGATAAAACCATATGAACATATACGAGAGCTGAACCCCCTTAGCAGAATTTCTGTATAATCTATGACATAAAATGGCATTTTACAACCGAAAGCCTCGCATTTTAAGGTGGGGATGAATGGAAAAGCTTATGAATACTCTTCATTTCAATTAATCTTGGTGATGAGTGTTCAGATCCTATGAGGCTTAGGTGATGATGGCTAGAATACCCATAGCCCCGAGCTCCAATCGGGATATGGGTAATGGGCCAGAGACTGGGCCCGGGATTGAACCCCCGAAGGGGGATGTAGCCTCAAACTTCCCCGCACCACCAGGAACTCTAGCCCTTCAGGGTGGGGAGGAAGTCAGCATCTTTGGCATTGTTGCATACTGACTGCATTAATGTTCATGGAGCGTTATTGATGAACAGAGTTCTTGTAATTCTTCAAAATTTTTTCTATAACTAGTCTACCTCTTTCCGTTATAGTGTACCTGCCATTATTCTCCTCAACAAGACCTAGTAATTGCAGTACGTTTAGATCCTTAAATAGCTCATCAACATTCAAATAATTCACAATATCATTGTGTTCCTGGTGTTTTATTAATTCGAAGAGTTGCCTTAAGGTAATGTTGTTATGACTAGCTATGATTACTAAAATAGCTATTTGCGGTGGAATAGACTTTTTACTCAATTCCAAAGCCATTTAGCTTCACCAACAAAATTAATTTACTCTGTAATATCATATAAACTGTATAGCTTAGAATGATGAGAATGGGGTTTTGACGATTAATATGAAGAAGCCCTCGATCACTGAGGAATTCATAGAATCATCTAACCTTCTCCCACCATTTAGGGTGAGGACCCCTTTCAAAGATCCATAGGTTTCCCACATCCATTCATGTTCACATCATGTAAATTGTTACAATCATCTCATAATCTTTCCTTAACACAGTTCCCTAAAATTTCATAAAGCTTTAGATGCTTAGAGCTTCGCGCAAAAACCTTGATCCAGACTTTTTGGAATATTTCTTAACAATCTCCAGAATATAATAGATGCAAGATCAAAGAGATGAACAAAAGCCCCTGTGGGTGAAGTAGAAGCCCTAGATGAGGCCTTGAAAAACCTAAAATGAAGGGAATGACTATCTAGGGGGTTTCCATAGAACTACATATAGTAACACCTACGCAATTCGATAGATGGTACTGTAGATTTATAAGCGATTGAGAACTGCTTGAGGTGTAGCTAGGTTTCTATCAAAGTTAAATCATCTTCATACAATGGTTTACCGAAATCATCTACAAGTCCTAGAACCCATAATCTGCATAGCTCTGCTCTACGTAGAATAAGTGTTGGTGAGACATAGTGTAGGAATAGCTGTTTAGTGTAAAGATCTATCCCAAGCAAGGCAACCCATTTAACTCTATTCACATAGCCATTCAGCATTTCTACGCCAACTATTTTCACAATTGCATAGCTACTCGTTACCGAGCAGTCATCAACATATATAGAGAAGCTGTCTAGAGGTTGTCTATTCTCAGTCAGTAATATAATCCCATCCCTAGCTACAAGTATAGGGCTGTGGATCTCTGCAAATCTTCTATAGCTTCTAGCAACTCTGTCGCCAAAGAACCTCCTCATAAATTCCTCAAGTTCTTCAAAACCTTCATATCTATAGATATAAGGGTTGAGTAGATCTGGAAAGAATCTCTCTACAACATCTCTACACCTCTCCATGCCTCTCTCAAATCTTGTAGTTAAACCTCTCCTACCCCTCATAACTCTCTTAATGCATAATGTCTCGACAGCGGATATCTCTTTTAGTAACGCATTTACACATTGATCTACATCTCTACACAATTTTATAACTCTATCGATATGATTGAAAATTTTCTCAACATCTTTCCTATAATACTTATCCAAAGTGTATATAAGCTTGGATATAGATATAAACAACGAGTAGAATTTCTCAGGAAATATGTAGTACTGTCTTCCACCATACTTATACATGTGTATAGAACTGTCTTTGAATTTCTCAACGAGAACTCTTAGAGGGTATCCAAGGAAACCTTCAACTCTAAATATATTATAGAATCTCTTCTTAGCACCACTACTCGTAATTACATCAGATAGAAAAAATTCATATGATCTTCTATAGGCTCTACCTAAACCTACGTGGCAAAACATATCTTAACACAGTATAGCTATGCTAGTCAATAGATCTATTCAGAGCATAATCTCTAACAAACTCAACTCTATAAATACCAGGCTCTATAACAAGCTCTGGATGCTGTGGATGTGTTAAAATCGAGGGGCTCTCAACAACAACATATCGACGACCATGGATAGTATAGACAGAGCTCTTTAATCTATGGGTATTCCCATTTTCAGAAACTATCTCCAAAACTTCACCCTCTTTCATAGCATACCTTAGATCTACACCCTCCTCTTCTACGAGTAGGAGATCTCCTTGTCGATACACTTTCCGAGGTTTACCCATCTAACACCCTTAAAATTCAGAAAACTTATAAAGCGTATGATGCATCTAACCACCAAAGAGAATGGACACCACAATACGTAGTGATGCAGTCTTAGATTTGCATCAGGTTGTTGCAGGACTGATGATGAGTTTAGATAGTTGTAAACAGCTCTATACTCACTATAACTTCTCGGATGATCCACGCTGCGGTGAAATAGAGACTCAGATGGAAGCCTCGTGGCGTTGGACTCGACAGTTACCCACGACCCCACAGTGGTCTATAGAGCCCAAACCTCTAAATAACAAGATCACTCATAGTAAATAATAAAAAATCTTTGCGTTCTTCTGTATGTTCCTGGTCATATATATTGCACTTTACTCCAAGTCTTAATCAGGATAAGGTAACGAGCAAAGACCTAGCGTTCACCACTCGCCCTGAGAATCACTTAGTAAAAATATTTACGGCTAATCACAAATCACTTCAAACCCATAACAGCCTGGGATTGGACCCCCAAGGCGGGGAAATGCGATCTCAAACCCTGTCTTGGCAAGACCCCCACTATTTGAGATAGAGAAAGATTAGAACTTTAGGTGATGATATTCTGTGAAGCTGTGGTTCTGGCCCTAAAAGGGTTAGAGGTAACAAACAGAGAAACCTTGTTTGGGAAATCAAACTGCTAAGCTGGTTGGAAGTTGTGGTATAGCCTCATTCTAAAATCTTAATCCTTCTATATAGAAGGTGATTGCACTTCAGAGTTGGTGATTTGATCAGCTGAGACAGGTGTCATCACTTTGTCAGATTGTGAGCCTCATCATTGTAGGGCCTTAACATTTAATAAACTCTCTTAAGCTATTTATTCTTTTGTGAGTATGATGATACGACGGTCTCTTGAGCGGTGATGACACTTCTCTTCGCTGATCCTTATCGCAACAAATTCTCTAGGCCATGGCTTTCCATTGAGAAATTAATAACATTGAAAATACTTTTTAACAAGTTATATATCTGTTTTGTAGTTTACTACAATGTTATAATGTGGAATGCTGGTGCTATGTTATGGAAGTGCAGAGCAATGCTGTTATTGGAGGAAATGCTTATGTCAGTGATATGACACTGCCCTTAGCAAAGTATATGGGGTTGTGTATCAACTGTGGGGGGCCTATAGACGATGTTAGGGCATTGAAAAAGAATGCTTGTGAGAAATGTATGCAAAGGCATTCATTAGTGAAAATATCTACATTTAGGGAACTAGCTAATTATGTGCAAAAACCATCACATAGATTAAATCAGCTTGTGGAAATAGAAAAATTTGTTGAGGAATTCGTTGAATTCTTTAGCAAGTGTGTTGGGGGGTATCCATGGAATTTACAGATAAGTTGGGCATATAGAATAGCTCAAAATCAAAGCTTTGCTATGATAGCTCCTACAGGGGTAGGAAAAACAACTTTTGGATTAATAACAGCGCTTTTCTTATCGTACAAATATAATAGAAAGGTATACATAGTTGTACCCACATCTATTCTTGTTAGCCATTACTATGAAAAGCTTTTGGAATATATGAACAGAGCTGGGATAGTTGTAGAGGTTATAGCGATTCATTCTAAAATGTCTGCTAAGAAAAGGCTGGAATTAGAAAATGGCATTAAGGAAGGGAAATTTGATATATTGATTACAACATCGAACTATCTGCAGAGGAACTTTATAGATATTTTTAAGCCTTTAATTGACAAGGGCATTAAAATAAACTTTATTTTTGCTGATGATGTCGATGCTATAATGAAAGGAAGTAAAGCAATAGAATACATACTACTTCTAATGGGATTCTCTGAAGAAGATATGCAGCTAGGATATAAGTTAGCAGGTTTAAGACTTAGACTTACAAGATGTGAAGGTGTAAGAGAAAGGGGTTATAGCGAATATTGTAAAGAAGAGGGCATGCCCATAACAGAGATGTTTAACGAATACCAAAAGAAGCTTGCCGAGAAAAGAGCAAATGCCGGGATACTTGTTGTTAGTTCTGCAACAGGCAAGGCAAGAGGACGCCGAATCAAATTGTTTAGAGAGCTCCTTGGGTTCATTATAGGGGCAGGTGTAGAGATATATAGAAATGTTCTTGACACATATGTTCATGTCGATGAAAAGCAGGTAGTAGAGTTATTAAGTAACCTTGTGAAGGATCTTGGATTTGGAGGGCTAATATTCGTACCTATTGATAAAGGAGTTGCAGAAGCCCAGAGAATAGCACAGGAGTTAAGAAATAGAGGTATAGCAGCAGATGTTGTTATAAGTAAGCGAAGTGAGGCATTGCAGGAATTTATGAGGGGTAGGCTACAAGCTGTGATTGGTGTAGCGACGTATTATGGTCTTCTTGTTAGAGGAATTGATTTACCAGAAATAATAAGATATGCGATATTTCTTGGTGTACCAAGGCACAAGATATCACTTACAAAAATAGAGTACAATCCAACTACATTGCTTAGATTATTGTCAGTGTTGATTGAGGTTGTTGAGGATAAAGAAAAGCAAGAAATTTTGAACTTAATTGCTTTGCTAAGAAGAATAGCTAGAAGAGTTTCATTAGCAAAATTAAAGAACTTGGTTAAGGCTCTTGAAGAAGGTTATGAAATTGATGAGGATGTAGCGAGAACTTTGATAAAGATTCGCAACTACATCTCTAGCATGATACAGAGAAGCGATATAATTGATAAATTAAAGAGGGTTGAGACTCTGGTCATATACGAGGAAAACGGTCAGCCATACATGTTAATACCAGACGCACCTACATATATTCAAGCGAGTGGCAGGACTTCAAGACTTTATATAGGGGGTATAACTAGGGGCTTATCTATAGTTATAGTTGACGATGCTAGACTTTTGAAAGGATTAGAAAAAAGGCTTAGATTTTATGTTGATGATTTCAAGTTTTACAATCTTCATGAAGTTGCACTGGAACAGGAATTGAGGAATATTGATAGGGATAGAGAGATCATAAAGGTGCTGAAGTCTGGCACAGTACCTGAGGATATTGCGAAAAAGAGGGAGGAACTTATAAAGACTGCACTATTCATTGTCGAATCACCCAACAAGGCTAGGACCATAGCCTCATTTTTTGGAAGACCCTCAGTAAGAGATTATGGCATTCTTAGAGTCTATGAGGTAAACATAGGTAAAATACACCTGCTTATAACGGCATCTGGTGGGCACGTCTTTGAACTTGTTGAAGAGGAGCTTTCACAAGACTCTATATATGGTGTTGAGAAACGGAAGTATAATGGCATTCCATGGTTTGTACCTCGCTATGACTTTATCAAAAGATGCTTAAATTGTGACACCCAGTTTGTGAAAGGAGATAAGTGCCCTATATGTGGTTCCTCACATTTTAAATCCTCTAAAGATATTGTTGAGGCTTTACAACGCCTAGCTATAGAAGTAGATGAGGTTATCATAGCTACAGATCCTGATGCTGAAGGTGAAAAAATAGGCTATGATATAGCAGTGGCCTTAGCCCCCTATGCTAAAGATATTAAGAGAGCAGAATTCCATGAAGTGACAAGAAAGGCTATTTTGACTGCACTTGAAAATCTTAGAGACATAAATATACATCTTGTAAAAGCCCAGCTGGCTAGAAGAATTGAAGATCGATGGCTAGGTTTTGCGCTTTCAGAATATGTGACGCAACGTTATGCTGAAGTAAGTGGACGTGAGAAATTGGATAGAAGGTATAGCGCTGGCAGAGTTCAAACCCCAGTGTTAGGAAAAATAATAGAGTTAGCTTTAGCTAGAATTCATACATTAAGAAGAAGTAAAATTGTTAAGTTAAGTGCATTAACTTTTGAGATACCAGAAGAAGAGATAGAAAAACATGGTCTAAAGAGAGTGAGACCTCAGCATATTGATATCATATTTAAACCATTAAAATCATACACAGATTCTTTATATCCATCACCACCATTCACAACAGACGAAATGTTGTCAGAGGCTCAAAGAGTATTATTGTTAAACTCTGTAGAAGCCATGAGAATAGCGCAAGAGCTATTTGAATTAGGTCTCATAACATACCATAGGACTGATAGCACTAGAATTTCATTGACAGGAATAGGTGTAGCAAGAGAGTACCTCACAAAAGTATTTAGTAATAATGTTAGCAATTATTTTACACCAAGGATGTGGGGTGAAGGAGGGGCTCATGAAGCTATAAGACCAACAAGACCCATAGATGTTGTTGAGTTGAGGGAGCTTATAGCAGAGGGTGTTATAGAAATTCCTATACGGCTAACACCTCAGCATTTCAAACTATATGACTTAATATTTAGGAGATTTATAGCAAGTCAGATGAGACCTGCAATAGTAGAGAAAGTGCTATATAGTGTAGAAGTAGTGTACAAGGGTGAAAATAGTAATATTACCTTGTGGAAGGGGAATATAGATGTTGCAGTAAATGTTATAGAGCCTGGCTTCATCTTAATTTACTCACCTATCCAAATAGTAACGCTGCCTAAGCATGAAGTAGTACTAAAACCAACAAGTATTAAGGCTGCTGAGATTAGTGATGTGAAGTTGCCAACACAAGGAGATGTAATTAAATGGATGAAAGCTGTTGAAATAGGGAGGCCAAGCACATATGCAAAAATAATTGAAACAATACAGAAGAGGAGATATGTATATTCAATTGGTAAGAAAATGCAATATCTAATACCCTCTATTACTGGAATACTAATATACATGCTTTTAGCAGGGAGTAAATTTCCTAATGAAAAAGAGCGTTATGATATTTCAGATGTTGTGGAGAAGTACTTAAAGAAATACAGTTTTATAGCTGGTGAAGTTGAAGTGCAGCATTTCAGAAAAACTATTGAATCAATTCTAAGTAACGTTTCTAAATATTCTGAAGCAATAGCGAATATGGTTACAATTTCGCGGACAACAGAATTACTCAAAAAAATGGAGCAGATAGAAAGCGAAAAAGCTGACTATAGAGAGGTTGTTGAGGAGCTTCTTAAAGAGATATGCAAAAACATATTGCCCTTAATACATACTAGCAGCATAGTGAATGCAGTATGCATATAAATGAAAATGCTGTAAGAATTGCTGTGTTGCACACATTTGTAGAATTCAATGCGAAGAAGAAGAATATGGACAGAATTTCAGATGCCATAAAAAAGGTTTTGCATTACGAAGAACGTGTAAGAATGATAGTTTTGCCACAAATGATAAATGGAATTGCAGCATATGAGGAGATAGCTAGAAAGGGTATTAAAATTAGTGGAGAAACAATACCAGGTCCTTTTACAGATGGGTTAATCAATATAAGTAGAATGTATGGAGCAGATCTTTTAGCAGGTCCTATACTAGAGCGTAGAGGCTCTAAACTCTACAGATCCTCAACATTTATATCAGGATCTGAAGTAAAAAGGGTTATAAGGCAAGTCATGACCGGAGGAAGAGTTAGTGGACATAAAGAAATCCCTTACATAGATTTAGACAATTTGGGTATAGGGATTTACATAGCTGATGACATGTTTTATCCAGAAATTGCCCTTATACTATCAATTCTAAATCCTAATGTAACTATATTTTTCCCTAGAATTGGGAACGATATTGCAAAACAGCAGATAATCGCAAAGGCGAGAACAGTTGAAAGCAAAAATGTTGCTATAATGGTGGGAGGTATTTATATGTATAAGCAGGAAATATTAGCAGTAATACCAACTATTGTAATAGATGAGGAAGGAGATGAAATAGAGAGAGTCGATAAAGTAGATGAGAGAATAATAGTATTGAATGTAAACCCAAAGCAACATAGCAATTCAATTATCACAAATGAAAGAAAAAAGCTTCTAAAGACCTTGAAAAAACTATTACACTAAGATAAAATCCAAATATTTCATGGTTGTTATCTAGTTATAAAAATTTTAATGTGATTTGCTCATGGCATCTAAACTAAAATTATAACAACATTTCATTCATTGAGTTCATTCACTAGATCAAATGCAGAAGGCTTCAGAGTGAAAAGGTTGCTTACGGGCTAATTATAGCTGTTTATAGGTTATTGCCTCGTTGAAATCCATGTCGCTCCTAATCTATGGATATTTATGCTTACATTGATGGAAAATTATGTTATGAAGCTCCTAGCATATGGAATTATTGTTTTAGCTACAGTTATGGGATAAATGTTTTGTAGAACTTCTGTATCGCTGAGTTGATAGATCATTTCTTAGTGATGAGAATTATACGTCTGTTCTTTGCTACCAATTCAACGTCATTGCTTTTAACTAATTCCTTTAACAGTTTTCTGGCTATGCTATATTTTACTCCAAGTTTTTGTGAAAGTGTGAATGGTGTTGCAAAACCTGTGTTTTTAACTTCCTCAATAACTCTTGTAATCATTGCTGGATCTAAGCCAGTAATAGACACAGTTTTTCTTTCTTTTTTCTCTTCCTTTGCAACTTTCTTGGTCTCTTCTTTCACAATTTTTCGCTGTCTCTTTTCCAAGGTTGAAAGAGGCTTTTTTCCTTTTGTACCCATTATTTCGACCTCACTATATATAAAGTATATCTTAAATAGTTTATCAGTGCTCTTGCTTATAAATTATAATCAACGTAAATAGGTAGGTGGTGTAGATACGCAATGCGTATTGTTACAGTAAAGATGCCTGAAACATATTTAGAAGCAATAGATGAATTAGTAAGGATGGGGAGATACTCTTCAAGAAGTGAAGTAATAAGAGCTGCTATAAGGGAATTGTTGAAGAGAGAGTTATGGGAATCTGAGCATGGTTTAGAGAAATCTAAGAAGAAAAATGCTAGATCCAAGGTTATCGAGGTTCTAAAGGAAATTTAAATAATAAATCTGTAAATTAAATAAAAGTAGCTAGGTTATAACACAATACCACATTTTCTCAGTTAATAATAAAATGTTTGAGCATTAAAGTATTAAGTTGCAAAAGAATATCTTAGATAGGTAATGATGAGGGCTGGTATTATAGAATGTGATGATATATGACATCAGTTCTGAGCCATAGTAATGCTTTAGAGTATGGTAAAGAAGTTCTAATTTACTTTGATAATAGAAGAAAGTTTTTAGTTAAATTAGAACAGGGTAAGAAAATTTCATCAGATAAGGGAACAATACCAGTTGATAGTATTGTTAATAAAGAGATAGGAAGTCAAGTAACAACTTCATTAAATGTTAAAGCATGGATATTGCAACCCCTACTCATAGATTACTTAGAAAAAGGCATTAAAAGAGTTACACAAGTAATTTATCCTAAGGATCTGGGACTCATAATCCTAATGCTTGGATTGGAATCTGGGTATAGGGTTTTAGAAGCAGGAGTGGGTTCTGGCAATACTACAATGGTTTTGGCTCACTTTGTCAAACCCCAAGGCCATGTATTTGGATATGAGAATAGAAAGGAATTTATAGAAATTGCCAAAGGCAATTTAGCAAGGATGGGGCTAGATAAATATGTAACTATAAAGTATGGTGATATTAGAAAAGGTGTTGACGAGAGGGGGCTAGATGCAGCAATTATTGACATACCTGATCCTTGGGAGGCCTTAGACTCACTGTATTTAGCATTAAAGCCTTCAGCCTCCATAGCCTTCTTTATCCCATCTATGCAACAGTTATTGAAGCTCTTTGAAGCAATCGATGAGCACAAAGGGTTTATAGATATAAGAGCTTATGAGACACTTCTTAGAGAAATAGAGCTGTCGAGAAGAGCCATCAGGCCCTCAACTTATATGGTGGGGCACACAGGCTTCATACTTTTCGCCAGAAAAATAATTAAGAGCAGCCAATAGCTCTATGTATGGTGAGCGACGAGGTATGAGTATACCGAGACCTAAAAAATATGGTGAAAGTTTTAGTGAATGGTTTAGTTGGATTATTTCAGAGGCTGAAATATATGACTATGGAAGATATCCTGTTAAAGGAATGGGTGTGTGGCTTTCATATGGTTTTCAAATTAGAAGAAGAGTTATTGAATTAATAAGACTACTTTTAGATGAATCAGGACATGAAGAGATATTGCTACCATTGCTAATACCAGAAATCTTATTTGCAAAGGAAAGCGAACATGTCAGAGGTTTTGAAGGAGAAGTATTTTGGGTTACCAAAGCAGGTCTAGAAGAACTAGACATGAAACTAGCACTAAGACCCACAAGCGAAACAGCAATTAGTTATATGGAGAGCTTATGGATTAAAAGTTACAAGCAGCTTCCTAAAAAGTATTACCAGATTGTTAGCATATTTAGATATGAAACTAAAATGACAAAGCCTATGGTTAGAGTAAGAGAGGTAACAACATTTAAAGAAGCACACACTGTTCACGAAGGTTTTGAAAGTAGCGAGGAACAGATAAAAGAGGCTGTTAACATCTATGGGAAATTCTTTGACTCGCTAGGGATACCATATATTGTGTCTAGAAGACCTCAATGGGATAAATTCGCTGGCGCTATATATACAATAGCCTTTGATACCATATTTCCAGATGGAAAAGCAGTTCAAATAGGGACTGTGCATAATCTTGGTCAGACCTTTACTAAGGTATTTGATGTTAAGATTCAGAAAAAAGACGAATCAATAGATTATGCATGGCAGACAAGCTATGGCATATCTGAAAGAGCTATAGCCTCAATTATTGCTTTCCATAGTGATGAAAAAGGTCTTATTTTACCACCTATTATTGCGCCTTACCAAGTTGTTGTGATACCAATATATCAAGAGAATACAAAGGATGTTGTGATTAGGTATAGTAGTGATATAGCAAAAATACTTCATGAGAATGGTATAAGAGTTCATCTGGATCTAAGGGATGATATGAGACCTGCTGAAAAGTTTTATGAATGGGAGCTAAAAGGAGCTCCACTAAGAATTGAGATTGGGATGCGCGAGCGTTCAAATAATGTTGTAACAGTATTTAGACGTGATATTCTTAAGAAGGAAACAATACCTTTACAACAATTAGTTGAAAGAATTCGTATTATGCTAAGTGAAATAATGCAGAATCTTATAGATAGAGCATGGAAAGAATTCACTTCAAGTATTAAGTTATCTCAGAATATAGATGAGGCTGTAAATATAGTAAGAGAGTTAGGAGGATTTGTATTAATGCCATGGTGTGGAGATGAGAGGTGTATTTATAATAGATTGCAAGGTTTTGAAGGAATTGATGTGATAGGCGAGGTTATGGATGTCTCATTAAAGAGACTCAACATTGATCTAGATCTACTTAGAGAAGCAAAGTGTAGTTTTTGCGGTAAAAATGCAAAGGCTGTCGTGGCTTTGGCTAAGAAGTATTAACTAGTTGGCAATGTGTTTTTCGCAAAGTTCTTGTTATGTCAATGTCCTTGGTTTAATTATCGCTTTTAAGCTTGGTGGTGTAGAAAGGAGTAATCTGAGAGTTTGAAGATGTGGTGATGTTTTAAATGCCTAAGAAGAGGGAGAACAGAGGAAGAAGAAAGGGGGATAAGGGATCTGTAACAAGAATACATTGCGATAATTGTGGCGCCCTTATACCTGAAGATAAAGCAGTTTGTGTAACTCGAATGTACTCTCCAGTAGATCCTCAGTTAGCTACTGAGCTGGAAAAGAAAGGAGCTATAATTATGAGATACCCTGTGACAAAGTGTTACTGCATTAATTGTGCAATATTCTATGGTATTATAAAGGTTAGATCTGAAGAAGAAAGAAAGAAGGTAACAAAACTATAAATTCCTCAACTCTTTAAATATATGATAAAGCCTTTGAATTATTGTTACAATACCCAATAATATTATTAACAGCATTATTATATTTGCAATGCTAATTCCATAATCCTCACTAAAAGCTATTGCTAATGCAGATATGAATACTAGTATAACTCTTTCTCCACGTTCTAATATACCTATGCCTTCAACTCTAATTCCTCTTTTCTCACCTAATGTTCTCAAGTAACTTATTAAAAAAGATATGAACATAGCAAAATAAGCTAGCAAAGGCTTCACACCTAATATTATTAGTGATAGCAGATAATTAAATTCTTCAATCCTATCACAGAAAGAGTCTAATATACTACCCCATGGAGTAACTCTATTTTTTGCTCTTGCAACAGCACCATCGAGAACATCTGCAATACTTGAAAACACTATTAATAATGGCACCATACTAACAAATTTCATTACAGATAACAGCACTGCAAAAAATGAGAGTATCAATCCTATTAGTGTAATGATGTTTGGATTCACATCTATCTTCTGTAAGATCAAATTTATGTATCTTGCAATAAGAGGTCTCAACTTATTCAACATGATGATTTCACTTAGATTTACTGACTACTTGCAATCTAAGGTAGAGCAGAAAAGTCTATTATGGTCTTTTTCTGGGTCTGAAGCGAGCCATTGCTTATTGCGATTGCTAAACCTCCTAGTTTACTCATGACCCTAAAAGTATGTTTAAAGCCTGCAGGCAAGACAACCACAAGTTTGAAGCAATTTGCAAACATTCTGTGAATATAATGACCCCATGGTTTCTGCTAAAAATGAGCAGCTCACAAATTCACTACACAATTCTGAATAATCCATGCACTACAGTGATTCAAAACTCGATGGAAGTCTCGTAACGTTTAGCTCAACAGGCACCTCTGAAGACAGATGAGAGTGTCGGTGAACCTACGCAGAAGTGCAACTCTGTAAAGAGGAAACATAAGTTACGAATACCATCAAATGTTGTTAGCGAGGAACTCACATCTCTAATACTGTCATATAGAGATGTTTTAGCTACTTCTCAACATCTTTGCCTCAATTAGCAGTATCGTAATGTTATTGATGTTGCTAAGAACATTACATATAGAGCTAGTCTAACTGTTAACACTACCGCATCCCTGTTTGCCGTTTCTCGGTAGATAGTGGTTCATCGTCCTTCATATTCACTTATTTCAGGCTCTCCACCACCTATTTCTCAACAGCCTCCCCAAGCCCCCTCACCGCAGAAACTCGGCCTCTGTCACCAGAGGCTTCAAAGCCCTGCGGGTCTCGGAAACTCTCGGGGTCACTAACCAAGCTTATAAACAATAGCAACTTATAAACCTAACCCTAGGTCTTAAACATCAATGAAAATAAGTGTTACAAATGATTATGAAGACCGAAACAGCTCAATGCCTCTACATACTTCAACCATGATCTTGCATTTCCTATCAATGTTCTGGATAATGATTAATATCTATATCGCTTACACTTGTAAACCTTTATACAACAACCATATACATTAGGATCTATCTTCACAACTATCTCCTCAACCTTTCTAGCTATTACCCATGAAATTCTTGAGGTATTCAAGCACTTTATGGCTATATGGACTTGGCAAGAGGTTTAAACATCTCTAGAACAAATCTTAAAAGATCTTTTACCCCTACCTCTTCGTACACTATATTGCTAGACTTGAGGAAGCATACATAGCTTCAAGATATCTTCCTATAGTGTAGATTGCGAACATTATTAACAAATTCTAAAATCTTTAAATTTAGAGATTGAGATAAGTAGAGTTAAGAAACTTAGAGATAATTGTGCAATTATATTGAGATGTTGTTATTGAATTTTAGCTAAGAGAAGAAAATCTTTCTTAGTTGATAAAGTATTCTATAGAGCCATAGAATGTATATTGAGGTATTACTCTTATTAAGTACCTGGAATTTATATAATGATTTTCAATTTTATTGTAGTGTTTAGAGTGTTTAATGCGTAGAGTTTAAAGCGTGTTTATTGTGCAATGGTTTTATTATTCTATTATTTTGTTTAACTCTTTTACGGCTATGGCCAAGGAGATGATGTTGAATATGGTTAATGCTAGTAGATCTATGAGGACGTCTAATTCATTATATAGTACTAGTTTTCTTAATATATCTACTGCATATGTTAATGGATTTAGTAGAGCAAATACTTTAAGTGCTTCAGGCATTATGTCTATAGGGTAAAGCGCATTGCTTGCAAAGAATAGTGGCATTGATATTGCGCCCACTATTCCCATGAACCTCTCCCTAGTTTTCATTAAGGATGCTGCAAGGATTGATATAGCTGTAAACCCTGTACATACGTAGATAACGATGATATAGCTTGCTATTAATAGCAATGGATTACTAGTGAATTTTGCTCCAACTAGAGCTGCAGATGCAAGTACGATTATGTATTGTGTTGATGCTCTTACAGCTCCTGCAAGAGATCTGCCTATAACAATATTTACTCTTGGAATTGGTGAAGAAAGAAGTTTCTTAAGCACACCTGATTCTCTCTCAAATACCATCATAATACCGTAAGCAAGAGCCATAAAAGTTGCCGATTGGAATACAACGCCAGGGGCTATAAAGGATATGTAGTCTTGAACACCTAAAGCAACTCTATGAGCCATAACAATGCCGAATACTGTTACCCAAAGAATTGGCTGAATAGCTCTAGTGATAATCTCTATAGGGTCGTGTTTCAATCTTCTAAGCTCCATCTCAACTAATGCTAAAATGCTTTCGAATGTTTTCAATATCTTAACCACCTCTCCTAATCATCCTCCTAGTTGACAAGATATCTCTTATAAGCTCCCTCTCCTCTTCCTCAGAAATCCCTTTACCTGTAAGCTTAATAAAAACATCGTCAAGAGAGACCTCGACGACTCTTGCCTCAAGCACAGCAATACCCATGCTATAGAGGTTCTCTATTACTTTAGGTAACATGATTGCTGGATCTTTTACAGCCATAGAAACCTCCCCATTATTACTAATACTTACACCAAAACCAAACTCTTGAAGCACTTTCCTAGCTTTCTCCATATCCCCAACTACTCGAAGAACAATTTTATCAACTCCATAGATCTTCTTAAGTTCTGAAGATGTCCCCTCTGCAACAATCCTCCCTCTATCAATTAAAGAAACTTTATCTGCATACTTATCAGCTTCATCCATATAATGAGTTGCAAAGAAAATAGTCGTACCAAACTCTTTCTTATATGCTAAAAGCCTCTCCCATACAAGCATCCTCGCCCTCGGATCTAAACCAATAGTAGGTTCATCGAGTATAAGTAGCTTTGGTCTACACATCAACGCTATAGCTATCTCCAACCTTCTTATCATACCACCTGAATACGTTTTCACAAGTCTTTTCTCAACCTCTTTTAACCCCATAAACTCTAAAACATCCTCGATAACTTCAGCTCTTTTACTAGATTCTATCCCATATATCTTAGCATAGATGAGAGCATTTTCATAACCGGTCAACTCTGTCCATAAACTCATCTCTTGAGGAACGTAACCAATCAACCCCCTAACTCTACCACCTTGAGACATAATGTCGAAACCAAAAACCTTAACACTACCCTTAGTAGGTTTAATCTGGGTCGTAATAATCCTTATAAGAGTGGTTTTACCAGCTCCATTAGGACCTAAAATAGCATGAGAAACACCTTCATCAACAACAAGATTAACACCATTTAACGCAACAACACCTCCAGAATACACTTTCACCAAATCCCTTACCTCTATAGCGAACACACCTAGACACCACAGCAACTAATTAACTATATAGACTCAAGTTTAAACAGTAAAAGACTTAAATATTTTTCTAAATTCAGCAAAAAGAAAATCACTAACCTCCTCCCCACCCTAAAGGGCTAGGGTTCCTGTGAGAGCGGAGAGGTTTAGGATTACATCCCCTTCGGGGTTCAATCCCAGGCCGTGTCTCCGGCCCATTACCCTTACCCCTTTCGGGGCTCGGATTATTAATGAACTGTTTATCATTGCCAGTAGCTCAAAGGTTTTAACGCTCATCACCAAGAACAATTAAACAAGGTAAGTATAGATCTTTCAACCATCTTTAGTGAAGTTGAAATCTGTTTCTACTTTACGATCGAAAGCCTCGCCTTTTAGGGTGGGGAGAAGGTTAGTACGATCTTCTTACCACTATAATCCACTATTACATCTGGTTTTGCTTCATCTACTCCAACTCCTTTACCTTCTTCAACAAGCACTACTTTAAATCTTAGCTGAGGTATATTCATTAGACCTTTTTTGTCTTCTATCACGAGCTTGTTCTCTTTTTCAATCCATTTAAATGGTATTAATGTGTACATTCCGTTCTCATAAGCATATGTTTCCCCATCATCCATGTATAGAGCGAATTCTCCATCACGTCCTCTGTAAATTCTTAATTCAAACTCTGTTCCAATTTCATCACTGTTCCTTATATTGTCCATAGCTAGAGGTATTACTGCTCCTGCCTTCACATAAAGGGGCACTGTATCTAGAGGTGCTTGTATTCTTACTCTTCGTCCACCAAGAAGTTTTTTACCTGACCAGAAGTCGTACCAAAGACCTCTCGGTAAGTATACCTCTCTTTCGAATGTTGATGGCGTTGTTATCGGGGATACCATTATGAAGGGGCCAAACATGTACTGGTCATCTATGTGGATAGCGTTTTTGTCTTCCCTGAAGTCCATAACTAGTGGTCTCATGATTGTGTAGTCGTTTTCGTATACCATCCAGGCCAAGGTGTAGATGTAGGGTAGCAATCTATATCTAAGCCTAATGTATTTAATTAGTATCTCCTCAACCTCCTTACCAAATCTCCAAGGCTCCTTAGGATAGTAAGTTCCGTGAACTCTGAATATGGAGCAGAATGCACCCCATTGGAACCATCTGACAAAGAGTTCTTTGTATCCTTCAGTCTCGGGGTTTCCACTAAAGAATCCCCCTATATCTGTTGTCCAATACGGTAAACCTGATAAACTATAATTTAACCCAGCCCATATCTGTGTTCTAAAAGTTGTCCAATCACCTGTTACATCACCACTCCAGTTTACAACACCATGCCTCTGTATTCCGGCAAACCCAGACCTTGTTAATATCAGCACCCTTCTATTCGATACTTTTCTCTGACCATCGTAAACAGCTTTAGTCTCTAGCAATGGATATAGGTTCAAGTACTTCACCATTTTTCTGCCGTTACCTATATCAAGGGTTCTCTGCCAAGTATCGTAAACAAGCCCAGGCCCCACCTCGGGCTCTGAAGCATCTAGCCACCAGCCATCTATATCAATCTTAAAGAATACCTCCTCTATCTTTTTCCAGAACCACTCTCTGCACTCCTCGTTAAATACGTTAACCAACCCATGGTTGCCATGCCCTCCACTAACTATACATCTTCTCTCCTCAGCCTCTCTATACATATCTGTTTTCTTCTCAAAGAAAGGCCATATAGATATGATTATTTTAATACCTAGCTTGTGCATATCTTCAACCATCTTCTTCGGATCTGGATAACGCTCTTCATCAAATTTAAATGCATTCCATCCGTATTTTCCCCAGTAAAGCCAGTCCTGGACAATTATGTCTATTGGTATACCTCTATCTCTAAATATCTTAGCCGTAGAGACTATTTCCTCTTGTGATGCATACCTTTCCTTTGACTGCCAATATCCAAAGGCATACCTAGGTAGCATAACAGCTTTTCCTGTTAACCATCTATACCCAGCTATAACTCTATCTAGATTAGGTCCATATATCAGGAAATAGCTTAGGTAATCTCCAGCTTCAAACCATATCCTGAGCATATTACCTCTAGACTCTACTACACCCATAGAATACATATCCCATAGAATCCCATAGCCCGCACTAGACACCAGAAATGGCATAGCTATGTCTGTATTCCTCTGAACAAGGTACACAGCATGATTCCTATAGTTATAAACACCATGAGCTGAATAACCAGCGTGTTGGCCAAGACCATAGAGACTTGAGTCAGGATCTATCTCAAGTACATGTTCAAAAGTGTGGAACTCTACCCCATATCGACTTTGTTTAATAGCCCTCCTACTAACCTCCCTAATAATTAAATTGCCAAAGCTTATCTCCACAATATTACTAACCTTATCAATACGTACAGAGATCTCATCAGAAGACACCACAACCTCATTATCCCTCTCATCAACTGTAACACTTATAGACTTTGGCTTAGCTATAACAACAAAGCTTTCCTCTACAGCTACGTCATGAGGAACATGAATAATATTAACAATGTTGCTGTCATAAAACCTAATAATGATTTCGCCCAAACCAAAAGGAGTCTCAACAGAACCTACAATTGTATTCTTCATAAAGCATCCCTAATTCCGGTTACGATGGAGAACTTAAATAAGTTTTTAGCAACTAAAATACGTCATATACTCAACACACATTTTCATTAAATGTTGAGGAAATGTTCTAAGAAACGAGCATGAAGAACAAAAGAGTTTGGTTTTACATCACCCTCAATTGCATTACTCTTATTTTGTTTAACGATATCTTTAGTAGTTTTGTAAGTATTTGCATGGCTCTATAGAGACGTTATTGATGAGCACTATCTTTGACTATGTACAGCATTATAGCTACCGCGTTTCCACTCTTCTTTAATATGGTCTCCAATATGTAGAGGCCCTTCATCATCGAATCCACCAATAAACTAGCTATTCACATATATCAACGCTCTTACACCAATGACATTGATTATAAGCTTGAGAGATGCTACTACATTTTCAAGCTGTAGTAGTGGTTGGCAATATTAACGAGAAGGCTAAGGAAAAGGTGGAGAGGGGTGCTAATAACAAGCTGAGGCACAGGATTCATCAGTGGAGTGTTAAGAAGTTAATTGAGCTACTTGATGTGAAACCCATACACATAGTGAAGGTATCTGAGAGGGGGGGCATCATCTAGAGACCCATTCACGGGCAAGAGGATTAAAAAGTTCGAGCTTCTGATGATCCGCTCTGCGGTGAAGGGGCTCAAGAGAGTGAAAGTGTTGAAGACAGTTCTTAGAGTAGCAAAGGTGAGTGGAAGAGCCCTTGAAAGAGATGTTATGGGAGCGATAAACATTGGGTTAAAGCACCTAAACACAGATGGGAGCCCCATGGCGTTGGGCTCGACCAGGGCCCATGGGGTGTGGATGAAGCTAGTGATTCCACACCAAAGCCCAACCACACAGACCTGCTTAAAACTATCTACAGCTATTCACAAATATTGAAAGCGGAAAACGCATGCAAATGTATCACATCATTGCATGTGATGAATATCAGACATGCAATGGTGATGTTGGTTTGATGGTAAGAAATTGAAAATGAATTACATCAGCATTCAATTGTTTATGCGGCGGCCGGGATTTGAACCCGGGATCTCCGGCTTGGAAGGCCGGCGTCCTAGACCAGGCTAGACGACCGCCGCTATACTTTTTGCTTATTTTGCGAGTTTTTTAAGTGTTCTTTGAGTGCTAAATTCTTTGTATATTTGTTGAAATATTTGGGTAACTTGTTCTAAATACTCATTATCAGCTCTATACCAATATGTTGCTCTTTCAATGCCTTTTAATACTTTTATCATTGTTACAACTCCTCTTACAACATTAGCAACGTCTAACATGAAGTTCTTGTTTTCTACTACAGGTTCTTCTGACACATGGTATGCAAGTGCCCATGGAGGTATTACTGCACCCATGCTATTTAATATTGCCATGAGGTTCTGTATTAATGCTATAGCCCCTGTATCATTTCCTATAGCTATAAATCCTGTAGCCTTTCCTTCTAATCTACTTCTCCCTTCAATAAATATGGCATTTTCAAAAACTGTAAGCCTATCTATAAAGTTTTTCAGGGGTCCTGGAATGTTATACCAGTATATTGGACTCACGAAAATTATACCATCACTTTTTTCAACAACTTCGTAAAGCCTTTTCATATCATCTTCATATACGCATGGCAATTTGCATTGATTAACATCTTCAGAAACACACCCTTTACAAGGCTTTATGTCAAAGTCATATACATCTATCGCCACTGCCCTAACCTTTTCCACATATTCAGCTATTCTTTTACAGGCCTCAGCTGTCAGCCTAACATTGCCATATTTATGTGGTGAGGAGCTAATGATTAATATTGACACATTTTCCAAGCTCAATGCTCAAAACCCCATGAATCGTATTATAAAGCAAGGGTTCGAATAAAAGCAATTATAATTCTGATCAACACGAATTAATTTTATGCGGAAAACTTAACGCATAACTGCCACAAACTAAGGAATGTTGCTCACCAAAGGCATGTACTTCTTGAAAACTTTTATTATTATTTTAGACTTAGTTATATAGAGTGCTTGTGTATTTGATAATAATGGTGGCTATATATGCCTAGCGAAGATTGGAAAACTTTCAAGAGATCTGAAGTTGAAATAAAGAAAACTCTAAGCGATGAAGTACACGAATTTCTAACAAAAGTCTTCAATGTATACATAATTAAATTTGGTACTGATATATTTAAGCACTTAGAAAATGTGAGAGATAAGCTTATACTTCTTACCACTAGATTTGATAACGATAAATATGCTGATTTTTGCGATACTTTCTCAAAAATGTATAGATTGATATTACTTGATAAAAATGTTGATGGTAATATAAAGAAGGGCTTAGAAGAGCTGGCTCAAAAAACAAATACGTTCTTTGAATCTAAGGGTCTTAATCGTTGTGTCAAGGAAATAAAGTACTATAAACTTAAGGTAAAGGCACTTTTTAAAAGCAAGGAGCTTAGCAATGCATTAGTTAGCATAGAATCGGAGGGCCGCGTTGTAGCTTCATCAAAAACTAACGACAATGGTTTTTGCGAAGTTGAGGTACCTGAAGGTAGGTATGCTATCTATGTATATAAAGATCTTGGCGAAGGGGAGTATGTATATGATGAACGTATAATTATAGTGCCTCAAGAAATTGAGATAGTTTTCAATATAAGCGAAACTAAGACACGTACCGAAATAGAGAAGGAACGTGGTGGTAGACCAGTTATAAAGGAAATTTCATAAAGTACACCCACTTCATAATGAGAATTTTTGTGAATCATACTTTCATTTGCAAAGTAATTGAGAGTTTGAATCATTCTCTAGATAGGTAATTAAAATCCATAATAACACATTATTATTTGCTGTTGAGCTTTAATAATGAATTAAAATGTTGTGCACTTTTAAAAATATTTAACATTTGCAAACTATCTCAGCTAATGATAGCCTTGATTACTTGTCATTGGTAAGTATTTTGTAAGAGTCCTCGATACTGCTATAAGATTCATTAGCTGAGGAATATTTTGCAGTCTTTCACATCCTGGTTTTAAAGAGTAAGGTTAGTAATAGAAGTCTTGGTGATGAGGTCTTCAGTATTTGATGTATTTTTCAGAGTTTATGTCAATGTGGCACTTCTTTATATTTCCTTCCTGTGAGAACAAGATTAATTCAATGCCAGTATTATTTAAAATAGCGTGCAATAGCGCTTTACGAAAATCCTCTAGTGTAATGATTCTCTCTCCATTAATCTCTGTTACAATATCTCCTATAGTTATTTTGCAGTTGTTGAGTAGGGTTTTGCTAGTGATTTCTGTTACTATAAGCCCATTTCTTAGTCTAAGTTTCTTTAATGCACTTGAAGATTGTAGAAGCTTTAATCCGAGCCTAATGCGAATTATTTTCCCTAATTTTTTCAACATAGTATAGTCAAGGAATATTCTTGTAGATGGTAAGGCTAATGAAAGTTCATTGTACAAAGGTGACCTTGAAAGAGCCATTCCAATAACATTGCCGTCGATATTTATTAGAGGTGCGCCACTCATTCCAGGTATTGTAGGCATGTTTAATAGAATTAAACCTTCTACTTCTCTATTATTAATTACCGCTCTAACTTCTAAACCACTAACTATTCCTACTGTTATGAAATGCCTCAAAACACCTTGGGCTATTCCACTAGAGAACACTATTGTTCCTTCACTAACTAAAGTATCTTCAATCTTGAGAGGACTCCTACTTTTATCTGTAGCTATAAATACCATGTCATTATCTTCATCTATGGAAATAACTGACCCTTTATATACCTCTCCATCTAAAGATACGATACATAGATCCTTTTCATCGAGACCCTTAAAAACATGCGAAACTGTTACAACAGTATTTCTATCTATGTAAAAACCAGTAGCAATATATTCTTCCACTGCATATGTATCATTATCTATACACCCTCCTCTATTCACAATAATTGCCACTATAGACTCTAAAACCTGTCCAATCATCCTCTTCAAATTGCTTTCAATAAGTTTGAAAACACTTATTACATTATTGCTCACAAAACTCAATAAACACCACACTTTTCAAATAACTACTTATAGACAATAATTTATCAATACTAGCCCACATGAACTGCAAATAGAATAGTGATAAGTAACATTATCCCACTCTCTTTCAGTATGCCACCTCCTAGAATTTTTTCTCAAGTTGTTTATCTGTATATAGACTCTAAATAGCCATTGTTTCAAAACCTCTTCAGCCACTTTCCATAAGAGGCTATGGAGGCTTGACAACGTTTTGATGTGAGTAAGGGTTGCAAGATCTCGCTAACTGCTTATCACGAATTAGAGTAGAGATTGACAAAACATCTACAGATACACACTACTACGGCTATACTTACCTAAAAATGCGCATAACTATTGCAAAAGCTAAGATATAGTTTGCCTCAAGAAAAATTACTCTTGCTCAGCGAATTTCCACACCATTGTGTATTCTTCTATTACTCTATTTCGAATATGTATTACAATTGAAAGCCTCGCCCTTTAGGACTGAGAGGAGGTCAGCTCTCATCAGTTCTAAATATTACGTTTTGTGGAATGTTCATGACCTCCACATCTATTTAAATACATCATCTGCATTTTGCTGAGAGTAGGTGAGGCACCAAAACCCTGCTCTACCAACACGTAGAGACAAAGATATTTAGATACCAAACTTATAAACCTTTCACCCCACATCAAAACAAGGCCATCAGCTATAAAAATATGGGATTTTGCCGTGGTTACGTATCTTGTGATTATTAGAGGGGTTTTAAGAGGATTTGGTATTCGAGGATATATATATGAGAAGATGATGATGAAAAAGTTAAGTGGTTTTATAGAAGATTTGAATTTGGATGAAATCCTAGTTTGTGTTAGTGGGTTAGAGAATTCTGTGCATGAATTTATCGATGAATTAAGAAATCTTGCTCTATTTGCAGTGATAAATGATGTTGAGGTTTATGAATTTGAAGAGTGCCTACATAATGAAGAAGAGGGTGTCTCGTTAATAGTGAAGGATTTTGAGTAAAAATGTTTAGAGTTCTTCTATAACTATGGGCACTCTTGTTTTTAGTAGTGTTCTTCCTCTGTATACTTCTAACTCTACATAACCTTTGTCAATGCCTTCCTCTATAGCTGCCCTGAGGTCTTTCACGCTTCTGATATCTTTCTCATTGGCCTTGACTATCACGTCTCCCTCTCTCATCCTAACTCTATAGGCAGGCGATCCTGGAATCACCCTAACAACCATAACACCCTCATTAGTCGAGAGACCCATGGTGTAAGCTATTTGAGGTGTTACAGGTGCTACATACACTCCTATCCATGCTCTAACAGGTCTTCCAAATCTCTTAAACATCTCCATGAATCTCTTAGCGCTATTTATTGGTATAGCAAACCCTATCCCCTGAGCATACGGAATTATTGCAGTGGTTATTCCTATTACTTTGCCCTCTGCATTAACTAAAGGACCCCCACTATTACCAGGATTTATGGCTGCATCTGTTTGAATCAAGTCCTCCAATATAATGTCCTCACCAACTATTGTCCTTCCAACAGCACTTACAACACCTAGCGCTACTGATGGTCCTGGAAGTCCTAGGGGAGAGCCTATAGCTAAAACTATTTCACCCGTCTTAATAGTGTCAGAGTCTCCAAGCAATGCAGCTTTAATATTTCTGTCAATTTTTAGCAAAGCTAAATCTCGTTGCGAATCCAGAGCTATTATCTCAGCTTCCTCAGAAACACCATCATGATATAGTGTGATAACTCTTGCTGCACCTCGCACTACATGTGCATTTGTAATGACATAGCCAGGCTCTATAACGAACCCTGACCCAAATCCAGTGAATTCTTTATAACCAAATAGCGAAAGTATATGTGGTATCTCTGTGACCACTGTTACAACGGATTCTCTAATATCACTAACTATTCTTGCTATGTCCATGCTTAAGTTATAGAGTAAACTATTTGTCGTAGGGATCACAAGATTGTTGTAAAAAAGAATTACTTTTTAAATGTTTTTGCTGCAGCCAACGCCATCTCATTTATTACTTTCTCTGGATTTGGAGCTTTCATTATAGCTGATGCCACTAAAACCCCGGCAGTTCCAAGCTTTATCGCAGCTTCAACATCTTCAGCTGTAGAGATTCCTGCACCTGTGAGTATTATAACATCTTTATTAATTTCCCTAACCCTTTGAACTGTATTTGTGATTATCTCTGGCTTCGCCTTTGACACAGCGATTCCCGTGCCTATCAACTCCGGTGGTTCTACAGCTATTGCCGTAGGTTTTATAGCGGCTACGCTTGCTGCAGCAATTGGCGTATCTGCACATACTAGAGCTTCTAAGTTGTGCTTTTTAGCAGTTTCAACTATAGCAACAATTTCGTCAAGTCTTAGTCTGTGCTCGCTATGATTGACAAGCACGCCCTTGATATTCATGTCCTTCAACGCTGCTACAGGCAGCCATCCTGTATATGCTCCAAATTCATGGGGGTCTGCATGCTGTGCGAATACAGGTATTGAAACTGATTCAGCTATTTTCCTGAGCTCTGTTGCAGGAGGTATTACAATTTCCTCTACGCTATATTCCCTAGCAGCTTTCTCAGCTGCTTTTGCTATTTCCAGCGCTTTCTGCCCAAATGCTGTATTATAGACCTTGAAGTTTATTGCTAGTACCGGTACCTTCAACGTCAACACACATGAGGTAATGCATTGCTATGTTACTCGTGTAAGAGCTCTGTTTTAACCTTAGGTCCTTTAACTTGATATAGTTTTGACTCTACAAATCTACTCTGTAACTTCTGTAATACTTGTGGAAGCGTGGTGTACTCCATCTCTTCAGGTCCTAGCCTGTGAGGCATGAATGGGCCATGCCTTCTCATGTAATCAGCTATTACCTGTGCCTGCCTTCTTGCCTCATCAAATGCAGGGTCGTCAAACAGATCAGCGGGCCCTATTAAACGCCCATTCTTAATTTGGAACCCTAGTGCCACAACCCTTGGTGGTCCGTCAAATCTCGTGCACCTTGCATTCCTCTGAGCCACTGGCATGAGTGGACCAAAGTGGCTTCCCCTCATCCACCCTGCTACTAGATGCGGAAATGCAAATGGTTCTAATACTTCACCAACGGCTGGAAATCCTGACTGTGCTCTAACTATGGCTACTGGATCGTCTTTTCCAACATATTGACCTGCAATTAAATTCAGTCTTTCAACAGCCACTACGGCAGCAATCTCATTATCAGATTTCCTATACACCTTTCTCACAACAAATCTTCCCGGAGTGCCTATAAGTGCAAGTATATCATACATCTCTTCTGGAGCATTCATGACTACATACTTTCCAGCCATAACATCATAGATCTCGAACTTAAATCCATCATGAAGCTTTGGATCTATCACAAGACCTGCTGTAGTAAAGGGATCTGCAAAGACTTTGTATAACGGAAGGTTGAATGCCCCAGGCTCTGTCTTATCAGCCATAAAGACTATCACTGGTTCTGCAGGTCTCTCAATAAATTCCATTTCAGCCGCAGCAGGACCTAACCCTCTTACATTACCAGAGAAGGCATCTGTTAAAAGGTCTTGACCTGCCGCATAAAGTCCAAGATCTTTGGCAACCTTTGCCGCCTCCCTAAATGCGTTCCAAGCAGTCTCATGTATCTCTGGAGCGTCAACACCTTTTCTATGTGTCATTATTAATTCAAGATCGTCACCAGCATGTGTAACATAGTAGTCAATTACTATTCCTTTACTCTTCGCTTCCGCAAGTACTTTTGCAGCAGCTGCCATGGTATCAGGGTGAACAACGTGATGCCCCGCTAATGAGCCTATGTCAGCCTTAATTACAGAAATTGTTGTAGTCTGTTTTTGGCTCATATTCTACACCATATTGCTATGTACATTATTCGATTTTCCGAATTTAAATTTGCTTACTATAACCGCTACTAAAGGGTATGATCAATACTAATTATAAGAAATTTAAAAAATATTTAACCAAAGAGTATTTCGAAGTTTATGGTCAAGAGTTGGATTCATAATCTCTGGTTTTTATTTATTGCTATTGAATGTTGATGAGAGGCAGTGCTCTAAGGCTTTTGCATACATCTAACTGCTGAGGTCTTGCTCCACTAGCCCCAATACCCATTGAATACTCTCTAGAAGTAGCAGTGCTACCAATTAGAGAGTGGGTAAAGAGAAAGCCCTAGATACAGCGAGTAAACATAAACTAATGAGGATGAGCATCTAACGTCAAACAGGTTCACGGGTTCTTCACATATATTTGGGACTACATTTGTAACTATAGAAACATCTAATGTAAATGCATTACTTCTTAGTGAGAAGTATAGAAATATGCACCACTAAGCTTCTGTAGCCTATCTAAGTAACTACCAGGTTTATTTATCCTAGGTCTACCGGTATCAGGATCCCTCCTAACTGTTACACCAACTTCTCTCAAAAAGGTGTTAAAAGCTTGTGAAACACTTGTAGGAGTTCTGCCAAAACCTCTCACGCCAGGTGTACCAACAAAAACCATCATTCTATCAACAGCATAATCTATCAAGAGCGTGTTGTGATCTACAACAAATACTGGCACTTTTCTTAACCTTGCTATTCTTCTGACAACTCTTGCTACAGATAGCTGATCTTCGACATCTATATGTGATGATGGCTCATCTAGAAGGTATACATCAGCTTCTCTTATCAGTGCCAGAGCAACACATAACTTTTGTAGTTCTCCACCACTTAGAGTCCTCACATCCTTTTTTAATATCCTATCTATACCCATCCTCTTAATCACCTCAGTATATAGCCAGCTATTCTCAGTAAGAGCTTCTTTGTTCTCATTCCTTATGCATTCTTCAATGACTTCGCATTTCAGCGCATCTACATTTAGATACTGAGGTTTGTAGCTTACATTAAGTAAAGATGATTTTACATAACCAGTATCAGGCTCTAATTCTCCTGCTAAAATTCTGATAAACGTGGTTTTGCCTATTCCATTAGGTCCTATAATACCTATTACCTCACCTTTTTTTATCTCACCTTCTTCAACGAAAAGCTCAAAGGCACCTAATTTTTTGTGTATCTGACTCCATGATATCATTTCAGCTTCATTTAGAATATTGACCTCGTTTCTAGCGTCATGAAATCTAAACGTGATGGCTTCATCTCTAATCTTCATATTCTCTGCAGGTAAGAATCCCCTCAAGTAATTGTCTATTCCTGTCTTTGCTGCATATGGATTTGAGAAATATCCGTAAACTCCTGGAATGCCATAAACTATCACTATAAGATCTGCAACATAATCTAAAAACATTATATCATGATCTACTACAAATATGTAGCTTTGCCTTGGCTTTAACTCATCTAAGGCACGCAACAGATTTAGTCTTTCTCCAATATCTAGAAAAGCTGTTGGCTCATCAAATATGTAAACATCACTGCTACGTTCTAAAGCTACAGCTACAGCTAGTTTTTGCAGTTCTCCACCACTTAGAGCCCTCACATCTTTTGATATCATGCTACGCATTTTAAGGTTTTCCACAACATCTTTAAAAACCCCTCTTTCATCATATTTCCTAAGCCATTCCTCCACAGTGCCATGCTTTAGATACTGCTGTAACGACTCTATATACTGTACTTTATGTATCACCTTAAGCTTTCCACTATAAAGTTTCTCAAAGTATTCATATAACTGCGTACCTCGAAACCTTGACAACACTTCTTCCTTACCTAACTGCTTCTCTAAAACCCCAAAGTTTGGTTCAATGAACCCTGATAAAATCCTCATGGCAGTTGTTTTCCCTGCACCATTAGGTCCAAGAATACCTACAATCCTATCCTTAACTGGTATTGGGAGTCCATACAATTTAAATCCATTTATTCCAAATCTGTGTATGAGCCTTTCCTCCATTTCGCTTGGCAAATTGACTATTCTTATAGCGTCAAAAGGACATTTTTTAACACATATACCACATGCAATGCATTTATCTTCGTAGATAATGGGTTTGCCTTGCTTCTCTGTGCTCAACTCTATAGCTTTATACGGCTTGGTTTTATTTATGGGGCAAAAGCGTATACAGGGAGTCCCACATTTATCTGGGTGACAAAGATCATAATTTACTACAGCAATCCTTGCCATTTAAAGCAACCCTGAAAAAATCTTTCTTATTTTTGGTTATCACAGCTTGCTGTGTCACCATTCTTCCTCTTCCCATTCCTCTTCCTCTTCCCACCACTCTTCTTCCTCTTCTTCCCATTCCTCTTCAAACATCATTTACAGGCACCTCATGATTTCTTACTTTGCTAAGAATAAAAGCATTTCTCTAAAACTCGTGATGTGGAACTAACAATAGAGGTTTATTGTTTGATGCAATTTATACGAACGTGGTTATGAAATAAAAACTTCAGTTGTTCCACTAATACCCATTAGAATGATATTATTGCAATACTTTCTCAGCATAGGCAACAATACTTCAGCAGCGTCACAGCCATCATTATACATATTAAGATTCTGATAATCTATCAGACTGCAACCAATACTATTAAGTTTCCTTGTTATAACTTCAACCATGCTATCAACAGTTTCTTTACTTAGCAAACTTTTATCGATGTGCACTATAGTTATAGCATAACCACCCTTTTTGCAATAGTCATTCAAGACCTTCATCACACTCTTTATTTGCCTCACTCCAAAAAGTTTTAGAAGCATTTCCACTTCTTTATACTTAGCCACATTAATCTTCTTTTCAAATGCTTTAATAGTTTTAACATATGCTAAAACAATGCTTTGCAGAGGCATCGAAAAACAGAGTTTCACCGAGATGCAAGGACACAGCGTTTCTTTACATTTCATCAAATCAAGTATTGCTTTGCATAGATCATAATCTCTTAGACAATTCTCTTCATGTAAAACTACCAAATACAAAGCATAACTACCCCAATAACAACGTTAAACCACCATGCGTAATGGGGATAAAGGTTATTTCATCTGAATTCTCAATATACAGTTCACTATATGGGTCTTCAAACACATTGATGTCAATGCCATTAATTAAGACTAGAACCTCTTCTCCAGTTATATGCCCTTCATTATTTAGCAGTCTATTTAAACTTGGGTACATGCCTAGAGCTAGTCGTAAAAACTCTCCCAGCTTTACTTTAGAGCTTATCTGAATATCTAAAAATTTTACTCCTATAATATCTTTTAGATGCCCTAAAAATGTTAGCTTTACTATTATTGACACCCTATAGCTGGACATTCACACTAAGTTTAATAAGTGAAGTAGCAATCAAAAACTATGCAGAAATTTGTTGCGATGACTCTTTGCGCTTCTCTTCAATTTTCACCAAATGAGTAATGTATCCCGCTATCTGATTTCTTAGCTTCTTTGACTGCGTTTTGACATAGTTCTTAACTTTTTCTTTATTGTGTTGAAAATTCTCTGTGAACTCATTTGAGTATAGCTGCAGCAATCTTCTAGCAGTTCTTTTAACTAGGCTTATCCTAACTTTACCCATTTCGACCACTTTATTTAGCTATGTCACAATTTAAGTTTAGTATAATCATGTAGAGGCTTATTAATGTAGATGCTATTATGGAAAGCCACTTCATAACAAGATGCTATCAGGATTTTTGTCTATTAGTTTTTAAGATGTTCTTTTTGCATAAAAGCTTATATAGAACCTCTCTAATACACAGTCATAGAGGTGCAGTTTGATGGCTACGGCACCCCAACCTGTATACGAGCCTACAGGAATACCTGTAATAATATTGAAAGAAGGTACATCAAGAAGTGCTGGTAAAGATGCTTTAAGAGCCAATATGATGGCAGCGTTGACCATAGCGGAAATGCTGAAGACAACATATGGTCCCAAAGGTATGGATAAAATGCTTGTCGATGCACTAGGCGATGTAACTATAACTAATGATGGTGCAACAATATTGGATAAAATGGATGTACAGCATCCAGCAGCAAAGATGCTTGTTCAAATAGCTAAGGGTCAGGATGAGGAGGCTGGTGATGGTACCAAGACTGCTGTTATATTTGCGGGGGAATTATTAAAGCGTGCTGAAGAACTATTAGATAAGGGATTGCATCCGACAATTATAGTTTCAGGATATAAACGTGCATTAGACTATGCATCGCAAGTTGCTCACAATATTGCAGAGTCTATTAATGTAGAGTCTCCTGACACTGATGCCATTTTAGAGAAGGTGGCATTATCAGCGCTTACAAGTAAAGCTGTACATGGCGCTAGAGAGCATATTGCAAATCTTGTTGTAAAGGCTGTTAGGCAAGTAGCTGAGAAGAGAGGCGATAAATGGGTTGTCGACTTAGATAATGTCCAGGTGATTAAGAAGAAAGGTGCAGGTTTAGTAGATAGCATGCTTGTTTATGGAGTTGTTTTGGATAAGGAGGTTGTGCACCCAGCAATGCCTAGAAGAGTTGAGAATGCAAAAATAGCTTTACTCGACGCTCCATTAGAAATAGAGAAGCCT
>Ga0080005_139085_pt1 | contig 154107 bp, 163 predicted proteins | sample JossMetagenome_2_FD_69208 | JGI IMG/M metagenome (GOLD analysis project Ga0080005, IMG submission 69208) | Hot spring sediment microbial communities from Joseph's Coat, Yellowstone National Park, USA - JC3_ASED (SPADES assembly) (version 2) | ecosystem: Environmental > Aquatic > Thermal springs...
CCCTGAAGGGCGAGAGCTCCCTTTGAGCGACTCACTGGTTTTCCTCATCTATCTGGGGCTATATCTGTCATCTGAGGGGCATTCAGGGGGTCAGAGCTCCCACATCTCTATGTGGTTGCCAACCCTGCATCCATGTGCTTAGGGGCAATCAAAGCAACTAAAACGAGAAACACGCCTTATAAACCTCTCTATCCATCCCCACCTTAAAAAGCGAGGCTTTCAGTTGTAACCGTTTTCAAAGCTTATAAATTTTTAGCAATATAAATCCATGTAAAGCATGAACTTATATGAAGCTCGAAAAGCAGCCAATGGCTGGGTGCTAATGTTAGAGAGATAGATGGGGCCTCTTTGAACTTAGCATTATAGAGAAGCCAAGCTTGCATTCGAAGGTGTTGTTCTCTATAGAATGAGAAAGAGGTTGTGGGTCTCTTTAAATTTTATAATGTGTAACATTCTTGCTTTTGTAGTGAAGAGGAAGCTAGTTTTTAGTTGAGGTAAACTTATATATTCGCATCTCAATGTCTTGTAAAGAATGAGGTAAACTTTAAGGTACAAAGCATGATTATTCATTGTCTAGGTAGGTGATGGGGCTATGGCTACTGCGCTTAGAGTAGAGAACTTGAAAGTATATTACTTTACTACTCGAGGTGTTGTTAAAGCTGTTGATGGAGTTTCATTTGTTGTTGATGAGGGTGATGTTTTGGGTGTTGCAGGGGAATCAGGTTCGGGAAAATCTACACTAGGATATGCAATACTGGGACTCGTTCCACCACCAGGTAGAATCGTTGGTGGCAGGGTAATTCTCGATGATATCGAATTGACTGCGCTTTCTGAGGATGAACTTAGAAAGATTAGGTGGAGTAAGGTTAGCATGGTGTTTCAAGGAGCGCTCAACATATTGAACCCAGTTATGAGAATAGGGGATCAAATGGCTGAGATTCTCATTCATCACAAGGGTGTTTCTAAGGAAGAAGCTCTTAAGGTGGTTAGAGAGCATTTGAGGATGGTTGGGTTGCCACTGGATGTGGTTAAGAGATATCCGCATGAATTAAGTGGGGGTATGAAGCAGAGGGTTGTCATAGCAATGGCACTTTTGCTCAAGCCAAGGCTTGTCATAGCTGATGAGCCTACAACTGCACTTGATGTTGTCATACAAGCGCAGATTATGAATCTCTTGAAGCAGTTGAAGGAAGAGGAAAAACTCTCAATGATATTCATAACTCACGACTTGAGCCTAATAGCAGAAATCGCAAATAAAATTGCAATAATGTATGCAGGTAAAATAGTTGAGCTAGGCTCTTCAGAAGATGTATATGCAAAACCCTTACACCCATACACTCAATCACTTCTGAACAGCATACCGTCAATAAAACAGAGAAAGAGGCTGTCATGGATACCTGGAGCACCCCCAGATTTGAGAGACCCACCCCCTGGCTGTAGGTTTCATCCGAGATGTCCTTTTGCTATGGATGTGTGTAGGAGGGAAGAACCACCCTTTATAGAGATTGAGAAGGGTCATTACACATCCTGTTGGCTATACCTCAAGAAGTGAATCTATGTTTTGTAAAAGCGTAGACCAAAAAAACGTTGCCCGTTACTAAGAGCACTAAGCTCGCTATAGAGGCGTACCAAAATGGTGATATAGATGCAGTTAAGCGAAGCTCAAAGAGAGTGTCACAATCATCACCACCTTTCATCACATTGAAAAAAGCTATGAATTTACTGGATGGCAGAACCATGCAAGTGCTATTACTTAAAACACCACTGAAGCTATAGTTCATATCGGGCATAGCTATAGAGTAATAGAGAAGACAACGGTATACATTGATACATAGAGACACATTCTCCACCCGGGTATATTCCTCCTTACTAAAGTTCCTTAGAGTTAGGAAGTATGTTGTATTTCTATACAACACAATATGCTTTTCAGAATCTATGTAAAATTCGGTGGTGTACATACTAAGCATTGCTAGTAAGAATGCGAGAAGAAGTGCAACACAAACAATCATTATTATAATATTTTTAAACGCCATAGTTTAGTACCAAACTTTTTGTAAATCATCATATAGATTTATAAAGTTTTGCACATTCTCACTATTATGAGGTTGTGAAAAATGGGTATCAGAAGATCTATCCTCTATGCCATTCTATTACTAGCTATGATTACATTATCAGTATTACCCATATACTTGGTGGCTCAAGGGCAAAAAGGAGGGGCTTCAAATAGCATTACATTTATCAGCGTTTCTCTGGATAGAGTTGGTGAAGCTTTTAGAGCAGGGTCAATAGATGCGTATATATATGGTTTAAGACCATCACAACTTGATCAATTTCAAGGAATATCCAATATAAGATTCATTTCAGCACCTGGAGGACTAGTATCACTAGTACTAAACCCAGCACCAGTAAAAACAGTTAATCTTACTGGCGACTGGACTAAGAAGAGTCTAGATGACATTGCGAAGGCTATTGGCTATCCTAAAGCTGTGATATCTCAGGTTTACTATGATAAAGACAAGGGTGTGACATACGTAGACCTAGCAGCAGATGGTAGCAATATCAATCCATTCGCATTAAAAGATGTTAGATATGCAATGAATTACATAATTGACAGAGACTTCATAGTTAGGAACATCTATAGAGGTTATGGAGCTCCTATGGTTACATTTCTATCTAACTATGACCCTACATACATGCTCATATCAGATCTTGTAGCAACATTTGGAATAACATATAACCCTGGCTATGCAAGATCACTTATAGAGAAAGCATTGACAGCAGCGGGAGCTACTTTAGTAAGTGGGAAGTGGTACTATGCAGGCAAACCAATACAAATAATCTTCATTATAAGAACAGAAGATGAAAGGAGAGATATAGGAGACCTGGTAGCAACAGAACTTGAGAACCTGGGATTTGTCGTAAATAAGCAATACCTAACTTTCGCACAAGCTCTTGAAATAGTTTACGATACCGATCCAAAGGAGCTTCAATGGCATATCTACACAGAAGGCTGGGGTAAAGGAGCTCTAGAAAAGTATGACTCTGCTACACCAGCTCAGATGTGCGCACCTTGGTATGGTTACATGCCTGGATGGCAAACAGAAGGTTGGTGGTGGTACAGAAATGACACACTTGATGAACTAACGCAGAAACTCTACTTTGGGACATTCACGAGTTTCGAAGACTATAAGCAGACATATAGAAACGTTACTGCAATGTGTATGCAGGAATCCGTGAGGATATGGGTTGCTACTAGAATGGATATACATGTTGTGAGAGCTGATGCACAAGGAATAACAGAGGATCTTTCAGTGGGCCTGAGATCGCCATTCAACTTAAAAGCCCTTTACATACCTGGCAAACCTGATATTACAATAGGTCATCTATGGGTTTACACATCTAGAACTATATGGAATATATATGGAGGCTTCACAGATGTTTATAGTGTCGATATTGAGAGAGCGACTTACGATCCATTAACATGGAGAGATCCATTCAATGGAGAACCCATACCAATAAGGGTAAAATATAGCGTAACCACAGCAGGCCCTAACGGTACATTATCTGTCCCATCAGATGCCATCATATGGGACGCCTCTCAAGGAAAGTGGGTTAACGTAGCACCTGGAACAACAGCTAAATCTGTTGTGAAGTACGATATGTCCATGTTTATAGGTGCTAAATGGCATGATGGAGTAAACATAACCTGGGGCGATATACTTGCTGCATGGGCGCTTTGGTTCGATTTGGTATATAACAATAGTAAGGCAAGTTTCGAGACACCTATTTCAGGTCCCAACAAGCCATTCTTTGACACTATAAAGGGGCTAAGAATAGTGCCAGAGAATAACACACTTGAAGTATATGTTGATTACTGGCACTTTGATCCTAACTACATAGCGGATTACGCAGCTCTAACACCAATAAACCCTGCAGAATCTCTTATACTGCAAAACATTGTAGTATTTGACATGCACAAATACGCATTTACAACAGATACTGGAAAGGCAAAGAAGTTGCCAACATTGAACCTCGTGCTAAAGAACCATGCTAGTGACTTAGCATCGCTAGCTCAACAACTGTTAGCAGGAAGTGTGTTTCCATCAAAATACTTTACAACACCCCAGGGCACATACATGAGCTTAAGTGAGTGGAAAGCAAGATTGCAAGCATTTATAAACTGGGTTAATCAACATGGACATGCATGGATATCTCAAGGCCCATACTATCTAGATACATTTGATGATCAGGCACAAAAAGCTGTAATAAAGGCTTTCAGAGACCCCTCATATCCATTCAATCCTAGCTATTGGGTGAAGGGAAGCGCATCTCCACCAATGCTTACAGTACCAGCCACACCAACAATAGTAGCAGGTAATGCCACATCGTTCATAGTAAACATCGTCCCACCAACAATAACCGCTGGAGGTAGAACAACTGTAGCCTCAGGAAACATATACGTGCAGTACATCATAAAGGATGTTCAGACTGGTACAGTGCTTGATGTGGGTCAAGCACGGCTGCTTACAAGTGGTGCCACAATGCTTACATATCAAATCACCATACCCAGCAATATAACGAAGCGCATGGCGCCATATAATTACTATCAAATACTCATTTACGCGTTTAGCGAAGGTGTAGCGGTACCTGCGTTCACATCGATAACACTTCAAGCTCAGCCCAGCATCAGCCAGATGATAGCAGGCATTGTAACGCCTATGCAACAACAAGTTTCAGACATTTTGAAGCATGTAAGCAACCTTTCTAATGCTGTTAATAAGGTCTCGGGTGACGTGATTGGGGTTAGTACTAGTGTTAGTGATTTAAAGAGTTCCATAACGGAGTTAAATAATAGTGTGGCAATGTTAAACAATTATATATTGGTACTGACAGCGCTTGTTGTAGTGTTGATAATCTTGAATATTGTGTTATTAACTAGGGTTTTGAAGAAATAAGCTGTTTCAACATTTTTAAATCAAAATTCGATTTTTTAATAGTAAACCACTTTATTTTAATTAAAGCTTATATTAAGCTAAGCAAAAGCTTGTATTATTAGTATATCTAAACAGTAAGTGTTGTAGAGAATTTCAAAGGGTTGTGAAGCCATGAGCATAGGGATAATTATTATGCGAAGAGCGGTGTTTTTAGCTTTGGCTCTGATAATTGCGGTGTTTCTAACGGGGTTCATAATAGGGGCTACCGGATATGTTGATAATGTTGTTAAAGCCATTATTAATGAGGAGGTGAGGGCCTATAGACAAGCTCTTTCTAAAATGCCTAATGTTAATCAGTCTTATGTGGATAAGTTGACTAGGAGTTATCAACAAATGCTCGTAAGGACTTATGGGCTTGACAAACCATGGATATACAGAATAATACCCTTGGTTTATTCAACTTTAATATTCAAATTTGGTGATGTGCAGCAGACTAGTGTAGCTGAGGTTGCGGGTTTTCAGCTTCCTGCAAAAGCAAGTGACGTGATTTTAGCTTGTTTACCTAGAACGATTGTTATGATAACGGTTGCAGAGCTCATAACAATTGTATTAGCGTTGTTAATAGCACCTCGAATTACATTTAAAATAGGTTCGCTAGCTGATAGAATAGCAGTAATCTATGCTGCATTAACAAATGCTATACCTGTTTGGTGGCTTGCACTAGTAATGATATTCATTTTTAGTTATAGGCTGGGGGTTGCGCCTCAGCAGTTCAGAGGTGTTATCAAGGTGCTTAGCACCATGTCCTCAGCATTCATGGCAGGAAATGCTGTATCTTTCTTTTCTAGCTTTGGAAATTTGTTATCCTATGTATGGCTTCCAATCTTGACCATAGTAATTACACTTCTTGGCCCATGGATATATAGTACGAGAGCAATGCTCTTAAGAATGGTGAGAGAGGATTTTGTTTTAGCAGCAGTGGCTAGAGGCTTGCCACAGAAAGTTGTGCTTAGGAAATATATTTTGAGACCAGCTCTATCGCCTATAATGACCTCAGTTCTGCTTGGATTAGCTGGCACACTAGGCGGTTACATAATAACTGAGTCTGTCTTTGACTGGCCTGGAATGGGCACATTGTATTACCAAGCTATTGCTAGTGGAGATCCTGCAACAATACTTGGCCTTACATATATCTTAACGCTTGTATATGTTGTGGCAAGATTCATTTTGGAGGTGCTTTATGTAGCTTTAGACCCGAGGGTAAGGCTATGATGGATAGGTTCAAAGCATTTTTGTATGCTATTAAAAGTGAGGTATGGAGTCAATCAAGCGGCAAAGCTGCGCTTACTCTACTTTCATCCCTCATAGTTTTGAGTATTGTGTCTGCTATAATGCTTCCACCAAATTTTATTTCTGTGTGGAACGATCCAAAGCCTTGGGGGATAAAGCCTAAGGATGCCCCTCCACAGTGGGCGGCGTTTTTTGGCTATTCCTGTGCACCACATTACGAAGCAGATTTAAGAGGCTTTAGATATGTACTGGGTATTAGTGGAAACGAAGTTTCACTCAAATATACATTAACCTATAACTTGAATAGCAAAAGCTTTCCACAAGGTATAGCCATAAAAATAGATGGGCTTTCATTGGTAGGAGTACAGAGTTTTAGAATAGTATTGAATATCACTAGACCTGATGGGGTCACCGTCCCAGCAGTATTAACATATCTAATTACAGCAACGAATGGTAGTATAGCTATCACAAGTATTGTTCTAAACCCAGATCCTATGAAGCTAGCTGGAACACTTATAACTCTATACCCACAGCTATTGTCTGTAGCAAACTTAAATGATATTGCAATGAATTATCCCACATACTTATTTGGGACACTCACTAACACTTCAAGGATTTCTCCTTTAAATGGATTGTATAGGTTAGAGCTTTTGGTTATCATAGCAGTTCCGCATATTGTAACAGCGGCTGATGTAAATAATATTGTCAATGCTTTTAGGGATTCTCAGGACTTCAGGGTTGCTGTTATAGGTACGTGTTATGGTGTATTAGGCACTGATTATAGAGGTAGAGACATAGGACTAGCATTATTCTTTGGGCTTCCCATAGCATTGCTAATAGGTATTGGAACAGCTGTTCTAACAACCTTAATAGGATTGTTTGCAGGTCTTGTAAGTGGGTACTATGGCGGTGCAATTGATGAGTCTATTCAGAGGTTTATAGATGTGTTAGGAAGTATACCTCTACTACCAATACTGATACTAATTGCTGTAGCTGTTCAGCAAGCCTATGGTGCAAATCCCTATAAACCCATTATAATGCTGCTAGTGATATTGGGTACTCTGGTTGTATTTGGTTGGGGTGGTTTAGCTATAGTGGTAAGATCAATGACGCTGAGCATAAAATCTGAGGCATATATAGAAGCGGCTAAAGTTGCTGGCGCATCTAATTGGTGGATTATGGTCAAGCACATAATCCCTCAGCTATTACCCTATATAGCTGCTCAAATGGTTTACTCAGCACCATCAGCAATTTTAACTGAAGCAGGTCTCTCCATTCTGGGGATTCAACACGGGCTTCCAACATGGGGTGGTATTTTGGCTGATGCAAGAATCTATGGTAATGTAAGTTACTGGTGGTGGATATTTCCACCAGGCATAGCTATATCTGTAACCTCTCTTACATTTGTTTTGCTAGGGCTCTCTCTTGAAAGAGCTGTAGAGCCAAGGCTCAGAAGGGTGTAGAACCATGGCAGATGAAAGCATACTAGTTGTAGAAAACCTTAAGAAATACTATGAGCTAAGAGGCTCCTTTTTACAAGTACTAGGACTAAAATCGCCAACATATCTCAAGGCTGTGGATGGAATAAGTTTTTCTGTGGTAAAAGGTGAAATATTTTGCTTGGTTGGCGAGTCTGGATGTGGTAAGACCACTACGGGCAAGATCATCGTAAGACTGCTTGAGCCAACCTCAGGAAGTGTGCTATATAAGCCCTCTGCTGAGGCAAGAAAAGTTTTGGAGTCCTATGGATATGTAGAGGAATATGTAGATATAGGTAAGAAATATCCGAAGGATGTGGATAAAGTGCTTAGAAGAGAAATTCAAATGATCTTCCAAGACCCCTACAGCTCGCTAAATCCAAGAATGAGGATTAGGGACATACTGGAAGAACCTTTAATAATACATGGTATTGGCAAAGATCGTGCAGAAAGATTAGAAATCATTTCAAGAGCTTTAGAAGAGGTGAAGGTGACTCCACCACAGGAATTCATTGATAGATACCCCCATATGTTATCTGGTGGACAGAGGCAGAGAGTAGCAATAGCTAGAGCTTTAGTACTGAGACCAAATCTCATAGTAGCTGATGAACCTGTAAGTATGCTTGATGTGTCTATACGTGTTGAAATACTGCAGCTGATGCTCGATATAAGAAAGAGTAGGAATATTTCATACATATTTATAACGCATGACTTGGCTGTGGCAAGCTATATGTGTGATAGAATAGCTGTTATGTACCTGGGCAAAATCGTGGAAAGCGGGGAAATTACAAAGGTAATTAATAACCCTGTGCATCCTTATACAAGAGCCTTGATAGAGGCTGTGCCAGAACCTAATCCCAGTAACAGATTGTCTCTGAGAAAGGTAGACATCATAGGTGAGATACCCTCAGCAGTAAATATACCCCCTGGCTGTAGGTTTCATCCGAGATGTCCTTTTGCTATGGATGTGTGTAGGAGGGAAGAACCACCCTTTATAGAGATTGAGAAGGGTCATTACACATCCTGTTGGCTATACCACAAGAAGTAATTGAACTTAATTTTCTTTATAGCTTAAAAGCCGCGTCAAACATAATACACTTAGCCAATTTCATTGGCATAATCGTCATGCTTACATAGTAGGTGAAGTAACTGAATGTCGCCAACCACTAGCTTCAGACATATTATTAGAATAGCTGAAACTGATATACCTGGTAATCTTGGGTTAGTATGGGGCCTGGCAAAGGTGAAAGGAATAGGTTATAATATAGCAGTTGCTATATGTAGGAAATTGGGTCTCAATCCAAATATGCCTATAGGGTACCTAAGTGACGATGAGGTTACTCAGATTGAAGAAGTGGTTAAAAACCCTAAAAAATTCGGGCTTCCTTTATGGATTTTAAACAGAAGAAGCGATGTAGAGACGGGTGAAGACCTTCACCTAGTATCCTCAGAACTGATATACTATGCCAGGCGGGATATAGAGAGAGAGGTTAAGATAAGGAGCTGGAGAGGTGTAAGGCACTCTCTAGGCTATAAGGTCAGGGGTCAAAAAACTCATACAACTGGGCGTGTTGGACCTGTTGTAGGTGTGCAGAAGAAGAAGGCAGCTCAACCTCAGCAACAACAGCAAAAGTAGATTTTGGTGGAATCTATGGGCGATCCAAAGAAGTCTAGAAGAAAGTGGGAATCACCTGGACATCCGTGGATAAAGTCAAGGCTTCAAATGGAAATGGAACTTATGGGGAAATATGGGCTGAGAAATAAGAAGGAGTTGTGGATAGCAGAAACAATGCTTAGAAGAATAAAGCATCTCGTCAGGTCTTTACTAGCGTTACCTGAAGAGGAAAGAGAGAAGAGATTGCAAAGCCTTGCCTCAAGACTCTATAACATGGGGATTCTTCAAATACCAAATGCAACGATATCTGATATACTGAATCTAAACATTGAGGCTATTTTGGAGAGGAGACTACAAACAATTACCTGGAAAAAAGGTCTTGCAAAAACACTTCATCAGGCAAGACAAATGATAGTGCATGGTCATATATCTATAAGGGGTAGGAGGGTTACATCGCCAGGTCATCTGGTTTCAAGAGATGAAGAGAATTATGTGAGTCTTTACCCCACTTCCTCATATGCAAAATCTGTGACAACTTCTACAAGCTAATGCATGGTGATGTGATGTGTCGTTTAGCAGTAGAGAATTGAAGTGGGGCATCGCACATATATACTCCTCTTTCAATAATACTATTATACATGTAACTGATATAAGTGGGGCTGAAACAGTAGCCAGGGGTTCTGGAGGTATGGTTGTGAGAGCAGATAGGGAGAAGCCAAGTCCATATGCAGCAATGATGGTTGCATATAGAGTTGCACAAGAAGCTATGGAGAAGGGGGTTACAGCTATTCACATAAGAGTGAGAGCACCAGGAGGCCACGGTCCCAAGATACCTGGTCCAGGGGCTCAAGCTGCTATAAGGGCTTTAGCAAGGGCAGGATTTATTATTGGAAGAATAGAGGATATAACGCCAATACCTCACGATACTACGAGAAGGCCTGGTGGTAGGCGTGGTAGAAGGGTGTAGATATTGTCTGTAGAGGTTAGAGAGTGGAGCTCTGAAGCAATAGAGCTTTACTTAGAGGGGTTTCCTTTACCATTGTTAAATGCTATTAGGCGTTATTCCATGGCTAAGGTGCCAACATATGCCATAGATGAGGTCACTATAGTGGTGAACACGTCAGCTATGTTTGATGAAATGCTTTCTCATAGGCTTGCAATGATTCCGCTCAGAAGTGAGGAAAGTATCAATAAGTTACTTTCTGTTGATGTGGCGCTATGCGAAAAATGTTCACTAGACTCTGAGGAGAAGCCATCAAAGGATGTTTGTGATAAATGTTTTATTAACATGTTTCTCGAAGCTGAGGCGCACGATGAGGAGGTTACAGTGTATTCAGATGAGATAAAATCTGAGGATCCTTATGTAAAGCCTGTTTATGGCAACATCCCCATCGTTATTTTAGCACCGGGGCAACAAATTTCTTTAGAGTTAAGAGCTAGAATTGGAAGAGGCTTGGAGCATGCTAAGTGGAGTCCTGCAACAGTTGCAATCACTAGAAATGTTGCTGAGATAAAGATAGATAAAGATCTTTGCAATCTTTGCGGTAAGTGTGTTGAGATTTGCCCTAAAAAGGTGCTTAACATAGATGGCGGAGTCATAAAGGTTGAGAGGGTAACAGATTGCATAGTATGTAAGCAATGTGTGGTTATTTGCCCAACTAAGGCAATAGATGTTGTTAATCTAGAAGATAAAAATATTTTAAGAGTGGAGTCTAGTGGTGCACTAGAACCTGAAACTATAATCAGGTTATCCTTAGAATTGTTGCGTAGGGATCTAGCATCTCTCCAAGACTTTATTGAAAAAGTGAAGAGGGGTGTTAAATCTTGAGAAGAACAGGACCCACAAATTACATACTGAGAAGAACAATAAGAGAGTTGAGAAAAGCTGCAAGAATTAACAAGGCTAAGATATGGAGGTATGTAGCTGAATTACTTGAAGCACCTACACGAAAAAGGATTGCAGTAAATATCTATAAAATAGATAGGCTTACAAGAGAAGGTGATGTTGTTGTAGTTCCTGGGAAGGTTCTAGGCGTGGGTAAGCTGAGCCACAAAGTAACTGTTGCGGCAATAGCATTTTCCAAGCAGGCTATAGATAAAATAAGATCTGTTAATGGAAGGGCAATGCATGTTCTTGAGCTTGTTAATGAAAATCCGCGTGGAAGTGAGGTGAAGGTAATTATATGAGCGTAATTGAGATAACTTCAAAAGAGATATTCACAAAGGTTTTGGCTGAGAAGCAAAATGAGATTGTGATAGATGCAAATTCTTTAATTTTAGGTAGATTAGCAAGCATGGTGGCAAAACTCTTATCGCTGGGTGTAAAGGTGTATGTGGTAAACGTTGAGGGGGCTGTTTTAACGGGGGATAGAAAAAGAGTCGTTGAAGGCTATAAGCTGTTATTTGAGGTAAGGACGCATAGAAATCCATATAGGCAATCTATTCACAGACCTCGCAATCCAATTACATTATTTAAGAGAACTGTAAGGAATATGTTGCCTAGAAATACTAACCAGCGTTTAAAGATGCTTAAAAATGTAAAGGCTTACATAGGTCTACCACTAGAATTCAAGGATAAAGCTATAGTAAAGGTCATAGATCTTTCTATAAATACCCGAAGAGCTACGGAATATATAACACTTGCTGAGCTTGCAAAAGCATTAGGTTGGAGCCCTAAGGTGTAATGGTGATGTCTCAGCAAGAAACTGAATTGAAGGTTTTAGGCGCATATCCTCAGATAATAAGTGGCAGGAAGTATGTATTAAGTTATGGAAAGAGAAAGACAGCTGTTGCTAGAGCTGTTATAACGCAGGGGAAGGGACTATATAGAGTGAATGGCATTCCCGTAGAGCTCTGGCCAATAGAATTGGCGAGACTAAAGATGATGGAGCCTCTACTAATACTAAGTGAAGAGCTTCGAAATACCATAGATGTGAATGTAAGTGTTGAGGGAGGGGGTGTCATGGCACAAGCCTATGCTGTTAGAACAGCTGTTGCTAGAGGTATAGCGATGTTCTTTGAAAATCCTATAATAAAACAGTTGTTTAACGAATATGACAGAACAATTTTAGCTGGAGATCCAAGGCAAACAGAGCCTGAGAAGTGGATGAGATACAGTGCAAGAAGATTTAGGCAAAAGTCTTACAGGTGACAAAGTATGATAATTCCTGTGAGGTGCTTTACTTGTGGGTATCCTATTGGCGCCAAGTGGGAGGAGTTTAAGAATCGTGTAGAGAAAGGCGAGGATCCTGCAAAGGTTTTAGATGAATTAGGTATAAGGAGATATTGTTGCAGAAGGATGATGCTTTCACATATAGACTTGTTTAGGAATGTCATTAAGTATGGTAATGTGAAGTAGGTGATAGATGTGGAAGAGGAGCGCAAGGCACTGGAACAACAACAACTAGAGTTGCTTGTTCCATTAGAGCTATATCTCCAAGCAGGTGTACATATAGGTACCCATACATGCACAAAACATATGGAGAAATTTGTATTCAGGGTAAGACCTGACGGCCTCTATATACTCGATGTTAAGAAGACTGACGAGAGACTTAGAGTAGCTGGAAAGTTTTTGAGTAGATTCGAGCCATCAAAGATAATGGTGATTTCAACAAGGCAGTATGGTAAACAACCTGTGTTGAAAATGGCTGAACTTACTGGTGCTAGACCTGTTGTAGGAAGGTTTACGCCAGGTACATTAACAAATCCAAAGCTTGAGATTTACTATGAACCTGAAGTTATAGTATTAACAGATCCGAGGATAGATTCGCAGCCTCTTGACGAAGCAATAATGGTAGGGATTCCTGTTGTGGCTTTTGTGAGTACAGATAACAAGCTTGAGGGAGTGGATCTAGCTATACCTGCCAACAACAAAGGTAGAAAGTCCCTAGCTTTGCTATACTGGGTTTTGTCTAGACAGGTATTGAGGGAGAGGGGGAGCATAGGTCCCAATGACAACTTGCCAGTAGGTCCTGAAGCATTTGAATCTACATCATAATAACATTAATGTGATTTGATGGAAAGAATAATAAAAAAGAGCGTTTTTATCCCTATCCCAATTATAGGTATACCAATAAAGAACCTTTACACACCTTATGCTATAATGCCTTCAAACATTGGTTGCGACTTGCATATAAAGATATCTGAAAAGAATTCAACAAAGGATGGGCAAATTAAAAAGGCAACTTATGGTAGTGAGGCTATTTTTGACTATGTAAATGAATTATTAAATGAATTAGGATATGGAATTATTGGTGGTAGTTTTTTAATAAAGTGCACCGAGGATCCGCCATTTATCGCAGTCCTTGCAATAACATCTATGGAGATTCTTAAAAGCATTTTAAATATAAAGCATAGTGACTACATCCTTATGCTAGATGCCCTCACATTATTTGATGAGAAGAAACTGCATCTTGATCCAGGTTACACCAAGGCCTTAAGATGTGCATATATTTACAATGCCATGTGTATTGCTAGAGGCTATGATGATCTAATTAAGTTAAGTAGCAGAAAACTGATGATTAAAAAGCTATCTGAAGTTGCATGTCCGGGGATATGTAGTGCTGTTGATAATCCATATGATGCCAATACGCTTTCTCTTTTCTACAAACTTTCTACACACGTAATAGGTTTGCTGGCGCAAGCTGTTAGAGAGTTAGATGAGGAAAAGCTTCGTTCCTTACGAAGATTTCTAGATCTCTACATGGTGTTAGAAAGTAGCATTGTTAAGGAATATATAGGTAGTGAAGATCTGGCTTTAAGTTATGGTGTAAAGCCTGTGGTAGATTATAATAGCATTAAGTTTTATAAGGTTATAGCACTAGCGTAGGAGTTGGGTTTTGATGCACATCACGAATATTTTGAAGCTTGGGGGCTCTGTGATAACAGATAAAAAAGGACATTACTCAATAAGATATGCAGATGTGTATAGAATAGCGCAAGAAATTAGCCTAGCTTATAGCATGTGTAGCAAAAGGATGCTAATAGTACATGGCGGTGGTAGTTTTGGCCATCCCACGGTAGCTGAACATGGTGGAGTTGAAAACCCCATGGCAACTTCACAAGTTGTGTACTTTATGAGGGAACTTAATATGGTTATAGTAGATGCTTTGAATGCTTATGGAGTACCTGCAATTCCTATGGATACACATGCAATTTTTTATAGGGATTGCGAAAAATTTTTGCAGTTCTTTTACAAACCATTAGAGGAGGCAATTGAAAAGAGTATTGTACCCGTGCTTTATGGCGATGTAGTTTTTGGCTGTAAGGGTTCTGATGTGCTTTCAGGTGATGAAATTGTGTGGAGGCTTTCTACAGTTTTTAAGCCTTGTAGAATACTATTTGCATCAGATGTTGACGGTGTTTATGATAAGCATCCAAGCGAGGTTGGTGCGAAGCTTTTAGACGTTGTGAGTCTTCGTAATATAGGGGTTATAGAATTTGGTTCTCAGGGTAGAACTGATGTAACAGGAGAGATGAAGGCGAAACTTCTCTATGGTCTTAGATATTGGCATGGAGACATCGCTGAAGTGCTGATATTCAATGGACTTAAAAAGGGGCGCATATATAATGCATTATGCGGAAAAGATGTTCATGGAACCAGGGTTATACTATGAGCACGGAAAACAGAAAGCAAGAACACATAGAGCTTGCATTAATGCAGCAGTTCCAAGGCCCTTTGACCACACTGCTTGAAGATGTCACCCTAATTCATAATGCGTTACCCAATGTGTCTTATGAGAAAATAGATACCTCTGTCACCTTCCTGGGCTTTAAATTAAGTGCTCCTGTGATCATTTCTGGGATGACTGGAGGAACAGGAAAAGCTTATGAATTGAACAAGAGATTAGCGCAAGTAGCTGAAGAATTTCGCATCGCTCTGGGAGTTGGGAGTCAAAGGGCGATGATTGAGGATCCTTCTCTCATAAACACATATAGAGTTGTTAGAGATGTTGCCCCTAGCATCCCCATAATATCTAATATAGGTTTTGCGCAATTAAAGAAACTAAGTTTAGAGCAGATAGAGAATATTGTTACTAGCATTGAGGCTAACGCTCTAGCAGTACATCTAAATCCAGCACAAGAATTAGTACAGCCTGAGGGGGATAAGGATTTTGAAGACATAATTAACATAATAGAAATGCTTGAACACAGATTAAAGGTTCCCATAATAATAAAGGAGGTTGGTAATGGACTATCGAAGGAGGTTGTAGAGGCACTTTATGCAATAGGAATTAAAATATATGATACAGCTGGTGCTGGAGGTACAAATTGGGTAAAAATTGAGTTAATGAGAGCTGTAAAAAGTGGCAAGACATTAACACTCCATGGCGAACCTTTCATCGTATGGGGCATTCCCACAGCTATATCGATTTGTGAAGCTAGGGCGGTTTCAAATGAAATTATAGTGATTGGTAGTGGTGGTATTAGGACGGGGGTAGATATAGCGAAGGCTATAGCACTTGGCGCAGATCTTGTAGGTGTAGCACAGCCTCTTCTCAGAAGTATCATGATTGATAGTGGTAAGGAGTATATATCTTTATTGATAACCCAGCTAAAAATGGCCATGGCTCTTACTGGTGCTAGAAGTGTAGAAGAGTTGAAAAGCATACCTGTTGTCGTTCTGGGTAAGCTGGCTCAGTGGATATGTGCGAGAAAGTTAAGGCTTAGAAACATACATGCTTATATACACTGTTGCATCAATATATAGGGGATCCAATGTTGGATTTCATTGTCTATGCTGAGGAGATAGGTAAAAGAGTTGAAAAATTCATATATGATGTGATTAAGGGGGAACCCCAAAGAATTTACGAAGCTTCGCTTCACTATATAAAAGCAGGAGGCAAGAGACTTAGACCCCTTGTAGTTGTATTGGCAAGTAGGATTGCTGGTGGTGGTGAAGAAATAGCAATACCTGGTGCAGCTGCTGTAGAAGTCTTGCACACATTCACGTTAGTGCATGATGATATTATAGACAAAGACGAGCTTAGAAGAGGGGTGCCAACTGTTCACAAATTATGGGGGGTTGACATGGCTATAATTGCAGGAGACATACTTTTTGCATATGCATATAAGTGCCTGCTCAAAGCCTTACAGTTAGGTGTACCAAGTGATAGAATAGCAAAATCTGTTGAAGCACTGACAGAAGCAGCTATAACTGTAGCAGAGGGTCAGGCTCTGGACATGATGCTTCCCGAAATGAAGGAATCAGGAATAGAGAACTATATAGACATGGTGTCCAAGAAAACAGCAGCGCTCTTTGCATATTCAGCAAAGATTGGAAGTATTTTAGCTAATGCTCCAGAAGAGCTTTCTTCAAGCCTCTTTAACATAATGATGAATGCTGGCATAGCTTTTCAAATAAGAGACGATATACTGGGTCTAGTAGGGGATGAGAAGGTTTTAGGAAAACCTGTTTATAGTGATTTAAGAGAGGGGAAAATGACCATATTAGTAATATATGCTTTAAAGAATATCGATTCTGAGAAAAAGATCAAGCTTCTTAATACCCTGGGTAATAGAAAGGCAAGGATTGAAGAACTTAAGGAAGCAGCTAAAATAATACTTGAAAGCGGGGCTTTAGAGTATTCCGAATCACTGGCTGATATGTATGCAAATAAAGCCATAGAACTCCTCAATGAGCTTAAGTCAGCGGATATAGAAGCCTTTAACATGTTCAAAGAGCTCATAAAGTTTATGATCAAGAGGAGGTACTAAAATTCATTTCTTAGCTAAGCATAGTAGATGGGCGTTATGAAAACAGAGGGGGAGATTGCTGGGCGCTTTCCCATCGGATATATAGATGAAGAACATGTTTTTAATATTATAAGAGAAAGTAGCTTCAAAGAACTTGTGAATTTCAATTCTAGACTATGTATAGATCTAAACCGTATGTGCTTTATTGAGTCAAGTACTTGCAAAAATGGCAAAACTTTTGTAGAGGTGGTATATGAAAGAATACCAGAGTTAGCTATAGACATTGAGGAAGGTGTTTTCAAAATAGATGTAGCAGTGCACAATCCTATAACTAATCAGGTTCTTTATGTGCCTATGAAGACAAAGGCTTTTTTAGTAGAAGCCAGTGGTAGAAGTATTTATTCCTTGGTCAATGAAGGTGAAAATGTTAGTAGTGATAAAAAGCTATTTTATGTCGTTACAAATAAATCTGAAGTGAGAGTTATTAGGGCAGAGATCTCAGGAGTAGTTGTCTATGTTGGTGATGTTATAGGAAAATATGAGTCTGTGAATAAAATGCTTTGCATTATAGTGCGTGAGGAAGATGTCTACAGACTCCATAGATGCAGTTAAGCAGATTATTGAAAGAACAGCCTTAAAGTATGCTGTAGAGAATAGAATGAAATATGGTGAAGCTAAACAAGGCCCTGTTTTAAACAAGGTTCTAGGGGAATACAGGCAGTTTAAGTCAATGGCTAGAGATATTGCGAAAATAGTTGAAGAAACAATTAAATATGTTAACAGCTTAAGTGCATCTGAATTACAGGACTTAGCAGAAAAATTTGGGCTTTTAGAGCGTAAGGAGACCAAGAAAGAGGGAAGAGGACTACCTCCACTACCTAATGTAGAGCAATGGGGGGTCGTAATAACGAGATTTGCTCCTAATCCAGATTTCCCCATTCATTTGGGTAATGCTAGAGCGGCTATTCTTAGTCATGAATATGCGAGGATGTATAAAGGGAAGTTTGTACTTAGGTTTGAAGATACCGATCCAAGGATAAAGAGACCCCTCACGTTTTCATATAGAATTGTTGAGGAAGATCTTCTTTGGCTTGGCGTGAAATGGGATGAAGAATATGTGCAGAGCATGAGAATGGAGAAGTACTATGAGGTGGCTAGAAAGCTAATAGAACTTGGCTATGCTTATGTAGATCTGTGTAGAAGCATTGTATTTAGAGAGCTGAGAAATGCAGGTAAAGCATGTCCTCACAGAGATCTCGATTCTTCTAAGCATATGGAGTTGTTCGAGAAAATACTTTTAGGGGAGTTTGGCGAAGGAGAAGCAGTAATAAGGTTAAAGACTGATTTAAACTACCCTGACCCAGCTATTAGAGACTGGGTCATGATGAGAATAATAGATGTTGAAAAATATCCACACCCAGTTGTAGGCGATCGGTATAGGCTATGGCCGACATACAATTTTGCGGCAGCTATAGATGATCACTTCATGGGGGTAACTCACATTCTAAGAGGGAAGGAGCATGCTTTAAACACTTTGAAGCAGCTTTTTATATATAAATATCTTGGTTGGAAATATCCTGAAGTTGTTAATTTTGGAAGGGTAGGTTTAGAAGGGCTTATTCTCAGTAAGAGCTGGATTAAGGGTAAGCTAAGGGAAAGCCCTGGTAAATTCATGGGTTTTGATGACATTAGATTTGCAACGATATCAGGTCTTAGGAGGAGAGGTATTTTACCGGAGACAATAAGGGAAATCATACTCTCGCTTGGGCTCAGCCCTGCCGATGCGAGGATAAGTTGGGTGAATGTTGCAGCTGTGAATAGAAAGAATGTTGATCCAGTAGCAAAAAGGGTATTTGTAGTATGTAATCCTGTCAAGGTTCGTATAAGCGGTGTGGATCTACCTAAAGAAGTTGAGATAAGCTATCACCCCTCTAAAAATCTTGGAAAGAGAAGAATTACTCTAACAAGACCTGAGGTGTTTATATCTTACTATGATATTGAAGGAGTGAAACCAGGTACTGTGATTAGACTTATGGAGTTATTTAACATGGAGATAAAGCATGTGAGTAAAGAAATTGTTGAAGCAATATATCATAGTGCAGGACTTGATGAGGCTAAAAAGTGGGGGGCGCAAATAATTCAATGGGTTGCATGCGAAAATAATTTAAAAGCTGAGGTTCTGAAGGTGGAGAATCTAAAGCTGAGGAAGGAGTATTGTGTTGCAGAGAGGGGTCTTGTAGAAATGGAGAGAGGTGAAATAGTGCAAATGGTTAGAATAGGCTTTGGAAGAATAGACAAAATCACAGGAAGCAAAGCCGTAATTGTGTATGCTCATGAATAAAACCTCATCATATCTTAAATACCCGAGACCTAGATACTACAGCAAATGTAAACAAGATGTGGAAAGGGATCTGAGATGTCGAAACCATTTTATGTAAAATTTGAGGTGCCAACTGAAGTAGCGGAAAAGGCATATCAAGCATTGAAGAAGGCTAGGGAAACAGGGGGTAAAATTAGAAAAGGTACAAATGAGGTTACAAAGGGTGTAGAAAGGGGTCTATGTAAGCTAGTACTTGTAGCAGAAGATGTAGATCCACCAGAAGTTGTTGCACATCTACCACTGCTTTGCGAAGAAAAGAAAGTGCCATACCTATATGTGCCTAGCAAGAAGAGATTAGGAGAAATGGCAGGAATAGAAGTAGCTGCAGCATCTGCATGCATTGTGGAACCTGGCGAAGCAAAAGCAGATCTCGAGGAGCTTGTAGCTAGGTACCAAGAGCTGAGGGCAAAAGCAGGAAAGTAAATAATTCTTAAATGTAGAGATAGGCATATATGAAATCAGAAGAATTTTTTATCAATAGAAAATCTTTAACTTAGTTCACTATCTTCTTACAGTTAGCTTCCTAGCCTCTCTCTCAGTCTCTCTCAATATAACTATATCGCCTACCCTTACAGGTCCTTTAACATTCCTTGTTAAAATTCTTCCTTTATCTCTACCCTCCAAGATTCTAACCCTTACTTGGATTACTTCACCAGTCACACCTGTCCTACCAATTATCTGTACAACTTCAGCTGGGAATCCTATTTTCTCAACAACATCAATTTCATAATCTTTGCTCTTATCCTCTACAACCACATTTGCCATGTTTTAACACCTCTGTTGGCATTAATTATTATGAAAAGAGCTTTTAAGCTTTAGCAAAAGATAGCTATACCAAAGCAGCTGGTGATCAATTAATGGTCTCGAAGCATACATGCAGCTTTTGTGGAAGTGCTATTGAGCCTGGCACAGGACTTATGCTTGTGAGAAATGATGGTAGCATAATATGGTTTTGTTCAAGCAAATGCTATAAAAACTTTAGGATAGGTAGAGACCCTAAGAAATTGCCATGGACTAAGCTATATTTAGGTAGGAGTAGAGGTTAAAGCAGTTCTCAGCAGAGGGCATTACAACCACTGTTTCAAGCTGTTCGCCAATTGTTTCCTAACTATTCGCAAGAGTTGTTCACATGGCAGATTCGGTTCTTCCCCACCTTGGTGGAAAACCTCATCCTTCAGAATAAGGAGGGGTCAAAATCTAGCTATGGATTTGCTGATTTATTACATCTACCTGCTTTTAGTTGAATTCGTTTTCTAGGGGTGGTCAAGAGAGGTAGAAAGCTCAAGAGCTTTTTAGAGTACTTTCAAGTGTTTTAAGTAGTAGAGAGTATTCAATGTCTTTTGTCGCCTTGATTTTAAGAATCTCTTTCAAGGTTTCAATGGCATCTGATGTGAGCATATTTCTATACTTAGTAACAAATGTTTTTGCATGATCAAATGGTATATCTGTATAAAGTGTGTCTCCCTCACTAACATGTCTACCAACCATTACATTACCCTTTATTGATATTGCAACTTCTTGTCCTATTCTAGCTTCTTTAACTGTGTGTCCCATGTGTTGAATCTGCATTATCTCACCTATCCTCTTGCCATCAGCTCTCATAAGTGGTACACCAGCTCTTATTAAACCACCCAAAACCTCTATACCCACAATTGCTGGATCGCTTCTTCTGAATACAAAACCTGGCAATATCTTTATTTTGGCTGGAGGCACTAAGGATTCGAATTCTTTCTGCAATTCCATTTTCTTTTCGTTTTCAACCCATTGTAAATATTCTTCGACAAGCCTGTATATTATATTACTTGAGAAGACCTTTATCCCTTCCCTCTTTATAAGATCCTCAGCTTCAGGTAAAAGCTTTGTATTAAACAGTAGTATGACACCATAATACCTGTTATTCTTTGCGACAATCGAAGCCTCTATAACTTCTCTCTTTGTTAAGGGGCCTACATCAGCCAACCTAACTGGTATACCTTTCTTGCTAAGAGCATTGATAACGGCCTCTAGAGTTCCAAGAGCATCAGCTTTCACCACCACTCCATTAACATCCCTCTTAAACCTAACTGCCTCAACCTCTTCTATAACAAGCTTCCTATAATTTTCCACATCTTCTTCGCTAGGCACAACATATAATGGTGAGCCTGCTATAACCTCTTCTAGATTGGGTGCAACAATTCTGATGCCTGCTGCAGCAGACACCTCATCAACTACCTTTAACTCTGTTTTCGCAATTCTTATATCAGTTACAGATTTTGGCATCAGTATTGCTCTAATCTTCGTAACTATAGAGCCATTTATCCCTGCTAGCACGATGATGTCTTTCTCCTTAATGGTGCCATCATAAAGTATAACATCTATAGCTGTGCCATATCCTGGCTGCTCCTTAACTTCGAGAACCACACCCTTACCAGGACCCTCAACGTAAACAAGCTTATCACCTATGAATTTTTGTGCCATTCCAGCCACTACTGCAAGTAACTCAGCAATTCCTTCTCCTGTTTTTGCTGAAACAGGTACTATAGGTACTACCTTTAAGAAGTCTCTAACCTTCTCAAATAAATCTGCTGCAACACTGTAGTTAGAAAACTGGGCTATAAGCTTGTAAAGAGCCCCTTCAAGCCTTTTTATAACTGCAGGGTCCTGTCTTTTTAAACTCATTGAAATAGGTTCATCGGAGTTCGGCTTCCAACCAGGTATTTTATCTATCTTGTTAGCCGCTATGACAAAGGGAACCCCTCGAGATCTCAATATATCTATGCTTTCAACTGTCTGGGGCATGACACCTTCGTTGATATCTACAACCAATATCGCTATGTCAGCAACGCTACCACCTCTTTTTCTCAGATTAGAGAAAAGTTCGTGACCAGGTGTGTCGATAAAGAGAAGCCCCGGTATTGTCAGTCTAACAGGGATCACCTTCTTAAGTGGCTCTATCACCTTCTCAATAATTGGTGTAGGGATATTGCTAGCTCCTATATGCTGCGTCATTTCCCCAGCCTCCTTCTTTACAACAGCAGTACCCCTAATTTTATCAAGCAGAGTGGTCTTTCCATGGTCTACATGGCCAAGCACAACAACAATTGGTTGCCTAAGCCTCTTCTCACTCACTTTTTACACCAATTCTAGCGTAATTGAGATAACAACTATAAAAATCTGTGCTAGGAACCACTAATACTAAACTTCAAAATAGCTTTTTAGGCCTCATTTAAAACTATTGCAGAAGAGCTGCATGTAACAAGGGTGCTTAAATCTAATGCCAGATTTCAAAATAGTAATTTCGGATCCTTCAATTAAAAAAGTTAGGGTAGTGCCGGTCAAAGTTGTTGGAGTACCAGACCTTCCATATAGTGAAAACCACAAGGAACAACGAGAGTTTGTACAATGTAAGGCAAACCCCAAGCTCATAGAGATGTTAAACCCTGAGCTTGGAGTAGTTATAATTAGGATATGGAAGAATAGAGCAAATAAAGAAAAAGTGAACATAGCGGCCAAGGTAGTTGAAGATAAAGCGCTAGACATGCAAACAGTTCTTGTACCAGAGTCACTCTTACGTGAAAAACTCGGGGTAGGAGAAGCTATAGGAGAAATATTCCGAGCCCCAGCATTTCAGATAAGAGTTAGTGGGGCAGAGGCCTCCAGGCTTGTTGGATTGAAGATAGGCGATAAATTTGATGGCTCGCTAATAGGGCTTAACAACATCCAGCTAGAGATTAGAGGAGGTTCAGACTTAGCGGGGTTTCCAATGCGTATCGATATTAGTGGACCTGTGAAGAAATATGTTTTATTTTCGCAAGGACCTGGCTTTAGGCCCAAAGAAAATGGTGAAAGAAGAAGAAAGCTTGTTAGAGGCGATACTATTTCAGAAGACATTGTACAGATAAATGCTGTTGCAATTCTAACCAAGAGTTAGGGAACATAAAGACTTTTCTCTATTAATATCTTGGACTTGGGTGTCAACGTGAGTAAAAAAGGAATGGGTATACCAAGCATAATTATAGGTGTTGTGGGGCACGTAGATCATGGAAAGACAACTCTTGTCCAGGCTTTAACAGGTATATGGACAGCCAGGTATTCCGAAGAACTTAAGCGGTCTATGACTATACGGCTTGGTTATGCTCAGGGCTCTATACTTTATTGCGAGGGAGTAGAACCACCATCGTCATACATAATGCATATAGATTCTTGCCCAGGTAATGTAGAGCCAAAATTCTTGAAAACAGTGTCATTTGTTGATGCACCGGGTCATGAAGTCCTTATGGCTACAATGCTTTCTGGAGCAGCATTGATGGATGCAGCCATACTTGTGGTAGCAGCTAATGAGCCTTGCCCACAGCCGCAAACGATTGAACATACAAAGGCACTTGAAATTCTTGGTGTAGAGCAAGTAGTTGTAGTGCAAAATAAGATAGATGTTATGCCTCTTGAGAAGGTTCGTGAAAACTATAAACAGATTAAAGAATTTTTAGAGACTACAAAGTATTCTAAAGCTCCAATTATTCCAGTAAGTGCTTTACATAGGGTAAATGTGGATGTTATTGCTATGGCTATTGCTAAGCTATTTAGAGAGCCAGATCGAATTCTGGGGAAACCTGCACTAATGCAAATTGCAAGAAGCTTTGATGTTAACCTTCCCGGCACACCTCCAGAGAAGCTTGTGGGAGGCATTGTTGGGGGTGCGCTAATGAAAGGGGAAATTAGAGTGGGTGACGAGGTTGTAATTAAACCTGGGGTGAGAATAGTTTCAAAGAGCAGGATTACTTATGAACCTTTGTCAACAGAAATTACAAGCATAAGATATGGAGAGATCGAATCAGATACTGCTAGGCCTGGAGGTCTTGTTGCTCTAGGAACAAAACTGGATCCATCGTTGACAAAGGGCGATGCTCTTCGAGGACAAGTTTTGGGGCACGACATTCCTGATGCCGTACAGGATATTAGAGTTGAATATAGAATGTTAGATAAGGTTGTTGGAACAAAGGAAGCTATGCAGCCACCTAGACCCAAGGCAAAAGATATGCTAACGCTAATTATTGGCACAAGATATGTAAATGCAGTTGTAGAAAGTGTAACTAGAGAGGAGCTTGAGGCGAAGTTGAATGAACCTGTAGTTGTGTTAAAGGGAAATAGAGTTGCAATACTAATGAAAATTGGGGCAAGGCTTAGGTTAGTTGGTTGGGGTCATGTGATAGGCTAATGGAATGCATCATTATTTTAGACACAAGTGCACTTTTTATAGTAGCTGAAAATCTAGCCTCACTTGATAGTATTTATGAAATTGCTGGCGAGTGCAAAATTGTTGTTATAAGGCATGTAGTTGAGGAATTAGAAAATATAGCTAAGAGAGAGCACGGCAGAAAAGCGTTTTTAGCTAAGTGGATTTTACAAAACATAATACCAAGGCTTAGGGTAGTGGATATAGAATTCCAAGGACAAGTTGATGATGCTATCGTGGAATACGCTCATGAACTCATGGAAAAGGGTATTAAGGGTATGGTGGCTACAACTGATGGAAAAATCAAAGAAAGGGTACTGAGAAAAGGTATTAGGGTTATTACATATAGGGAATCAGAGAAAATCTTTGAAGTTCTCTAAAAATCTTTTAAATGTCTAAATTTCAGTATAGGAGTAATAGTTGGTGGCATCACTTTGTTTAGGGTCTTCAGACTTAGAGATGTTGTCAGAGTAGACCCTGCTAGAATGGATAAACCTCTAGAGGAAGTAGTATTTGAAGAGCTTAGAAAAAAGTATGAGGGATTAAAAGACAGAACACTGGGCATAATAATAGCAGTAACGGATATTAATGTAGATCCGATGGGGTATATACCAATAGGGGATGGCGCTCCATATCACGTCACGGAGTTCACAGTTCTAAGCTATGTTCCGATAGTTAATGAAGTTGTGGAAGGCACTGTTGAAACTGTAGGTAGAAGTGGTATAACGGTGAACATAGGGCCTATAGAAGGCTTTGTTCATATTCAGCAGATAGCAGATGATGAGGTTTCATATGAAATTGCAAGGAATATCATTATGTGTAAGAATACAAAGAAGTTTGTGGCACATGGAGACATGGTAAGAGCACGAATAACCAGTGTTTCACTAGGAACACTGGGAAGACCACCCCGCGTTAATATGACCATGAGACAACCGTACCTTGGCAAGCTTGACTGGATTGTAAAGAAACAGTAAACTAATTATGTGATGATCCTTGTAAGGTCTGATAAGTGATGAAAAAAGGCTTCTGACTACAATGGTTTGGATTAGCAAGAAAGAAATAGCATACTACATAATCTTAAGGGAGGAATTTAGGGATAGAGTTTTCAACCTAGGTGAGGCAATAGACTTATTACAGCTTTTTGGGTCAAGGAATGCTGCTAGAAAGGTCATTAAAAATTTGGTGAAGAAAGGGTTCATAAAGGAAATAGATAGTTTGAATTATAAGATGGGTGATCTTGAAGGAGCTTTTAAGAAACTGCTTTATGAGTACATCAGGCAGAGGTTTTATAGGGCATTGAAGTCTAGAGGCTATGGCATTACCGTTGATAGAGAAGGTAATAAGAGGTTAATCGTAGTGTGTGAAGAGGATGCAGAACCCTGGTTGCAACTACTGGCTTCACTAAAAGAATTTGGTATCAATGTAGTGAAATGTAAAAAAGAGTTACATTAATATATTGGGGCAAGCTATGATGCTGAAATCCTGCTATAATGTTTTTTATAGTTACTCCTTCTTTGCCACAAGGATCTCTATAGTTGAAACTCTGCTTTGCCTACCATCGCTACTTGTAATGGTTTGGCTTCCTATTTTTATATCCTTTACTTCTACCTTTCCTGGTAGGAATCTATTTCTCACAATTTCTATTGCATCAACGGCTTTGCTTATTGCTCTACCTCTAGCTTTTACAACTATTTCATTAACTCCTTGATTTAGTAGTGTTAGCATTGCCAATACATAGTTCATTACAGGCTTTTTGCCTACAAGTACTGTGTTTGCAGATGGTGGTGCTTGTGCCAAGGTTCATCCCTTCGCCTTTTTCATCTTTTTATTTTTCTTAATTACTATTACATGGGCGGGAATTAAAAGTTTATTTGTTTGTATTCGGATAAGTGAGTGATTTACACGTTGTCATTGTTTAATATAATTTTGAAAGAAGTTTTAAAGTATTACTAGAAGTCAAGGCACCTACTACTTTTGAGTATTTTTTATTACTGATTAGAGGATTGACGCTGGGAATAAAATTGCTGAAGTTAATGTACAGAGCGCTTCAGAGTGGTTGTAGGAATTTACATAGTGAAGCCGGGACTATAGATGTTTGTGGTGCTGAGGATGCTAATGATTCTAATAAATTGAGGGAGCTATATAGGGTATTAGAGCAAGAGATCGAATTCTTTAAGCAGTTCTTTAAGCAGTGCACAGGTTACGAAATGTGGTCTCTTCAAGAGTATTGGAGCAAAAGGCTCCTTTCTGGAGAGTCCTTTGCTCTTATAGCTCCCACGGGTGTTGGTAAAACAACGCTTTTAGCAGTTTATGCACTTTACAAAGCTCTTGTTTATAGCAATAAGATTTACATAATTACACCTACTAGAGAAATAGCTAAGCAGATATACACTAAGTTAGTTGATTATGTGGAGAAGGTAAAGAATTTAGGATATGCAAATGGTGGTGAGGTAAGGATTTTGTATTATGATTCATCATCAAAAAACATAACTTTGATAAAGTCTGATATTGCCAATGATAACTTTAGTATATTAATAACTTCAGCAGCATTTTTATCGAGGAATCGAGATCTGATAGCAGATAAGAAAGTAGATGTAGTTATAGCAGACGACCTAGATTCTATACTTAGAAATTCGAGGAATGTTGAGAGGATCTTGCATTTGATGGGATTTGATGATGAATTAATAGAGGTAGGACTAAAACTTGTAAAATCTAGGCAAAGCCTTTTAGTAGCAAAATTCTCACAGAATGCTGTAAATGAATTGCAAAAACAGGTTATGGAGCTAGAGGCTTTTGTGCGAAGCAAGCTATCCCAGATCAACACACAACTCATTGTAGCCTCTGCTACAGGAAGATTAAAGGGGCTTAAAGCACTTCTACTCAAAGAGTTGCTAGGATTCGATGCCGGGGCAGTCTTTGAATATCTAAGAAATGTGGATGACTTTTATAGTGGTATTGAAAGTCTTGATACGATTATTAACATCGTTAAAGAAGTTGGTAGTGGCATCATTTTTGTATCAGCTCTATACAAAGATTATTTAAATCAACTAGAGGAGTTACTTAAGAGGAATGGAATAAGATACGCTATAGTTAAAAGTGGTAGTAGAGCTGTTGATAAGTTTAGAAGAGGAGAAATAGATGTATTAATAGGAACTGCATCATATTATGGAATACTTGTCAGAGGGCTTGATGAGCCTCAGAGAGTAAGGTTTGCAGCATTTCTTGGAGCACCAAATATAGCCAAGAAACTTGACGACTCTTTAAACAACATAAGAACAATGTTTACTGTATTAAAAGCGTTGAGGGGTATGGGGTGTAGTGTAGATGAAGAGATGAAAAACGTAATCGAGGTTATACAGAGTAGCACACCTGCAATGCTGATATTATATTCAAAGGCCTTGAAAGGTTTAGTTGAGCCTCCCAGCAATTTATCTAAATATCTAGAGAATCTGAAGAAGGCTAAGAATAGGGTTATTGAAGAAATCCAGCAACTGCTTAGTGGAAGAGAGTATATTGTGATAGAAAACTATGGTGTTATTGTCAAGACTCCAAGCGGTGTCTACCTAGTTAAACCAGATCCCTATACATACGTTCAGGCGAGTGGCAGAACCTCTAGAATGTTTAGAGGAGGTAAAACACATGGTATATCAATTGTATTTGAAAGATATAAAGAACTTTTAGAGATACTGGGAATGAGATTGAGAAGACTGGTGGCATTCTCAGGCTTTAGGGAACTCAAAGAGGATCTACTTAAGGAGGCAATTAGAAAGGTGCTTGAAAGCAGGAGCTCTTCGAATAGCCGAAGAGAGCCAATAATTGAAAACATAAAACCAGTACTCTTAGTAGTAGAATCACCAACTAAAGCTAAGACCATAGCATCTATGTTTGGAAAACCAGCCAGAAGGGTTTTTGGTGATATAGTAGTTTATGAAACTGTTATTCCCTTGGAAGACAGGGTATTTGTAGGAATAATAACAGCTACCAGGGGGCATATAACAGATCTTGTTGCAGATGTGGGTTTCCATGGAGTAGATGTTAATGGTAGTAATTATAAAGTAATGTACGACTTCATTACAAAGTGTAGAGATTGTGGTGCTCAGCATGTAGGTGTATATGAATCTTGTCCATACTGTGGCTCTATAAATGTATACACATCGGCAGTAGTATGCCATGTATTGCAAAAATTGGCTTCAGAGGTGAATGCGGTGTTTGTAGCAACGGATCCTGATACTGAGGGTGAGAAAATAGCATTTGATGTATACAACATGTTATTTGATTATAATAAAAACATATATAGAATAGAATTTAGAGAGGTTACAAAAACAGCAATTCTTGAGGCTATTAAGAATCCTAGGAACATAGACCTGAACAAGGCTTTGGCTCAGATTGTCAGAAGAGTTGCTGATAGGTGGATAGGCTTTGAACTGAGTATGTACTTGCAAAACGCTTTTAACAAACCATGGCTTGGCGCAGGTAGGGTGCAGTCACCAGTTTTGCTATGGGCAGTCAATAGATATAAAGATTATAGGTCTAGATATGGCTATGCAATTGTAGCCATGTGGAATGGATACAGATTTCAGATGTTTTTAGGGCGTATTGATAAGGCTAAAGCTGAGGAAGTAAGTAAGAAGATGATGGAAGAAGGAGCTAGAGTAGTTGAGGTCAAATATGAAGAAAAAACAGTGAATCCCTTACCTCCCTTCACAACAGACACACTTATCTCTGAAGCCAACACGCTTTATGGCTATACAGCTTCTAAAGTAATGTTCATTGCACAAAATCTTTTTGAACTAGGTTTAATAACGTATCATAGAACAGACTCTACAAGAGTTTCAGCAGTAGGCATGGCTATAGCTAGGGAAGCTCTGGAGAAGCTAGGGTTACTTAAAATGCACCATCCAAGGACTTGGGGAAATGATGAAAGGTCTGAAGGAGCTCACGAAGCTATAAGGCCTACAGCCCCATTGCGAACTGAAGAAGTTGTTGAGGCCATAATTAAGGGTGACATAGGTGTTTTGACAAGGATTTCAAGTGATCATGTAAAGCTGTATGACCTTATATACAGAAGGTTTTTAGCGAGCCAAATGAGTCCTGCGAAAATAGTTTATGTCAATGCGTTGCTGGAGGTCGGAGGCTATAGGTTTGCAGTATCGCTGCCAGTAGAGGTGATTGAGCCAGGGTTTACAGCAGTTTATCAATTGAAGCTTTATCCCCAGTTTAAGGGTCTTAGCCCAGGACTTGTTGTAAAATTTGATGATGTTAAGATAGTTCAAGCATCTGAAGTAAGGCTTTATAGAGTAGCTGACTTAGTTGCACTGATGAAGAGTCATGGTATTGGCAGGCCAAGCACCTATGCAAAGGCTATAGACAATAATTTGAGGCATGGCTATGTAATTCTGAGTAAAAGAAGAAAGGTTGTCATACCCACAAAGTTGGGATGCGAGGTTGCAGAAGTAATAGAAAGAAACTTCATGGATATTGTTGGAGTCGATATTTCAAGGAAATTAGAACAGCTAATGGATGACGTTGAAAAAGGCTATACTGAGGCAATACGAGCACTAGATAATATTAGAGCTGTTGTTGAGACTGTGTGGAGTAGAGAACTTGTTTCACCCACTCGCAGCATTGACATGAACATTAGTGGTAATAATAGTACAGCAAGTGAAGTGCTTGGGGCATTTTGATTTAATGATAATGCTAAACAGAATTAATTAAGGATTTAGTGATATTAGCGCCTCTACTTTTATTACTCTTTGCAATACTGAACTTGTGCCTAGCAAGATACTTATTAATGGTGCTTTCTGCAGCCCTTCTCCTAGCTTGATGCTCCTTCAAAAATTGAGCAACTCTTTTCGCCAGCTCAGCTTTGCATTCGCCACAGAGAAGAGCTCCTGATCTGCATAAGTGATATCTCTCTTCAAGCCTCTTATCATCATCTTCAAATAGCATTTCGAACATTTTAAAGACAGGGCAGGTATCAGGATTGCCACCAAGTTTTTTCTGAAGCTCTGCTGTTGGCTGCCCCCCTGTGAACGCCTTCATGATTTTTTGCATAGCCAATTCTGGGGGGTCTGTTGTGTATATTGCTGTTTCTGGCTTAGATGAAGACATTTTACCTCCTAGGCCAAGGCCTGGTAGCAACTTGTTGTGTATCTGTGTGGGCTTTGGATAGCCTAGTGAAGGTGCTATATCTCTAGCTATTCTCCAGTAGGGATCCTGATCTATACCAGCAGGTATCAGAACCTCAACTCTTTCACCGTATATGTCTGATGGTAGAAATGCTACAGATATTTGTAAAACTGGGTAGAATATCATACCGATATTCGTTGAATCTGTAAAGCCAAATGCAGCTCTCTGAATAGAGAACGTAATTTTCTTGGCCACCTTGACTGCTATTGGATAGAGAAATGGGATATCTTCTGAATCTATAATAACATGGGTCTTTGCGGGATCAAGTCCAAGCGCCGCTAAGTCAAGGATATTTTCATATGCAAGTCTGTTGTAGTCTTCCAGGGATCCACCCTCACCATGCCAAAACTTCTCATCATCAGTCATCTGAAAGAAAATCTCTAAACCCATTTTATCCTGAAGCCATTTCGTGAATATCCATGGCAATATATGGCCTAAGTGTGTATGACCTGAAGGACCCCTACCGGTATAGAGAGCACACTTAACACCCATTTTATACGCTTCCAAGAACCTATCAAAGTCTCTATGAGAGTAAAAGACGCGACGCCTAATCATTAAATGAAGTTCTCCCGTAATACTTTTTAGTAACTCCACCTCCCTTTCAGTTAAGGGCTTAGAACCAAATATCTTTATGAGTTTGTCGTAATCTACAAATGCCTCTGCTTCCCACGGGGTTACATAAACTTCTTCAAATCCCACAAACGTTGATCACCAATGGATACAAGGGTCTTTTGAATTATGGTAATATGGAGAAGCCTAAAAAGTTTTTCAGTAAGATATTTGCTGCAAAGAGCATCATAAGAACACCGAAGAGAGCCATGAGAATTCTGTAACCGGTTTCGCTAAGCAGCCTTGTTCCATGCTTAGATGCCTCAGCTACTAGGGAAAGCCATGCAAAGTCCATCCACACATGCACAGGGTATATAATAGCGATTGTGGCTATACCTACTTCAAAAATTCGTGATACGAGTGACATACCTATGCTTAACCACCACATAAGGAAAAACACATTGAAAGCAGTAAAGGTAAACCCTATAACAATTGGGTTTCTAGAAATTTTACTAGTGTTCTTATAATCATTCATTCGAATACCTTTGAGAGCATCGTGAAGCAACATGTAGGCAAAGTAAAGGATTATGGCAACACCTGCATATAGTATGAAGATGTTGAAACTCTCTAAAAACATTTTCATAGAATTAAATGCCACTGTAAGCATTACCACATATGGTAATTCAAATAGCATATGTCCAAGTGCTACAAGTATGCCACTCCTCCAACCACCTCTAGTCCCCAGAGTCATGGTTGCAACAGTTAGAGGACCTGGGCTCAGAGCTCCAGATGGAGTGATCATAAGTGTTTGCAAGGCTAATGAAATCACTGCATCTAAGGATCCTCACCTACTTATATCGATCCACTGGAAAGAGGCTACATCGTGAATAAATTGCGTTATTATGTCTAGAACATGGTGCAAACACTCTTCATCACTTTCAAGACCTTTTTCACTGCAAAGCCCTTTAATGATGTTCCATCCACTTGCATCTTCTGTGAGTACAGTTACACACCCATTACTAAATCTTCTACTAGGTGTTTTATATAGTGCAATGTATGCTCTGAGATTATTTAGCAGATCAAGAAGCCGTATCATTCTGTACTTAGCAGTGCATACATCAAGACCATAAAGGTTGTAAAACGACATTCTTTCAACAGCGTCTAGCTCAACAGCTACCCTAATACCGTCTTCTGTTTTAAATACCCCTCTATCCTTCAAGGGTATAGCACCTAGTTAAGAGAGCTAGACAATTGTGAGCCTTGTCTCTATAATTATAATACTTGGGGATCGCAATCAACATAATAAGCTTTTTTGAGTTTGGAATCCTCTATCACTCTATAGTGTTGGTCATAGGGTATATTCATTTAATAGGGAAAAGCGTACCTCTGCATAAAGATCTTTCGAAATTTTTGTTGACTAGAAGGAGCATTAGGGGTGGTTTAAGACTGATTCAATCCCCATGGATGTGATAAAAAGTTTTGAATGTAGCTAGATGTGCTCCTAGTGTAGGGAATAGACAACCATGGATATTTATTGTTGTTACAGATCCTAAGATGAAGAAGAGACATGCTAAGATACATATGGATGTATCCTGTGGAACCACGAGTATAGCAATTGCATGTGACGAAAATACCTCGCTTAGAAACGTTGAGGAAATACAGAAAATTCTTAACTTGCTACCTAACTGTATATCCATAAGCTCTGCTTACATTGGGATACCACAGAATTACCTAACACCTAAGTCTAGGAAGGAGCTCAGAGAAATAGTCTTTTTGAATCTCTATGGCAATCCACTACCATGAACCTTTTCTGATATTTCGATTCTTTTTTCAACCTCGATTGTCAAGGGCTCTACGAAGTTTAATATCTGTGAAGAGTACCTTGTTTTCCCCCTCAGAACTCTTATGAGCCTCACATTTTCACTGGGATCAAATGGCAAAGCCCTGATGTCAGCAAGCTTAGGATGGGCATAGAAAACACTTTCAAAAACAGGTGATTTGAGGGATTCTTCTAGCTCCCATTTCATGCCATAGGTCATGTATGCCTCCTCAACAACTCTTCTAGCCCGCCTTCTATAGATCTCTATATTTGCTTTCTCAACAGTTCTAAACCTTGTTAAAACAGCTCCAATAAAGGGGGGTTTTTCATTTGGTGGCAATCCCCTAACATCTCTTATCAAAAAGTAGAGTGCGGTTAAAGCAAAGCTGGTCTTAGTCACGGGGGTCACCAAGGCATCAGCCATCTTTATCAAAGGCCCTATCAAGCCATACATCTGTGGCGGCAAATCCAAAATAACATATTCAAACTCTGACAGTTTTCCATCGATTTCTTTTCGCAGTGAGTATACTCTTTCTGCAGGTACAACTAAGTACTTTGCTAAACCTATGTACTCGGGCTTTGAGGGAACTACAGCTAGGTTCTCAGTAGCTTTATAGATAATGGGCTCGCCTGAGCCAACAATCCATTCAAGAGAAAACACCCTTTGTTGGGCTCTAGCATAACCAAGAATCTTTTCAAAACTAGTTGGAGGAATAAAAACCTCTGTGATATTAGACTGAGGATCAGCATCAATAATCAAAACCTTTCTGCCAAACCTTTCAGAAAGAGTTGCAGCAATAACGCTTGCTAAAGTTGTCTTGCCAACACCCCCCTTATAATTAGCTATTGCAATAATTTTAGTCACAGAACTTCACTTATTAAAACTTTCTCTTAAAAGATTATTAAATTTTCATGAAATTGTTCAACAGATTAAAAATCAATAATAACTTTAATCGACATCAAACTATATCAAGGAATACAATAAGTTTCATAACTACATATATTTTCTTCACAATAGTAGAACGGTGCATCTTAATTCAATTAATTATTAAACATAACTATAGTTCACTTTAGAAAGTATTGCTCAAATTCTCTTTATTCAGATATTGACAAAAACGATAATCTATCTAAGAAAAATAATGCGAACTACCCAAAATACTTACAGTAATATTCGATTATATACTTCGATGTAAGCTTATTAGAGCCTCCAAGGCTTCTAGTAGCTATAGTTATGGTGATTTCATGAGGAGAACAAGTATTAGTGCACTTTTAAGAGTTGTATTGTACACCATAATAACATTTGTAGCTACAGTACTGCTTACAGTTGAAACTCCAGCTACTGGTGGGTATTTCAACCTGGGCGAAGCTGCTATATATGTTATCGCTTACCTAGCACCGCCATTGTTAACAGCAATTTCAAGTGGTCTTGGTCCTGCACTTGCTGATCTTGTTCTCGGTTATTGGTACTTTGCTCCTGCGACATTTCTTATAAAGTTTTGTGAAGGTCTTACTGTTTCTAAATTACTTGGGTTTCTGAGGAGTGGAAAAGGAAGAGGCTTGGCTACGGTAATTAGGGTGATAGCATTACTCCTAGGTCTTGGCCTAACATATACTGTAATTAACTTATCTTTTGGCGGTGGGGCGTCATCAATAGAGCTCTCATGGACTCCCACTGCAATCTTAGGCATTGCCATACCTATACCACATCTAAGAGTAGAGATATCATCCTATATTTGGATAGCTGTGGCAATAGCTTTTATCACCATAGTGCTGCTCTATGTAGTTCTGCTCTGGGGCAAGCCCTATGCAATTGCTATGGCTGTGGGAGGCATGATCATGGTCACAGGGTACTTTCTCTATGAATACTTTGTGTCAAACCCAATCATACTTCATAGGGATCCCATAGGCGCGATATTCGAGATACCTGTGAATATTGGGCAATTTGTAGCAGGAGTGGTCTTAGCATATCCTGTGGTGCAGTTTATTGAAAAAGCGCGTAGTTCTCGAAGTTAAGAACCTAACGGTCTATGGAAACTCCAGAACTATTTTAAGAAATATCAGTTTTTCCCTTGAGGAAGGTGAAAGACTGCTTGTGGTTGGTAGATCAGGTAGCGGGAAAACAACATTACTAAGAAGCCTTGTTGGAATAGCTCAAGAGGTTTTTGGACTTACTGTTTCCGGCTCTATTCATGTGTATGGAGAGAGAGTTTCGAACAGTGCTAAGGCATCAAAGCACTTCTTCTATGTACCTCAAGAGCCCTGGTACTCCATAGCAGCGCCTTACCCCATACTAGAGCTAATTTTTGATGATAGATGTAATGATTGTTTAGAATCTGTAGAGAGGTTTTCTAGAAAGCTTGGAATCCATGAAAAGCTTTACAAGGCATCTACAGACCTCAGTGCAGGAGAAGCACAACGTATAGCCCTTCTCCAGGCACTAATCTCAAAATACCATGTAGTTTTGATAGATGAAGTCACATCATACCTCGACCCTGAGGCTAAGAGAAGTGTTGTAGAAGCTGTAAAAGCTATTTCAGAGCAGGGCACAGCTGTAATTATTGTTGACCATGATATAGAGTTATGGCGTGGGAAAGTAGATAGGGTACTACATATTGATAAAGGCGCCATCAGGCTTTACGATGATCCTGCAGGGACTCCAATAGCTTTAGATCTTGAGAAACTAAAATATGAGCTCAAGAATCTGAGGCAAATGATGAAGTACTCTGAGGGCGCTTCAGTACTTATAACGGAGAATGTATGGTTCAAGTACCCAGATTCCGACACCTACATACTGAAAGATGTTCACATGACTGTACATCAACATGAGATTACATGGATTAAAGGTAAATCTGGAAGGGGTAAGTCAACATTATTAAAAGTATTAGCAGGAGTGTTGAAACCTAGTAGGGGGCAGGTTAAGAGGTTCGTAAACGAGGTTCAGCTGGTTTCAGAAAATCCACTTCACTACATATCAAACCCTATTGTTGGAGAAGAGCTGCAATGGGACAACAATATAGCAGCACTTGTGGAGTTAGATGATAAGCTAAATGTTTCCATAATGTTTTTAAGTAGTGGGGAAAGAAGGAGACTTGCAATTGCCTCAGCTTTTCAAAAGCAACCAAAGCTACTGCTCATAGATGAGCCTACAGTTGGTCTAGATCCTTGGAACGCCATAGCTATAGCAAAGCTTTTATCAATGTTACAGAGCAAAGGTTCTGCAATTGTTGTTGCAAGTCATGGAGAGGAATTTCAATACATCGCTTCAAGGGTTGTGGAGGTGTAAATGTGATTGACAAGTATATCAAAAATATTGTCAAGACTCACACAACTCGTTCTTAGGTCACTTTTTCTTTATGGGCTTATCGAAGCTAGAAAAGGCTCTACATTGCTTCAACTACTATTTACAGCCATGGCTCTAGTAGTGGTAGTAAGGAGTGAATTTGCTGCTCTATGCATCTTATTTGTTGTATTCATTGTATACATTGTTTATGGAATTGAAAAATATCTGAAATATTCCTTAGTACTGGCACTACTGCCAGCTATTTGGATGTCGCTATCAAATATGCTAATAATTCATCTAAAAGGTGGGGACATCATTAGAGCCTTCCTCTCTGTATTTCTTAGAGCTGAAGCGGGATCAGCTGTTGTTTTACTACTCCTCCACACTTTAAATATTTCAGAGCTATGCTTCCTACTATATAAATTATCTCCAATAACCTCCTTTGCAACTGCACTATTCTGGAGACTAGCATCGCAACTAATAAAAGAAACCACAGAGATGCTTTACATTCATGGATTAAAAGGTGAAAAGACGTGGAAAACCCTTGCCATGCTATTCATCAGAGGAGAAGAGGTAGTACAATACTTTACAGAGGGGATATATCTTAAGCAGTACAGCTATAAACCTAAAGTTGTGTACTCCACCAGGGTAATAGCAATACAGATAATATTACTGGTTGTAGCAATGCTCCTGCAATTCCTTTAATCTCCAAACCTCTTCATCTTTTAAGAAAGAGCTCTTGAGCACAACAGGAAGTTAGGAGCTCTATTTCCAAAAATATAATCTTGGACTTGGGTCTCTAAACGTTGTCTTATCTCTTCGAGGATATCGCAGGATAGATAAAAAAACTCATTGTCATCTTATGCAGATTTCCGAATAATCCATTAAAATAGTATGTCTATTTATTAGAATTTCTTGTAGTGCGCATTTGATGAAGGTTTATATATGGTTTAGTTAGCCATATGTTAGAAGTGGGTGTTAGAGATGGTTGATAGAATTAATGTTAACTGTAGTGTTTTTGAATACAGACTGTTAGATGTGTTAAGTAGATATATACAGAGGATTCCATGTGAGTGCATAGCTCTTAGTGGTGGTATAGATACAACACTCATAGCTGTAGTTGCTAAGCTTAATGGTATAGAGCTGAATGGTTTTTACGCCTACTACAAAGATGGTATTCCCAGAGATATGCCTTTCATTATTCATGTATCGAAGAAGCTGAACATACCCATAAAGCTTTTTGCCATGGACTTAAACTACGTGAAGAGGGTCTTAAATGATGTTTATAGATGTATAGGTGGAGGTGAGTATAATGAATTATGTGTTGAGCTTCGAAATGATGTTGTGTTTTATACAGTGCTTGAGGCTGCTAAAGAGCATGGCTGCAGCTGTATTTATACTGGTAGTGGTGGGGATGAGGTGTTTGCTGGTTATGGGTTTATGCTGTGGTTACGTGAAGAAGAGTTAGAGGGTTATAGAGAGAAATGGACTACTATGGGAAGGTATCCAGAGCTCGAAATAAGTAAGTGTCTAGGTGTAAATGTTGTAGCACCTTATCTAAGTAAAGAGGTTCTTGAAGAGGCTATGAAGATTCCTGCAAAGTGTTTGAGAGGAAGTGGATTTGAAGGAAAGAGGGTCTTAAGGAATTTGCTCAACGGATTTGGGATGGAGCTTGTTGGTGAAAGGGCTAAGACACCTGCAGAGGCAGGTGCAGGTACGGACTCTATTTGCATAACCCCTTAGTGTGAAGCTGATGAGGATACTTCTGAGCTCTGGTGGCAAAGACTCGTTCTATGCATCATTATTGGTGGGCAATGTAGACCTTGCTGTAATGTTCTCATACGAGTTTCCCAGACCCAGCCCACATCTAATCAATATAGGCAAATCTATTGAAACCCATCTAAAAGCTGGTATACCTGTGCTTATAAAGTATTTGAGAAGAGGCTTTGAAAGAGCTGAGACAGTTGAAATTCTTAGAAAGCTAGAGACTTCAGAGATCATTGCAGGAGATGTGTATGTAGAAGATCATCTAAAGTATATGGAGGGAATAGCGAAAGAGACTGGAGCAACCCTTATAGAGCCTTTGTGGGGAGAAAACCCAGAGGAGTTATTATACAAGGAAATTGAAAGAGGCTTAGAAGTATTAGTAATAGGTTGTAGAAGCAGTTTAGAGAAATGGCTTGGTGTAGAGGTGAATAGACACAATGTTATAGATTTTGCTGAGAGTTGTAAAGCTCATGGCGCGGATCCTCTAGGCGAAGAAGGGGAGTACCACACCCTTGTTATTAATAGTCCTATTCACAGGGAAAGAGTACTATATCAAAAAGTTTCAATTGAAATCTATAAAGACTATTATATAATGCGTATCTTGTAAAGCGCTACTACAATCTCACAAGAATAGCAAGTGAGCTGTCTCAGTCTTTATCCATTGTATAGCATCTACCACTAATGCTTAAAAATTTCAAAGCTACTACACATAATCTCCAAGCTCCCGAGACCTGCAGGGCTTTGAACCCCTGGCGACAGGGACTGAGTCTCTGCAGTAAGTGGGCTTGGAGAGGCCGTTGAGAAGTAGATGGTGGGGGGCTGGAACCAATGGATATGAGAGGCTATGAACCGCTATCTACTGAGAAACGGTGCTAGGCTTTTATATGAGTTTACATGGCTTTACTTTAATAGCTTCATCTCTGTTCCCCCACATCCTACTCAGAGCTTTATTGGGCTTAGAGGTGTTAAAACAATCGCATATTGTGTTTCTTGGGGAATGCTTCGATGCGCTAAAATAGCTTTTTCCTCACGAATTTTAGTAACAATCCATGTAAAATCTATGCGAAACTCAAAAATAGCTGCCATAAGGCGGTCTTGGTCGAATAGCTATAAGTTCTTTTCCGATATTGATTAACATCTTCTAGTAATAATCGCCAAGCAGCCATTCATTTCCTATGAAGACTCTTCTTAAACCTGCTTTGTGTGCTGCTTCTACAGATTTTTTTGCATGGCTTTTGCTCGTTGGAGGCAGGTCTCTTAGTAGGTGATTTGGGTGAAAGGCTAGAAGCACTATGGGGGTATTGCTATCTATAAACGCTATGTATTCAGCAATGCTATAAACCTCCTCCTCATCCACATAACCAGGTACTAGTAATATGCTTACAACAAGTAATGGGATTTCTCTCTTATCAGAAGCAATATCAGCAACAATTTTTATATTTTTCATTAGTTGCTTAACAGCCCTCCACCCATCTACGCCTGTAAGTGCTTGGTATACTGCAGGTGTCCAAGCTTTCCAGTCAATTTTAACTATACCTCCGCTAATAAAGCTTAGCTTAGCCATCTCTCTCATAATATTCTCATTAACAAGGCCATTGGTTTCCCAGCAAATCCTCTTTATAACACCTCTTTCCTCAGCCTCTTCAATAATTCTTTTAGATACCTTGAGAGCGTAGATAGTATGAGGCCCAGGATCTCCACCAAAGTAGCATATGCAGGATACTCGGCTAGCCATAGCGGCCTCAAATAGCTCATTTTCAGATACCTTATACTTAATTCTAATTCTTGTATCTGCGATAATGTTTTTGTGTTCCCAGTTCTGGCAAAATAGGCAATCAAGATTACAACCTGCAAAGAATACTGCTAAGTTATAATAACCATACTCAGTTCCTTGTGATAAAGCATATCTAGGGTAACCAGCACCTGTATAAGCAGGGCATACAGGTGTAGCTACACAGTTTGTTGGCAATGGGTCTAGGTAGTAGTGTGCAACTCCATAATAAAGGCCCTCCACAGGCTTTAGAACGCCATCAACATTTTTCCAAACACCACAAAATCCAGTGCCATTCAATGGAATAGAACATTCATTTATGCATAAAGAGCACTTAACACCAGTGCTACTCGTTGGAGGCTCTAGTGGTAATCCCAACGCCTTTCTATACTCTCTATGCACCTTCATTGCTATTGGCAAAGCCTCTTCAGGTCTCTTCCTAAGGCACTCTATGCACACACCAAGAACATCGCTAACTATCTTACTGCTATTCCCGCAAAGCTTGCAGCGACCCATTTTCCAATACCGTGTGTAAGATATGGCAAGAAAGCTAAAATATGTGAAATAAGGCAGTAAATACTCCGTGGGCACGTTATGAATGACTTAGGCATGCTTTTTGAGCTTTTTATAACATTTCTTAAAATAGGTGCTGTAATGTTTGGCGGGGGTTATGCAATGATACCCATACTAAGGTATGAGGTTGTTGTACGCCATCAATGGCTCTCTGAAAATGAATTCCTAGATCTGATAGCAATTGCTGAATCTACGCCAGGGCCTATAGCAATTAACTCTGCTACTTACATAGGGTACAAAATAGGGGGTTTAATGGGCTCTGTAATAGCTTCGGTAGCTGTTGTTTTGCCAGCCTTCTCCGTAATACTGTCCATAGCGATGGCGTTGCAGAGGTTCTATGAGAACCACTATGTGAGAAGTGTATTGAATGGTATAAGAGGGGCTGTAGTGGGTCTTGTTACAGCAGCTCTGATTACTGTTGTAAAAGGTGTTTTTAAAGATCTTAAACCGTTGTCAACCATGGCTACAGCAATCATAGCTCTATCAACGCTTATAGCCGTGGCAGTGTTCGATGTAGATCCAGTTATAGCTATAGCTGTATCAGCATTAATAGGTCTTATACTAGGTCTCTTAGGTGTTTGGTTAACATAGTTTTTGGTTAGCAGGTGTTAGCAATAGAATTGCAAGGCTTTCCCTATAAAACTCCTAGGATTGGGCAATTAGAGTTAGCTAAACTTATTGTTGAGAAGTTGAAGCGAGATAGTATAATAGTTGTAGCAGCTCCTACAGGGTTTGGCAAGACAATTTCTGTGCTTTATGCTCTTAAAAATGTTGTTAAGAAAGCGAATTTTGATCGCGCTCTCTATGTGGTTAGAACTCGAAACGAGCTTGATTCATTCATAAGAGAAGCAAGATTGCTTGAGACGCGTTTTGCTGTTCTTTACAGTGGCAAGGAAATGTGCCCATTAATTAATGAAATACAACCTGCTGCTGACATTTCTCTAGAGGGCTTTTGGCTCTTCTGCAACGTCATGAAAGTGCGTGGTAAGTGCAAGTTCTACTCCAGGCTTCAGCTCTTACATCCTCAAGTAGTTGTCTCCACAGCATCTGACTATAGAGACCACTATAACATTGCTAGGGGGCTAGCTGAAAAGCTTGGTGTATGCCCTTATTTTGCAATGATTGAAGCACTAGAGCATGTGGATCTCTTTGCACTTACATATCCTTATATCTTTAAGGAAAGAGTTTGGAAGTCTGTATTAGGAGGTGTTGATACTTCACGCACGATACTAGTAATTGATGAGGCACACAACCTTTTTAATATAGGCAACATTATGGGGGATGACATAACTATAGAGGAGTTGTCTAAAGCTCTTTCGGAAGCAGAGGAGTTTTCTATTCCTAGCGATATCAACAACTTTATTAGAGGGTTTGTGAAGAGGATATCAGAAGCCAGAAGAGAGTCTAAGGATAGGGGCTATAAATACCTAGACAAGAAGACATTGTGTGTGAGCAAGGAGCTTGTAGAGAAACTAAAGGAAGTAGTATTCAATATTATGATGAAGGGGCTGTTTCGGTCTTCATAATCATTTGCAACACTTATTTTCATTGATGTTTAAGAGTTAGGTTTATAATCTCTGGTTCTGCTTAATTATTACAGCTGTTGATGAGGGGCGATGCCCCGAGGCAACTCAAATGCCCTAGATGCGGGTTTAGATCTGGCAGAGATGTAATAGCCGTGTTAAACCTCGAGAAGAAGTATTTAACTCTCAAGGGGTGCGTGCCGTTCACCCCAATGCCCCGTGACCCTGCTCTGGAGGTAGCAGTGCTACCAATGAAGGGGTGGGCGAGGAGAAAGTCCCTAGATGCAACGAATAAACATGAACTAATGAGAATGAGCATCTAGGGACAAACGGCTTCTGAATACAGGTAAAGTGCTAACCGTGGCACTACCACATCTAGCATCAATACTGGAACTAGCTCTAGATGAATCATATGAAGTTTTTCTAACTAGGGATTACCACGAAAACCTAGTATTGGCAGTTATGCCCTCTTCCTTTAAACCTCTAAAAAGAGTTTTAGAAAGGTTTCCAAGCATAATTGCATTAAGTGCTACACCACCACCACAATGGTTTTTCAAGAGTATTATGAAAGTAGAGAAAGAGATATACCAGGTAGATGTAGAGGAGTGGGGCGCTAAAAATTTTCTAAAGGAAAATACAGCTATAGCTGTCTATGTAGATGCAACAACAAGTTATAGATCTAGGAGCCCAGAAATATTTGGAAAATATGCACAACTTATTGCAACACTTTACAATGCTATGTTGAGCGGGGTATTGCTAGCAGTATACCCTAGTTACGAAGTTCTGAAAGCTGTTGTAAGTGAATTGCCAGACACTGTGAACACTATTATAGAATCTCCTCAACCACTTTCAGAAATTGTTAGACGAGTGAAGATGTTTAAGAAGGTTGTTCTAAATGTTGTTGCTGGGGGAAGGCTAGCTGAAGGAATTGAGGTTATGGAGAGGGGAGAGAGCTTAATTAAAGTAGTTATAGTGGTTGGTGTACCCTACCCACAGCCAGACGACTATGTACAAGCCATAGCAACGGAAATTAATAAGGTTGGGGGATCTTCAGCAGATTTCTTCAGAGAAATAGCATCAATAAGAATCTTGCAAGCCATTGGAAGAGCTGTCAGATCAGAACAGGATAGAGCTATAATCGTGCTAGCCGACAATAGGTATGTAACGCAATCTCTATTATCAAGACTAGGTCTAAGCCCAAGATTAATTACGCGCAGAATCGACGAAATATCAAGAATTGTTGCAGCTGAGAGCCTTACCTTTTAGGAGTGAAGGGGGGTTAGACAGCTTTGGAAAAATTTAAATGATGAAATTTTCATGAGGTATTACAATGTTCAAAGCAGGTATCTCCAGATACCTCTTCCCTTAAAATTATACATCACAGTTTTATATGCTGTGACATACTCTATAGAATATCCTATGCCTTCTCTACCTATTCCAGAATATTTTCTACCTCCAAATGGATAATAGCCAACTCCATGTCTCGGCATATCGTTTATGTAAATGGCGCCTGTCTCTAGATATCTAATAAGTTTTCTAATTTTCTCCATATTGACACCAAATATCGCAACATCTAAGCCATATTTTCTACCATTTGCAAGATTTATCGCTTCATCCACTTCACCAAAACTTGTTAGTAATGCTATTGGTGCAAAAACCTCTTTTTGATATAACATGCTACGTTTCATAGCATCCTTATCTGTGAATTCTATGAGCGTTGGCTCAACATATGTTGGTCCTAACCTTTTTCCACCATATACAATCCTACCACCAAGCTTCACAGCTTCATCAATTGCTAGCATCATTTCATCAACAGCTTTAACTTCTATCAAAGGCCCCATTACAGTATCTGGATCTCGAGGATCTCCTACCTTAACCTTTGTCAGCTCTGCTACTACGAGCTTTTTCAGCTCTTCATAGACATACTCTTCGGCTAGAATAAGCTTTACAGCGTCACACCTTTGCCCAGCATAGCTATATATACCCATGGCTATTCTCTCGGCAGCTAACTTGATATCAGCATCTGCAAGAACAATGGCAGGATCTCCGCCACCCAACTCCATAACAAATTGTTTAATACCCGCTTTTTCAATAACCCTTTTACCAGTCTCACTACTACCAGTAAAGCTTATTGCACTTATCCTTTCATCAGCAACAAGTTTATCGCTTTCGCTACCTGGTATAGTAAAGACAGCCAGAGCCTCTTTTGGAAATCCACTGAGTTCTAGAACTCTGGCAAGCATTAGCACAGGTAGAGGATCTGCTGAAGGAGGTTTAATAACAACGGCATTGCCTGCTATAAAACTGTAAGCTATTTTTGATGCGGTGTCGAAAAGAGGGTAATTGAAAGGTATAATTGCTAAAACAACGCCCACAGGCTCTCTTCTAACTATAGCCTCTGTTTCGGTAGTAGTCTGATCCCAGTCACCAGGTATGTACTCTCCAAAAATCTTCCTAGCATCGAGATGTGCGGCACGCAATCTATCAATAACTGCTGTAATCTCTCCCAAGGCTTGTGAACGTGTCTTACCAGCATTTAGAATCAGTGCTTGTACAAAATCCTCTTTAACACTTTCAATAATCTGAGCTGCTTTTTCAAGAATCTCTACACGTCTCCAGCCAGGCACATCTCTAACTACCCACCTACCATCATTATAAATACTATCTAAGGCTACATCAATACGCTGCCAATTTAATCTTGAGACCTTTGCTATAATTGATAAATCTATAGGTGATTTAATGTCTATGTACTCTCCACTATCAATCCAATTGCCAGCGACATAAGTCTTATAATAAGTTACACCATCTTTCTCTACAATAATATTATTGAATATATTTGAAACAGGTTTAAACATCTAACTCACACATTGCAATACTATATTACAGTCAGTTAAATATTTAATCCATTTGAAAAGCTACATAAGCATACAATGAAACTAATGTAAGTATTAGAAACACCTTTATAATTTTTAGTAAAGCTATGAAATATATTACCACTATTCAATGGGCATTATCACTGACAGATAGATATATCGGAAACTCAATACACTGAGGTAAGGAAATTCTTCTCCTAGGTTACTAGAGATAAAACCACTACCTTTTTACATTCAACTGTTTTCAGATTCCAGACTACATTATACATGCTTCATCTTTACATATGCGATCGCGGCATTTACATTCCTAGGCATAATGTACAGCGTGTTAGCTCAATTTATAGACATAGCGATGTGTAAAACAGTAGTTGTTATATTGCCAGCAATCTTCACATTCATTGACTACAAGAGCCACTAACAAGCAAAGAAGGTTATGAATGAGCTAGAGCTGTATGCATAGATTTAACTTAGAGGAGAACAAGCCATTGATGTGTTTGGCGTTTCCCCTCTAACGGTACTCGATGGTATTTATAAATATTTTTGTAATTCCGTTAGAGGGGTTGCACCTCAGTGTGGATTCACCCGCTTCACCCACGCTTCATGGGTGCCTGTAGAGCCCAACGCCACGGGGCTTCCATCCGAGCTTCTCTATATTGATTCCCTATGTCACCGCAGTGCGGATCATCCAAGAAACTATAGTAATTATAGAGCTATTTAAACATTGCTCTAAGAGCCAAGTATCTACAGGTATTTACAGATATTTAAACTTACCATCAATTCTGTAACAGCCTCTGCTTTTTGCATGTGGTGCACGAGTTCTACTAAACATTATTGTTGTGGAAATTATTGTTAGTGCTACTAGTAGCTACGCTAATGGCTCTTCTGGTTGTGTGGAGACCCTGATTGTTTCTAGGGGGGTCTGGACTGGGATTGATGTAGCTATTCCAGCCATGAACAAGTTTATTAGTAGGCTCAGGTTCTCGGCAAGCTCTGTTGCTCTGCGCCTAAAGTCTATTCTCTCAATAGATCTGTGAATACTTAACGTGTTGAGTGTTTTGGATGGCATAACTACTGATCTATCCATATAATGCCAGCTCCAAAACCTTTAACAAGCTTTTCCACGGTTTCTTTAGCTCTGTTGATACACATATTAGAATTACATACACATTTGAATAAATGTGTAAAGCTTTTTCTATCTGTTGATCCAAAACCTCTCACTGCAGGATTCCAGCAACTATTTTTACTAAGTTCTTCAGCTAGGTTCTCTTCTAAATCTAATTCAGTTAAGGCATAGATAATGCAGATGAACTTTACCTCATTTTTCGAGGTGATGTAGTCTATATGCCACCAAAAACTCTTCTTATTCTTCGTCAAATGATGTTTTATTCTACTTCTCAACCCCCCAAACGACCTTGCAGAACCAACGTAAGCATAGAGCCCAGGCTCAAGTACAACAAGACCTATTGACAACGCTATCGTTATAGTGAAATCAATCCTCATAACAAGAATATAAACACCTTTTTCACGGGGGATAAGACTCAAATCCATTTTAACCACAAATACACAAATTTAATATGCCAATAAATTATTTACACAGCGACAAACGTACATTGAATGGTTCTAGATAACCCTAGGAGACTACCGTTAACCATATACTCTGTTAGAGGTGTAGATCCGTTGAGTTCTGCTGCTAGCGATGCCCACATAAACGTTGATAACCTGTAAACATCCTCTACATACCTATCACAGACCCCGATTTCTCTAGATACTCTTCTCCACCTAGATACAGCATATTCGTAAGCTCTCCAAGGTGTTAAACCTATAGCTATAGCTTTTCCAACTTCTTTAGCACTTCTATGGATTGCTTCGTGGATAGCTATACCTCTCCTCATAACCTCAGTTAAAACAGGTTTCGCACCTCCAACTCTTTTAAGCCATAGATCTCTCTTAGTTGAACAAAATCTGTAGACAATCTCAGATACAGCGAGATTTAGGTATGCTCTTGGCTTAACAGGTGGTTTATGCCAATTCCATCCTCTCAAATCTTCGTCAACAGGGTCGTCAGCTCTAATACTCTGCAACTTCTTCAAAGCTTTAGTGAGGTTGCTAAGCGAAAGCATTGCTATCACCAGTACTGCAGTACTGTTTCGAGAAGCTATCTGTACACCAATGCGTAACGTTAAACAGTAATGCTATGCAGATAAATAGTGTTATGATTCGTAGAGATGTATCGATATCTAAAGATTGTGCTTAGCAAGATGACTACAGTAAGTTTTAGAGAGATATATTCGCTATTTCGTGTACTCGATAGCTAGTCTACCCCAGGAGGTAGTGCTATACCTACCTCTATCCTCTACAACAAGACCAAACTTCTTTAACTCACCTAGATATGTTCTCACCGTTCTCTCGCTTTTCCCAAGAACTTGAGCAATCTCGGAAACATCCATACTACTCCTACTCAACTCCTCCAAAATCCTAAGCTTCTCCTGACCAATACCAGTCAACAACATATATACAGTGTTTAGCGGTACCCTAAGCTCAACAGCATCCTCTCTCTCACCAGTAACAACAAGATCAACCTGAGCCCATTTACCGGCAAGAAGTAGAGCAATAAGAGTAACAGTAACAAGAGGCCTCATACTACCACCAAGATCAGCAACAATATAGCTCCAACCCCTCAACTTCTCAAGAACCTTAAGAGCAGCAGAACCACATCACTAACATCAACATCTAAAAGCTGTGGATAAGGAAAAGAAGCTTTATCACAAAAAGCAACAATATTCTTAAAAGCATCACTAACAGCTTTCACAACAGGTGTAGCAGTAACAACTATAACCCCACCAACATCCCTAGCCCTAGCCAAACGCTTAATAACATGATCAGCATGAAAACCAAGAGTAAACACATAAAGAGACATATACACCACCAACAAAATCTAAACAGAACAAGAAAATAAAAATCTTTAACACAAAACAAATCAATTCCTTATTTAGGTGCACTTCAAGAGGTACATCCTCGGAATATCTCTAAACTATCTCAAATCTCCTGCTCTTCTGTGAGAATGTTTTTGCTATATTTTATAAATCGATATTTTTGTTTCAATCAATTCTCTAACTAATCTAGTTGCGATGTAGCTGCATTGCAAGATATATAAAGACTTTAAAAATTTTACTCGTTAAGTAGAGATTGTTTTTCATTGGATTATCTCTACGTAGCGGTATAGATATAACTATCAATGTAGCCACATTGTTTTATGGTTATGTGTATTCTTACGATTTTATAATCATGGTCTTAACCATGGTATTAATTAGCTTATAAATTTATATACCTATTTCAACTAAATACAAATTGTACACAATAACGAATCCCCAATGGAAACCTCAAAAAATAACACATCACGAGAATCCAATAAATGGAATTGAAAGTACCTACTTTTTAAACATCTGCCTCGTGTAAAGAGCCGGTTTTAGATTTTTAATACTGAAGAATGCTTGAGTAGGAGGCTAAGCAGGAGATGAGGTCTTAGATCGTATAAAAATTGTTTTGTTCTATGGTGTCTACCTCCCTGGGAACACCCTAACCACAACCAAGTCCAGGTCCTCTGCAGACACCTCTACTTCTTGTCCTCTAACTGGCTTCTTCAGCCCTACAACCACCAAGATATCATCTTCTCGCCACATATACAGCTCTGTACTAGGTGTTAGCTGTTTGCCTAGGATCTCTGAAAGCACCTTAACCGTGGACTCGTGTCTAACATACTTCAGAACTTCAGCATCTTTTACAAGCTCCTTAAGCTCATCTATGCTAACCCGCCTATAGTATAATGTTAGCTCCTTATAGTTAGGGAACATTGATGGTGCTATACCGCCAACAAAAACTACTCGCTTTATTTGATGTCGCCAGAAATTAAAGTGTTAAGCAAAGCTTTATCAGAGCAACGTTTTGAGGTAGACAAACAGGTTAAAGGATTTACACTTTTAGGACCTCTCTAAACCTTTTCTCAATGCTAAGATTAGCTTCCCGGAACCTCAGCAAGATCCGTATCTCGTTGATACACATTGATGGCTCTACTTGTTACAGGTAAGCGGGTAACGAGTGCTTCAGCTCTATAACTACTGCCTTCTCAAGGTTCTTCACATCAATGCTGAGAATCCTCGTCAATTCCGGACTTTTTATAACGAAGTTAACTTGTTTCAGATTTCAACCCAAAAATTTATTAATTCAATATTAATTAAGATTTTGAATATAGTTATAGCTAGACTAGCTCTGAAAGGTGGTGGTAGTGGATGTAATTAGGATTGTAATAGAGGTTGTTGTATTCATCTACATAGCCTCTTTCTTCCTGTACATTGTTAGGCTTATTAAAGGTCCTACTCTTTTTGATAAAGTTTTAGTTGTTGATGCTTTTAGTTACGATCTTATGGTGTTCATGGCTTTAATTGCTATCTATACTGGGAATCCCTATATGGCTTCACCTATGGTTTTAGTTGCTCTATGGGCATTTGCTTTGGATATGTATATATCTAAAATTGTTGAATATGGTGATATAGGTGAGTAGCGTAGACTTCTTGCTATTGGTAGAGTTCGTAGGTCTTGCTTTAGTCTCTCTAGGAGCTTTCTTCGAGATTGTAGCTGCTATAGGGGTTCTAAGGCTTCCGAACTTCTATACAAGAGTACATGCTGTTACTATAGGGGCTGTAGGTGGAACTGTTCTACCTTTGATCGGGGTAGCTTTCCTAGCGGTTTCCAGACATAGTGTAGATCCATCTAGTGTATACTTGGCGATTCTATGCATAACATCAACTCTACTAATCTTGGTTACAGCTCCTACAGGTAGCCATGCGTTGATGAGAGCTGCCTATATATACGAAAAACGTAGAGAAAAGATGGAAAGTAGTAGAAGTAGGTAGCAAATCTATGCTTATTATAGCGATAGTGGTTTTAGTTATATCTTTGATATCTATAGCTATGACTTACCTAGCTGTTACCGAGAAAAACGTTCTCTACTCAATTATATACCTATCATTCTTAAGCATATGCTACTCCATACTCTACTACATCTTCATGGCGCCTGACGTAGTTCTAGCTTATATACCTATATCAGCTGTTCTCCTACCCCTTATAACGTTATCTATTTCAGCTAAAACATCTAAGAGAAAGGTTGTAGAACATGAGCATAGAGAAGATTAGAAGATCTCCTCTAACAGCCTTAGCACTAGCTACAATAACTCTAGCCTTAAGTATAGTGATTGTTTCAAGAGGATTAGGGATCCTACCACCTAAAGATCTTAGAGAATTAGGTAGAACTATTGCGGCAAACTGTTTCAATCCTTGGAATAGAACTTTAACTTCGTTCTCTCTTAACGCAGTATCAGCAGTTATATGGGATTACAGAGGTATTGATACAGTATTTGAAACAGCTGTTCTATTTGCAGGTATAGCTGGCCTCTCTACACTTTTCAAAAATGTTAAAGGTCTTACTCTAGGTATAGGAGGTGGATCGACATTGATAGTTAGGAAATCTGTTAAATTAGTAGTATTGTTAACAACTATAGCCTCTATCTCTATAGCTATTCACGGACATCTAACCCCTGGAGGAGGTTTTCAGGGAGGATCCGTGTTAGCTGTTATAACATCGCTCATCGTTGTGGCATACTCTATCGAGACCATACACAGATTAGGTATATCTAAGAAAGACATCATGAGGATAAGGTACACAGCGTTACTTATGATCATATTTATAGCTGTGATACCTACTCTCTACGGTTTAACAACAGGTATTCACGCATACTTTCTACAGAACATGCCTAAGGATGATTCGCCTATCTCAATGCCTACAAACTTCTTTGATACACCACTAGGTGGATCGATATTTTTCCTCAATTTAGCTGAATACATAGCTGTTGCAGCTTCCCTAAGTCTTGTTGTATTGTTATTCTCTATGAGGTCGAAAGAACTTGGTTTAGAGGATTGACAGGGGATTCACTATGGATATGCTTATCGTAGCGTTCACAACAACAGCTATTGCACTTATAATTAACATTGTTATAGCTACTTACGGTATTTTTACAGATAGATCTCTACTAAAGAAGGTTATCTCATTACTTATTTTCTCAGATACTCTCTCAGTATTCGCTATACTGATAGGATTTAGGATACCTAAGGTAGTATCATCTCCTAGTCCACCTATACATCTCGATATACCGGGTACAGTTAAAGATATTGAAAAGTTTTTGACAAGAACTGTAGACCCTATTCCTCAAGCATTTATAATAACAGCTATAGTGATTAACTTAGCTATCTTCTCTTTCTTAGCAGGATTACTACTTCAATACTATAAACACTTTGGATCTCTGGATGTCCACGTATTGGAGGAAGAGGAGGTTGTGGATGAAGTTTACTAAAGCATTGACAATCTTTATATCGGTCTTCATCTTCTACATAATATTTACAGGACTTGTAAATACGTTAACGATATTCATAGGTTTTGTAATAGCTTTAATTATGACGATTATTGTAGAGTACCTTGATGTATTCGATATTAGTCTCAGCCTAAGAAATCTCAAACATACTATCTATATCGTAAAATTCGTTGTATTCTTTATTAAAACCGAGATCGTGGAGCATCTAAAAATCTCTAAAATAATACTAAGTAGAAAAATATCTATTAATCCAGCTATTATTGAGATCCCCACCATCCTTAGATCTGATACAGCGTTAACAATTGTTGCTCTAACCATAACCGATACACCAGGAACTGTAGCTGTTGATATAGATAAAGAGAAAGGCTTGTTTTACATTCACTGGCTTAACCAAGAAGTTTTCGAGCCTAAAGAGATTAAACGTAGAGTTCTGGGAGATCTAGAGGTTTTGGTGAAGAATATGGTTGAGTGATGAATATGTTCTCAGCTGCTATAGTTATGAACTACCTCTTAGCTTCAGCAGTAACAGCTTTCATCGGTATAGCTACACGAAGTAGGAAACTTATAGACCTAGTAGCTATAGCTATGGCTACCACAGGTTTAATACTATCAATATCCCTAATGTTTAATATTATTAACTATGGTGTATCTACATACATGTTTGGAGGTTTTAGACCTCCGCTAGGAGTTGTATACTATGCTGATTTCATAAGCTCTTCTCTATCTCTTCTCTCCTCATTTGCAACAGTTGTTAGTATAATCCTTGCATGTATATCTATGGATCAAAGTATTAGGAGGTATTTTTACCCAATAGCATTTCTACTTATCGCAGGTGTGCATAGTTTCCTCTTCACCGGAGATATATTCCATCTCTATGTAGCTACAGAACTTGTAACCATAACTTCGTGTGCTTTAACAGCTATTTATAGCGATAAGAGGAACGCTATTAGAGCTACACTAATCTATGGAATAGCTGGAACAGCTATAACATCTTTCCTACTTCTATCTGTTATACTTGTCTACGGATCTTATGGAACTGTTAATATTGCTGATATAGCCTTGAAATCTATTGATCCTAAAGCTGTAACACCTTTCTCTGGAGGTGTTTTCGGTGAAATAGTTTCTGCATCTATTACAGCTTTAGCTATGATAACATGGGTCTTCCTATTCAAATCAGGTATAATGCCTACCCATTTCTGGTTACCAAGAGTTTATAGATCAGCCCCTATCGCTAGCTTAGTGTTGTTTACATCTTCATCAGATATCCTGGGTGTTTACAGTATTCTCAGGATATACCGTATCCTCTTCAGCGAGAATAGTGTAATAACTAGTTTTAGAAATACTATGCTATTCTCTCTAACAGCTATCTCAACGATTTCAGCATTTTTATCAGCTCTCTTAACAGCGAGACAGGATAGGGTTAGAGGTATCGTGGCTTACAGCACTATAACTCAGCTAAGCCTTGCTTTAGCAGGTGTAATCTCTAGAGATTCTGAAGCAGTTGCTGGAGGACTACTGCATATGACTGTTAACGCGTTGGGAGATACATCTATACTCACAGGCTACACTATATACATGAAGAATAGGGATATAGATAATTTCTCATCGAGATTAGCCAAGGTTTTGATTATGATAGGTTTCCTCAACTTATTCGGTTTAATACCTATAGTTCCTGGATTCTGGAGTAAAGCTCTTATGACTAAAGGATTTCTCGATGATGGAAATATTGTGGGTGTAGCTACAGTACTGATATCAACAGGTTTATGTGCTATTGGCTACTTCAGATTCGCTATAAACATACTCTTGAGGGAACAGACCTCGAAGTTTAAGGTAATCAGTACAGAGGGAAGATATTTCCTAAACACTACAATACTTCTCCTCCTTATAGCTATTGTTCTTGGTCTCGGTATTGGATTAACTTTAAATCCTCAGATCCTCAACATTATTGTAGAGCTCGTTTCACGTAGTATAGATGTTGATACCTACATAGCGAACACTTTTAACATGGTAAACAGGTAGAGGTCAGTAGTACATGTATATAGAGGTAGAGGAGTGGTCTGCAAGCATACCTGTAGCAGTATCGCTAATTATGCTAGGAAATGTAGTGCTACTTAGAGTTCCTATTGTAGGATGTGTATTAAGATCTCTAGGATTCTTATCGATAGCTCTACTTATCAAAGGTTTAGACTTCTTCTCTGAAACCTTATTGATAACCTCATCTATCGTGGGAATAGCTTTAGCTTTCTACACATATGCATACTCGAAGACTAAGTATGGAGGTATAAGTCTTGCCCCTCTGATAGATATCTTCCTATTCTCTATGGTGATGCTGTTCAGAGCTAAAATATTTATAGAGTTTATAACATTCTGGCTTTTAACAGAGTTGATAGCTTTCTTCCTAATAGCTTACGACTACATAGCTAAAGAGGATGTAAATCCTTTAAGAGCTTCGATTAAATACCTTGTATTCTCTATGATACCTACAGACCTCTCACTATTCATCTTATTAGCTATGACAGGGTTTGAAGAAGCTTTTATAACACCAATAACATCTCTAGAACTAAGAATTACTAACCCAGTAATCCTGATCATAGTTTTGCTAGGGTTTTTCTCTAAAGCTGCTGTTATACCTCTACATTTCTGGCTTCCAGATGCTCATAGCGTTGCACCTTCCCCAGCTTCAGCACTTCTCTCCGGGATAATGGTTAAAATGGGGGTATACGGACTATACCTAGTAGCTAACCAAGTTATTGACGAAGCTTTAGCAGCTACAACAATAATTTTATTTGGAGGTTTAACAGCTATATATGGAGCTATCCAAGCATCTATTCAACAAGATATCAAAAGATTACTTGCTTATAGCACTACATCTGAAACAGGTATTCTATCAATTGCTCTAGGTCTCTACATATTATCTAAAGACCCCATATTTATCACAGCTTCTGCTCTATACAGCATAGTCCATGCTCTATACAAAGCGTTTATGTTTATGGATTCTGGATACATAGAGATAGCCATACATACGCGAAATATTAACGAGCTAGGTTTTATCTATAGGTTAAGCGCTATCCAATCTACTTCAGTCTTGATGAGCATCACGTCATACCTGGGCATGCCACCATCAATAGGGTTTGTAGCTAAACTAATGCTTTTCACAGAGATAAGCAAATACCTCAGCAATTCCTATGCATACCCAGCTGCTTTAACAATATTGATTCTTAAAACAATTATCTCAATTATATACAACACCGTATACCTTAAAGCCCACTTTGGAAGTAAATCCCTTACAACATCTCCTAAACCAATCCCATCTAGAGAAGATAAGTACCTCAAAACATCATGTATAACAATGTCTGTATATTCCTACATAATCACGTTACCCTTAGTAATGCTATTAATGTACAGCGAACTAATATCTACAAAATTTAAAGCCCTAGATATTCTATACCCACTAATTTTGTCTCTAACAGCCATATCCTTAACTCTATACCCATTAATATACATCGTGATAAAGTATAGAGGTAGTTAATACGATGCTGAAAAATATATCATCTTTTCAACAAGCTATCAAGTATTTAGAGGTATACGTAGTTACCATAGCTATCACGCTGGCTATTCTTAGCATACTGTATAAAGACATTTTATTAGCTGAAGGAAGTTTTAAATGTGTTCTAGTGATTGGGTATCTGAAAATTTTTAGAACTGCGATAATAAAGTCTTACTTAGATATAGCTAAAATTTTAATAGCTTTAGCGATAATCACATTCTTCTTCTACATAGCACTTAACACCAAAGATCTCTGGATCTCGTTAAGCATAGCTATTCTGTACAGCTTTATCACGGCGTTGATGGTTGCTGACTCAAGGTCTTTACTTCTTAATGAAGGAGCGGCATTTTTAGTACCGTTCCTTATACTAGTAATCCATGAGAAGGATCCTTTGCATCTTATAACATTGTTAGCCTCTTACATATTATCTATAGCTATAGTTAATAAACATAGTAAGTTAAAGCAAAGCATTTCAATAGCGATATCGAGATACATCTCTACAAGCTTAAAACTCGTTAAATATGGTGAAACTGTTTATAGAGACACTATAACATCTCTAGATATTATCCGTAAAGGTGTTATCTCCTTTAATCGAAAAATATCCTCACTTTCTAAATCAATTGAAAGTAAGTTGTACAATGTTATCACCGATAGAGTTGCCTTCATAACTCTACTTTTCGAAAAGATACTGAATACGATCATGAAAACTGAAACAAGGATTAGTATTCAAATGAGTAAACTATCAGGTATTTTGGCTAGGTTTGAGTACTTTATTGAGCATTCTTTCTTAGCTATACTTATAATGGCAATGCTTCTCTTAATCATAACAATAACGTTTTACCTTATCTACCTGTCTTAGAGTATGGTTCTCGACTTTATTTTGATAAGCTCTCTATATAGTATTGGAGACGTGAAGAATAATATTGTTGAAGAATAGCTCCATCTCCATCCTTACTATAACTCCCTCCTCAACAAGTTCAATACCTAGAGACTCGCCATAGTATATCTCTAGAGACATTGTCATTTACTTAAGCATTTCGACAGATAGTCGTAGAGCCTCGCATTCCTCTTCATAACAATTTTCAATAGCATTGAGAGCATGGAATCGTCATAGAGTTTTCTGAAGATTTCTAAGGCAATACATAAATCGCTTTTGCCCAATTTACTTACCAAGATGTTTATAAAATAACCATACCCTGGTGCAACATTATCGAGTAGCTCTATGAACTCCTTATAAAACTCTTCACTCACTAAGCCCTCCCACAAAAACCTTCTCAGTGGGTTATATCTCTGGCTTGTCCAGGCTATCACATATCTACAAAAAATAGTTGATAACTTGAAGATGTGCGTCAAAATGTAGGGCATTCATTTATCGTTAAAACTGTTTATCTACTATAGATAGAAATCTCAAGATTTTCTTCTACCTCTTGCAAACAGAAGAAAAGCTATTGCTATACTGAAGCTTATTGTTATTGCCAGTGCAGATATGTTTCCCTTTAAAGTGTTGGCTTGAGGAGGTGTTGTTGGCATTTGACTTGTCGGCATTTGAACTGTTATTGATACTTCATTGCTCTCGCTTTGGGTCGAGAAGTTTGTTTCTAGTGCAAGTGCTTTGAAGATATATGTTCCTGGATTTGAGAAGAACGGTGTAGGTATTATAGCTTTTCCATTGGGATCTAGTGTTAGAGTTGTGTAACTCCTCCACTCATTTTCCTCTTGTCTTCTATACACGATAATCACGGGTATTGAGGTATTTGGTGTTACAGATATCGTGAGCTTCGTATTATCGCCTAACGTGAGAATGGTCTTATCCGCAGAAATCCTTATGTTTGGCTTTAGTTTTGCAATGTGAATAGTGATTACATTACTTATAGCTTCTTTAAACCTCTCTGTCTCAATGGTCCTCCCCCTCACATAGATTATTCCAGTTAAGCCAGGTCTCCATATGTAGTGAAGAGAGCCGTTTCTGGCCGTCTCTAGATAGGTTATGGAAATCCAGTCAAAGCCATTCAAGCTATATTCAAGAACAAGGTCTAGAGAAGTTCTAGGCTCAACAGAGCCCTCTATGGAGACTTTCTGACCAGATATGAGTTCAGTTGCATTAGTTTTTATATAGATTCTGGGAGTTGTAGGAACGATTACAATTGTTGATGCTGAAAATGATCTACTAATACCGTATGCTGTTGTATAGTTAACAATAGCTGTGATATAGTAGAGGCCAGGGTCTAAGGCTAAAAATCGTGAGAAAGTGTTTTGAGACTGTGGATAAAGTAAATCATAGTACTGTATATAGTATTGACTAGAGTTTACATATAATGAGAGATAGACATTGTATGCAGGGTTTACATCAAAATTTCGTAGTGTAACTATAAGCTGAATGCCATTAGTCGCATAGGAACAATCTATATAAGCAATGACATTTGATGGCGGTACGTAAATGTTTACTGGGATTACCTTGGTAAAGAACATGGTTTTTCTACTGCCATTTGCAAATTCTATGTATCCTTGTAAAATGATTTGAAGATTATCTCTAATTGTTGAACCTGGTTTATACTGAGGGTATGCTAGATTGCTAAGAGGAATGGAGATAGTTACAAAAGCAGTGTCACCACTACTTCTTAGAAATCCTACATACCTAGATACAGAGATGCCAGCTAATGAAATAGATACACTTGTTATGCATAGTTGCAAACCCAATCCTTTTTCCAGTAAAATTAGAGAGATATTTATATTTGCTATAGAGCCTAGTACAAGTATAGAAGGTGTGTAGATATCCAATTCCATAATCCAGTCAAGCCAGCTAGATACAACTTCGCTATAGTGCAGTGTCTGGCTTTGAATGTTTATAGGAGTGAATGAGAGGAGTAGCATAGAAAGTACTAGTAGCGTTGCAACCTCCTTTAAACTCATTATTTTCTCCTCCATAAAGCTAGTATAGATAGAGCCAAGGAAAATAAGGCTATACCTATAACAATGTATACAACTCTATTTAAAAAACTTTGTAAAACATTCACAGTCGTTATTTGCGTCATTGCATTAGAGAGGTTCTGCCTCATATTGAGCACATCGTATTGTATCTTCTGAATGCTGAAAGCTAGCTGGTTTACTGAAGCGTTCAATGCTTTTTGTCCTTTAATTGTATTCTCTACCTCCACAGTTAACTCACTAATGTTCTGCTGCTCCTTAGCTAAGTCAACTACTAGATAAAAGCGTTTACATGAAAACTCTTCAAGATTTAGACTTATAGAGAGATTTTTGACTACTAAATGAACCCACTGGTCATTGCAAGGAATAATGGTGCAGAGCACTCCACTGCTATTAGTAATGCCTATGGATGAAAACCCATTTGAAGTAAAAACATATACAGTTTCATTAGCTAGTGGCACCCCTCTTCTCACAACACCTACACACATTTCAAATAATGGTCTTCTTCTTAGCATCACTACTATCGCTCTGCTTTTAAACCAACTATACCAGCTTATCACTGGCTGTATATGCAGAAAGCTGTCAATATACATAGAATCTACTTCGCTACCCCAATTTACATAATTTATGCATGTTTTACCCATGGTTAGCGATATATTTGCTAGAAGCAGGGGTAGCTGAGGCGATATAGAAACACCACTCACCACAACATTGATTCCTAGAAACCCTTTGATAACAGCTCTGTAGAAATCAACACATGGCACACCATTATACAGAACATCCCTGAAGTATGCAGACACAAGTTTTAAAGCCTGATCGGCATAGCCATGCTGTGCTAGAGACTCTACAGCGTCTGAAGCAAGCATTCTCTCTACATGAATCTTCGAGATATCTGCATGTAGAATGAAATTGGCTACAGAACTTATATGACTCTCTGAATTTGGCACGGTATAAGCAGATATTGCAGCAGCTTCAACGATATTTCCATAGCTAAGTGTGGTTTCCCCAGCTTTAGTCAAGTACCTAATACCTGTATAGAGATTGCGTAATTTGTCTTCAACGAGGTTTTTATACATGCTTATCTGAAAAGCGATGTCAGAATACCCCTTAAGAGAGGCTACTAGCTCTAAAAAGTTAAGAGCGCTATACGCTTTGACCAGCTCTAAGGTGTTGTTACTTGTAGTGGCATTGATCAAGACCTTTAGTATGTTTAATACGTATTGCATATTACTATGCTCATTACACTCATTTCTAGCTAGATAAAAGTATAGCATGGCTGCACTCACATAAGCATCATCTATAGAGGATAAATGAGAAATGAAGTGGTTGCAACTCAGAGAATTGTTTATAAGCATAGAGATGTATAGGTGTGATAGCATTTCAGTTGGAAGCACACCAATATAGCTGTCTTCTAGCCCCTTGCTACTTAACATGTTAATTGTGTTGAAGAGTGATAACATGTAGAGACTTGATACCTGGTAATTGGTGGTTTGAATAATTGGGTATTTCACAAGGAGTTTGCCAAATACGTGAGCTGTATAGTAAATGTACTGTACTAATGTATCTTCTTCAATTTCATAGCTTTTACCAAAGATTATAATAGTATTCATGCAGCTTCCTGAAGATGTTGGTACATCAACTTCAATGCTTGTATTAGTAGTACGCATTGCTCTAATGCTAGGCATTATCAAAAGCTTTACCGGGCTGCCATTGACCTCTATAAGCAGGCTATTTTCAGAGGCTTTGAGTATTGCATAACCAGTACTTATATTCAATGCAAAGGTGATAACAGTGATAGTGTTTGGCTTTGAGGGACACACAGAAACATATATGCTTTTCGCTGTGTAGAGAGGCATAGTATATACAGTGATCTGAGAATCGCTAGTGTAGTATGACATCTTGGCATAGAATCCTCCAAGCTCTAGCATGTAGGAGCTTAGACTCAAGTTTTCCAGAGAGATATTGTTAATCTTGATATCAACACCTAGCATTATCAGCTTATCGAATTCCTCAAAGGTTATAACAGCTGGTTTTCCACCCCTTAGATACACACTTACATTGCTACTCCCATTTATTGCTGATGGCAAATCCCTCAAAACAGCTAATAACTGTGGCTTTTCTGCCCCATAAAAGAATATCTTTGGAGTAGAGAATGCGGTAGACTGTAGAGTAGCCATGAAATGGAATGCATTTATACATATGAGTGTTATTAACAGCATTATTGCTGATTTAGTGCTAAACTTCATAACATCTCAATAATCTATAATATTTACATCTAATAAACACTTGCAATTAGGCGACCAGCGGTCTAAATAGCGAAACCAAAAATTTAGATTTTGTTTAAAGCAACAATTTTAGAGGGGATTAGAGAGTGTTGAGAAAAGTAAAGGCTATTATAATGGCAATTCTCATAACCACACTTACATCACTAGTTCTCTTCATTGTTATTGGTCCTGCACCCTTCAATGAAATATTTAGAACAATATTTGGAAACATATTTACACTTGCAGCAATAGCTATATTCTCATTTGTTGTAATGCTAATAGGGTTTGTCACCATTTTGACAACAGACAACGAATACATTGCAGCTATCGCGACAATTCTTGTCTACATATCCATAGTTGTACTGATCACAATTCTTCCTATGCTCTTTGATGCTATGGGGAAGTATTTTGGACAAGCATTATCAAACTTTACAAAGATTTTTGGATCGCCATAGTGTTGCCATTTATGGAGTTGTGATTTGAGATAGTTGCAGTGTTGAGTATAGTATTTTTGAGAACATGGAGGACACTATCATAGTACCTCCACTAAGTATTAGCAGCATTGCGGCATGTAACCATGCGGAACCTGTGAAGCCTCCTCTTGAAATTTGTAGTGCAAAGGCATTCAATATGGTTATTGTAAATACGAGGCCTATCTTAAGCACAGTTATTATAGTTGGCTCAACATAGATTAGGGGCAGTATCTGAATTTGTGCTCCTCCAGCAGTTGCAAAAACATGTTGCAGTAGTGTGACTAGGGTAAATACAAATTCCGCTAAGGCTACAATGAGTATGGTTAATATGTAGACCACTCCCTGGAAAGCCCTGGCAACCTGCTCTCTCTGCTTCCGCAAATTTATGATCCTCTGAACAGTTACGCTAAGGCACTCCCCAACTTTAACAGGATCACCACCAGCCTCAATAGCGTCATAAAAAATGTCCATACCTCTCCTCATAGTCTCACTACCACTCTCTCCAACAAAATACAACATGGCAATTCTCGTATCTATGCCGTTCTTAAGTCGTGAGTAAAGTCTTCTCAAATGCTTTGTTAAGAGTCCGAGGTCTGTAACTAAGATGCTCTTAACTGATTGAGTATAGTTCCTGAGCGTACTAAATGTGAGGCCAAGACTCCTTATAAACACTATGAAAAAGTTCTCCACATTCTTAACACTGCTCTCTATCCTCCTACCTATGAGGCCAGGTATGAAGAGAAACATGCCGAAGGATACTAAGAAGTATGCAGGCTCTCCAAACCTCATGAAGATCCATAGCCCCATAAAACTTGCTAGTAGCATAGATGTAATTAAAGCGATGTTGTAAAGCCTTCGTTCAGGCATGTTTATCTTTAGGTCATGTACAAGGTTTTGTTTTGGAAGAGACTTCTTTATCAGAAACACTAGCAGTATGAGAACAATCATAGTGGCTATAAAAGAAGTCACTATAACCTGTGTGCCACCCATAAAGAAAGAAAGGAGTACGATATTTACATCTATAAATATAGCTGAGCTTATGGAAGCAGTGTATATGCCTAGCAAGAGCTTCAAGGACTCTAAAACCCTTGCATAATCAGCTTCATAACTCGTAAGCATAATGTTTTGCTCCATTTGCAAGAAGGTCTCAAGATCTTCACCAACATTAATCGCTTCTGCAAGCCTATTCAAAAAGTCTCTAAACAGAGTATTTGTAACATACTTTACCTGGGTTCTTGTAGCCATTACAAACCCGTAGCCCCACTTTTTAGCTACAGAGACTATTCTATTCAAAACCATAGTGTAAACACCATAGCCTTGCCCACTAACACCACCTAATGAAAACACTCTCTCATGGGGGGGCTTACCTGTAGAAACTGCATACATATGTGTACAGAGGTAGAGAAGGTCTTCATCAACAACAGCAGTAATACCTCTTCTCTTCAGAGCTTCAGCAACATACCACAAAACAATGGGTAGAGGTGCTACTATGAGCAATACAAATTTATATGGAATAGGTACAAATAGTGCTGATACAGCGAGAATTATGGAGATCCAGAAATAAGGATTGCGCAAAAATTTCCCGATGTTTGCTATAGTAGTACCCCTCTTTCAAGCCTTTTAATAGCGGTTTCGAGACCTAGTTCATGGGCTTTCACAATGGCGTTCCACACATCGTAATAGTTAAACATCTTTTTCTCTGTAAGGAGTTTGAGGAAGTGAGCTCTCATCTCCAGCTCATCATAAATCTTCCTCATCTCAGTTCTGCCAATTCCCTTCATCAAAGCTATCTTGTTCTCCAGCAAATAGCTTGCACCCTTGCCTCTAAACATGAAAACATCTCTTGCGGGATCCCAAACGAATACAGGTACATACACTATGGCATCGATCTTCGGGTCATAACCTATTATCTCATTTACGCTAAGAACCCTTCTAACCATGATACCCTCTCTCCATACGGCGCTCTGAATTAATATAAAGTTGAGGTTGTCCATAAAACTCTTCGGGATTTTTATTGGATCCCCTGTAAGCCTTTGTATAACTCTCTCTACTGAAGAAGCATGGAATGTGGAGAGCACGGGATGCCCTGTTTGCATAGCTTGAAAAGCTATGGATGCCTCTACACCTCTTATCTCTCCAACTATTATATAGTTCGGTCTCTGCCTTAGAGCAGCTCTGAGCAGGTCAAACATTGATACAGATGACTCCTTTACACCTGTATCTCTCGTGAGTTCTCTAACCCAGTTTAGATGTGGTAGCTGTACTTCAGCAGTATCTTCTATAGATATAACCTTGTATGTTGGGGGTATGAGTGCTGCTATGGCGTTGAGCGTAGTTGTCTTACCTGACGCTGTTTCGCCGCAGATAAAGCCACTCATGTTATTATTCAGCAGAATCCATAGATATGCAGCTAGCCTGGCATCTATTGTGTTCCATGCTATGAGCTGTGTAATACTTATGGGCACCTTTGCAAACTTCCTTATTGTGAAGTTAGAGCCATGAAGACTAACATCATGTCCATAAACAATATTTATTCTGGAGCCATCTGGTAGAGTAGCATCTACAATTGGTCTTGCATGAGATACAGGTTTTCCAATTCTCTCAGCAAGCTTTATAACAAAGGTGTCGAGCTCCTCCTCAGACTTAAATTCTATACTTGTTTCAAGAGGGCCGAAGATCTTGTGCACTACATATACAAAGCCCATCCCCCTACACGTTATATCCTCTAACCACGGATCCCTTGTAAATGGCTCAAGAAAACCCAACCCTATCTTATCTCTTATTAAATAGTACTTGAGGTACTCATAGTCATTTATGTATACCGGTATCTTGCCCATTCCCTCTTTAAGATGGGAGTAGTCTACAGATCTATCAACGAGTTTAACAATGCTCTCAAGTCTCTTGAGTAAAATCTTCTTCCTCTCTTCAACATCTTCAGCGACATCACCTTCAGATATTACCTCAGCAAGTTTAAGCTCAAGAATTTTGAGCAGGTTTGGATGTGGTTTAGGGGGCTCAACCGCGACATACTTTCTGTAGCCACTCACAGTGCCCCTGGAAGGCATGTACACATGTATGTATATACCTTCGCCAACGGGATAAAGCAAGTTAACATTTCTCAGCTTTTTCATATCATAGCTCAGTCCATAAGTCTCGTAAAACTGTGGCACACCCACTTCTTCAACAATCTTTGCAAGGTACTGTAGAAGATATTGATGGCTCTTCACATGATTTGCGAGCCTCGGATCCAAAACAATTTGCTTAGCTGCCACAGCACTACGCCCTTGCCAGCGATAATGGTAACACCTTTATACCGAAAGCAGGATCCACATCAAAAGCTATAACACTGTCAACAGGGCCTAGGGCCCCCCTCAACTTGATTACCTCCATAGCCTTTATCAACATACCACCTATTTCAAATGCCCTCAGCCTTATGTAACCATCGCACACACTTCTAGCTCTAATCATTATGTCGCTGTCGAGGGCTCCGGGGTGCACTGCTAGTATAACTACCTTATCTTGAGAGACAATGTTTTTTGCTACAGTAAGGAAGTCTAGCACCATACTGGTATTTGCGTAAACAGCGAGCACAGAGAAGGAGTCCACTATGAAGACATCCCAGTCAGTAAGTGTTTTCATCATAAACTTCCCAACTACACCCAGAAGTAGCTTAGCTATGTGCCTAGCCCATGTCGTGCCCTCCATATGCACAGGAAATATTTTCAGCAATCCCTTGAGGAAGTGGCTAGTCATGTCGAAGCTAACTCTCTTAGCTTGCATCAAAAACTCTCTTACGGTAGACTCTGTCGTTATGTAGTATACCCTAAACCCGCTTTTCAAGGCACCATAAGTTATCTGCTGCATTAATACACTCTTTCCTGTTCCATGCTCGCCCTCGATGAGCAGAAGTGATGGTATTGGAATGCCACCGCCAAGCCTGGAATCAAGCTCCTCACTACCAGTGGAAATCACGAGCTGCTTTTTGGACAAGGTTACACACCTCCACTAAGTACTCTCTCAGCTCTAGAGCATCGAGTAAAAGCAACTATATAGCCATAGAAACCCTTACCCAGTACGCTGGGTAAGGAACCTCTTATGTGCAGCACCTCTCCAGGTCTTAAAAACTTGTGTTCAGCATAACTATAAGAAATGTTGTTACCCGCTTCAATATCTTCAACAATCCAGCATCCAGGGGAAGGAGATTCACATTGTCTTAGGCTGTAGGTGTATATACTTCCTTCAGCACTCTGTAAAATGATGATAACATTGATTTCCCTCACATCAAGCACACTACCACTACCATCATTAACTATAGTAGCTTTAATTATTGTTCCATTGATCAGCGATGCGCTGTAGAACTTGAGGCTATCACAACCTATGTAAACATCGCGCCTCAGAGCGATGCTGTAAACAGCGTTCACAACATTCAAAAAGCTGTGAATAGTGTAAAGCGCTAGGGCAATAAACATGAAGCCTACTATTGCAGTAGCTAATGGCGAGGAAAGCCCTTTTGCCAACGATTATTCACCCTGTGTAAGTATATTCTGCCCTCACTCCATTGGGTAGGGCTATTACAACTGTTGTTGGTATTGAGAAGCTTGTACTGTTATACACCTTAATGGTTATAGTCTCTCCAACATCCCAAACCCCATTTGGTACAGCCTCTGTGAAGTTCCATCTGCCAGATCCACCACCACTATTATAAGTTGTTAGAGCTGTGTGTTGAGAGTCACTGAGGTAGACATCAGTTTCTGCAAGTTCACTGCTAGAAATGGCTCTTGAGCCAGTGTTCTTTACAAAAACCACAAAGTATTTTCCTGTAGGGGAGGTGTTTAGGGAAACAAGCACTATGGAAATAGATGTTTCTAGCTTATCTCGTGCACTCTTCATAGCAAGTCTCATGGATGAGTCCAGGAGGCTCATCTGAGAGAGTAAGGCTACAGAAACCATTGCGGCTAGTATAACACCAGCTATAACTATTATTGCAGTGCCCACACTCTCGGAGGCCGTAATATCACCCCATATTTGTGTCTACAGCGAGTTTCAAAACCTCTTCACTAGCACCCTTATCCTCTACTCCAAACACCTTAGCCAAGTTATATATGTATATAATCTGTTCATTTACCTTCAAACCCATCTTTCTAGCTCTATAGACAAAGTCCACCACACCTACAACAACCCTCTCCTCATCATCATTAACAACCCCTATAACCTTCATAAACCTAGCCATCTCCTCTATAACCTCCTTCGGCACCCTATTAAGCATATCATCAACCCACTTTATCAGCTTTATCAGCCCAGCTAATCCAAGCCTGCTAGACTTTGAAACAAGCTCCTTCGATAACTCCTCTAATCCTTTCTGAACCTCCTGTTGAACAGCTTCGCTAACAGCTTCGCCAGCGACAGAGCCCTTCTTTTCAAAACTCTCAAGAGCTTTTTCAAAGCTCTCAATAATGTGGTTAGCCCTAGGAGTGCCTTTCACATTCGACTGCTTGTTGTATGTTCTCAAAAAATTGAATGGATTCATAACCTCAGCTACTGCAGCCCTTATATCAACAAGCGATGCCTTGACCTCATCAATGCTCTTAGCAACATCCTCTCTAACCTTCTTAACCTCATTCTCAACAGATTCAACCCTAGAAGAAAACTCCTTAAGCTTGGAATCCACAAGAAGTGAAACATGCTCAGCGACAGCCTCTTTAATACCATTAACATCTAGCATAGGAACAGAAGATTCTCGAACTTGCTGAGATACAGGTGTAGGCTCCTCCTCAACAGCAGGCTCAGCTCCCTCCATATTTAGAGAAGAAGGGGTAAACCTCTTGAGAATAGGGTGAACAAAGACCCTGCAAAACACACAGTCACAAGACCACTCAACCACCAGCACCACCCTCATACAACTATTTTCTATACCGGGTTATATACATAACCAGGGCTAACACTATGTGAAAGCCTATAGCAAGAGATAGAACTGCAAAAACTAGCAACACATAAAAAATATGATTAACATAAGAAAAAGAGATATAGAGAACTAGAAAACCGAGAAGAATAAAGCCAAGACCCTCAATAAAAACAATCAAGAGAGGAGCATTACCACGAGCAGAAGAAGACGAAGAACTAGATAAAAAAATACTTATGGTTTCAAACATCTCCCTCAACACCATCTAACCCCAAATACCACCACTACATAGCTCAGCCCAAGTCTATATATGAGTATGTTAGTGATGCTGGCACCTGCCTCTCAACAGTTAATGCCGAACCTATCGGTGGTTTGATCTCAACCTTGAAGACATCATATGGCTTTAGACCTTTACCAACATTCGTCAATATATTGCCAAGTTTCGTGAAGTTAATTACAACCAGTACCTTCTCCCCAGCCTGTAGAACAGTATCACCATTATTTGGCTGTCTCCAAACTACTGCAACACCGCTCCATGTTTTTCCACCAGCTTGACAAAGATTATCAATAGTGTAGCCTGTAAGATTCGTTATAGCCTGCTGAGTTTCATTATAAGTTGCAGTCAATCCTCCTTTATCTATTACCCAGATAGCTATATCAGCCTTGCCTGGAGTTAGATCAACGTCCTTCTGACCAGCCGACAACCTAATAGGAATCACAGCACATGTTAGTTCCTGAGTCTCATTATCTACTTTTGCTAGTACTGTGCCGTCTATCTCTAATGCGCTGCTTGCTTGTGCCAATCCTTGGCTCATGACTTCTTTGCTTCTTTGTGTTGTGTAGAACCCCATGTTTAGCACTACGAATGCTAGTGCAGCTGCCACTACCACAAATGCTATTAGCACTATAGCTGCTTCAATACCAACAATACCTTTTAACAGCTTTGTTTTTCTCACATTTTTCACCTCGTGTTTTTATGATACGTAGGGGGTTTTCTTGTTGGTGTTGTGTGGCGACTGCTTGTCTAAATCAGTTTGTGTGTAGAATAATTGAATGTTTGATTGACTTGCTGGAGCAATTATTTTACTTGTGTTTGCTACTGCTTGTACTGCGGGTTTTTATAGTGTGAGTCTCGTGGCAGTTTTCTATGTTCATGTTTCTCGTGTTTTTAGGTCTGATTTCTACTGCGCTCCATTTTCTATGGGGTCTGAAGTGAGTGCTGCAGTATCTTTTCCTAGGCTTGATGAGGCTGTTTCGTTGAGTAGAGTGGTTGATTTGGAGCACTGTAGTGGTGAAATTATTGTGGGTGTTGAGCTATTTGCACCTCTAATGGTTTTAGGATTTGTTGTGAGGAGTGTTTTAGTGTCTCTGGGGGGCTATAAGCTTGTAGATGTTGTTATGGAGGTTCCTGATTTTCTGAATTTGATGATGGTGTTTGGCAAAGGTGAGCTGTGATGAGCGGCGATTCCAGGGCTTACGATGTGCAGAGTGAGTGTTTTTCTAGGTTGCAGGTGTTGAGGGAGCTGGATTCAGCAATAGATTTTGCTAGGGGGTTTCTGCAGCTTAGGATTGTTTTGATGCTGGGCTCCAGAGGCTCTATGACTGCTAGGGATATTTCTATAGCTCTTGGGGAAAGGTACAAAGCTGTGTTGGATGCTGTGAGGAAGCTTGTTGCAAAGAATCTGATCGTTAAAGAGCCTGATGGTGGTGTGGATCTATACAAACTCTCTGATAATGGTGCTGAGTTCTATAAAAAGCTCGCAGCTTTTCTTGGAGTCAAAGAATTTTATAGGATGCCTAGGGGTGAGAGAAAAGTGCTCATATTAGACATAGCAACAAATATCACTAGATATACACATTTGGCGGATGCCATAGTAGCGCTGGCTACAAGCAGGAGCAATACGCTTTCTTTGAATGAAATTGCTGATGCTATGAAGCTGAGCCTGGAGCGTGCAAAGACCTACATAGAGATGTTTTGCAGTAGGAGAAATGGTGTGAGATTGTTTAGAAAGGTTGAGAAGGAATCAAGGTTACTGAGAATATTAGCATTGCTACTCAAACCACTGGGTATAAAAATGAAGACAACTGTGGAGATGTATAAGCTCAGCGAAGAAGGGTTTACAGTATTCTATAAGCAGCCCTACTACATGAAATATAAGAGGAGTGTAGCTGCAAAACTAATGACAAAGCTATTTGGCTCGGCACATCCAAGGCTTGTACTAAAGAGAATGTCAGTACTTGTTCTGCTAACAGCATTAACATGTGGAGTCATTTCCCTAGCCATACGCAGTAGCATTGCAACAGCATTAACGGGTTCCCTAACCCTAGCAGCATCCCTTCTGTACTTGGGTTACAAAGCAATCTAACTTTTTTCAATATGTGCACATATTGTGGGCAGAAAATCAGCAATGACGCTCTCTATTTTGTCTAAAATGCCATCCAACCTTGCATAGATGTTCACAGTTGTTGGATAAACTAGAGCTGTATAACTATTTCTTACCAACTTAACCCTAGTGCCCTGATGCTCGCCACCTTCATATGTTGCCAGGGTTCTTAGGTTTACTTTGAATGGCAGCTTAATTATTATAGTGGCTACAGCTGGTAGGGGCTTTGAAAACTCAACACCTAGCCTCCTTGACAAAAACTGGAGCACTTCAACAACCCTATTCACATCATCAGCTCTTGAGGATATATCAACTTTGGTAGAAGTGATCTGCACCCCTAGTCCAAGCACTCTTGTGGTAATGTAACTAAGTTTGCCAAGGGTCCTAACCTCTGTTCCTAAGGCTTGTGAAGCATACTCAACGTCTATAACCTCTCTTAATGGCCTTGAAATCCACCTAACCAAAGCCTTCTTCCTACAGCTCTTAAACTCATTTAAAAACGCATTTGCAACTCTGTGGAGCTCACTTTCCAATGTTCCTCTACTTGCCTCTGCTAAAACCTCCACTGCCTGGTCATCGCCATACCCAGCCCTCTTTAAGCACCTATACACAGCAAGACCAGCTAATCCAGCTAAGTTAAAAGCCTTTGACTCGTAAAGAGAGGGCATTGCATGGGCTCTTCTGCTGAGGGTCCTTCTAAAAATTGTTGCTGCTTCGCTACTCCAAAGAGCTGATAGAGCGCTGTTCACCTCATTATAAGAAGCATTGCAAAGTCTTTTCCTTAGATATGCTTTCAAAATTTCAACAAGGCCTGGCACAATGCTGTTTATAATCTCTTCAACCTTTTCCTCATCCGTACAGAACTCACGGCTCCAAAAAACATCTCCAGAGGCTTCCAAAGGGCTGTCATCTATAACCTCACCACTATCCTTATCAACTATGAAACCTTCTCGACTCCTAATCTTTCTACCCATAATATCTCCTTCAAGACCTCTAATTATGGCTTCGACTTTTTATTAGCATTGCTACAGAATGCATTATTGTGTCGCTATATATTTAACGCTGCGAAAGCTTTATCTAACCCTCTGCGATAAAGAGAGAGGCGATAAGGGTGAGCGCTATGGAGAAGAGCGAATTTGTTTTTGAGGAGGATGGTCATGTCTTTGTCATCAGACCTGCAAATGGTGTTTTTAGTAGCGATGATCTCTCAATCGCTTTAAAAGCTCTTAGAAAGTTTCTCAAAGGAGAGTTCGAGGATATGCGTAGTGAACGCATAAAGAGCAATCAAAAGGGTAATGGGCACTCACATAATGGTGGTAATACCAATAGCCACTCCTCATGGCTTTTAACATGGCTTGCTGAAGCAAATGGTTATAGAGATGGCTACCCACATCTTTTTACACAGCATTAAACGTGCTTTCTCTAAATCTTAACTAGTTTTAATAGGATTACTAACACAAGTATTATGAAGATAAGTAGTATTAGTATTCGCAGGTCTAGCTGAACACCTCTGGCTGTTACACTTGAGGTTACTGTAACTGTGTATGTTGATTGCTGTGTTGTAGTAACAGTGATGGTTTTCATAATTGTAACTGCACCGCTTATACTTTGGGGAGTTGCTATGCTTTGTGATGTGAAATAGCTTTGCAATGGTTTTGACTCTACCCCCAATGCGACATATGTTGAGAGAAGCATTGAGAGCCTTGCTACATTATATAACCTAGTACTTGTTGTCCCTAATCCACTTATTAATTCTAGTAGAAGAGGCACGTCAATGGGTAGAGAGTTTTTAAGCCTGGTCAGCGATATTTCGATAGTTTTGTTTAAAGCGGCTAGAGATGTTGACTCGTTTAGCATGAACATGTATAGAAGTGTTAAGTACATGTAGCTTATGGAGCTTATGCCTAGCGATAACTTGTCTATAGAAGTGTTGGTTGAAAGCATTAGACTGTACCTGGCTTGGGCTTCTGAAAAGAGGTCCTGGGGTATTGGTATTTGGGAGGAGAAAGCAATAATGTAGCTATATATGTTTTGAGCTAGTGCAGAAATGGATGATGAAAGCTCTTCAAGGTCGCTAGGTCTGATAACCATGACTGAAGGTGTTATACTCAAGTTGAATAAGTTTAGCCAGAATCTGGCAGTAGAAATTCTTGCTGAGGCTATTGCCAAGTACTGTGTTGATGAATCTAAGTATCTTGTTGAAACGCTTCTATTCATGTATATCAAGGCCTCGTAAAGCCTGTCAACAGTGTTTATAAGTATGGAGAGTTTTGAGGTGTCTAGGGGTTGAGAAGCTAGGCTCCAGACCTTCTTTAATAGGCTATAAACATCACTTTTTATTGTATTAGCAGTGGTACTAATGTAATTGCTATTTGTTGCTGCATTGAGTAAGTGTAGCCTCCAATATGCATATATCAGTGCTTGGAAATACATGGATGCTGCTGAATAGAGCTGGTTTTGTGTCTCAAGTTTGCTTCCCAAAGCCATATAGTTGTTTATATTGTTATCTATATTGCTTAGAATTTGCCTCAGGTACTGGGCGTAGCTAGTGCTTAAAGCACGTTGCTCTACAGATCTGCTTAGATTTACAACATTGTTTATCTCATTCCTCATATCATCTATACCACTCCTCAGCATTGGTGCTATAGAGTTGTAGATTCTAGTTATAGCCTCTTCATAGCCTCCAGTACTGTAGGAGAAAAGCCCGTTAGTGAATACATTTAGTGCTTCATATATGTTAGCCACAGGCTTTACAACAACTCCGTGAGAAGCACCATAAGATACTAGATCCACCGTTTGTGAAACTGTCCTGTAAACAGTTAGAGGCCCCACTCTTTGTGCAACAGTTGTGAATATGGTGTCTGTAGTCTGTCCATAGGGTACTAGAAACACTTTTGCGCCACGAGATATTACTGCTTGTAACTTGTAGTACACACCCCCAACAGGACCTATGCTCCCATCAGGCATTATCATGCCCGTCATCATAATGCTTTCATTTAGTGAAAGGCGTAGAAGTGCAGAAGCGAAGGCCACAGCTGTTACACCACTTGCACTAGGTCCTCCAACAATCGGCGAATCAGATCTGATTGAAGCATAGAAGTCACAACCCCCGAAACTCATATTTGCAACAGTGCTAGCCACAATAGCGGCAACTCGTGTCGAAGCCTGTAAATCTATCTCTGCTAGTGGGAAGGTCTCCACATAAACATGTCCATTACCAGGACAAGCAACCCTCACATAGAGCTCAGCAGTAACACCAGTATACGAGCCGTTAGGGAGCTGCGTTACTGCAACAATTGTAACATGCCTGCTTTCATCAAGTGTATAATACTGTGAAGCAGCTATAGAAGATTCAAATACTACTGTTAGAATCAGTAGTAAGAGTATCATCGCAATTCTAGGCATTTATCACACCCACCGGAAATCACAGTCTTATATAAAAATAAAAGTTTTGCGCACAAAAAGTTTTTATGAGAGAAGCTGTTTCATCTTCAGAATCACCGCAATCACGGCAATGCAACTCCTTTATACTTAGCTTCAAGAATCTCTATTGGCTTTCACCAAGAATGATGCTTAGCTAGGTTCTCGACTCATTTACATGGTGTTCAATATTGAGAAGACTTGGCAAGGTCTTAGAAGCCCCTCTATATTCATTACCATATAAATGAAAGGCTTTTAGCTGTAATGCTGTAAGGAAAGGAGGGATTTGAGCAAAGTTAGATGACATCACTTAGTAGCTTAATTGTTCTATCAATATTGTCGTCAACACCTCTTATAATTGCTCTTAGGTAGTGTTGGGGCATTGATTGTGCAAATTCTTTCAGCAGCCCTGTACTATGCATGAGGGATCTGAGTGCTTGTGAAAGGTCTGGTGAAAGCTTCTGCAGCTCTTCCTCAAGTTCTGATTTTTTCAGTTTTGGATGTGTGATGCTGATAGGCTCTCCTAGTGCTCTCCTTAGCACCTGTATGGTTTTGTCAAGCTTGAGCATAGTCATGGAGAAGCCGTCGTAGAGCTCTCTAAGTCTTCGCTCTGCAATGATGTAGAAGGAGTCTACTAGCTCCCCCCTAATCTCAAGTAAAACTTTGTATGCTGCAGCCATCTCCTCTTTACTCATGGCACTACTCTTTCTCTTTATTCTTGCTAAAGCATCTTTTAAGAATCCCATAAGCTTCACATGTCTGTGTGCAACAGAAAAGGTTTTAAATAGCTTCTGTAAACAATTGTATACAGAGTGTGTCTAGCAATGGCATTAAAGAGTAGAGATAGAGATAAAGTGCTCAGATCTTTAGCTAGATGGCTTGCAGGTCTAGAGCCTCTCTTTGGCTCTAACCATTATTTCGAGAGATATTCTACAGCTAAAAAAGTTGTGGAGAGGCTTTCTCCATATAGAGGACTCCTGATATGTCCATTCTGTAAGAAAAGGTTTCTTAGGGCTTCAGCTTTTGTTACCCATATAGTAAAATTACATGCATTAGAACTTGAAGAACTTATAGATACTGAAAGCATGTGAAAATGCGGCACTAAAAATGTTTGTAGAGAAGCTCTTTCCCTATTCAAAGATAATGGTTAGGAATAGCTATAGTGGTTGTAGCGAGAAGTGTGATGCAAAGAAGCTGGTGGAAGAGGGGAGTCTAGTACCATTAGAAGCATCTTCAGTATTGAAAAAGCTGTATATGGGGGATTTGAAGAGTTTTGCAGACATATATATCGATGCCATACTCTGCACAGAAATCACAGCTCTATGTAGAGAGAATGGACCTAGGATAAAGTATGGCGTAGCCCAAGCACAAGACGGGGTTGAGGTATACTCTGAATGTTTTGACCCAGAATTGTTGTTCAACATACTCTTAGGAGACATAGCAAAGGCATTAATGGTATACACTGGATATAGGGATAACATAAAATTCAAACTGATTAAAATTTCCAAGGAAATTACGACAAGAGAATTTCTCGAAATTGTTGAAAATAGAATTCTGAACAGCGCTAATCACTCTCACGAATATTTGAAAGAGGAGCCCATAGGCGAATTCCTTAAAAAACTTGTGCAAGAAAAGAGCTTCTCAGAAATAATACTTCAAGTACCTTGCTTAGACAAGAACTTCATCCATGTTTTTCTAGAGGTAGTGAAAAAGATTAGGGAAAGCGGTAAAATAGTTTACATAGCAACTTCAATACCTACTAAAGAAAATGCCCGATTCTGCAAAGTCCCATACAGAGATTTTGTTGTCTACTATATCCAACTTATTGAAGAGTCAAAGATGCACAAAATCATTATATGTGATAGTGAAGCTCCGCATATAGGCATTATAGTGGATAGAAGAATTTACATGATGTCTAGTGATATAATTTACAGAGAAGATTTACATGTAATACCCATAGCAGATACAAAGTATGCAAATGATTACGCCACATTAGTGCTAAAGCATTGCCTCTGTTCAAACAACTTAATCAAAGACGATAGCAAAGTAATGCAAAAAGATATACTAATGCACATGATATAAAAATGCAGACAACTAGTTGAATAGTTTTTAGGTACAAAGATAGAGAATAACGCCATACAGTTTTACATCCTCATGCCAAACACACTTTCTTGACGTTGACTTTTTCCCCAAGAACTTCCTTACACTTTATAAAGCTATTGACATATGGATAGTTTTAATGTTTGCTGTGTTTTTGCGGGGTAGCAGTCTTATAATCTTTGTTTTACATGTTTTGCTTGTTGATGAACTTTTGTAATTACTTGACTATGTGAATTCAGTTCTGCTCTATTTACATCAATGCTCATGACCATGTTTTTAGAGGTGGCAGTGCTACTGATGAGAGTATTGGTAAGGAGAGAGCTCAAGATAGCGTTACAAAACACTCTCTAGGAGCAAATAAACTATATAGTTAGCTTATATGGGCACCTTTGATCTACTCTCTGCTCTGAATGGTTGGGGTTTCTAGGAGGTTTGATGTTTTTGAATCGAGTCTCAGTTTTGGTTTGTTCAACCCTAAGCCAATTCCCTGGCATACTACCCTTCCTCGCAGCTGCCTCTAAATCATGTGTTATAGAGTTTCATAACTAAAAATGCTAATAAGAGTTTGTAAATCTCAACGCTCATCGTCAACAATGTTTAGAATAGAGAAGACCAGTAAACCCCATCAACAATCTAAAAATGAGATTTTTGATTGTAGCTGAATAGTGAGAATGTCTATAGATAATGGTTTAAAGATTCTATTACTTCATTATATACTTCTCCAATGTTTTTAGAGGCTGTAACTTTTATCCAATTTCTTGTTGGATACCCTTCTTCAATCATTGTAAAGTAGAGTTTTCTTACCTTCGCTAAAAATATCTCTTCTCTTTCAAAAATATCCAAATTCTCTTTTTGTCTCAACTTTCTCTCAATGGCGATTTTAGGATCTAGATCTAGATATATTATTACATCTGGTTTTGGTAGTTTTAGATACTCTATAATTTTCTTTGCAAAGTCATAGTTAAAACTCTGTGCACATTGATAGGCTATTGTAGAGGTGAAGTACCTGTCCATTATAACTATGAAGCCTTTAGAGAGTTTGTTTAGAACGTCCTCTCTATCCCTAAACATATCTAATATGTAGAGAAAGAACTGTTCTTCTGGTGTTAGGCTTAGCTTGGAATCTAGGAAGAGCTTTATGATAGAGCCATATATAGATGTCTTATTTGGGTACGCATATAACGCTACTGAAAATCCTCTACTCTCCATAAGCTCTTTAAGCATTTTACTTATAGTGGTTTTGCCTGTTGCATCTATTCCCTCAAGTACTATAAGCATGGTGTTTCACAAAATATTATAGAGTATTGTATTCAATAATTTTCATAAATATAGCTGTAGCTAATGCTAATGATAGTGTACAGAGCATATATGCTTACCCTTTTACAGAGGGTTTTACAATCTTAGTAGCTAATGATATGTGTTCAATCAAGTCGTCTACAGTGTTTCTAAAAGTCAGGAGATTCACATCCTTCCCCCTTACATTAACAGTTAATATGCCGCCAGAACACAGCATTTCTATAGCTATTTGCGGTGGTGCTGTTACATTATCAGGCTCTACAGAATCTATTACACTCTTGCAAATATCTTCATTGATTGGGATTTCTAGGGTAAGCTCTACTTTCATTTAAGTACATCACCTACGCTTTGTAGTGATGATAGCACTACATAGTTTTTCTCTATATTCAACTCCTTGTCCAAGGGCCATCTTGGCTCTAGAAATTGTATAGGTAGAAGGAATTCCTTGCCATTAGTAAAAACCATTACCTCTTCTGCTAAACCAACCCCCTTCAAAATTCTATAGAGTGTGTAAAGTGGTGGTGTTTTGGGTTCTGTGGAAAAGTCTACAACACCCACTCTAATACTCTTTATAATGAACCTCTTAATTCCAGCACTTTGGACAAGGCTATCTATTAAGGATTTGAATTGCCTTAGAGTTGAGAACAATAAAGGAATTAAGTACTTCATGAGCTGGGGCTCTAAAGCAAGGTATAATAGGGGCTCAGAACCCTTTAAATCCATATACAATGTCATTGCATAAAAAGATTCATAAACATCTTCAACATCTTCAACATTTTTCACCATTATCTTTGGCCCAACAAGTTTTTGAGTAGCTCTACTATACTTAGCCAGTATCTTCTCAACTTCTTCAACAAGTTTATTTATTATATCTCCCTTTACCTCCTCTCTAATACGCTTAACCATAGCCATACAATTATCAGGATCTAAACTCAATCCAGTTATATAGGGTTCAAGAGATTTTTCAAGAGCTTGAACAACATCTCTCCTAGGATATCCAAAAAGTCTAATACTTTCAGAATACTCCCACACATCTTTTGACAGAGCTTCTTCTAAAACCTCTTTATGAACCTCAACAAAGCTTTCATCATACGAAACTTTGGAAAGCGAGAGCATTGCTGACAAAGCAAGTGCTTCAAGGGTTCTAGGGATAATCCAAAAATCTTTGATGTTTCTGATGAGGTGAATAGATGTTGACTGTATTGCAGAAAGCTCCTTTCCCAAAAAATCATCTATAGACAAAAACCTAACACCACTAATAGGCCTCTGCAAAATCCCTACACCAACAACAAGCCCTTCACCAAGTGGCTTAGAAGCCTCATAAAAAGGTGCTAAAAGAACATCAATATCCTGCTCTTTAAAGAATTTTAGAAGTAGAGCAGCAGAGAATACACTATCCACACTACTACCATAGATTATATAGAGAGATTTAACCTGTTTAGCTAGAGCCACAAGTTCTTTGAATTGCTTAGCCATTTAAAAACACCACATAACTATACCTTCTAGCTCCATAAAATGCTTTAAAATTATAGCAAAGTTTATATGAATTCATGCCATGCATTCAAATATCACAATACCCCCTTCCAGCAAAGAGGATCCCCTTTCATCAAGGCCGTTACAACTGAAAGCCTTGCCATTTATGGCGAGGATGAATGGAAAAGATTATAAACTTCCTTTGCTTAATTGCTCTTAGTGATGAACATTAAATTCTCTGAGCTATTGGCAATGATAAACAGCTTATCCACAGCCCCGAGTCCAATGGATAGGGTAGTGGGCTGGGGACCTGACAGGGATTGAACCCCGAAGGGGGATGTAATCCTGAGCCTCCCTGCAGTAGCAGGAACCCCTAGCCCTTCAGGGTGGGGAGGAGGTCAAAGTTAATTATGGCGGAAAAAGGTTACTGTGTAGCTTCTGATGATGGCTGTTGTGTAGTTGATGTTTGAGATGATGCTTGTGGCGCTGGTTGTTCTTGTGCTTGGGCTGTTTGAAGAGCTCCTCCAAGATATTGTGACACAAGTAGTTTTGCTCTTTCTGGCTCGTATATAAAGTCTGGAGGCAGTTTTTTGATGCGTTTATAGTACTTCATTAATGCATGTATTTTTGACTCTACTTCTATCAATCCCCTCTTGCTTGTAAAATCCTTTGGATGTTCAGCTAGGTGTCTTCTTAAATTGACAGCCTTTGCCATAAGCTTAAGTAGGTCTTCAGGAATGGGTAGTGCTACCCCATGTTTTTCTAAAATTTTTGTTAGTTTTATACCTGTTATGCTTTTTACTAGAGGAATGCCATACTGATCCCTAAGTATTATGCCTATCATAGAAGGTGTGTAACCAATCTTAGCTAGTTCTACAGCTAGTGTTTCAACTTCTTCAGGAGTGTATCTAACCCATTTAGGAGGCCCTATTCTAGCCGGTCTAGTTGAATGTGACTGCCCTTTGTCTCTCCTCTTACCAGCCATAGTAAGTCACAACATGATAGCTTTGAAATACTACGGAAAAGAACTAGGCTCAAAACCCTTTATAAGCTTTTTCTTTGATCTCTTTGAAGAGGTTAATGTTTTTTATCAGCCACTCGCCAAGAGCTCTAAACGCCTTTCCTCTATGGGAGTAGAGATTCTTTTCTTCAATGCTCATCTCAGCGAAAGTTTTAGTAGAGTTGTAGGGTATGAATATAGGATCATAACCAAATCCTCCACTCCCCCTGATGTTAAATGATATATAACCCTCTGTAACTCCTTTAAATATCATGACATTGGCTTCAGAAAGAGCATAAGCTACAACAGCAACAAAGACAGCCTTTCTAGAGCCTAAGTCCTTGTAATCCTCAAGCAACTTCAATATTCCCCTAAGTCCTATGGTTTTATAGACATAGTTGCTGTAGGGCCCTGGGAAGCCATTTAATTTTTCTATAAATAGTCCAGAGTCTTCGACAGCTACAGGTTTTCCAACCTTTACATATGCTTGTATTGCTGCAAACTTCGCTATCTCTTCTAATGAGCTATGCTGAATCTCGATCTTCTCTGTAGCAATGGGTTTAATCATGATTCCAAAGTCCTTTAATATAGCTTCAGCTTCTCTAATCTTATGCTCATTTGTAGTCGCAAATAAAATCTCTAGCCCCATCCTAGCCAACCCACTCAGCTCTTAATTTCCTAGCAGCTATGTATCTCCCTCTAAGCCTTATACTATCCACAGCTCTGATGAGTGTCTCCGTCTTTGAATCTCCAACTACCTGCTTATAACCATCAATAAAACACCTTTTCGCAACATCCTCAATTCTGTAATGAGTACTTTCAATAGATCTAAAGAATATATGTAGATCTATAGCCATATCCTCACATCTTTTAGTGAATGACGCAAGCCCAAAGTCTATTAAATAAACACCATCTTTAGCTACAATAACATTACTTGTGGTCAAATCTCCATGGGTAATGCCATTTAAGTGAAGTGTAGCAGCATAAGATCCCACAGTTTTCATCACCTGGCACAAAACATCTTTATCAATTTTCTCTGCAACATCTCTAAGCGATTCCCCTTCGATGAAACTCATTATAAGTATTCCGGCATCCAGATCTATGAAAAGAGGTGTTGGAACTTTAATTCCAAGCGAAAGAGCTTTCCATAAAATTTTTGTTTCCAGCTTTGTCCTACTTCTTCTCATCTTCTCATCGAGCTCCTCTGGAATGTAATTCTTAGGAAATCTCCATTTCACAACAGCTTCGACACCCATGAATCTCGCTTTAAATATATAGGCTTCAGCACCCATAGATAAGAGCTTAAGGTCGCTAATTAGAGGAATCTTTTCATTTCTATCAGCAAAAAGTATTACAACATCCTCGTCCAGCCATTTCTTTAACTGAGGCAAATCTACTTCCATATTATTTCAACCTCATCAACTCTCCACCTCTGTTTTACAATAGCTGATCTCAGATCTATTGTTAAGCCGCTCTTGAATGCTAAGAGCCCTGTCCATGCTATCATAACACCATTGTCAACAGCATACTGAGGTGGCACAACTCCTACTATAGCATTATACTTTTCTGCCATTTTAGCAAACTTTTCTCTAAGTATAGGGCTTGCAGCAACTCCTCCAACAAGCATCACCTCTTTTTTCCTTGTATGCATCAAACACCTTGCAGCAACTTCCAAAACACTATTGTATGCTATTTCCCTCATGGTCAGGCAAATATCATGAATATCCAAACCCCTTCTATATGCTCGTAAAGCTGTTGTTAAAAGCCCTGAGAAAGCCACATCTTGCCCCTTAACGACATAGGGGAAGTCATCTAGGAACTTCTTGCCGCTTTCAGCACATTTATCAACAACATGCATGCCAGCAACGACATAGGGAGGCCCAAGTGAGGTTTCCCTGGCAAAGGTATCCAGTAAATTACCCAATGCTATATCCAGCGTTTCTCCAAATATTCTATACCTCTTCTCAACATAAGCTATGACTGCAGTATTACCACCTGAAAGATATACCACTACAGGATCCTGCAAGCCAGTCATTTTCAAACCTATTTCAATATGAGCAACCGCGTGATTTACTGGAACAAGAGGTTTTTTCAAAAACGATGCCAATGCTCTTGCAGCAGTTGCACCAACTCTTAGGCATGGTCCAAGTCCAGGTCCTAGAGCTACAGCAATAGCGTTAATGTCATCTAATTGTAATGAGGCTTTTTCGAATGCTTTTTCAATAACCATTGGGGCTTTTTCTGCTAAAAATCTAGAAGATTCTCTAGGATGAATGCCGCCATGTTTTGGAACATATTGAATCCTTTCATCAGCTAAAATGAAATTTTCTTTGTATTCTGTTACTATACCTACACCAAATGTATGTGCTGAAGACTCTATCCCCAGTACAATCACTTTTTCTTTTCCTCAACAAAAACAGTATAGTTGCACTTTCCACAATGCCATCTGGGCTTATCAGCTCTGTGAAACGCCATAACTGAGCCACAACGTGGGCAAAGCCTGTTTCTAAGCTTTATTGTACCAGCTTTATAGTCATATTCATAGAGCTGTGATCTAAGCCTCTTCTTCTCCACCATATTCAGCTCACCAAGCCCTAGCTCTCTATGCCGAGTCTCTTAAGGATGTACTTGGGTTCAAGCAGTTTTATAGCATCTTTATTTAAATATATATTTATATGTGCCTTCGAACCTCCCCTACCATACTCAGACACTACCCTCTTCACTATAACTAAGTCTTCGGAAACGCTATAAAGCGATGCAATAATTTTCTGAAGCTCTTTTCTCGATGGCGTGCCTCTAGTTATATGATCTATGTAAAGCTCTATCTCAACTCTTGAAAGTAATTTATTCTCAAATTCTCTAAGTATTGCAATGCTCATGTCGTCACTAATTTTCACAGTCTTACCTTGAAAACCTAGCCTCACACTCATAATGCATTCACGCTACTTATGCACCAACCTTTACAGCATATCTCCCAGGGGTTTTTATACCTAAAAGCTTTGCTACAGCAGACTTCTCTGGATCAAAAACAATTATTACACCACTCCACTCTGTTGTAAAATCCTTTGAGCCACACACAGGACAAGTCTCAGCTTCTATAGTCACAAGAGCTCTGCATTTTAGGCATGCTTTAAATGCCTTAGATGTTTTTCTAGACACTAAACTACCACCGCAACTTTTATTACTTTAAACCAAAGTTTAAATGTATTTTGAAAAGCAGTAAACATGATTTTTCTCATCACAAAGTACAAGAACCTCTGTTTTAGTGATGAAGAAATATGAAATTATATCTTGATCTTTAACTGGGCTCAGTATTGGACTAGATTTGTGATCTACTACTACATAAAATTCAGAGTGTGTAGAGACTTGGATGAAACTTTGCTATGTTATAACCAGCATCATTTCACAATGATTATCTTTTTAACTTAAAATGCTTAGTAAAGCAATATTGCAGAAGGTGTTCAAGGTTGAAACTGTATCCACAGTGTATAGTATGTCAGATAAATGTACGGTATAGAGATTTGGAAAAGATTAAAGATCTCGATATGCAGACTAAAATGCTTGCAATGAGAGAAGTACTTGATATTAGTCGAGACTTTCTTGACTCTTGTTTAAATGGTAAGGATTCCTGTATCCCAACAGAGTTAGCCACAAAGCTATTTAGATATGTTAAACACACTTTACGTAATTCCGATCCTTACTTTGAAGATAAAATACTGGCACATAAGGAAGCTTTAAAGATGTATGAAGTTGCAAAAGAGGTTGTGTTTTCAGAAAAGGAGTCTAGAGCTATGCTTTATAAGGCTTTGCAATTCTCTTTAGTTGGTAATCTTCTTGACATTGGAGTGCTTAATTATATCCCGCCAAAGGTTGAGGAAGTTATGGAGAGAGCACAGAGTCTGAAAATCCATGGTGATGTTGATAAGGCTATAGATCTGTTACTAAAATCAGAAAGTGTTATTATGGTTCTAGATAATGCTGGTGAAGCTGTTTTTGATAGGCTTGTAGCAGATGTTTTGAGAGGTATTGGTGCCAAGGTTTATGCTATTGTTAAGGGAGGGGCATTTCAAAACGATGTAACTATAGCTGACGCTCCCTATGCAATGCTTAATAAAAGCTTTGACGGTGTTTATGATACAGGTACTGATGCTTCAAGCATATTTCTATATGAGCTTAGGGAGGAAGTGAGGTCCTTAATTGAGAGTAGCAATGTAATTCTTTCAAAAGGTATGGCTAACTATGAGTATATAACAGAGATCGTAAACATTTTACGCAAGCCCGTAATCTATGCCCTTGTAGCAAAATGCTTACCAGTATCAATAGATTCCGGAATTCCTCTTGGTGAAGCTGGAATCCGCATCTACGTGCCTTGAGCTCTCTAGCTCCAAAACATTAAAGCATTTCAGCTACATAGAAACAGTTAGATGTTTAAGCAAAGTATTTTAAAGCTAGATGTAGGAAAAGTGATAAGCACTGCATGGGTGTCTTTACATAATGTCTTATGAGTATATGTGGCTTGAAAAAAAGTATAGAAGGCCTTTAGTAACAATAGCCATTATTGCAATAAATGTTGCTGTGTACATCATTACTTCATATCAGAGCTTTCTTGTCCAATCCTCAGAGGAGTGGATGGATAAGCTGTCTTATGTGCCTGCATTAATTCAGACCCCCTCCCAATGGTACAGAATTTTGACAAGCATGTTTACACATGCAGACATCTTTCACATATTTTTCAACATGTGGTTCCTCTACTTCTTCGGAATTTCTGTTGAAAGGAGAATCGGCCCCATAAAATATTTAATCTTGTACCTAGCTTCAGGAATTCTTGCAATAATCTTTCACACAGCATTTATACCTGTTGTTGGTAGCACAAACCTTGCGATACCGGCTTTAGGCGCTTCTGGCGCCATAAGCGGTGTTCTAGGTGCTTATCTCTTGTTATTTCCGCGGAGAAGACTCTCAGGCTGCTATTTCATACTTATAATACCCCTCTGCTTCACAATGTCTGCAGCATGGTTTTTGATATTCTGGTTTGCAACTCAAGTACTTTATGGCTATCTGAAGTTTGGAGGAGTTGCTTTTTTTGCTCATGTAGGAGGCTTTGTCGGGGGATTGACCCTCATATACCCATTTGCAAAGAAAATTTCCATTAAAGTGCGTGAGCCACTCTATCCAATCTTCATGGAGTGGCGCACAAGCGCAGGTCTTGAGAAAACAGCTAAACTTGTTGTAGCAGTATTACTACTTGCTGTTATTGGTGGTTCAGCATACTCTACTCTAATAGCTCCATCGATGGCTGGTGTATACCTTTATACCATAACAACAATAAATGAAAATACAAAAAATATGACCATAGATCAGGGTGTATATGCTCTCAGCGGGGATTATATAGCACCCTCACTAGGAGATCCACGAATAGTTTTCAACAGGTTTTTGTGGGCAAACTTGTTTAAAAACGTTAGAGGCTACCCCAAGGACACAGTTATACAACTGAGGTATTCAAATCCAGGTCTATTTGTTCCTGATTACAACCTCAGAATATCTCTTAATATAGATGGTTCAGCAATTTACGATATGAATGATGTTCTAAAGAGTTTTAATGGTACCATAACTACAAATACTATAAACGTGATACCAACGCTATTTGGTGAAAGGGTTGCCATAGGTGATAAGGTGATGTTCCGCTGCGAAATAAGAGGCGAAGATATTGCTGGCTCTATGGGCCCTACAGTAATATTTCCATTTGCAACAGTAGCCACGCTACTCTCTCTAGCAGCATTCTATATTGTTGTGTATAAGGATAGAGAGGTAGCTGAGGAAGAGCCATGGTTCTTCACCCCAGCTTATATATGAATGGTGTCTATTATGACGGAGCATGAGCATGGTGTAGTAAAACCATTTTCTCTGTGCTTTATTGTGACTAGTGATAGTGTGTTCAGAGGTCTTAAACCTGATGAGATAAAGCCTATAGCCGAGTCAGCATCAGTTCTATGCCCAGACGCAGCATTGCAAGGGTATATTGTTGTTAGGAATAGTGTTGAGGAAATAAGGGCTCTAGTTCTTGAGTATGCTAGCAAATGTGATGCAATTATTGTAACTGGTGGTACTGGGCTAAGTAGAAGAGATGTTAGTATTGAAGCTGTAAACACCATTGCGGTGAAAACTATACCTGGATTTGGTGAGCTTTTCAGGCAACTTAGCTACAAATATGTTGGTGTTAGAGCCTATCTCTCAAGAGCCACAGCATACGTCGTAGGAGGATCATTACTATTCATAGTGCCAGGAAATCCCAACGCTGTAGAATTGGCTCTAAAGGAGATAATCTGTGAAATGACCCCTCATGCTTTATACGAGATCAGAAAATAGCATAAGCTCTGCAGTTGATTGGCATTGACGAATTCTGATAGTTATGAATACAGCACTTTGAAGAATATTGAGAGCGCTGCTAGAAGTAGTTTTATTCTATTTTTAGGAGAATTTACATATAACTTAATCTTGGCACTGGGCTCCATAATTATAGCCAGGATTTTGACAAGTGAAGGATATGGCGTTTTTTCGCTTGCTTTAGTTCCTCCCCTCACAATAGCCTCACTATTATCACTTGGAATAGATACAGCTGCATCGAGATACAGTCAAATGTTTCTTACAAAAAACAGTGGGGAGGGTGTAAAAGTTGTTGTAGAGGCATCACTTATAGTAAAAACTGTACCAAGCCTTCTAGGCTCTGTGCTATGCTTTGTTTTTGCAAATCCATTAGCTCAGCTACTCATAAATAGACCCGATATTGCACCATATGTAAGAATCACTGCAATTATTGTACTTCTGCAAAACGTGTACAGCTTAATGCTTTCAATATTCGTAGGTCTAGAAAAGGTTGTAGGGGCTACATTTACAAAGATTTCTTACAGCAGTGTAAAAACTGTTACATCCATAAGCATGCTATTATTGTTACAGCTAGGTGTTTTAGGAGCTTTACTAGGAAACATTGCCGGCTATGTTCTAGCCTTAATCGTGGCATTTTTACTCCTAATACAAATCTTGATGAGGCTTGGTAAGAATGAGACTGACAAAATAAGTGTTGGTGCTATAGCTAAGGAGATGCTCAAGTATAGCTTGCCACTATACGTAGCCTCACTAATACCAGCAATAGTATCTAGTGTGTACCAAAATGCTTTACTGGCTTACAACCTCTCTAACAAGGAGATTGGAGGTTATAGAGCTGTAGCAAATCTAAGCGTACTTGTCTCAGTTGTTACAACACCTATATCAGCCACGCTCCTTCCACTATTTACAAAATTTTATAACAATTCAAACAAACTTGATGAAATTGCTTGTATGGCGAACAAGTACATAGCTTTTGTCACCATACCTGTAACAGTTATGGCCATGATTTTTTCAAAAGAAATTATATACCTCTTCTATGGAGCAAACTACTTATTTATATATCCATTCCTACCACTTTTACTAGCTACAAACCTACTAGCAGGTTTAGGAAGCTTAACAATTCCTGCAATTCTAAACGCTATTGGCGATACAAAGGCAAATATGCATTCTACAATTATTTCTATAGCCATATTTATACCAATATCCTATGTATTAACAGTAAGAGCAAAACTATGGGGATTTCTCATATCATCACTAATCTCATCCATAATTGGACTCATGTATCTAACAAACTATGTGAAGAGATATATTGCAAAGCCTGTGGACTACATCCATAGCTCTAAAACATACCTAGCCTCTATACTATCAGCAGTTTTTGCATTGCTAGTGTTTTTAATTCCTATACCAAGATATGTGAGCATAGTAAGAATTTTGCTTGGTCTTCTAATATTCCTCGCAGTTTACATCCCAGCATCGCTAGCCCTTAAAGTGCTTAGCGAAGAGGATGTAAACTTCATAGTCAAAGCCTTTGAAAAATTTCCAATAGTCAACATAATTGTTGCTCTACTTGGAGGCTATGCAAAGGCTATTGCAAAGCTAGTCTTAAGAAAGCGCTAGATAGCTATATACTGCTTTAATATTTGCATAACCTCGTTAACTAGAGTTTTAATGGCGTAACTAGTTTTCATCTCTTCTATCCTGAACTTGGCATATTCTTGCTTTGCAAATCCCTTGAGCATTGCCGGTAAACCATTTCTCAACCCAATACTATATCCGCCTTCAAGTGTTGCTGCAACTCCTATTCCAAGCGCTCTAGATACCTCATATAGCATCCTGCCAAAGAATTCGTAGAAACTTTCTGTTAGCCTCATCTCTGCTAAACCATCATTAATATATGCATCAAAGCCTGCTGAAACAGCTATGAGCCTAGGCTTCACTGCATATATTAATGGCTCTACAAGCGTTGAGAATATGTAAATATAATCCTCATCACCTGAATATGGAGGTAAGGGAATATTTACCTTTGTTCCTTCAGCACCCTTCCCACCAATATCATGAATATCGCCAGTGCCAGGATATATTCCATGTTCGTGCACATCTATGTGAATTACATCAGGATTGTTCCAGAAGATCTGCTGAGTTCCATTTCCGTGATGCACATCAATATCTATTATCAGAATGCGCTTAAAACCACTATGTAATGCATAAGTAGTTGCAGCTGCAATGTTGTTGAATATGCAAAATCCTTGTGTAGATGCGCCCATGGCTTTCCCCATTACGCCTGCATGATGCCCTGGAGGTCTTACTAAGGCTAGGGCCAAGCTATGTCTATGCTCTAATACATGTTTTGTAGCCATCATTGAAATTTCTATGGCTTTTTGAGCTGCTTTGCAAGTGCCTCTAGAAACATATGTATCATTATCTATATAACCTTCAAACCCCTGGCTACATAATTTAAATATGTGCTCCACATAGGCACTGTCATGCATTTTTAGAAGAAATTCCTGCGCATTGACATCAACTTTGACATTTTGAACTTCAATAATATTTTCCTTAAATCCACTATAATGAAGTGCGTTAAGAGCTATTTCAAGCCTCCTTGGGTTTTCAGGGTGATACAAGCCCATGGGCGGTGTATGGAGGTAAAACTCCTTGCTAAAGTATATCGCTATCATAGTTCTTTACCTGAAAATATTTAAACTGTGGCAATAGAAAAAGTTTATATTGGATGAGAATGTGAAAGATATTGATAAATATGCAAAGCTGATTACAGATTACTGTACATCTATAAGGAAATTTGATGAGGTGATGGTCTCAGGATCTCTCGAAGCTATGCCACTAATAAGAGAGTTGTGGAAAGAAATTGTTTTGAGGAGTGCTTATCCAAGGCTCATCATAGCTGATGATATACTATCAGAGATTTTCTATAGATATGCTCCTCAAGAACTTTTAGAGTATGTATCGCCTATAGATAGATTCATTGCTGAGAAAATAACAGTGAGGATAAGTATCTTATCTCCTCAGCATACAAAGCCTCTTATAAGCATAGACCCGGAAAGGATTAGAACAAGGTCTAGAGCTACTAAAGAGTTTTCAGAGATCTTTATGAAGAGGGATGCTGCAGGAGATTTGAGGTGGGTTGTGGCACCATACCCAACTAGAGCACTTGCACAAGAAGCTGGGATGTCGCCATTAGAATTTGAGGAATTTGTTTACAGAGCATTGAAACTTTATGAGACAGATCCTGTTAGTGCATGGATCGCGCAGGCAGAGAGGCAGAATAAAATAACTACCCTTTTATCAAAAGTTGATGAGCTACACTTCATTTCTGATAATACAGATCTCCTAGTTAAGGTTGGGGGAAGAACCTGGATTAATGATGATGGTAAAAATAACATGCCTGGCGGAGAGGTGTTTACAGCACCACATGAAGATAGTGTTGAAGGCTTTATTACATTTGAATACCCAGCTATATATGGGGGGTTTGAAGTTGAGGGAATTAAGCTTATCTTTAAGCGAGGAGAAGTTACTGAGGTATCTGCAACTAAGGGTGAGGAGTTTTTGAGGAAAATGCTTGCTGTTGACGAAGGGGCTAAGAGGGTAGGTGAAATTGCATTTGGATTGAATTATGACATAACTAGGTTTACAAAAGAAATATTATTTGATGAAAAGATTGGCGGTACAGTACACATGGCTCTTGGAGCAGCATACCTAAAGACAGGGGGTAAAAATGTTTCATCAATACACTGGGATATGGTTAAGGACATGAAAAAAGGGAAGATATATGCAGATAAAGATTTAATATATGAAAATGGTCACTTCATAAAGGATCTTATCTAGGCTCCTTTAGAATGCTTGTAATAGAATTCAAAAAAAGCGGTGCTATAGTGCGAAAGTGGAGTGTGTATGATATTGAAGAGGCTGTATATACCCTCATACAATTAGTGCCAATAGGTTGCATAACAACATACAATGATGTTGCAAAAGTGCTTGGCATAAGCCCTAGGCTTGTTGCAAAAATATTGAGCAGAAATAGAAACCCCATTGCAATTCCTTGCCACAGAATTGTAAAATCTGATAATGGTCTCGGGGGATATACTCTAAATGGCAAAAAAGTTCCGGAATTCAAGAAACGACTTATAGATCTTGAGAGCTTGCACAACCTATGCAGGTACAGTCTTTCAGAACTCCTTGAGATAAAGTAACAGCTACCTTACTCCTTGCTCTGAATGGCTGGTTTTTAGGAGGTTTGATGTTTTTGAATCGAGTCTCAGTTTTGTTTGTTCAACCCTAAGCTAATTCCCTGACACATTACCCCCTCCTCGCTGCCTCTAAATCATGTGTTATAGAGTTTCATAACTAAAAATGCTAATAAGAGTTTGTAAATCTCAACACTTATTATTAACAATGTTTAGAATAGAGAAGACCAGTAAACCCCCATCAACAACACGAAAGCAAGACTTTCAGCAGCAAGATGTCCTTATAAACTCTTTTTCTACTCCTATCCTTATTTAGATCTAGGTTAAAAGTCTGTGCTCCTCTATGACTCCAAAATATCTTGTTTGCCCATCTTGCAAAACATTGTATGAGTTCGTAGCTAGCATTAAGAGCTGTCCGAGGTGTAGTGCTCCACTTTTCACTATATATGAGGATCTTGAGCAAGTTTTGAAAAAAGTTATTGTAAATGCTAGGGAAAGGGCTATTCAAGGCTTAGGTGTGTGGAGCTTTGGTGAATTACTGCCAACGAAATTTATCGGCAAGTCTCTTGGCGAGGGTTGGACACCTACTGTTAGACTTGAAAAATTTGCTAATGTTCTTGGTGTAGATATTTTGATTAAAAACGAGTCTAGGAACCCTAGCGGTACTTTTATCGATAGGGGTACATCTATAGATGTGCAAGTAGCTTATGAGAATAGTTTCAGCAAAATTGTTTCTGCTTCTCTTGGGGACTACGCCATTTCTCTGTCTGTATATGCTAAACGCTATGAAATGTCTGTAACACATTACATACCGAGGTTTGTAGAGCCGTGGAAGCTATATATGCTCACTCTTCTAGGAGATACAATTGTAGAGGTAGAGGACTACCCTAGTGCTGTTAGAAAAGCCTCAAGAATGTCTGCAAAGAATCAGCATTATCTATCTATACCCTGTTCCCCCACTGTAATAGATGGTTATAGAACAATCGTTTTTGAACTTATACAAACCTTGCAGAAAATCGATTGGATAGCAGTACCTGTCGGAGATGGAGTGCTAGCTACAGCTATTTTTAAGGGGCTTAACGAAATTAAAGATGTTTTGGACATAGATACGCCAAGAATCTTAACTGTAAAACTTAGTGAAAACTCTGAAAAAACGCTACAAAAATCTGCTGAGCCCACTCTAACTGAGTTGAGTGGGGGGATTGTCAGAAATATTCTCACCACAATTCTCAGAGATAGTGCAAGTCATATTAGTATAGAGAGAAGCGAGGTATTTACTATTGCAGCTCAACTAGCAGAGCTAGAGGGCATTATTGTGGATCCTGTTGGTGTAGCAAGCCTCGCAGGCGTTAAGATGGCTACAGAACTTGGAATTGTAGGGAGAGGAGAGAAAACTTTGGTTATAATTAGCGGTAGCCCATCTAAGGATAGCTACGTGCTCTACAAAATCATTGAACATGGTGGAAAAGAGAAACTACTACAGAGGATTACTGAAGGTAGAGATGCCACATACATTTCAAACACACAAAAAGAAATACTAAAAATTCTCTACGAGGCTAGACAATGTTATGCTTACAGAATTTGGAAAAAATTGAAGAACTTAGGATATAACATAACTCTCCAAACAGTTCACCACCACCTGAAAAACCTTGTAGAAAAAGGCTATGTAAGAATACTGGGTTCCGATGGAAAAAGACTACTTTATACAATTTCAGAGCTCGGTGAAGAGTATCTTGATAAGGAGCTCGGTACTTAGATGATGCCGTATAAGCTTTTAAACTAGGCCCCATTCAATTCTAGAATCCAGCTTTCATTGCATATTCATATAGTTTTACATATTTTATTGCTTCATTACCTTTCCCTGCAATGTTTTCCGAGTTTGCAACAGTTTATAGGTGTTTGAAGCCGCTTCCAGAGATCTCATTTGAGTGCTTAGGAAGCATACAAGAAGGCCTTCCACCCCCACCAAACACACTGATTAAATGTCTATATCAATGCCTACAATAGCAAAATATAAAGTTTATGGAAACCGAAACAGCATGAAGGCAGTCTTGAAAAGGGTCATAAACATAGTATAAGAATGGTTGCAAAATTCATGATTTAAGAGAATAGCTCAGTCGATGTTTAGCAAAATGTTTTTCATAAATCTCCATTGTACTTCCACATGCTGAGATGCATTCTCATTATGCTCATGTTTTACTTAACCTTTATAGAGCCCTCTTATAAAATTTTTGGAGGGTTTACAAGTGGTTGAGAGAATATCTAAGCTACTTATTGCAAATAGAGGAGAGATAGCAGTTAGAATTATAAAGACTTGTAGAAAGCTTGGAATAAAGGCTGTGGCTATATATACGCAGGTAGATGCTAGCGCTATGCATGTCAGGCTTGCTGATGAGGCTTATTCTCTGGGCTCTGATCCATATTCATATCTCGATGTTCATAAAATTATTGAAATTGTAAAGAGGAGTGGTGTTGATGCTGTTCATCCAGGTTATGGTTTTCTTTCTGAAAAAGCGGTATTTGCTAAGGCCGTGGAAGATGCTGGAGTTATTTGGATTGGGCCGAGGTGGAGCGTTATAGAAATGCTGGAGTCTAAATCCATTACAAGGTCTATTGCTCACAGCCTCGGTATACCAGTAGTGCCAGGCACTCTTGGCCCTATTACATTGGCTGAGGCTAGGAAGGTTGCTGATGAATTAGGTTTTCCTGTTTTGTTAAAAGCTGACAGAGGTGGTGGTGGTAGGGGAATAAGGATTGTTAGAAGCCCAGAGGAGTTGGAAAGGCTTTTTAAGGTTGCTGTTGAGGAGATTAAGACCTCCTTCGGCTCTGATAAGGTTTATGTAGAGAAGTTTATTCCTAGAGCTAGGCATATAGAAGTGCAAATCCTGGCTGACCAACATGGGAACGTTATTGCACTCAGCGAAAGAGAGTGTAGTATTCAGAGGCGTTACCAGAAGGTTATAGAAGAGGCGCCATCACCCATCATCACAGAGTCTGAGCGCATGAAAATATATGACTATTCTATAAGGTTCATGAAGCACATTAAGTATAGCAATGCAGGAACTATAGAGTTTATTAGAGATGAAAATGGGAACCTTTACCTAATCGAAGTAAATAAGAGGATACAGGTAGAACACCCAGTAACAGAAATGATTACTGGTGTGGATATTGTAGAACAGCAAATAAAAATTGCAGAAGGTAGGGAACTAGAAATAAAGGAAAGCATATATAAATTCAATGGACATGCCATAGAGGCCAGGGTTTATGCTGAAGACCCTAACACAATGCTTCCATCACCAGGTATAATCACTTGGCTAGAGTTCCCTAGAAATGAGTATGTAAGAATAGATCATGCTCTTGCACCAGGTATAGAAATATCACATTTCTATGACCCCATGATAGCGAAGGTTATTGCTTGGGGCAGTACAAGAGAAGAAGCTAGGTTAAGACTAGTAAAAGCACTTTCAGAATTCAAAATCAATGGCATAAAGACCTCTATACCTCTACTCATAGATATATTGGTTACTCGCGAATTTATTGAAGGAAAATTTGATACGCAGTTCTTAACTGAATTCCTAAATAAGAGAAAATCCCCTCGCTAAACTTTTAAATACACACTATATTAAGTTTTGTTTGCGAAAGAGGTGGATAACTTGAATAGAGATAAGATTGTTGGCGCAGGATTAGTTATAGGTGCTACCCTACTAGCATTAATTATATTATACCTGCTATTCTTAGCACCTGAATGGATACAACTATTAACACTTAGGGTTATAGTAGGTTTAACCGTTCTAGTACTTGCAGGTATTGTTGGTTGGATAGGATATACATTAGCTACAACACCTCCTCCAAAGCCTATAGAGGAAATAGAGAAAGAGATAGAGGAAGAACTGAAGAAGTTGGAACAAGAACAGAAAAGCAAGTAAAAGAAGAGTTTTTTAACTCTATCAATTGACTGCAAAGGTCAGAGTAAGGATTAACAAATGCGAAGAACAATGAACTATCCTAAGAGAGGCCCATCTTTAATGTAGAAGAGGTCAACTGATTGAATATATTTATACTTTTTAGAGTAAAATACTTTCTGGATCTTTTATGAGTGAAGAAGTTGTTAGTGTGTATGTCTTAGACGCTAGCTATGAGATTGTAGGTTCAGAGCCTCATGTAATTATATGGGGTGTAAATGAAAGTGGTAAGAGAGTTTTGCTCAGGGATAGAAAGTTTAGGCCATATTTCTATGCAGTGGTGGATCCTAAGTATTTAGATAAGCTAGACATAGTAAAATCCTCTATAAAGAAGTTGAGTAGACCTAAATCACCCATTCTATCAGTTGAAGAAGTAGACAAGCTGTTCCTAGGAAAACCTGTTAAAGCTCTGAGAATTGAAACAACTATACCTGAGTTTGTTAGAGAATATAGAAACGATATAGCAAGAATCCCAGGAATTAGGGCTGTTGTTGAAGCTGATATAAGGTTCTCGCTGAGGTATCTCATAGATCATGATATAAGTCCTTGTACATGGCATAAATTTAGAGTTATTAGAAGGCAGAAGCTAGGCGAGTATAGAGTTGATGAAGAGCTAGAGGTAGTAGATGTTTTAGAGAGAGATGAGTTAAAAATACTGCCACCAAAGCTCAGAATCTTGGCTTTTGATATAGAGGTCTACAATCCTCATGGTGCTCCAAAACCCGATAGAGATCCCATCATAATAATCTCTGTTATGAATTCTGAAGGCGAGATCCTACAGTTACAAGCACAAGACAGGGATGATAAGAAGCTTATAAAAGATTTTGTAGATTATATTAATAAGTACGACCCTGATATAGTTGTGGGTTACAATTCAAATAACTTTGACTGGCCATATCTGATAGAAAGATCTAGAAAGCTTGGGATAAAACTTGATGTATCTAGGAGAAGAGGTGTAGAGCCTTCGAAGAGTGTTTATGGCCATGTTTCAATTCCTGGTAGGCTACATGTAGACCTCTATGATTTTGCTGAGGAGATTACAGAGATTAAGGTTAAGAGCCTTGATGAAGTTGCAGAGTATTTTGGTATAATGAAAAAGAGTGAGAGAACAAATGTGCCTTGGTATGATATATACAAGTACTGGGATAATGAGAAGCTGAGACATGTTTTGCTAAGGTATGCTAAAGATGATGTGGTTTCAACATATGGCATTGCTGAGAAGATTCTACCATTTGCCATGCAACTCTCAAGCATTACAGGGCTTCCTCTAGATCAAGTAGGTTCCGCTAGTGTTGGCTTTCGTCTTGAGTGGTTCTTACTTAGAGTGACTAGAGCCAGGGGGGAGCTTGCTCCTAATAGAGTTGAAAAAGAGTATGAAAGCTATAGAGGGGCTATAGTTCTAGAGCCAAAGAGGGGTGTGCATGAAGGTGTTGCCGTACTAGACTTTTCATCTATGTATCCCAGCATAATGATGAAGTATAACATAGGTCCAGATACCCTTGTGATAGGAGAGGAATGTTTGGACTGTTTTGAAGCTCCAGAAACAGGCTACATGTTTAGAAAAGATAAGGATTCCTTTCTCAAAATCGCTATCATTACATTGGTCAGTGCTAGAAAGCAAGTAAGAGATCTCTTAAAGAAATATAGTCCAGATACAGCTGAGTACAGAATACTAGACGCAAGACAAAGAGCATTAAAGGTTTTGGCAAATGCGTGCTATGGTTACATGGCTTGGACTGGTGCTAGGTGGTTCTGTAAAGAATGTGCTGAAGCTGTAGCAGATTTTGGTAGAGAAACTATTAGAAGAGCTATTTCACTAGCAAAAGGCCTAGGTTTAGAGGTAATATATGGCGACACAGATTCTCTCTTTGTCAAGTATAGTAAAGAAGCTGTAGAAAGGCTTGTTGATGTAGTTGAAAAAGAGCTTGGCTTAGAGATAAAGGTTGACAAGGTTTATCAGAGAGTGTTCTTTACTGAGGCTAAGAAGAGGTATATGGGGATTACAGTAGATGGAAGAATAGATGTGGTAGGATTTGAAGCTGTTAGAGGGGACTGGGCTGAGATAGCAAAAGAAATGCAAGAGCAGGTCGCTGAATTAGTGCTTAAGACAATGGATCATCGAAAAGCTGTTGAGTTTGTTAAAAACGAAATTGAAAAAATTAGAAAGCTCGTAGCAAGCAATGCGGTAGATATAAGCAAATTTATTATATGGAAGACCATTACAAAACCTTTAAACGAATACGAAGTCGAAGCACCGCATGTCACTGCTGCCAAATACTTAATCAAGTTAGGGTATAGTGTTGAAGTAGGGGATAAGATAGGCTATGTGGTGGTCAAGGGCGTTGGAAAGATATCGGATCGTGCAAGACCATATATAATTGCTGATCCTAGGGATCTGGATATCGATTACTATGTGGAACACCAAATTATACCAGCTGTGCTTAGGATACTTGAATACTTTGGTATCAGCGAAAAACAGTTAAAGGCTGTTGGAAGAGGTGGAAAAACTTTATTTGAGTACTCCAAGAAATGATTATGAGAGTGCTCCAAAGATGTCCTGAAATGTCATTACATAGAGATCCTCAGGTTTTTTAGTGACATTCCCTATCCTAACGCCCAAAACCAGTTTTACACCTTTTTCAGAAGCTACATCCAAAAGCCTTTGGGTTATAACACCATCAAAAACTATTGCCTGGATTTTACTGGGCTCCACACTCTGAAGCTTTTCAACAAGATCCCTTACAGGGATCCTTTCTATAGCGTTCCAGTTAGAGTCGTAAAGTATTGCTTCAAGAGTTCCAATGATCTTCTTACCCTCTTCAACAACCTTAGCAGGCATTTCAAAACCTCTAGGAGGTTGTACAGTTATGGCTTGCGGTTGTTGTATAGGAGTAGGAGGTGTTTCTGTTGATGAGGCTACAGCTTCTAATTGCTGTTGTGTCTGTAAAGGCTTGGCCTCTGCAGCCTTAGGCATTGCTCTTGTCTCTACAACCTCAACCCTCTTTTCAATGCTCTCTAAAAACTGCTTTGTTGGAATAGCATTTTTAAGAGCTTTTGCTATTTCCTTACCAGTAAGTTCTTCAACTTCCTTGCCAGGCGGAGCCCTTGCTACATAATCTATGTCAGCCACTTTACATGCATCCTTAGCTATGAGCTCCCCCATTCTATCCCCGTCAACAAAAAGTATTGCTGTCTTTTTGGAAGCCAGCTTTACAATACTTTCAGGAATCTTAGATCCATGTGCCCCTTCTATAGCTATCACATTTCTGTAGCCATACCTCAACATATTAATGACATCTGCTCTCCCTTCAACAATGATTATAGTATCTGATGTCTCTACATCAGGCCCTGCTGGAAGTTTTTCAGGGCCATAATACACTATTTCAGCTATTCTAATAACTTCACTAATCTTGTTCACTATCTCTTTTATATCCGGTGCTTTCTCAACAAAGAATTTCTTAGCTATTTCAGCAGCTCTATCCATTATCTTTTTAAGTCTCTCAGCCCTTACATCAACTATGTCAATTAACTGTATCTTTGCTTGATATGGACCCACCTTTTCTACATTCTCTACAAGTGCAGCTAATAGTGCTGTTTCTATCCTATCTAGGTTTGACGGTATTAGTATCTCGCCAACAGTTTTTCCTTTCTCTGCCTTCAAATCAACACTTATCCTACCTATCCTGCCCTTGTCCTGCAAATCCCTTAAGTCAAATTCTTCGCCAAACATTCCTTCCGTAAAACCAAATATTGCACCTATTATGTCAGATTTCTCAACTTCGCCATCAATTTCTATCTTCGCTCTAATCACATACTTTGCCATAGATTACACCAAGGTTTCTACCTTGTAACACTTTGCATGACTTTTTCAAGCTCCAACCACAAGTCTCTTTCAGTTTGTAATGCAGATCTAATTGGTTTAACAATCTTTATAAGTTCATTTGCTACAGCGTTCTTGAGATCAAGTGGGTGTAGAACCCCTTCCCTATACAGTTTTTCTAATTCGCTATAGCTATGCACCTCTATAGCACCACCATACTCCGGCTTTCTCTCTATGACAAATCTTCTATCACCTTGAGCAAATATTATGTATCTAGCTAAAGCCATGATAGGATTTGCATCAACTTCTTTTGGAGGGCAAAACGCTCCACGAATCTTCTTCACTATTTCTTCATCGCTATCAGTTATAAATATGGCCTCCTCCGGCTTGGACTTACTCATCTTTATCTCCGAAAAGTACTCATCTACCTCTAGCGATGTTTCCATTCTTGCCACACCTTTTAGTGATGGCAGTAGCGGCGTATGTATTGCTATAGGTTTTTTATAGCCTAGCTTCTCAGCTACATCCCTTGCAAGCATGTGGGCTTTTCTCTGGTCCATTCCCCCCAATGCTATATCTAAATCCATGTGGAAAATATCTGCAACCTGCATTAGTGGATATATAAGCTTAGAGAAGTCGAGCTCCGCCTCACTAGCCTTCCTACCCATTATTGTTAATGCTCTCTTAACTCTACTAAGGCTTGTGTGTTTAGCTATCTTAAGTACCTTCTCCCAATATCCAATATCATTAACAAGTTCCTCTGCATACACAACCCTCACTCTACTCATATTAATGCCTATAGCCTCTAGAACCTTTACAACATGCTTTGCTGCAGCCCTTATGAGATCCATTTTCCCGCCAAGCTTATCATTTACCCATGCATGCCATGTAGCAGCAAACAGTATCATTTCAACACCTGCATCTACAAGATCTTTAAACTTGTAAGCCCATATAAGCCACCCTATGTGGAATACCCCACTTGGCTCAAATCCTATATAGCCCTTTAACTTCCTGTCCTCCTCAAATACTCTCCTAAGCTCTTCCTCAGTTATTACCTCCATCACGTTTCTCTTAACTATTGTAAGTCTGGTTTCCACATCCATGGCATAAACACCCTTACAAGCTGTTTACCTCACATTATTTATTAGTCAAGAGAGAATATAATATGTTTATTGAGAGCTCTGCTAAGGTCACTGGGTAGAGTATACCCAATTTTACTAGTTTCTCGGGATGCACCTCACCCATGACACCAGCCACTCTATTACCTAAGTAAATATCAGCACACCTCTCTTTAGAAAACATCTCGGCTTTGCATGGATGCAACTTAAATACGCCTTCTAGCCCCAATTCCCTCAAGACGGAGTAAAGTGTTGCATGTACATCTTCAAACCTGGTTTCACTATCCATAATTGCCCAGCAAACCCTTAATTCGTTCTTCCATTTATTGTAGCAGCTTGGACAATTTAAGACCACTTCCCCTATTTCAAAGACTTTTACTGGCTGCGGTATATATTGTGAACTCCTAAGTGTGGCTATAACAGATTGGAAAAGATTTGATCTAATAGCATTTATTTCGTTAGATGGGGCATTAACTATTATTGCGGTATCTCTGAAGCCAAGCTCTTCAACGATTTGACTAGGTATCAGAGTAAGTGTGTTTAGCTCTGTATATCCAAGTCCTACTAGAGTCTCCCTAATTATGCTAACCACGGATTTTAAATCCAAGCCCTTCGCAATTCTAAGTCTTGGCTCAACCTCTTCAAAACCTATGTTATCGTATCCTATGCCAATGGCCATGTCCTCAATTACATCAACCTGATGTAAAATATCGTTTCTGTAATATGGTACCTCTACCTCCATATACTTCTCAGTCATTGTAACAACTCTATAGCCCATCTTATTCAGAGCAGGCTCTATTTGCAGGAGTTGCCCCCTCCCTATCCCAAGCCATTCAGAAACAAACTTTAAATCCACCCTAACCACTCTTGGTCTAAGATCTGGTGTGACCTCAGAGATGTTGGGATATATAATTTCAGCACCAAGCACATCTCCTCCATAGAAGCTCAGTGCATGTACTATTGAGTTTAAAACTGCATGCACTGCATTCACGTCTGTTCCAGTAACGTCAATAAGAATATTCCTTGTGTTCTCAGTAAGCCTTGTTATATCACTATTTATTACAGGAGGTAGTGAGATAACCTTGCCTTTAGAGAGTATTGCAGGATGCATATTTTCATTTAGTGCTAAAGAACCGTAAAGCATTCCCTGCTCTGTCATCTCAATAACTTTTCTAATACTCATTTCTCTAAAGTCATGTAATGGGATCATATAGGTCTCATCTATGTTGATATCCTTATACTCTAGCGTTGGTGAGGGAAGTTTATCTAAGTCGTGAAGCCCTATTGCAACCTTTCTCCTATTCCTTCCAAATGTTACATGCAATCTTTCTTGGAATTCTATCAATAGCTTGAGCTTCTCATCATCTAAATTAACATTTGTTACAGCTGCTACTGCTATGTAGGGTCTCTTGGTAGGTGGCTTTACAAAAACCTTGAAATATAAGTCCTTTAGCTGAATGAATACTGGTTTTTCTAAACCTAGATAAAGCTTAATAGCACTTGCTATACCCTCTACAGAGAACATATCTATTCTATCGCTCTGAACCTCTACAGCTATGGTGCCATCCTCTCCTACTTCAGATTCGCACTTGAGGTTAAATAATGCATTTTTCAGTGTCTCAACATCGCTTACATTTGTAAGTCTCATCAGAGTGTCTAGCTTTGTCCTCACTATGGGCATATATGTTCACCTAATATAGTGCTTCTTAATGTATGGAAATGTTCTTATGAGTTCCACATCCTTTGAGAAAAGTAGTCTAATGTCATTTATCCCGTAAACAACCATTGCCAGTCTTTCTACACCCATACCCCATGCACCAACAGGAGCCTTTGCATTGAGTACTTCGAGAACCTCTGGCCTAAACATCCCTGCGCCAAAAACTTCTAACCATCCATATCCAGGCACATAACCATAACCCTCTACACTAGGTTCTGTAAATGGAAAGTATGCTGGCTTAAACTTGAATTTCTCTATTCCTATAGCTCTAAGTATTTGGCTCAACAAACCCAATAGTTTTCTGAAATTGAATTCCTTCTCCATGATAACACCATCAAAATTTGTGAATTCGGGTGAATGCCTTGGATCTGGGTTGTCCCTTCTAAACACTCTAGCAATTGCGTAAAGCCTTGCTGGAGGTTCTCTCCCTATTAGGTGCCTTGCTGTAACAGCTGTTGTATGTGACCTTAGCATAAGCTTTGAAGCTTTTTCATAAGACCATTTATACCTCCATCCAATACTACCACAAGAACCCCCTGATTCATGAACATTCCTCACTCTCTCAACAACATCGCTAAATGGTGTGAGATCTGCATAGCCTTCTACAACAAGAATATCATGAATATCTCTAGAGGGGTGATTCTGAGCTTGAAAGAGTATGTCAAAATTCCACAGCTCTGGAATTACGTAATCATCATGCACCTCTTCAAATCCTAGATCTTCTATAACATCCTTAATGAGCTCTACGAATTCCTTAAAGAAGTGCTTTTTACCTGGGTATATTACGGGTGGCGATGCCTCTAAGTTGAATGGCTTTAACACATAGTTTCTCCAATTACCTGTAGCAATGTGCTCATGTGTAAGCCTTGATACAACCTTTCTTTGTGAGACAAGCTTCACTGCTTCTTCGATTGGTATGGAGAGTTTTACATATCTATGCTTTATCCTTCGAATTTCTATTAATTTCCTCTTCACTAGTTCTTGAAAAACGTTATTATGTTCCGTAACTTCATCTACCTCTTTCCACGAACTGAACGCTCTAAGCATGCTTCTATACTCATCAAGTGGCTTATAGCTAACAAATCTCACAACCCCCTTATCAACCTTTATCCAACCTCTCTTGAGAGCCCAATTAACACCAATTAATGCTATAGCCTCGCTTAGCTGAGCCTTGACCTCATCTATTGATGCTTCTCCACCTTTTTCCTGAATAAATTTTACAACCTTTTCTTCTGGCAGACCATCAAGATAACTTATACCTTCTTCAGTAGTCTTTCCAATAGTAACTGCATGTTCTTGAACTTCAATAATATTCTTAGATTTAAGCAACTCTAATATAGATGAAATACCCTGCTCTGTAAATCCTGCTATCTTAGCAAGTTCTCCAATCTCAACAACTCTATTTATTTCTATCAATTTCTCCAATACCACTATTTCACTACTAGACAATTCTGTCCTTGAAACAATTAGGAATGCACCATAACTTATTCTGCTATCTAAGATTAATGATAAAGTTGCAGTAAAAAGCTTTGTGCCTCATTAACAAAACCAGTACAAGAATACGTAGAGTATTGTTTTCTATCTTTTTACAAATTCTATAAAGTACTTATGTAGTCTTGTATCTCCAGAGAGCTCAGGGTGGAATGTTGATGCAAATACTTTACCCTGCCTCACGAGTACATAGGACTCTCCATACCTCGCCATAACCTCAACGCCTTGCCCTACTTCAACAATTGCTGGTGATCTAATGAATATTCCTCTAAACGGTTTTTCTCCCAGAACCTGTATGTCTAGATCTATTTCAAAGCTTTCTCTCTGTCTACCGTAAAAATTCCTTATAACAAGCATATCCAAGGTCTCTAATGTGCCCTGCAACACCTTTCCTGTCTTTAAGTCTTTAACTCTCTTTGCAAGCAAAATTGCACCAGCACACGTCCCCATAACAGGTAAACCATTTTCAATACTTTTCCTAATTACCTCATCTACGCCAAATCTTTTCATGAGTTTTAGTATGGTTGTACTCTCACCTCCAGGAATAATTAAAGCATCTATATTACTTGCACTATGTTTTTCCACAACATTTACAACTTCACATGAAATAGAAAGCTCCTTGCAAGCCTCCACAACCATATATCTGTGTTCATCAACACCTCCTTGATATGCTAGAATGCCAACTTTCAATTGCTTACACACCTCTAACTTGAAGAAGTTCTTCAGGCTTCAATTTTCTGATATCAATTCCCATCATACTCTTAGCCTCATCAATCATTGACTGCGCCTCTAAAACAATGTCAGGACTCCACCACATAGACGTTGCAAGCACTATTGCCTCAGCCCTGATTTGAGGATCCTGTGACTTGAATATGCCAGAGCCTACAAAGACGCCATCAGCTCCAAGCCACATCATCAAAGCAGCATCAGCAGGTGTAGCTATGCCTCCTGCTGCAAAGTTTACCACAGGCAGTCTTCTAAGGTGAGATACTAAATCAACTAATTCATATGGAACTCCATACTCCCTAGCCTTCTTCATCCTGTCTTCCGGAGACATAAATGTTAATACCATAACCTCATTCATTAACGTTCTCATGTGTTTAACTGCTTCCGCAACATTACCTGTACCAGCCTCACCCTTTGTCCTAATCATTGAAGCCCCTTCATAAATTCTCCTAAGAGCTTCACCCAAGTTTCTTGCACCATTAACAAAGGGTACTTTGAATAACCATTTATTTATATGCCTCTCTTTATCAGCAGGCGTAAGTACTTCTGATTCATCAATCATATCTATACTCAGAGCTTCTAAGATTCTTGCCTCCATGTAGTGCCCTATTCTAACCTTGGCCATTACAGGTATAGTCACGTTATCCATAACTTCACGAATCCTATTAATGCTAGCCATTCTAGCAATACCTCCACTACTTCTCACATCATAAGGTAGCTTATCTAAAACCATAACAGATGTTGCACCTGCCTCCTCAGCTATGAGCGCTTGCTCAACATTAGTAACATCCATGCAAACACCATATTTCTGAAATATAGGGAACCCATACTTGACCCTCAGTGTTCCTCGTTCAGGAATCCTTATTATTTCTGGCAATCTCTCAGGACCATATCTGAAGTAAAGTCCTTCTTGCCTTAACTTATCTGCTACCTCGGACATTCTGTAAAAGAACTCTACAATCTTATCAAATCCTACTTCAATTATATGTGTGTTCCATAATCGCTCCAATTACCATCGCCATGTCCGGTGGTATATACAAAGGCATTAGTAATAAACTTTCTTCTAAGTAAATAATCGATATATCGATATAATGATGTATAGTATATCCATTTACAAATGCTCTAAGTTTACTTTATTACCTTCCTTATGTTTTCCTCAATCCACTTCTTATTAATCCTTTTAATAGCCCCTATAACGAGTTTTGCTGTATTTATCAAATCATCTAGGTGAATTACTTCTACAGCGCTGTGAATATATCTCGTTGGTATGGAAACAACACCTACTGGCACCCCTTCTCTAGTTAGTTGTATTGCTGAAGCATCTGTTGTTCCTCCGCTCAAGACCTCTATTTGATATGGTATGCCCTCTTCCTTAGCAACATCTATTAGCAGTTTTAGTACAGCTGGATTAACTATTACTCCAGAGCCTGCTCTACCATCCATAATCTTTATTGCTGGTCCCTTACCTAACTTAGTTACTTGGTCATGTTCTGGAACACCAGGTACGTCAGCAGCTATGGTCACATCTATAGCTATTCCAAGGTCTGGTGATATGGCAAAAGCCGCTGTTCTAGCACCCTTAAGACCTACCTCTTCCTGTACCGTAGCCACAAAATATGTGTCTACCTCTGTGTTAACATTCTCTAGCATTTTAGCTAAAAGCACTAGCACTGTTGTTCCAGCTCTATTGTCGAAACCCTTCCCGGTTACAACATTTGGATTTCCAAGTCTCTCAACAGTTCTCTCAAGCACTGCTATAGAACCTATTCCTATTCCTATTTTCTCTACCTCTTCTTTTGAAGATGCCCCAACATCTATAAAGAGCTCTGTCATTGGTATAACCTGCTTAGCTTCTTCAGGCCTCATTATGTGTGGAGGCTTTACCCCTATAACTCCTCTTATAATCTTTCCATCAAGTGTTTTAATCAGTACTCTTTGATTAGGCAAGATACGCTCATTCCATCCACCAATTGGAACGAATTTCAGGAAGCCATCATTAGTAATTGCATTAATCATCAATCCTATTTCATCCATATGAGCAGTAATCATAACTCTGCCGTTACCATTTCCTTTTTTAAATGCTATTATGTTTCCCATCGAATCAATCCACATTTTATCCACACTTTTCTCCATTTCCTGCATTACAATAACTTTTACACCATCTTCAAAACCTGAAGGTGCTACAGCTTCAGATAGTTTCTTAAGCAAATTGAAGGCAAGCTCCTTCAACACAACATCCATTTCCCATCACATTTCCATAGCTTACTTTCAGCTAGTGCATTAAAAATTTATGCTATGCTAGTTCATGTCATAAATCTCATTAATTATTTGCATTAGAATGCATCTTCTTACCTCTTCTGCAAGACTCTTTTTATACTGTCTCGATAGCAAAATTAAGTTACGCACTCTCCCTTCACCCCATTTCTTACAGAAGACTTGCGAACCAATGCAGTCTCTTACTAGTGATGAAATTATCCTTGTTACATTTGTAGGCCAAGGTGATAACCTCGCTGATCCCAGGTCTATGAAATAAGGTTTTTCAGGATCATTACACATGAAAACAACTTGTGCATCGGGTCTGCTTACCTCAGCAATGTCAATGCCTATCCTATCCAACTCAAAAGCAGCTTCAATCAATTTAACAAAAATTTTCTTCAAAAGAATCTCTGCTGCTGATGCAATGAGATGCTTAAGTGTGGAACCATCTATATACTCCCTCACTATGAAATCTCTGGTAAATGCAAAGATCTTTGGGACAAGATCTGTGTTCTCTGCTAACATTAACATGCGTGCCTCACTTTCTAGAGAATCCCTCGTCGAATCTATCCTCCTAACCTTGAGTCCAACAACACCAACAATGTTATGCTTTGCCAGCACGACTATAGCTGAGTGGCCTTTTCCAACTACTCTAAGACCTCTCTCAATCAATAGATTACCAAAACTATACAGATACTCAATACCCAGCTCTCTTAAAACCTCCAATCTCTGGCTACAACAGCCTCTTTCGGGCCTTGGAAAGCATAAAACCCTGCAGAGTCTCTGCTCATCAGTAATAGCTTCAAATACATAGTTCCTGCAGAGCATTAAAACATAACCATGTCTCATGTTCCTAAGCACAAGTTTTTACACAGCTCCTTTAAGCTAATTTTATTAATTAGCATAAAATGTAAACCTTCATAAAGAGATTTATATTACTCTATTAAGAGATTATGCATCTAATGATTACAATTTTGAGGAACCAGCTTATAAATGAAGTTATTAATTGAGCTTCAAACACTTTAGATTAAATATAGCTTTCAAATACAAAAACTTTATATTTTAGATCAAGGATTTCCAACTTTGGTGTATGGATTTGGTAATGTGGAAATGTAGCGTTTGTGGATATGTATTTGAAGGAGTTGAGGCACCTGATAAATGCCCCAAATGCGGTGCTCCAAAAGAGAAATTCACCAAATTAGGCGAAGAAGAGAAGCTTATAACTCGATCAAGATTAACAAACAGTTTGCATATAGAGGCCTTTACCTTACTTCAAAGACTTTTAGAAATAGCTGAAAAAGGTATTCAAGATAATCTGGATCCCCCATGTGTAAAGATATTCTCAGAAGAAAAAGAATTTGCAATAATCACTATGCAGAAAATTAAAGCAGAGCTAGAGACACATATGAAAAAAGGTAAATGGGGTTGACTCAATTATTAGAGACATTTTAAGGGAGTTCAGCTCTTGTATAAGTTCACATATTTGATATGTTTTTCATAGCTTCATCTCCTCTCCCCCTCATCACTTCTCGAGTCTGTATCTGCCTTGGGGGCTTTCAGGGTCGCCTCAGAGATCCCATATCTTGAACACTTGACTTAACTTACTCTAAAGAACATGTTTTATGTTTTACAGATTTTTATCAACATCAATTCACATAAAGCTATATGAACTCATATGAAACTCAAAACAGTTGCCAAAGGCAAAAAGCTTCAGCTTAAACAGAGCTATATTCTATGCCTATTTGAAGTACTATGGCAGGTTTAAAAGCATCGCGGCAAAGAGGGTTGGTGATAAACCAAGATGAGAATTCTTCAGAGGATTCACAAAGGCGAGGCATCAACATAGCACTACCTGTTGAAGACGATGTAGAGATCTCTTCAAATGGACTTTTTGTGATTAGGGCTGTTTCGAAGTTTATGGCTAAGAGTTGTTAGATCTACAAATTTTCATTTTATTTGCATTTATTGTAAATCTGTGTTGATGAGGGAGCAGTGCTCTAATAAATCACTATAACAACTCCCATGGGGCTCGTGCCGCTAGCTCTCGATGCCCAAGTCCTTAGGTGCAACAAATGAAAATAAATTAATGAGAATGAGCATCTAGGACAAACGGTAAGGAGCAGAGCCCAGAAGATTTTGATAGAAATATTGCTAGGAAGATTGAGGGCTCGCCATCATTCGATATCGTATGGGAAGCTGCACTAAAGTATGTTACAAGGTTTCCTAAGCACATTCTTGCAGGTCCGCAGAAATTCTACAAACATGTCTATGAGTGTTTTCCCGCTAATGGTACTTGACGGTATTTGCGAGTAGTTGTAATTCCATTAGTGGGGCTGCACCTCAGTGTGGATTCATTTGCTTTGCCTGCATTTCATGAATGCCTGTAGAGCCCAACGCCACAGAGCTTCCATCTAAGCCTCTGTGTCACCTCAGTGCAGATCATCCGAGAAATTATGGTGGGTGTAGAGCTATTCAAACATTACTCTAAGAGCCAAGCATCTACAAGGTATTCACAGATATTTAAAACTACCATCAACTCTGTAACAGCCTGTTCGTGACGGCTTTGTAAAAAAGGTTGTTGAAGAGGTTATAGAGCTTGTGCAGCAGAATAAGATAGAGAACTAGGAAGAAGGAGGTAGATGTTAAGTCTATAGTAGAGCACGGTTCATTAATGAAGTGGATTAAGAGACCTTCAGCTCAACTCCAGTAACAGAGCCGCCAAGATGTTGAGCGTAGTCAATAATTTTACCTAGCACCTCTTGTGCAAGCTTTGAAGCTAGGGAGGGTTCTTCACCAGAAGCCATGACATAAATATTAATAACTGGTTTACCCAGCTCCTCACCTAAAGGATGGGACTTGACGTACACTTTCTCATACTCTTGCACAATTCTATTCAATTGAATTGCTAGAGAAGATTCTGGCACTCCAATTATTTTAGCAAACGCCTCTGCTATATGTATAGGTGGGAGCAGTTTTCTTAATCTTGGTTCAACCCAGTTCTCCCACATAGCCTCCATCTCCCTTGGAACCCCTGGAAGCGATACTATTACAGTTTCTCCATATTCTATCCAGCATCCTGGAGCAGTGCCAACAGGGTTTGGCACTGGTACTCCACCTTCTGGCAAATAAGCCATCTTCATTCTCTCTGGAGTTAAAGGCATTTTCCTTTCCTCATACTTTCTCCTGACCATTTCAAGAGCCTCAACATTTAAAACTAGCTTTCTGTTCAAAGCTTTTGCAATGGCTTCAAGAGTTCTATCATCATAAGTAGGACCTAGACCCCCTGTTGTAACAATAAACCGAGGCCCCTCATTTAATACAAGCATTAGGTACTTTGAAATCAAATCAACATTATCAATTATAGTCACAATCCCAATAACCTTAACTCCAAGTAGAGTTAACCTCCTACCAATATAGCTACCATTAGTGTTGATTACTCTACCTTGAGCGAGCTCTGTACCTAATGTAAAAATCCAAGCATGTTTTTCAAAACCATCTCCCATAATCATCATCTCAACAATAGCTCACTTTGTAGAGTGATTAGAAGCTTATAAATTTCGCTGTCTAAAACATCAACAATACCAACATTTTATCACATACCCTCTCCAATGCTTTTATAGAAATGTTTATAAGACAGGATTCCAAATAATAAAACATATCTATAGTATTAGAAATAAAGTAATTAGATGTAGAATCCATGCTAATGTATTAGATTGTTGCTAGGTGTTTATTAATGAAGTTTTTAATTGTTGGAAATGCAAAGGATGTGTTAGAGCTAGTCTATATGCTTAAGAAAGCACCGCGTGATAAACATGAGTTTGTTGTTTTAACAGATAGCCAAGAAGATGTTGAAGCAATAACTAGGGAAATTGATGTACCGGTTTTTTCAGGTGATTTGTTTGATGAGAATCTTTATCTTGAAGCTGGTTTAAGAGAGATTGATGTTGTTATAGCCATGCATGAAAATGATATGGTGAATGTCTTTGCATCAATGCTTGCAAAGGAATACAAAGTGCCAAAGGTCATATCTGTTGTTGGTAATAAAACTATTGCAAAAATGTTGAAAGGTCGAGGTATTACTGAGTGGGTGGTTGAAAGGTCTAATAGCATCTGTGAAAAGATTGAGAATTACATACTTGGATTTACCTGGAATGAGTTTGGAGATAACGTTTTAATTGTGGGTAGTGCTGAAAACATCCCTAAACTAGTTGAAAGAACAGTTAAGGAGTTAGAAAGTGAAGGCATTAAGGTTCTGGCCATAATTAGAGATAACACTCTTCTAGAGCTGAAAGAAGACAGTGTTGTAAAGAACAATGATATTGTGATGCTGTTTGGTTCCAAAGGAAAAGTACTCGAATTCTTAATGTAATGTTCAAGGTGTTTCAATTGGATACAACGAATATTAGCATTTCTAACCCTCTAACCATGCCCCCACTGCTCGATACAAGAATACTCTATACTATTCTTCAGTTAGCTGTAGCAATAACCATAGTAATTGCAATATATATGATTAGTGGGAAGATTTTAGAAAGACTTAGGCTAAAGCGAGTTATTTCCCGAAAGGTTGAGGGAATGTTAAAAATAATTGTGCTATCCATCATCATTATAATAGCTGTGCCACTTATTGCATCGATATATGTTCAACAATCAGTATTGTTCTCAGTAGTACTGCTGGGCATCGTCCTACTTGTACTAGCTATAGCCTTCAGAGACTATGTTGCAAATGCAGCTGGTTATGTGATTGCTGCATCTTCAGGTGTTGTAAAAGATGGTGATAAGGTTAAGATCGTGATTGATGGTATTAGCTATGAGGGTGAGGTCGAGTTATTAGATAGTGGATTTCTGCAGCTAAGAGATGAAAATAATACGACCGTATATATACCATATAGAAAACTTCTAAATGCCACTATAGTGAAGTATAAATATCCTTTGATGAGCTTGAACATGAGATTTCATGGGCATGGAATTGATATTGCAAATCTCATTGAGAAAATTAAGGGGGTTCTGGAGGGCTCTACAAGTGTAGCAGAGGTATATAAAGCTAAGCCTCTGGAACTCCATGGAGAGTACGTTACAGTACACATTGAGGTAGGTTTGAAAAAAGACCCTTCATCCTTTCTGTTAGAGCTGTATGAAAAACTGTCTTCAGAGATACAGTACAGGTTTGAAATAGAAGTGCTTTAACTCTCTTCAGCTTTTTCCCCCCTTCTCCTTACATAAACTCTCTTTTCAATCTCTTTTCTAAGCCTCTTTTCAACTGTTTCTAAAGCCTCTCTGACACATGTTGGCAAATCCCAGCACACACTCTGAGAGTTTATAGCACCCATATTAGTCACAATCTTAATCATTACATTATATCTTTTTCTCCCCTCTTTCTCAGCCTTGGTCTCCTCTTTTACAGACATCTTAAAGTCTATTATGTTCACATATCTTGAAATTTTTGATATATAGCTGTTAACAAGTCTCTCAATCTGTAGTTTAGAGGTTTCGTCTCTCAAAACCTCAGAAACCTTTGCTTGAACAGGTTGAATGAGTTTGAGTTGACTGACATATGCCTTCAAAGCATCGAAACCACTTAACACACCCAAAGGTTTCTCATTACCATTTACTATAGGGGCTCCAGAAATCTTATTATCTAGAAGTATTTTCACAGCTTTTTCAAGGGAAGTGCCAGTAACTATCACAATAGGAGGGCTTGTCATATACTCTGAAACTGGTGCTGCTAGAAAAGACTCTTCACTCTCAACCCATTTAAACCCCCTTCTTCTGGTAAGCCTTATCATATATAGCCTTTCAATAATGTCGCTAAGTGCTATAACTCCTGAAACCCTACCATATTTATCTACTACAACTAATCTTGTAATACCATTTCTCAGCATAAGCCATCTAGCCCTAGCAATACTCTCACCTTCTTCTATAGTTATAGGAGGTCTTGACATGACATCCTCTACTAATACCTTGGGCAACAGATTATTCTTTACCATGTAGTCTAAGATTAGTGATCTGGATAAGAAGCCAACTACAACATCATTTTCATCAGTAACAGGAATTTCTCTGAGCCTCCAGTTAACAAAGGCTGCTATAACATTATCAAAATCCACACCCCTATTAAGAGAATATGGAGGGTCCATGACAGAACGCACTTTGGTATCTCTTCCAGCACCTTTTAACAAAATAGTTTTGTAACTCAAAATACCTAAAAGAATATTGTTATTGTCCACTACTGGAGCATTAATCACCTTGAGGCTCCTCATTTTTGATAAAACATCGCCTATTCTCATATCTGGTCTGAGGAGTAGGGGAGGTTCTACTGCTAGATCTAAAGCCGTTGACACATCTCCACACCTAAACTACACTATGCTACATAGCTATATTAACTTGACTCTCCTGGTGCTAGAGTTTAACTCTATACTTAGCAATGCATACTAGATCCATTTACAGAAGTAGAAATTAATTCTTGCAAAGCCTTAATAACATTCTTCTCAGAGTTGCAGAAGGCTCTCTACATATAAGGCCCTCTCTAACCATATCAGCCACAATTCTTCTTATCAACATACCTTCGACATACACACCTTCTTTTTCTTCCAGAACCTCTCTAAGATTATCAAATACTAAACCTTCGCGTCGCTGCTTCAGAATTTCAATGATTTTCCTTTTCAAAAACTCTTCGACAGAGCTCACGAAATTCGTCACCCTTAATAACCTTTCCTCCATCAACGTCTACACTTATCCATGGAATTAAACCATTTCTGCAAAGCCTTTTCATTGCACTGGGATAAGCTTTGAAATACTCAAACTCAATTTTCTCAATAATGTCTCTATCTATTTCAGCAAGCCTAGTCAATAGTCTTGCAAGACCTTCCTTGTCACAAAAACTTATTGTTATAGCTGGCCAGACCTTAATTCCATAATCTAACAGATTTCTTAATGCGTTTAACTGAAGGTTGAAGAAAGTGGCATCAGCTCCTGTAATTTTCTGGAACATTTCCTCAGAGCATCCCTTAATCGAGATTCTAACAGCAACATTTCTATACTTGCTCAAAATCTCTGCAAATTCTTTACTGTATCCTATTAAAATGCCATTTGTTTCTAAGATGAACATAGCATTCCTTTGGAGCAAGAATTCATTAAGTCTCTTCACAACTTGTATAACATGGTTAAATGCTATTGTTGGTTCACCACCACTAATCCTAATAACACTGTATCCATAGTCGCTAGCTATTTTTATGAGCTTTGAAGCTACCTCACTTGGCGTGTAGGGGTCTCCTAACATCTTTGTATTTGCCTTCCAGCTCCAGCAGTAAACACATCTTAGGTTACAGCCTGTTGTATCTGCTGTTGCAGAGCCTTTATAGAACCTACTTGGCCTAAACCTATAATACTTTCTGATTATCTCATCATCTGCAGTTACTGAGGTAATGTTGTGTTCAACAATTTTTGTGACCTCTATGGGGTTAAATCCTCGATGCGTAGAATCATACACCTTAAATTTCTAGGTATTGGCCTGGATTGAGTATCCTGACCTCCACCTCTGGAATCCTTTCTTTAACCAGCTTAGCAAAGAGTTGAGGATCTGTAAATACTGCATTGAATGTGTTGTAATGCATCGGTATAGCTATTCTTGGCCTTATTAGTTCTACAGCTTTCACAGCCTCTTCTATACCCATAGTAAAGTGCCCTCCTATTGGGAGTAAAGCTACATATGGTCTATAGAGCTCTGCTATAAGTTTCATATCGCCAAAAACCCCAGTATCACCGGCATGGTACAGAGACTTGTTTTTACTAAAGATAACAACACCTGTAGGAGCACCTTTAGATGAGCTATGAAAAGCCGGTGTAAATACAACCTCTAAATTCTTTTCAAGCCTTACACGTCCACCTATATTGACTGGGATAGACCTTTCAATAGCCCCCACCTTTTTTGCAAGCTCTTCTGCAAGCTCAAATACAGCCACAATTCTAGAGCTCTTGAATTTAGATAAAAGCTCTGCAGCCTCACCTACGTGATCCCCATGATCATGTGTTACAATAATGTAATCCACAGATTTATAATCCTTAGCAAAAGAATCAACACTTCTATATGGAGACAAGGGGTTAGTTATCCAGGGGTCAATCAAAATTGTTGCCTCATCTACACCTATTATGAATGCTGCATGTCCAAGCCATCTAATTAAAACCATGGCGTAAACCCATGAGAGGATTTATCAACATAACTTTTCTTGCTTTACACCACTAAAAGCTCTTTCTGTACTGTGTGAGAGACTTGATTAGTGATAATGAGATTGAGAACTATGTGAAAGCAGGGCGAATAGCATGTACAGTGCTGAAGGAGGTGGAAAGCCTTGTTAAGCCTGGTGCAAAGCTTCTTGAAATCGCTGAGTATATAGAAAGTAGGATACATGATTTAGGAGGTAAACCCGCTTTTCCTGTAAATATCTCCATAAATAGTGTTGCAGCTCATTACACGCCAATTCCAAGCGATGAAAGTATTATTCCTAGTGGAGCTGTTGTGAAAATCGATGTTGGGGTTCATGTAGATGGTTATATTGCTGATACTGCCACTACTATATCGCTTGACGATAGCTATAGATTGCTATGTAAAGCAACTAAATCAGCTTTGGAAAAAGCTCTAGAAGCTATAGGTCCTGGAATTAGATTTTCTGAGATTGGTAACATTGTTGAACAGATTATAAAAAGCTATGGATTTAGCCCCATCTACAATTTGAGTGGGCATAGTCTAGATAGGTACATTATACATGCAGGGGAGGTTATACCTAACCACAGAGACAGATTGATTCTGGGTTCTTTTAAGAGTGGCAAAGCATATGCAATAGAGCCGTTTGTTACAAATGGACGTGGTTATGTAAAGGAAGGAAACGACATAACAATATTCGCTCTCAAGCCAAATCCCAAGAAACTCTCTAAATTAAGCCATGAAGTTCGTGAGATATTTGAGCATATATATGAAGATAGAAAAACACTTCCATTTACTCTTAGATGGTACGTAAAGGAATTCAGCATAGAAAAGCTCAGAAGTGCTATGAGGGTTCTCATAGACAATGGTCTGGCCATAGCATATCCCATTCTCATAGAGATTAATGGCGGTATTGTTACACAGTATGAGCACACTATTATATTGACTAGTAGAGGTGAGAAAATAGTGACAACTTTATGCTATTAAAGAAACCTTATTAAGCGTGTAACGGTATAAATAATGCATCTAAGTTATGCGAAAGGTGTTGAAACACGCTGAATATGATAAATATGCAAACAGGGGGGGATTGGAACACTTTAATATCAATATTATTCTGGGTTGTCTTTATGCTCTACTTTTTCACAGATCTGCCTCAGAAAACACAGTTTATGAGATATGAGAGGGGTGTCGCTGCAAGACTTGGTGTGGTAGAGGGGCTTGTCAAGGAAAGTATATCCAAGGTGAAGACATATTTAGTAAAACTTGGTGTAAGCAATGTTGATGCCTTGGTTAATAATACGCTGGAGGGCTACTTTGCAATAGAGCCTGTGTCGATAGAGCCAACAGATATTATAAAGAGATTGGATCACATAATAACAGTAAATGAAGATAAATTCAAAAGCGATTTGCAGAAAGCTATGCCCAACATGGGAAGACATATGCTTAACAACATAGCTGTCTCACTATCTGTCACCTCAGCCCTCTATACAGTATATAAGATATTGAGGCATTATTACCTCATAGGTAGGAAGTATGAGAACTGGATTCTGTTAATGCAGCTCTACCTCATGTTACCACAGTTAGTCAGAGAGCTTATCCCCTACGTTAAAGCTGTTGAAACCTTTGCTAAGGGTGTACCTGTAGGCGATTCTGTAGGACCTGTAGTTGCATATAGACTTGCAGGGCTTTCTCCAAGGATAGATATTGAAGAAGATACAGTATACTCTGTTACTGAGATAGAAGGAAGAAAAATCTATGTAATAAAGGCTAAGGGTCCTGGAGCAACTGTTGGAAGACCTGGAAAAGCAGTAGCAAAGATGGCTGAAATGCTTGGCTATAAAGTGGCACGAATAATAACAATAGATGCAGCACTTAAGCTAGAAGGCGAGCCAACAGGTCTTGTAGCAGAGGGTTCAGGAGCTGCAATTGGGGATATAGGTCCAGAAAAAATAGAGATAGAGAGAGTTGCAGTAAGGTGTAATGCTCCCCTAGATGCGGTAATAGTGAAAATGAGTAATGAAGAGGCTATAAAACCCATGACAAAAGATGTTGCAGAAGGTGTTGAAAAAGCTTATCAAATGGTTTTAGAAATAATAAGAAATAGAACAAAGCCTGGGGACAACGTAATAATAGTGGGCATAGGCAATACAGTAGGTGTGTACTAAAATGTATATGCAGATAGACATCATAACAGCGTTACTAATAGCAGTAATGCTAGGATTAATAGTGTACGCAATAAAATCAGCTCTGGATTACTCAAAAAAGAAGAAAGAAACAATAGAGCAGGAAAACAAACCAATGAAAATTGTAAGCATTGTTACATGCCAGCAAAATGATTATACAATAGAAAGAGAATTCAAGGAAGGGGACTTCATAGGAAAAATAGATGGAACATGTCCCAAATGCAATTCACAAATGGTTATAACAAAAATCTACAGCGTAAATATAGAAATGACACAAAAATCTTTTAAACCCTAGCTACACCAATAATAAAAATGGTGCCCCGACCCGACCATAGCGGCTGGGCAACACCCGGACTCGTCAGATCCCGGAAGTTAAGCCGGCCGCGTTGGATGAGGCTGTGGCCTCCGAAAGGGGCCGCAGCCCATCCAAGTTGGGATCGGGGCACCAATAATTGCCTTTGGTTAGTGTTTTGAGATTTATCATAGTTTGATGACGTTCTCTTGTCATATTAGTACTAAGCACTTGCAAAACATTTACAAACTTTGAAAGCATATACACATGCTGGCGAGCTACAGGAAGTCTGCATCTAGATAACCAAGATTGGGTTCTAGGGGTGGCCCCGAAAGCCCCCAAGCAGATGCAGACTCAAGAAGCGACGCAGAGGAAAGGAGATAAGGCTATGAAAAACATAAAATATGTGAACTTATACAAGAGCTGAACTATTCTGTCCCTAGGTAGCTATTCTCTGCATTTCAGAGTTCATCTAAGGATCTCTATCTTGCTTACAGAATTTTATGTCCCTCTATGAGTTTAGGTATAGCTATAGAACTCAATGAAAGGAATTTGCATCCATGTTGACAAGGTTTTAATTATGGTTAAAAAGCCCATGTATTCTAAAGTGTTCAATATTTTGTAATGTTTTGGTGTAGGTAGTCTTACAATCCTTGTTTTACATGTTTTGCTCGTTGATGAACTCTTTATATATATGTATATTGCATTGCTTAGCTATGAGAATCTGCTTGTTCTCAGGTATTTGCTCTATTCACTTCAATGCCTATGACTGCGTTTTAGAAGTAGCAGTACTGCTGATGAGAATATTGGTAAAGAGAAAACTCAGTTAATGTTACAAAACATTAAAACACCTTCTCTAGGAGTAAATGGTCGTGGAACTTAATAATAGCTATTAACGCCTAGTATGGCAAGGAGGGTGTGGGTTTATATACTGATAAGATAAGTATTTGCTACTGCTAACTAGTTAAAGTTATTTAGAACTAATTAGAAGTATTATTAATAGGTAGTGGGTACTGTAGTTTCTGAGATAAGTAGAATAATTTAGGTGGTGGTATTATCAGATTTTGTGCTTGTAAAAGCATAGCTTTAGCAAAGCTTTTTCACAAGCCATATAGCGCCATCAATATCCTCTACTACATCTGAGCATCCTAGGTCATAGCATAGCGAAGCAATAGCTGCTAGTAAAGCATCTACGATATGCTTAACACCTTTAGAGACCTGTTCAATGTTTTTTATAGCGAGTTTTTCAGCTAATAACTCTACTGATCTGCAACTGCTACTCTTCAAAACACTTTTAGGGTGAGTCTCAATAACTATGATATTCAACTCTTTAAGTTTTTTAACAAGATCTGCTGCTCTCAAGGTCAGATCCCTCATATGTGAAAAACCTGGTGGAAAAACTCTGTAGCCTAATGAAAGCATCCTCCTATCTACCCTCCTAATAAAGCCATCTCCAAAACCGAAAGGAGCATCAATAGCTACAACAGGTTTTTGATAGAAATGGATTTTTTCAACTATCTCCCTATCATCACCTAGGCACAAAGCTTCAGCAACAGCTAATCCCTTTGACTCTATGGCCACAAAACCCGAGCATCTCTGTGGATTAGCAGCTAAGTCTATACCTATATATGCGCTATACCTGTTCATGGTGTACAAAGCCTGCTCAACTCTTCTAACCTTTTCCTGGTATTTCTTAGTTCACTTCTAATATAATTCCTTCTCATTTTAAGCTCCTCTAGTTGCCTCTCTAACTCCCTCAGCTCTTTCTCCAAAAGCTCAACTTTACGCTCCAACACATCTCTATCTAAGCACACCTCCTCTATGAAATCAAGCGATTTTCTCTTCATAAACCTCACTAAGTTAGTTCAGCACCTTTTCTCTTTATATATTCATGGTAAAGCTTTTCAACAGTAAGGTTATTAACATACTTCCCATGTGGTCTAAGCCCACCAGAAAAGCTTTTGGGAATGTGGAGAAGTTCATGTAGCAAAACCTTGACTCTATTACTTTCAGAAAGTGCAAAGAAGTTTCCCTCTATAACCTCTATTACATATATAGGCTCTAAGCCTAAGGCAAACCTCAGTACAGAAGGAAGCATATATATTCTGGCAACAGCCTTAGACCTGCAATCTCTACACACAACAACCTTCACTTTATCTACATCAACATTTGGAAAGAAATCCCTCAAAGTAAAGACAATATCTTTAACAAGCATGGATAAGGTATCATCATAATAAAACTTGTTGCGATGCATTAACAAAGGCCTCTACACGTTGTTTCTAGGTCTGTGCAGACATACACATTTATTTAAAGTTTATAGTTTATAGAATTAATAATTTAATTAATCATCAGCCACCGGAGGGTGTATAAAACTATATGAAATCTAAAAACAACAGCTAAAGGCTCTTTCACCGCATCTTTGTATATGTTTCATTAGTGTTTAAATATCCTAGCCATTTTTTTATGGTATAAGGGAGTTGTTATATGAATTTTTCAGAACTGTTTTTGGAGATGTATGGAGAGATTGAAAATATTCCTTTAATTGATGTTCATGAGCATTTAAATCCGCTAAAGCTATCTCATTCAGGGTTTGAAGATATTATCTTCTATCATTATATCGTTACAGAACTAGTATCAGCAGGTATGAGCAGAAAAGAGTTTGAAAAGAGGAAGGGTTTAGATAAACTTCTCTATGCACTGCCCTACCTCAGATATATAAGGAATACAGCTACATTTTGGTGCTTAAGGCAGATACTGAGTCGTCTACATGGATTGGATATAAGGGCTATTGATGAGAATAATTGGCATGATGTTGTTAAGGTATTAGAGTCTTCTGCAAATAATGAGTCAAGAGCTTTTGAGGTGCTTATCAAGGAGTCTAAGGTTGGAAAATCGTTTTTAACTCTTTCTCCATTTTCTGAGGTTAAGGGGTATAACAGGGAGGTTTTTGTAGGAGTTCTTAGGGTAGATAACCTAGTTAGCTACTTGAGCAAGGATAGTCTGCAGAGCTTAGGGGGATTAACAGGCTTTGAAATTTCAAGTGTTGAGGAATTGGATCTAGCTATAGAGTCGTTATTTAAAAGATTTTCAGAGGATGTTGTAGCTATAGCCCTGAGTCCATTGCCCGAGGAGGTTTATAGATCAGTGAAGCCCTCTGAGATCTCGCTATATTTAAAAGATTTGATGCAGAGAGGATTCCTTGCAGAAAATCCGAAGAGCTTACTTTCATCATATATTTTAATGAAGTTCCTTGACTTATGTAATGAGCATAAGAAGGTTTTCCAATTTATGCTAGGCGTTGAAAGACCTGTATCTGGTGCTGCACCACCAGACTACGCAATTACACACTCAAAAGACGATCAGTTGCTAAATCTTGCCCAACTATTTGCAATATATCCTGATGTAAAATTTGATATATTCATAGCTGATGCAAGACTACTGCATCCAACTACAGTAATAGCAAAAAACTATCACAATGTATATGTATCTGGCTACTGGTGGTATTCAATGTATCAGACAATAATAAGAGACTATATTAGAATCAGACTAGAAATGCTTCCATACAACAAATTCAATGGATTCTTTAGCGACGCCTATGTTGCAGACTGGGTATATGGAAAAGCCACCTTAGCTAAGAAACAGCTAGCACACGTACTTACAGAGCTTATTCTCGAAGGCTACATAGACAAAAGCCTAGCTATTGAAATAGCGCATGCAGTTCTACATAAAAACGCAGAAAACATTTACAAAGTCTCTATTTGATCAACACAATACCTTCCACTATAAGAATATCACCATAAGTTATAAACCATAACAGAATAACACTATTAAAGAGTTATAATTCAAGTTCTTTGAAAACCCCTATCCTTAAGAACAGAGCTGTTTCCATTGATAAGGTTGCTTAAGTCTTTTTAGGGCTACGAAGAGAGTTTAAACACTACAAAATATTGAGCACTTTAGAATGCAAGGGCTTTTAGTTGTTAAAAGCCCTTGCTTTTCAGGGTGGGGTTGAAGGAAAAAATTATGAGTTTTCTATATTTTGATTGCTCTTGGTGATGAGCATTAAATTCTCTGAGTCGCTGGCAATGATCAACAGTTTACCCATAGCCCTGGGTACAATGGATAGGGGTGATGGGCTGGAGACCAGGCCCGGGATTGAATACCGGAAACAGGGGAATGTAGCCCCAAACCTCCCCGCACTAGCAGGAACCATAGCCCTTTAGGGTGGGGAGGAGGTCAGATACTCTAACTTGTTATAGAACGCTATAGAGGTATAGACTGATCTTGCATTCAGATTTCTATATCTTAATCTTACTGTAAAATTTGTTAATGCGTTTGGCGAATCTAGCCTAGGTGATCTCTTTTCAAAGTACCTTACAAAAACTTTGCTATTTAAAATCCTCCAAAGAAGCTATCCATTGTTACAGAACTCGAATATCGTATCTTGGACTATGGGATTAGAGTAGTGCTTTAAAATGTTGCTAAACTTTACTTGCACTTACCCAAGGTATATGTAGTGAAGCTGCTTAGTATTTAAGTAGCAGGTCTATCTCTAAACAATAGCTAATAATGTTTAATGATTAGCTCTTACTCTTTTAAAACTTCATTACTAGTATGGAATAGTTTTTAGTGAGATATATCTTTCCACAGCAGGCCTAGGCTTTCGGCATAGCTGTATACCTCCTCTAGTTCCTCTGCATAAGGTCTTCTTGCGATATCCTCATATTCATAGGCTTTGTATTCTGGGCGATACTGATCCATTATATTGACTAAAACCCTTTCCTTCGGTAGGTTGTCAGCAATCCACTTCAATACTTTTTTAGAGCAGCACTCTACATGATTTGGTAAAACGAGGTGTCTTATTATCATATCTCCCCACTCAACAGCAATTTTATGATTTCTCCCAACAATATCAACATATCTGGGTATCTTTGAAAGCCTTAGGGCGCAGCTATTGTTACCATATTTGAAATCAGGTAACCATATGTCTATGACGTGTTTTAGCAGCTCCATAGCTTCTGAACTCATGTAGAAGTTACTATTCCAAAGCTGTGCAATGTTGGTATTTAAATATCTTAAGCTTTCTAATATATTATGAAGATTAGGCGTAGGCTCGCCACCAACATGATTTATATTTCTAGCACCATCATGTTTTAGCTCTTTTTGTATCAATGCTAATTGCTTGGAATCGACCTCTATACCTCCAACTGGGTTTTCCTGAGAAATCTCCCAATTTTGGCAAAAAACACATCTAAAATTGCAACTTCCATAAAATATTGTGCCGCTTGGCACCAAAGGGGCCTCTTCTCCTATGTGGAGAAACCAGCTGTGAATATAGCTCTTCAGGCTCAGTCTGCAAGTACCAGCTCTTCCACTAATTCTATCAACACCACATCTCCATTCACAGAACTTGCAATTCCTCAGCATACTATAAGCTATCTTAATCTTAACATCTACAAAATTTTCTGATGATTCGCCATACATCTTCTTAAATTCGTTAAATTTTAGCTGATTCTTTTTAACTTCATTCCACAGCGATACAAAGCTTTTTTCAAGCTCTCTGTGAACCCCCCACAAGCACTCTATATCACAGCCTTCAAACTTTATATCCCTAGGTACCTCAACAGCTTTAGCTATATGGAATTTTGCTGGGTAATCCTCTAGTAAAACTGCATAATACCAGCTAAGGGTCTTTTTGAATATATCTTTATGCAAAGCAGTAACAGCATCTGGTCTTATGTAGCTCCAAAAGAACTTTCTATACTCCGTCATAGAGTTCCTGTACCCCGATACTCATCATCTCTCAGTGGGCATGACTGAAGTCATCTATATACTGTATTTTCTAGACAGGAAAATATGCTTTATATAGCCCCTTCAAAGCAATTTCGCTATTGGGTGATTAGAGTTGAGAAGAGTGTATGTAGCTGGAGTTGGAATGACTAAGGTTGATAGGCATTATGATAAAGGGTTCCAAGAACTTGTATACTTAGCTGTTAAAAATCTGTTGAGCGATGTTAAGGAGTATAGCCCTCAGGCAATAGTTGTAGGCAACATGATGAGCAGTTCGCTGTATCAGCAAGACTCTCTTGCAGCTGTTGTTGCAGACGCTGTTGGGCTTAGAGGTAAGGGAGGTTTTAAAGTAGAGGCTGCGTGTGGAAGTGGAGGTCACGCCATCGCTGCAGGATATGCTCTTATCGCTTCTGGTCTTTATGACCAAGTGCTGGTCGTGGGAGTAGAAAAAATGTCTGATTACCCAACAAGTGTAGTAACTTTAGCTTTAGCACAGGCATCAGATTTTGAGCACGAAGCGATATATGGTGCTAGTTTTGCAGCACTTAATGCCCTTGCTATGAGGCTTTACATGCATAAGTATGAAGCAAAAAGAGAAGATCTAGCTCTGTGGCCTGTGAGAATGCATGAACACGGCTCTCAAAATCCATATGCACAGCTGAGAAACAGAATAACAGTTGAGGATGTGATGAAGTCAGCTGTGATAGCGGATCCTATCAGGCTCATGGACTCTGCACCGATAGGTGATGGTGCTGCTGCAGTTTTACTAACTTCAGAGGATGTTGTTAGGAAGCTTACTGATACACCAATACAAGTTGCTGGGGTTGGCTTAGGTAGCGATGGTTTGGATCTTGCATCAAGAGAAGACTTGTTAAAGCCTATTAGCATAGTTGTTGCAAGTGAGAAAGCGTATAAAATGGCTGGTATAGAGCCTAAGCAAATAGATGTTGCAGAAATCCATGATGCGTTCACCATAACGGCTTTGTTATCTATTGAAGGTATGGGTTTTGCTAGTTTTGGAGAGGCTTGGAAACTGATTAGGGAAGGGAGGTTTGTGGCTGGCGATAAACCCTCATTAAATCTTAGTGGTGGTCTAAAGGCTAGGGGTCATCCTGTAGGTGCTACAGGAGTGTATCAGGTAACAGAAGTGGTCATGCAGCTAAGGGGAGATTTTCCAGGTGTGAAGATGAGTAAAGCTGAAATAGGTGCAGCTATGAATACTGGTGGAGTTGCCACCTTGACTTCAATAATCATCTTGAAGAGGTGATGTGCATGAAGATATCTCCAGCTAGAGTTTGGAGGGAAAAAAATGCTAGATATAGGTTAGAGGGAGGGAGGTGCAAAAGATGTGGCAAATTATTCTACCCACCAAAAATGGCATGCCCTTACTGTGGTTGCTTAGAAGTCGAAAAAACAGAATTGCCTAAGAGGGGCAAGGTACTCAGTTTTGCTATAGAGCATGGAGTTCCAGAAGGTTTTAGACACCAAGCACCAATTATAGTGGCCTTAATAGAACTTGAGAATGGGGTAAAGGTAGTATCAACTTTAACCGATGTAAATCCTGAAGAAGTATATATAGGTATGTCTGTGGAAGCCACTCTTAGAAGGATATGGGAAGAGTCAGATGAGGGAATAATAATCTATGGAATTAAATTCATACCAACAGAGTAGCAACAACCTTTTAATGTTTACATCATAGTGCATCTAGTGTTAAATAGGGGCACTCTTTTTGAAGAGGGTGCGGGCAGTAATCTATGCTATAGCTCAGATAAATCTAGCTATACTGGTTCTCGCATTTATAAACGGTATTCTCTTCTTTGCATATTACTACACTGTGGGTGATGTTAAAGGTTATTCAATAACTGTTAAATATCTTTTCTCAGTTTCACTACTACTATTCTTATGGGCATCTATAGCATACACAAATAGAAAGAATGTAATTGAAAACTACATCGACTTAATGATTGCTACATCTCTTGTGTGGCTTTCTGTCCCCTTGTCCTCAACGATAATATATTTATCGACACTTAAACTAGATTTATTAGACGCCTTCTTTGAATCCTTTAGTGGATTCTCGGGAACAGGTCTAACAATTCTAAGCAATTTAGATGCCACACCATATGTTTTACTAATTTGGAGAGCCTTGACTCAGTGGCTTGGCGAGCTTGGAACAGTAGTTGTAGCAGGTGTTGTTCTGCCTTATCTTCACATCTCTCTAATTAGGATATATTCCATAGAGAGAGGACCTAGACTTGTATCAACAATTAGAAGATCTATGATCGACTTGTTTGCAATGTATGCTGCATATACGTTGTTAGGTTGTTTAATTCTATTTTTAAGTGGTATGGGACCTCTAGATGCAGTTATACATTCAATGACAGCTATAGCAACGGGTGGCATGTCATCAAAAGATCAAAATATTGGGTACTGGTACTTCAGAGGCTTGACTGCAACACTATTAGCCTCATCAATAGTAATGGTTATAGGTGCACTGAATTTTAAGGATCTTTATAACTTATCTAAAGGGCGTTTCAAGGAGTTCATAGACTCGCCTGAAGTGAGAGGCTTTTTTGCTATTTTTGCATTGCTACTCATATTTGCTATAATCTTTGGCAAGGCGTTTAACTTGAATATTGCTATAGTAGCTTATCATATAGTCTCTGGGTATACAACGACAGGTTTTCAAGTTGGTAACATATATGTATATCCAGACGCATTGAAGATCATTTTAATATTAGCTATGGCTATAGGCGGAGCAACATTTTCTACAGCCGGTGGAATCAAGACCCGGAGAATTGTAATAGCAGTAAAATCCATTGCATGGGATATTCAGAGAACAGTGTTACCAAAAGGCATGATAATAGTTAAGAGGTTGGGACAGGAAATACTTGGTGAAGATACCATTACCTCGGCTGTGACTTATATCGTGCTCTATACAATAACCTTATTACTGCTATCATCAACACTATACTTCATATTGATAACAAGTAACCTAACAAATTATAGCTTTCTAGACTCTCTATTCGAAGTAACATCAGCACTATCCTGTGTGGGGCTATCTGTTGGTATAACATCCATCTCTCTCCCACCCACAGCAAAACTTATATTAATTACCGCTATGTATTTAGGAAGACTAGAATTCCTCCCACTATACCTAGTCATAGGATCATATTACATAAAGAAAAAATTGCCTGGCTAACTTTTATCTTATAGTAGGGTCCTCTCTATGTTTGCTTAGTGTTATATCTATTTTTTGTTAAGGCTCTTTCGAAATTGATGGTTGGGAATTGGGTTTATGAACTCTGATCTCATTTCATTTATGTCTTCAGAGCATGCTTAGATAGTGAGAAGTCTACCCCTAAGCGTTTCCCCGTTGACAGTGCTTGGTGGTATCTTGAATACTTGTACTTCTGTTAGCGGGGCTGGTCCTCATGGGTTTACAGTCCTCACCCACACTCAACAGGTCCCAGTAGAGCCAAACGCCACGAGGCTCCCATCCGAGTCTCTATGTCACTGCAGTGCGGATATCCGAGAATTTATAGTGGTGTGTAGAGCTATTTAAATTAAACATTATTCTATAGAGCCAGGTATCTACAGCTATTCACAACTATCTAAACTCGTCATCAGTCCTGTAACAGCCCTTAGCTGGGTCTGCATCAGCTGTGAATACTTGTGAATAGCTGTAAATACTTGAGCTAGTTGCTTTCTATAACTACTAACACCTTGACTCTTTTCCCATGGAACTTCCTGAACCTCTCCTGATAATCCTTTGGTGGGTATAGAGCAATTCTGTTTCCAGAGTACTTCGATACTGATGCCTCGAACATGTAGACAAGGCTCATGAAACCACCAAAAATATAAAAACTAGAAAAATTTATAAATTTTGCTAGCTAAATCCAAAATTAGTGATAGCCTGTGAACCTCTCTATGAGGGTTTTGGCAACCGCTAAGATTGAGGCTGTTGCCCCCGAGGGAGGTGAGACCCTCTTAATTCAATTCATAAAGATGTACAGAGACGCAGTTCAATGCGTAGTTAATAGGATTTGGGGTTTAGATGATGTTCCGTCTGAAAAGAGTCTGCATAAAATGTTCTACAGCGAGTTGAGGAGATTAGGTTTTAGGGCTCACCATGTTTCAGAGATTTATAGGAGGGCTAGGGAGGTTGTTGAGGGTGCTAAGAGGAATAGGGGTTCTAAACCTGTTTTAAAGAAGCTGACTGCAAGGATACACCCACTAGACTATAGAGTAGACTTCAGCGCGAAAACGTTGAGAATAGCTGTATTGAATGATGAGTGGGTTGAGCTAAAGCTCAAATGGTATAAGTACTTAGATAAGTACCTTGATGGCTCTTGGAAGCCTGGTGAGATATTGGTTAGCTGTAGAAGCAATAAGATATTTGTTTACATAACATTCCACAGAGATGTTGAGTCCACAGATTTTAGGGCTGTTATGGGTGTAGACATAAACTTTAATAATGTGACATACACAGTTCTAGATTTGAATGGTAGCTTGGTCTCAATAGGTGTCATACCTTTTAAAGGGTTGGAGAGGGCTCTTCACCTGAAGAAGCTTGCTGAAGATTTGCAGAAGAGGTACCCAAATTCTTGGAGGTTTTTGAAGTGGGTTAGGGGTAGGTGGCTTAACAAAGCTAAAAACATATTGGTGGACTCAGCCCACAGAGTATCTAAGAGGCTTGTGGATATAGCCAGAGAGTATAGAGCTCTAATAGTCTTTGAGGATTTGGAGAGGCTTAGAGAGAATAGCAATAACGGTTACAAACTCTCGTGGGAAAAGTCTTTGTGGTGCTACAAGAGAATACATAATGTTTACAGAGTATAAAGCTGCTTTCCACGGAATTAAAACACTCTATGTGAACCCATTTAAAACATCTAGAAAATCGCCTAACGGCAAAAAGCTGAGTTTCATAAACTATAGATATGTCATGCTAGGCAATGTAATAACATCTAGAGATGTTGTAGCATCTTGGAATATGGCATTGAGGGGTTTGAAGAAGTTAAAGCGTGTGAGGGGCTCAAGGGTTTTGTTGAGCCCTGATAGCCCTGCAGATGAGGGTGTGAGAACACGACCCAATGCAGGGAACCCCGGGGCAAGAAAAATATATCCACAACTAACTACAGCTATTCGCAAGTAATTGCCTCGGGGAAACCCTTAGCATGCTGAATGTAGATGGGGGCCTTCGTTTCTTTGGACTCACAGCGATCTTAGAGCTTTGTGTGCTAAGTGGAAGACATTAGATGTGACAAATAACCACGAATTAACGAGGATGAGTATTTAGGGATAAATGGCGTGATGCTACTTCTTATCTGGAAATGTGCATAAGAGCATATAAAGTTCTGCAGAGTATATACATAGCTTGATGAAATTTGGAGGGCCCGTAGCTCAGCTAGGTAGAGCGGCGGGCTCCAGCTAAACTATGGGTCTTTTGACCTCTTGGGATGAGAAAAAGCTGGAGCGTTGAGGGGAGACCCGTAGGTCGGGGGTTCAAGTCCCCCCGGGCCCACCACGGCACTCTCTATGCATTTTGATAGTTCTGGGAAGCTCTTTAATATGTATTCTATTCTGTTAAGTGGTGATGGATGTGAATCAAGTATTTCAAGAAATCTATTCTTAGTAGACTTGTAGTAGAGAAATGTGCGGAGCATGCTTATGTAAGCACAGCTGTTTGATGTATACGAAACAGCAAATAAGTCTGCTTCATACTCGAATCTTCTAGCAACATATCTCAATATAAGTTGTATAGCCATGTACATAATGGCAAATATCATAAGTGCTACTATTACTTCTGCCACCGTTGTGCTATTGTATATAATATAAATAGCTATGAGGATTGAAAGAAATAGGAGTAATGATGCTAAGCAGAGAAGCTTTAGCCCATGTTTAAGCTTGCAATGAGCATATTCATGTAGCATAACCCCTTCTAATACATCTCTACTAGCCTCTTTTAGAAGACTTGTGATGGTTATGCCTTTACAACTAAAGCTAAAAACCATAGCATTATAGAAACCAGCCTCAACAACCTTAATCACCTTAAATGGCTTTACCCCAATTCTCTTAGCTATAGCCATGCTAATATCAAGCAAAGCAACATCATTCACAGGTTTTGCATAGAGCCACCATAACCTAGACTTGATGAAGCTCTTTAATACCTCTTTACATCGCGACACTCTAATCACTATTGTAGCTCACTGTAGTAGTAGGCAAATGTATTTTAGAGGATATATAATGGTTAAGCAGTTCACCGCCTAGTCCACGTTAATGAAACGTATACCTCATCCCAAGCGTTCTATTCATAACAATGAATGTGGAAAGAGAGTTAAAAACGTAGATTATTCAAGTACACAAAGTTAAGGCAAAGTCTTCGACACAGACCTTATTGGAGCATTTAATATACTTATAACTCCAAGCTCAATGAGTAGGGGGTTCCTGGTCAGAGACCCAGCCCGGAGCTAAATTTCAGAAAAGGTTTAATCCTGAATCCCTCTGTCTTCATAGGAACCCTTCAAGTGGGGAGGAGATCAGAATCCTTTAGAAATGTCTAGCATACCTCCCTTTCTACTCACAACAATGTCAAAGACAACTTCTGCTGTTGCTTGCATACTGTAGCACATTACCATGAATTTTTCGAAGAAGGATTTTATATGTAGGTATTCATCTGTCGACTTGTAAATGGGTATCGCCTCAGCTTCTAGTCTGCTGACGAATTTCATTGCTTCTGTAGCCAGATCTGCTGCTCTACTGGCTATATATGGATCTTCTCTTACTATAGCTTGAAGCACTATGTCTAATGTGTATTCTAAATGCATTTTCAATTCCTCTAGTCTTTCACTAATAATAGATTTTGCAACATCTATTAAACCACTTTTTTCACTTAATATTAAAGCAGATTGCGCTAGTGCATCGCCAATGTCTTCTAATGTTGTTATCAAAACCCGGTACTCTGTGATGAACTGCGAACCTTTTTGCATGTTGAGTACATAAACATATCTTATTGCAAGGGCGTGTACTCTATCCATTTCAAATTCAAGTTCTGTTACCTCCTTGAGATGCTCTAGCGAGCCCTCCTTTATTGATGCTATTAGGTGTTCTAACATGCTCTTTATTGTTGATACCATTCTCTGTACTAAACTATCAACACTATACCTCTCCGTGTCAACGAAGTTCTGTATAACAATTCTGTTACCAGCTTGCTCAATGATCTCAGAACCTATTAACATCCTCACCATAGCCCTTATACTGGATATCAACTGTGGAGGTAGAAATTCATCAGAACACTCAATAGCAATCTTATCATAGCCTACTATGTATAGCGTATAAATGGTTCTCTGAAGCAGCGCTTCGCTAGTGTTTTTTGAGACAATGATCTTTGCCTCTCTCTCTCTAACACCTTTTTCAGCAAGCTTCTGTGGAACAATGATTAAGGACCCATCATCTCTAACTTCCATTACAACTAGATCAGAAGGTCTTAGATCTACAAACTTAACCCATTCCGAAGGGAGAGACACCATAAGGGTTGATTTTCCGAATTTCTGAACTTTTCTAGTTTCAACAACTTTTGACATACTCATACAACTCTATACCCTATCTTTATAGGGCTTAACAGGTTTAAAAACATTTATAGAAAACGTAAATATAAATTTAAGAAGATATGACACAATTTATTCCTGGATAATTTTTGTTATATCTGGTATCCCTATCTCTATCACTCTACCATTCCTTATTCTAACAACAATATTGTTTTCCAAAAGCATAGCCTTATCTGCCTCCCCCTCATCTATTATTATATGTAAAGTATCCGTCACACTATTATATATGATCTTAGCATTTCCAAGACTCTTTAAATCAACCACATATTCTTCATTACCTTCATCCATAAGCTTTACCCCACTCATGCACTATAGCATCAGCTCAACTGAGCTTATAAACTCTGTAAGCATATGCAATTTAACCACAAATCCGAGCTCGATTTGAATGTCAAATCCCGAATCCTCAACTAAGGTAAAAGATCTAAAACCAGGAATGGAAAACGTAACAGTTGATGTAAGAGTTCTGGAAAACTATGGTACAAGAACAATAGAGACAAAAGCTGGCATGAGAACACTCGGAGAATACTTGGTAGGAGACGATAGTGGAAGAGTAAAGCTTGTTGTATGGGGTCAAAAAGCATCTTCGCTTAACGCAGGTGATGTTGTGGAGATTAAAAATGCTTGGGTAACAGCATTTAAAGGAGAAGTGCAGTTGAATGCAGGTAAAAACAGCGAATTCACGAAGTTAAATGATGATGCTGTACCTGCTGCAGATAAAATACCTGAAGAAATGCCGAAATCAGAGGGCGGAGCCCCGCCATCTAGACCAAGGTTTGGCAGGGGCGCACCTAGAGGTAGGGGAAGAGGTAGAAGGTGATAGACTTGACATCAACAGATGTACAACAACGACCCAGATGGAATGAGATATACAGAAAGAAAGGTGTTGAGGTAGGTGTTGACAAAGGAGACTTCATTGTAGCAGCAGATGAAGAAAAAGCATATGCACTGGCTCCTGCCGTATACTATATATGGAACATGTGCAACGGAGAAACAACTGTAGGAAGAATAGTTGAAAGTCTTGCTGAAAACATTGAAGAAGAAATAGACATGGATACGCTATATAATGCTGTAACTGACATCATCGACAAGTTACTGGAGGTCAATCTATTAGAAAAAGCTTAGCAACATCACAAACATTAAATATGTTATAGCAAAATATTATTTTTTAGCAAGTTTAGTTCTATATACTATAGCCTTAGCACTATTTACATCAAGTAAATGTGCAACCAATAAGGTAATTGGGTATATAAAATTCATTGCTTTGTTCAGATCCGTAAATGTTGTAATGAGTCCTTTACCAAACTTATATATGATGACATCTTCATTCACCATAGTTAAGTCCTCTAAATATACTCTACTTTTGTAGTCAAACCTAATGTTCATGACTTTCGCAATAATGTTTTCATATCTTAGGTTCGCAAGCAATCCTTTTGCTAGAGAGAAGAACAAAGTATTCTTTGTAGTTATCTGCAGAGCTCCTGCAACCTCTTTTGAGTACTTCTCTATCTCAGCCATTCCACCATCAATAATTAGTTTGAGTTCACTCCACTCACCATTAGTAACACATATATGTGGAATTCCTATAGCTTCATCGAGATCCATTTCAAAACCCATTTGCCTTGCCTTGCTACAGCGTGAAGTAGTTGAAGTATATGGTATTAACAACATTGCATCTCCCCAACAAGGTTCAGCAACTCTATATACTGTTGAAAAGAGTTCATCCACTGTTTGTTTATTATAGCAAAGAATTGCTGAGCCTGGACCTATGGCAAAGCCTCGAAGCTTACCACTAACCCTTGTCATCACAACCATGGGTTCTGTAGCTATATATACAGCTGTGGCATAAGCTGTGCTGAAAAGCCACTTAACAAACCTTTCCACACCAACCTCAATAGCATTCCTCGAATCTATCACTATACATTCTTCATCAATTCTCAACCAGCATCACATACCTTTCGTCATTGTCTGTTCTTTGAACTTTGTACTAAGTTTATAAAAGTTTATGTGTTTACCTCTTAACGAATAGTGGTCTATCGCCTCAAAGTTAAGTAATTTGCAAATGCTTGTAAGCATTATATTATGAGTAGTATTGATGATGAATGCCTACCAAGCATTTTGGCCTCCTCCCTACCTAAAGGGCAAGAGACTCTTAGACAACCCAAAAATTCCATTCAACTCTTAATGTCTATCCCTATCACTTCATATCTATTCATAGTTGCATTAAGGGACCTCCACCTAGCACACAAAGCTCTAAGATCGCTATGAGTCCATAGACAACTGTTAAGCTTGGCACAATGGAATTCTTATTTATCTTCAATTCACCTAGGCTTGGAGTAGAATTCTCACTATCTAAGAAGGCTCTGAAGATATAAATGAAATGAGATCAGAGTCCATAAGTCCAACTCCTAATCATCAATTTTGAAATAGTTCAAGTTATTCCATTCCAAAACAATTATTAACACATGATTTCACAGCTAAAGGTCTTACTCTTCACAATGGAGAAGAGATTAGAATCATTATTTCAATTCTAAAACTGTGTAGACAATATTGAGAAGCAAACGAAAAGACGAACCATAAGGAAGGTTCTTCGCTAGAGTTAAGAGCGCATTATCTCTGTGAAGGTTCTTTTTCCCATAGTGATATCATTCTTGTCCTCTTGATTTTTCTCATTTCTCTCTCTAAGTGTTTATATACTGTGGAGTGCTGTCTTCCCTCTATAAGTAGCAATATGGCGTCTCTAGCAGCATTTGCACTTTCATAGTCCCCTATTATAGCGACATAATCATCGTAAACAGAGATGTAGGTGTCAGTCATTTCTTCTATGTTTCTCCTCGCCTTTCCTTCTTCACCAATAATTCGACCCTTGATTCTCGTTAAGTGATTTTCATTAGGTCCAACATACTGCTTTAAATCTATAACTATAAGTACCTGATCCTCATCGAGAAGCCTAAATGCGCGTTCAACTGAAAAGCCATAGCCTATAGCCATGACAACATCTCTTGCCTTCATCAAATCTACAGCTCTTGTCTGAGGACCTTGAGGCTCTATAACAACAGCACCATTTACTTCATCTACAGCTATTCTTGTTTGGGTTTCATGCATTAATCGTTTTAGAGCATCACCATTTTTACCTATGAGCACACCAACTCTCTCTAGAGGTACTTTGACATAAAATCTTGTGACTCCTGGAACTAAGTGTCCTTGTGCATATGCAGTAGTAATGGTATTGGCAGATTTACTTGTTTTTGTAGGGAAACTAGGTGAGGCACTTTGCGAAGAGTCTTCAGTATACTTTTCGTTACGCACTTTAATACGCCAAAGCCTCTTTTAAGACTAACAGCATTTTAAGCATATTTACTTGCATAACATGCAAAGCCGTATCAATTATTCTTCATATTCTTCGATAACTGCTTGTAACTGAGATTCGTTCTTGTTTAAAATACTGTAGTATATTTTATCGACAGAGGGTGTTTTTAATCTAAGTTCTTCTCTAAAGAATTTAACAATGTTGCTGATATCCCTATAGAGAAACATATGGGAATTAGGGTGTTCTAACTTTACAGCCTGGCTCACATCAATTATGTAAATCTTGCCGTTGTTTACCATTACATTATACTCACTCAAATCTCCGTGGACAAGCCCCGCATACCAGTACATCTTGTAAATACTGTTTACAATCTCTTTGAAGATCTGCTGAGAAAACTCGCTGCTTAGAAGTCCTGCATCAGCCATCTCTTTAAGTAGAGGTGCTCTTACACCATTCTCACCTATAAACTCCATCACTAAAATATTTCTGTAAACGCATATAGGTTTTGGCACAGAAATAGTGGCTTCATACATTCTTTTCAGATTTGAAAATTCCTTTCTTGCCCACACAGACATGAGTTTATGAGTTGGTAAAGAAAGTATCCACTCATATCTTGGATCCCCCTTTATATACTTCCAAATACCCTTTTTAAATTCAGCAGTAGCAGTAAAGTATATCTTTACGGCAACATCCTCATCATTTTTACTCTTTGCTAAATACACCCTGGCTTCCTTACCAGCAGATACCACGCCACTAAGTTTAGATATACACCCCCTCTGCTTAAGCACAAGCAAAGCTAAAACAGTAGCTTTATCAAAAACCTCTTCAACAGTTTCAAAAAGATCCTCATCCTTAATTCTGGACTCCTTTAGCATCTTTCTAAGTTCTCTGTCAATATCCCTTTCAATATCTTTCATATCCCTCAACTGATAATTGAAGCCATTAGATTGAACATCATGAGAAACAAGTGCCACACATTTTTGCTCTGACTTTAGAGAAGCATTAAATGCACAGGTCATGACTAGGTTTTAAGTTTTACCCTCTATGAACTCTTTCGTTATTAAATTCATTGACACAAGCCTCTTAACCTCATCCTTGCTGTATTTATGCATAATATCGCCTTTTGTTTGTTGAAAATCCCAAGGCTCAACAAGCACCACATCACCACTATTGAACCATACCCTCCTTCGAAACTTTCCAGGTATTCTACATATTCTTGAAATACCATCTGTACACCTAACTCTCAGAAAATCCGCACCAATGGTTTCATCTACAACGCACAAAACCTGGTTTCCACTTGGTAACAATAATTCTTTTGAAACAGTGCTTTCAATTTTTTTATCTTTTGGTATAGATTCTCACCCTCTTCTTTGCACAACAGTAGATACTTTATACAGAACTTAATAAGTCTAAATACTTTTCCTCACTCTATACTTTGATAAGTTCCTTGAGATTTCATCAATATGCACCCTGCTTATACCGCCACTGCTATCTCTTAAATTGAGCCAAGATCCATCAAAAGATACTACAGTGTAGGGAATACCATTAACAACGATATAGTCCCCTGATTTAAAGTTCAGTATTCTGATGGATATATAAAACCTTGAGACTCTTAGTCCACTTGAAGTTCTTCTGGTATCGCCATAGGATTCCATAACCCTTACTGCTTGCCACTTTCTCTTAGCTGCTTCGGCAATGCGCTTTGCTAGCGAAGCGTCAAGCAGCATTATATCGTAGCCATTTTTAACAGGCTTCACCTCCTTAATCCACAATTCAAACTCCTTAACTATGCTATTTACAAACCTCTCTATTTCACTATCAGTATTTATGTACCTTAGCTGTACAACAGCATTGTAACTTCCACCAACAACTTTTTTGCAAAGTGGGCATAGAGAGGCTTTCCAAGATACGTTAACTGTAATTGCATGGGAAATTTTTGTTCCTCCAAGCTTTCCAAACAGGTTTATGGTAGCTGGGGAATCCTCGTAAGGTGTAAATGTGATTTCTATATCCTCCAGTATGAAGTCTTCAGAAGGCTTTAGCAACTCAATGAAAAAATCTTCGATAGTTTCCCTCAATTCCTCTGCATTTTGAACATATACCCACTTTCCATGAACCTTTATACCTCCACATACCTTGCAATACTCTAATTCTATGGAACTGGGCTTAGTTACAAGTCCTCTAATTTCTGTATAGCATTTTGGGCACAGACCTCTGATTATAGGTGTTGTTGCGGATTCCTCAATACCACAATTTACACAAAATCTCTTCAAACCTCAAAAACCTCCTTTACCATTTGTATATGTAGTTGTCCTTGAACACTGAGAGCGAATTCCTTTGATGCTAATCCCCTTTTCTCAAGCTCGCTCACAATTCTTTTACCTGAGATTACAGCCATGTCTGCATTGTTAATAGCTTCAACCACTTCCTCTACATTTGCTCTTCTTCCTCCATAGAAATTTGGGGATATGTCAAGCACTATATCCCCCTCTCTATATACATGGCCAAAGATCTCTTCATCACACACTGCAACAATCTTCTTACCATCAATGTTATGTACTCTTAGAAGGTACATGCTCATTATAAACACCTAAACAGGTCTTACATAGGTTATTGCTCCACATGCCAGGCATCTAATGTACCATTTCTTCCCCTCTCTTACAAGCTCTGTATCGTAGCTTTTGCATGTGGAGCACTTGACATAGTTTTCAAGGAATCTTGCATAAAGGTCTTGAACACTTTTTTCTGAAATCCGTTTGTATATAACCATATTGTTATCAGGTCTCAGTGCTCCTGGTGCTCCAAGTTCTTTGAGTAGAAACCTCATAACTACTCTTGGATCTCTTCTAAGTCTCTCACTAACAAGATTCAAGTTCTTTACAACGGTATGCTCTCCCTCATACTCTATTTCGAGTTGGGGTATATCATAAGCCTTTGTATCTCTTCTCCTCGGCAGTTTTTCAATTGCTCTATTTAACAGATAGTCATAGTTGTAGAGCATCAACATTTCATCATCTTTTAGCGACATCAACCAGCACCTCTTACCACATAAAGCATTTGGTGCAAGTAGCTTATAACTTGATTTGTAACATCTATGCAGGTGGTGTGTGCGTGTCTAAGAGGATCTATATAGAGACCTATGGTTGTGCTCTCAACAAAGCTGATAGTGCCATAATGAAGACGCTTTTACTTGAAAAAGGCTATGAAATTGTGGAAAAACCTGAAGAAGCTGATGTAATAATCTTGAATACGTGTATTGTGAGGCATGACACTGAGGTCAGGATGCTGAAGAGAATTGAGGAACTGGGGAAACTTGGTAGAATGCTTATCGTTGCGGGATGTATGGCCAAGGCACTTCCAGCTAAAGTTAGAAAAGTATATCCACGTGTTTCTCTTGTAACGCCACAAGCTGTGTATAGAGTGGTTGAAGCTGTAGAAAGCTTGCAACCCACAGTTCTCCACAGTGAAGTTAAGGACTACGCTATTTTACCTAGGGTTGTTGATGGAGTAATAGCATCTATACCTGTTGCTGAGGGTTGTCTAGATAAATGTTCTTTTTGCATAGTAAAGATTGCAAGACCTCATTTAAAAAGTGTGCCAATTGAAAAAGTTATTGAAGCAATTAAAGAGGTTTTGAAAAAAGGGGCTAGAGAAATTGAGATAACGGCCCAAGATCTTAGTGTCTATGGCTATGACATATATGGAAAGTATGCCTTGCCAGAGCTTTTCAATGCTATTCTGGAAATCGAGGGAGATTACATGATTAGGCTGGGGCAATTGAATCCAAGGTACATCATCAATTATTTAGATGAGCTCATAGAGGTATTGAAAAATCCTAAGGTTTACAAACATCTTCATATACCAGTGCAAAGTGGTGATAATAGAGTTTTAAAATTAATGAATAGAGGGTATAGTGTAGAGGACTTCATAGAGATAGTATCTGAAGTGAGAAGAAAGATAGAGGGAATACATATAGCTACAGATATAATAGTTGGGCATCCAGGAGAAGATGAAGAAGCTTTTGCAGCAAGTGTGAAGCTAATAGCTGAATACGGTATAGACAGAGTACATATAGCAAGATACTCTCCAAGACCCTTTACAAAGTCTTCGCTAATGCCACAGATACCAGACCCTATCAAAAAGATTCGTAGTAGCCATATAGAGAAAGTATATGAAGAAGTTGCGTTAAAGATAAATAGAGATTATATAGGGGCAAGAGCATTTACATGGATAACAGAAATGGATGTGGTTAGAGGTAGAGCTATTGGCAGGCTATTTAACTATAGACCAGTAGTATTAGATATAGGAAGCACTGCACTAGGTAAGAAAGCTCTTATTGAAATTATTGACGCTACTTTCTATGACTTGAGAGGTAGAGTGCTAGAGTTAGTAAATTGAAAGAGAAGCATTTACCAAGTTATGAAAGGTAAGAAGTCTCCAGCACTTAGGGAGCCACTATAATGAGAAACATAGCAAGAATCACTATTGTCGCTATTAATAATACTTCCAGAAGTTTTGGACGCTCTACCTTTACTCTAGGTGTTTGTGGCAATCCATAGAGGTATATCGCTTGAGCAACATCATTTGCAATCATAGTGGTGTGAATTATTAATGAATTGACAGCTTTGTACACTTTTCTCTTGCCAAACTTCATTAGTATTGCTATGTAGGCCTCTATATAGTTATTAAGTAAAAGTGGTAAAAAGGCTAAAGTTGCTGTAGTAAGGTTGGCTAGTCTACTCATGCCCATTTTTGTTAAAATCCACCTTAATTCCCTTAAACTCGTCCATTGAAAGAATAGTGAGATTGATAGAAAGAGAGTGACTAGGTTAACTGATGACAGAATTAATTCTTTTAGTGTTGGTGTAGGATACCCTAAAAACTTAGATATTGCTATCACGATAAAGCCTATAACTATAAAAATTAGGATTAGGGTCAACACCCTTAAAACCCTCTTCAAATTGCTACGTATGGAAAGTAGTGTTAGAGCAAGGATGAATGTGTAAATTGTTGCAATGATTTTCTGTCCTTTAAAAAGTGTTTGAATTGTCATAGGAATCAACATCATTGCCATGGATATAGAAATCCTTGTATATAGTGAAAAACACTTACTTGAGCAAAGAGGTGTGAAAAGCTCAGCTAAATTCCTTGAGAAGCTCATGGCGGTATCAACCTGTAAGCAGCTTTATCAAACATGTGGGCATCTCTATAAGCAAGGGGACTTAATACACCATTGCTAAGCGTGTAGACCCTTGCTTTTGGAAATAGTGATATGTAGTCTCTTGAGCTAAGAACAATTATCTTTGCTACTTCTGTAAACATTCTCAAGGTCTCTGCCAATGCTATGGCCTCAAGATATGTAGAGCCAGTGAATGGCTCATCAAGAAGTATTAAACCATCTCCGTTAATAGTATTGATGCTTAGAAGAGTGGCTAATCTTGTTACCTGCCCCCAGGAGAGGTGCAGGGGTAATCTATCTAAATCATCATAGCCAAATCTATTAAGAAGCTCAGAACATCTAGAAAAGCAATCTTCTCTAACTTTTCTATTGTTGCACAGCTCCTTAATCTCTTTTTTAATGCTTTCCTCAGTTAGAAATAGGTAGGGGATCTGAGGAATGTACATCACCTTGGAAAACCTTTTAACAGAGCCTTTAGTGGGTTTAAGAACTCCTGCTATAATTCTAAGCAAGGTAGATTTGCCAGCGCCATTAGGACCGTAGATTACTACAGTATCTCCTTGATACACCTTTAAATTTAAGTCTCTTAAAACCCACTGTTCTTTTCCATACTTAAACCACACATTGTCAAGTCTCAAAACTTCCCTATATGAATTACTCTGCGAAGTTTTGAGAGCTTGTATACCTTCAACAACTCTTCTGAAGCTTTGTCTTACTAGCTTTGTAACATCACTTTTATCAACTTTTACAAGTGTGCCTTGCATTAATTTATACATGCTATTCACAAAGTTTAATAAGTGAAGAAACCTATGTTCCATAATAATTATGGTTTTTCCCATATCATTCAGAGTCTTCAATATGGCTTTAAACATCTCTACACCATTTACATCATCAAGCCACATTAACGGCTCATCGAAAATTAAAATAGTTGGATTGGGTATTAGCGCCTTGGCTATGGTAATTCTCTTTAGCTGGCCACCAGAAAGTGTTATTACAGACCTATTCACAATATCCTCTATATCGAGTAACTTAACGACTTTTTCAACAATTTCTTCAGCTTCATTACCGTAGAACCTCTCAGCATAGCTTAGCATATCATCCAACGGTACAGGCTCTAAAAAGTGTGTATAGGGATCTTGATTAACAACTTGCACACATTTCTGAAGATCATGAGTGCTTAATTCTTTAAGCTTTTAAAGCATAGCTCTATTTCGCCCTGCACCTCAGCCCCAAATACAGCTTGTGCAACACCTGTTAAAGCCCTGATAAGAGATGTTTTACCACTCCCACTAGCACCAATAACTAATACTGTTTCCCTGTCCTCTACCTCGAAATCAAGAGACCTTAAGACCCAGTCACCCTGCATACTGACTCTATATCTAAGCCAAAGTCCCTTAACCTTCACAATAGGTTTTCTTGCATCATAGCCTTTCTGAAGCATTAGTCAAACCCTAGCCATGCATCGTTAAAAATATAAATGTGAAAACTTAAAAATCCAAAACTATCTCTCTAGAGAGCTAAGCGTTTCTCCGCTAACGGTACTCGATGTTATTTGTGAATTGTATTTCCGTTAGATGGGTTGCACCTCTATGTGGTTCACCAGCTTCATCCACACTTCATGGGTGTCTGTAGAGCCAAACACCACGAGGCCCCCATCTGAGTCTCTATATCAACTCGGTGTGGATCATCCGAGAAATTATAAAGTATAGAGTTATTTAAACATTGCTCTAAGAGCCAAGCATTTACAGGTATTCATAGATATTTAAACTTACCATCAGTTATGTAACAGCCTCTATACAAGCTCTACAGAGAGCCCAAGGATCTTCGATACATGCCCCTTACCCCTTATCTATGTACACCTCAAAAACAAAAAGCCGTAGTGTACACAAATATAAATTTATAGTACACATCATCACAACATTTTGTAGCTCTGAGTCTATGTACTCAACTAATTTATGTATTTTGAGGATTTGTGAAGTCATGGAATGGTGTTGCACTTAACCTTTTAAGTTTATAAGTATGTTAAAAGTAAGTGCTGTGGTGTTAGGTTTTGGGTGTAAGTGTTCCTTTGCCTAAGAGGCTTGTTGATGCCTTGGAGGCTAACGGGTTAAGTGTTATTGATGCTATTCTTGCTGTTCTTGGTGATAAGCTTGATCCTGGAACTGTTGCTGAGGCTAGAATTGAACTTGCTGAAAAGTTTTTGGATGAGGCTAGAGAATACATAGCCAAGGGTGACGCTATTCAAGCATCTGAAAAGCTTTACAAAGTTGCAGAGGAGTGTGTAAAGGCTTTAGCTGAGGTTCTCAGAGTCCCTGAGGCTGAAGAGGCTTGGAAAAGCAGAAGATGGTACACATGGCTATTGGGAGGCGCTGCTAGGAGTATTGCTAATAAGCTTAACAAACCTGAAGTTGTTGAAGCTTGGGCACTAGCATACGACGTACATGTGTGGGGATTTCATGAAGCGAAGTACACAGTTGATAAGGTTTCTTGGGGATTGAAATACTTTGAAAAACTGCTTGACATTGCAAAGAGCATTATTAAGAATTTTCTGAAAAAGATGTGAAGAGGGTACAAAGTTTAAGTTGTAAATAAAAGTGTGATTCGCTTTGGTATAGTCAAAAGCATAGGGTGAGTCATGTCTAGGTAGAGACAGAGGGGGCTCAGCTCTTATACTATATGATTTAATGTGGTCATTGCATCACCTCTATTCCCCTGCACCGCTCCTTGGGCCTGCATATGCCTTAGAGGTGTTCAGGGCCACCCCAGGGACCCCACATCTTGAGCTGCTGTCCTTGGGGAGAGCCCTCTATGGCTCTTCACCCCTCACAGGGAATCTCATCAAAATGTATGATAATGCCAAGCCTTATGAATCTGTATGAGACTCAAAACAGTCGCAAAAGGCTTTAATTAAGTGAGTTAAGGTGATTCTATTAAAACCTTTACGATGTTGCGAAAAGCTTATATAGTGTACCTATTACTATATCTGGTGTACTATTGAATATGGGTCAAAGTTACATGCACATTGGTAGTTCAAGTGCTATGCTTAAGCAGTTCTTCTTTAAGCGGTTTCTACTCTTACTTTTCTTATTCTCATTGTTAATACCAGTATTTTTCTTGTCTATTGCTAGTGGTGCTTACAGTTTATCTCTAGGCGATGTTATTAGGTGTTTGCTTGATCCTCGCGGCGAAAACCCTAGCAGCATTGCGCATACTATTGTGTGGTTCTACAGAGTTCCAAGAACTATTGGGGCTTTGATTGCTGGTGCTGTTCTTGCTGTTGCTGGTGCTCTGATTCAGGGTATTACTAGAAACCCCCTAGCATCGCCATTCACTCTTGGCATAAGCTCTGCTGCAAGTTTTGGAGCAGGGCTTGTCATTGTCCTGGGACTCAAACTGGCCTTGGTTTCACGCGAGTTTTTAGTAACTTCATCAGGCTATGTAGTTGTTGCCTTAACTGCTTGGACAATATGCTTTTTACACACGCTACTCATTCTAATGCTGGTATACGTCAAGGGCTTCTCCCCAGAGTCAATAGTTTTAGCCGGTATTGCTATGACATATGTTTATTCAGCTGGAATAACATTTTTACAATACTTTGCTGGCGAGTACCAGCTTAGAGAATATGTTTACTGGATTATGGGTGACATTACAAGGGTTGACTGGGGTAGGCTCTGGGTGTTGGTAGCGGCACTACTTGTTACAGCGGTTTCAGCACCATTCTTTGCATGGGGTCTCAACACCTTAGCTTTAGGCGACGATGTTGCTAAGAGCCTTGGTGTTGACCCGAGGAGAGTGAGGTTTGCAATAGCATTGATAGCTTCAATAGCTACGGCCACAGTCATTAGCGTCACGGGCCCGATAGCATTTGTGTGCCTTATGGCGCCACACATAGCGAGGCTGATAACAGGCTCTGACAATAGGTACCTACTCCCAGCGTCAATAGCTGTAGGAGCAGCAATACTAACACTATCAGATGTTGTCGCAAGAATTGCTTTGAAGCCTGTTGAGCTTCCTGTGGGAGCTGTTACAAGTGCTCTTGGAGCAGCTTTCTTTATATCCCTATACATGGGCAGGAGGAGACAGGTGGTGATGGGGTGAGCAGCTCGGCTAGGCTTAGAATACTAGGCATAGATGTGTACTATGATGGCTACAAGGCGTTAAGCAACGTTGAGTTTGAGGCTTGTCCAGGGGAGTTCATAGCTCTTCTAGGCCCCAACGGCTCAGGGAAAACAACGCTTTTAAAAACCATAGCAAGGGTTTTAAAGCCAAGGAAGGGGGTTATATACATTGACAGTAGAAAAGCTGATGAGCTAAATGACAATGAATATGCAAAGATTATTGGATTCCTTCCACCATCAGACACCTCAGTCATTATAAGAGTTCCGATAAAAGGTGTTGAGGTTGTTGCAATTGGTAGAAAGCCTCACGTTACCTGGAGCTTGACAAAAGCTGATTTGGAGAAGATTTGGAGTGCCATGAGAATAGCGAGAGTTGATGTCTTTGCGTTTAGAGATGTTAATGAGCTTAGTAGTGGTGAGAGGCAGAGGGTTATGCTAGCTAGAGTGCTTGCTCAAGAACCTGAAGTGCTTTTGCTAGACGAGCCTGTTTCTCACCTTGACCCAAGGTACCAGGTGTTCATGCTAAAGCTAATTAGAAGCTTGACAAAGGATAGAAAGCTTGTGACAATAGCATCTCTACACGACATAAACCTAGCGCTAAGATTTTCTGACAAAGTCATTTTAATGAAGAATGGGAGAGTATTTGCCATGGGGACGCCAGAGGAGGTGATAACAGCGGAGAACATTAGTGAAGTTTACGGCGTAAAAGCCGTTGTTATTAGAAACCCACATCCAGTGGTGTTGATAGAGGATGTGATTGAGGATGAACCCCCATGAACAAACACATAAAATTATCTATTATCCTAGGTTACGGAGGGTCACATATACATATATTTAGAGAGGCTCTACCTGAAGTCGCTAAGAGGTTTAGAGTTGAATACATTGTTACAACTGATGAGAAGAGCCCGCACTATGTAGAATTCATTAGGAGTTCTAATGCCATACTGATATATGCTCACGAACTTCCAGCAGAAGTTGTTGAAGCTATTAGGAGTAGCAATGCCAGGGTTGTTCTAAGTTTTACAGAGTACTTCCAGGAGCTGTCAAGAGGCGTAGCTATACTTCCTGATGCGTGGAAATACTTTAAACTTGGCGGAAGAGAGAACATAAAGTCGCTTATAGAGCTAATACTGAAGTACCTTGGGCTACCAGCTGAGCCTTCACCACCAGTTGAAATACCGTGGCATGGAATATGGCACCCAAGGCTAGGCGTATTCACAACTACAAGAGAGTACTTAAATAAATACCCCTATGCAAACAACCCCCTTGTTGCCATACTCTTCTACCGTAGCCAGTGGCTCACAGGTAATGTTAGCTATGTAGAGGCTTTGGTAAATGCCTTGGAGTCTGAAGGTCTTGGAGCACTACCTATGTTTGTCTACGGCTTTAAAGACTATATGCTGAACACGCCAACAATTGAGGATTCTATAAGAGAGTTCCTGATAGTTGATGGAAAGCCCGTTATCGACGCTGCCATCGTATTAACATCATTTTTTGTGCTAAATCATGGCAAGTGGCATGCTGAAGAGAGTAAAAAGAGCTTTGCTGTTGTTAGAGGGGTAGAGCTTTTAAAGAGCCTTGGAGTACCCATTATAAAGCCCATACTTGAGCACTATCAAAGCACTAGTGAGTGGCTTGCAAACCCCGCTGGTGTATCGCCATTTACACAGGTGTATCATGTGATTATGCCTGAAGTTGATGGAGCTGTAGAGCCGATATTCATTGCTGGTGCTAAGAAGCTTGAGGACGGCTCAAAGGTTTACGAGCCTTTTAATGAGCATGTAAGGCTAATTGCTAGAAGGGTTAGGAAGTGGGTAGAGCTTAGGCGTAGTAAGCCAAGTGAGAGGAGAATAGCCATCGTGTTGAACAACCCTCCATGCAGAGGTGTAGAGGCATCAATAGGTGTTGGCTATGGGCTTGACGTACCTGAGACCCTCGTTAGAATTCTCCATAGGCTTGCTGAACTCGGCTATAATGTTAGTGACTCATCTAAGCTTCCTAAGAGCGGTAAGGAGCTCATGAGTCTCTTTTTTGAGAAGAGGGCTACTAGTGAGTTTAGGTGGACTAGTGTTGAGGATATTGTCAAGAGGGGTGGGTATGTGGATATGGTACCACTAGAGCTATACATGCAGTGGTTTAATGAGCTTCCAAAAGAAGTTAGGAATGAGATGGTTAAGGAGTGGGGCAACCCTGAGGAGCTGGTAAGAGGAAGAGCAGAGAAGGTGTTTGCTGGAGGAGTTTATGAAGGGAAGTTTGTGGTGCCTGGACTGAGGTTTAGCAATGTAGTTATAATCCCGCAACCAAAATTCGGGTGTGTGGGTGCGGGTTGTGATGGAAGGATTTGTAAGATTTTACATAATCCAACAATACCACCGCCACACCAGTGGCTTGCTGTCTACAGGTGGATTACAAGGGTGTTCAAAGCACACCTAATTCTCCATGTGGGCACGCACGGCTACTTGGAGTTTAGGCCTGGTAAAGGCGTTGGTCTATCCCCCTGGTGCTGGCCCGAGATATCTATTGATGATGTGCCATTTCTATACATATACATAGTATCCAACCCGATGGAGGGTGTTATTGCGAAGAGAAGAGGCTATGCAACTATAGTTGACCACCTGTACCCGCCAATGATGGATGCTAGGGGCGGCTTGGAGGAGCTTGACGGGCTTGTTGAGGAGTATGAGAGGGTTATTAGGCTTGGCGAGCTTCACAGAGTAAAAGTTGTTTACAGTCAGCTTGTGTCTAAGGTTAAGGAGCTGGGGCTGCCAATAGATGTCAGCGAGCCTGAGGAAAAGGTTGTTGAGAGTGTTCACAGGTACCTTGACATGGTGAGGTCTAGCCAGGTTGAGGATGGGCTTCACATTTTCGGCAAAGCTGATTACGACTCAATGAAGCTTGCTAAAGCAGCTGCGACTGTTATGGAGTTTGACACGCCAAGCTGGAGGTCTATCTTAAGGGCTGTTGCTGCATATCTAGGGCTTGACTATGACGATATCATCTCTAACCCTGCAGGCTTCTGCAAGCATCTAGGTGTGAGCAATAGAAAGGCTAGGGAGGTGCTAATGGAGATAGCTCAAAAGGCTTTAGAAAAGCTCTTTGCCATGGGGATCAGCGATGATACCCTCTCGTGGGATGTGCTTGAAAGTGTCTTGAAGGAGTCTATTTTTCAAGTCCTTGGCCCTAAAATTCTATCCGAGGCGGGGTGATGGGCTGTGGATCCAGATCCAAGAGCTAAAGATGTGAAATTACAGCAAATAGCTGTAATCGATGAGAAGCTGAAGCTGGAGGTGCTAGAAAGCTTCAAAACAGCGTTAAGGATAGCAAGGCTGTATAGAGAGTCTGGCGGAAAGGAGGCAGAGGCTCTACTTGAAGTCGGGTTTGAAGGCATGTATGTTGAGCCTGGTGCTAGTGGTGCTTTAACCCGTGGTAAGATTGAGGTTCTTCCAACTGGGAGGAACCTCTTTGCTGTAAACCCTACATCAATACCTACGAGAGCTGCTTGGGAAATTGGTGTTAAAACGGCTAAGCAGCTGCTTGAAAGAGTGAAGAAGGAGCTTGGCAGGTACCCGGAGTCTGTGGGTCAGGTTTTGTGGAGTATAGATGCTTATAAAGCTGATGGTGAGCAACTTGCAGAAATACTATACCTCATTGGTGCTAGGCCTGTGTGGGACTCTGCTGGTAGGGTTGTGGGTGTTGAGCTAATACCTCTTGAAGAGCTTGGCAGGCCTAGGATAGATATAGTGGTTAGGATTAGCGGTATTGTGAGAGACACTTTGCCAAACTACATACACCTAATTGATGAAGCTGTTGAAAGGGCTGTTCTTGTTGACGAGCCTGAGGAAATGAATTACCCGAAGAAGCACTTCCTCGAGTACCTGAAGAAGCTTGTTGTGCAGGGACTGGGCTTTGAAGAGGCTAGGGAGCTCGCGAAGGCTAGGGTGTGGGCAGAGCCTCCGGGAGCCTATGGCGCTGGAGTAAACCTCCAGGTATTTGCATCTGCTTGGAAAAGTGATGAGGACTTGGCCAAGACATGGATTCACTGGAGCTCTCATGCCTACACCAGGAAGTTCTTTGGGAAGAGAGCACCCAATGCAATGGCTCTTCAGCTAGGCCATGTAGAGGCTGTTTTAAGGCATCACATAAGTGATGAGCATGATCTCACAAACTGTTGCTGCTACTTCGCGTTTCAAGGAGGCTTCCACGTGGCTGTAAAGACCGTTACTGGCAGAGACCCTGTAAACCTGTGGATTGACACAAGGGACGTGTTTAGAACCGAGGTTAGGAGTACTAAAGACGAGTTGCTGAGAATAGCGTATTCAAAGCTCTTAAACCCAGCATGGGTTGAGGAGATGAAGAGGCATGGTTATAGAGGCGCCTATGAGTTTATGAAGAAGCTTCAAAATCTCTACGGATGGCACGCAACAACGAGATTTGTGCCTGATGAGGTTTGGAATCAGCTTGCAGAGAAGTATGTTGTAGAGATGAAGGAGTGGTTCAAGGAGAATAACAGGTTTGCGCTAGAGGAAATTGCAAGGAGGTTTCTGGAAATGCATAGAAGAGGGCTGTGGAAGGCGCCTAGAGAGCTTATAGAGCAAATCGAGAGTATATACGCTGAGGTAGAGGCTCTGCTTGAAGGCGAGGTCTCTGGAGAGGCACAGATGGGTGAAGTATGGGTATATGCACCAGGTGATGTAAGCTCATGGAGTGAGAGAATGGAGGATGTCGAAAAGGCTCTCAACGTGGTGAAGAAGAAGTGACTCATCACCACGCAAAGATATACTTTCCGTTTAGTGCTATTGTTGGTATGGAGAACGCTAAGCTAGCACTAATGGTTAATGCTGTTAACCCCCTGATTGGAGGGGTTGTGCTTGCCGGGGATAAGGGCACTGGAAAGTCTACTTTAGTAAGGGCATTTGCTCAGGTATTGCCTGAGCAGCCTGTTGCCAAGGGCTGTTCATTTAACTGCAACCCCTTTAACCCTCTTGAGATGTGTGATTATCACTATGGGCTCTGGTCCAATGGGGATAAGATAGAGTATGAGCTTAGAAAGATACGCGTGGTAGACCTTCCACTAAACGCTACTCCCGATAGGGTTGCAGGCTCTATAGACATTGAGCAAACAATTAAGACTGGTAAAGTTGTGTTTAAGCCTGGTCTCCTAGCCGAAGCTAATAGAAACATTCTCTATATTGATGAGGTTAACCTGCTTGAAGACTATATAGCAGACCTCATTCTAGATGCAGCTGCCAGTGGCTGGAATGTTGTTGAGAGGGAAGGCATATCATTTAAACACCCAGCGAGGTTTGTTCTCGTAGGCTCCATGAACCCTGAAGAGGGTATGCTAAGACCACAGATACTGGATAGGTTTGGGCTTTACATACCAGTAGAAGCCTCTATGAGTCCTGAGGAAAGGGCTGAAATTGTTGAGAGAGTTGAGGAGTTTGCAAGAGATCCCGTGGCTTTCTACAAGAAGTGGGAGCCTGTTGAGAAGCAGGTTGAGGAGAGAATTGCTAGGGCTAGGGAGATAATAAGTAGCGTCGCTATGGACAGGGACTTGCTTAAACTTATAACAACAACTGTTGTTAAGCTTGGGATCAAGACTCACAGAGCTGAAATAGTGACTACTAGAACTGCAAAAGCCATTGCAGCTCTAGATGGAAGAACAAGAGTCAATTTAAATGATGTTCTAAAGGCTATGGAGCTTGCTTTGAGGCATAGGCTAAAGTCAAAGCCATTTGAAGAGCCTCAGAAGAGGTTTGAGGAAGTTGTAAAGGAGCTGACAGGTGAAAAGCCTGAGCAGAGAGAGGAGTTGAGCAAGGGTAGTGATAAAGGTGGGGCTCAGGGTAGTGGAGTTCCTGGGGTTATGGGTAGTGGGAGAAGCGATAGGGTTGAGACTTTGCTAAAAAACCTTAGTGAAACGCCTGTAAGCCTTGCTAAAGAGCCTTACAATGATGCTAACATGCAGAGCAACACGTTTAGCAGGAGTTCAAGAGAGTTTAAAACAACAGCTATAGCAAGTTTCAAAGGTGTTGCTATAGATGCCATACCACCTGCTAAGCAAATGCTTGTAGATGTGGACTTGCCTGCAAGCCTTAGAGCTTCTATAGCACTTAGTCCAATGCTTCCAATAGCCATTAGATCTTCTTGCATCCGGGTTAGGGTTAGGAAGGAGAGAATCCCAACTCTACACACAATACTTCTAGATGTGAGTGGAAGCATGCTGGTTGGAAAGAGGATTTCTGTGGCAAAGCACATTCTCAAAACATTTATGGAAGAAGCATATGTTAAAAGAACCTTTGTATCCCTCATAGCATTTAGAGGTGTAGATGTCATTGCTGTAGTTGAGCCCACTAGAAATTTGGAAATTGTTTTTAAGAGCTTAGAGGAGATACCTGTTGGAGGCTCTACACCATTTACAGCAGCCTTGCTAAAGGCTTTAAACTACTTCAAAATATTTAAGAGAGTGTTTAAAGAGCCTAAGATGGCTCTCCACATAATTTCTGATGGAGGAGCAAACGTATTTTTAACAAAAAGTCCTAGGAAGGAGTTTTTAGAACTTGCTGAAGAGTACAGGAGGCTAGGTGTAGAGGTAGTGGCGTACCACACAGCTTCAAGCACTATGGCTATTAGGCCTGACTACATGAAGTTATTTGTTGAGGCTGTTGGAGGGAGATACTACAAGGTATAGATAACAAACAGTGTCTATGCCAGGTTTTCAGACTATGCAAGAGACTCTTAGTGTAATTGCTGAGTGGCTGCAGGGCTGGTGGTATTATGTAGGTAGAATATTTGTATCGTTTGTAGCAATAGCACTTATTACAATAATTGTCAGTGAGTACTTGTTTTCAGCAAGGCTCTTCTCAAGGCTTTTAAATGCACTTGCATCAATTCTGAGAATTGCTAGGCTTCCCATAGACTTTTCAACTCCACTACTATTTGGAGTTTTTGATAGTAGAGCTGAGCACTCCTTAATCTCATCAATGGTTAAAGAGTGTAGGGTTAGAGAGAATGAGGTTATCGCCTACAACCTCGTCTCAATGCCAATAACAGCTCCAAGGCTGGTAATACAGTATGTAGCACCTGTCGTCATATCTACTCTTGGGCTCACTCTAGGTATAACATATGTATGCCTCTCCCTAGCTTCAACACTTATAGCGTTCATAATGGGTTTAGCACTTTCGAGAATCACAATTAAAAGTGCTTCGCATCAGCAAGAAGGTAAAGCGACACAGATTGTTAATAGCTTTGCTAATAGGCAAAGGAGCTCACTAAGGAATGGTATTAGAAAGGCTTTGAGATATGTAAGGTCTGTAAGCCCAAGGTTTGTAATGATACTGACAACAATATTTGTTTTACTAAAGCTAGGCTGCTTCGAATACCTAAAATCATTTCTGATGTTAATAAAAAACATGCTTCCAATAAGCCCAGCAATACTAACAGTTGCAGCTACTTATGCAGTAACACCAATTGCCAGCTACCAACTTGCAGGCAGCATGCTATTAAAAGGGCTTTTAACAGTTAAAGAAATGCTAGTAGCACTCTTCCTAGGCAGGATATTCTTTGGAATAGTATCTGAGTACCCCAGACACTCATTCCCATTCTACGTATCTATATACCCTGTAAAACTAGCAGCTAAGCTAACAGCAACACTGCTGCTCTACACAATAGTTTCATCAATAGTAATGATAACTCTAATAACGCTCCTCTATCCCTAGTTCAACACACTTACACTATGTAAAAGATTGAAAACTGCTATCAACATCAGTAAGAGTGTGTAAAACAATTAAATAGGCTTTCTCAAAAGTAATGTAAATACCTCTATAAGGCTATTCTATGTTGAGAAGTGCTGTAAATGTTAAAGAGTTAAAAAGGGTAGAGGCTCAATGGTTAGGTTAGAATTTTTACATGAGAAAAATGTAATTGAATTGTAAAACAAGCCTTTACTGGAGATATTAATGCAATAGCTAGCTTCTTAGGTGAGTATCGCTGAGAATTAGCAGCTTAAACATTAAATAGTTACTTGTGTCCATAAGAATCCTTAGTAGTATATCAAAATAGCAATTTTCATTGAGCATTTATGGTATAGCTTTCCGTATGTGTACTATAAATTTATATTTGTGTACAGTGCGGTTTTCTGTTTTTAAGGTGTACATAGATGAGAACTGTTCAGGTTTTGGCTATAGCAATGGTTTTAGTGGCTATTGTAACATTTTTCACCGGATACTATGTATCGCCCCCCAAGACCATAACTACTACACAAACCATAACTACTGCACATACAGTTACTCAACTACAAACAGTTGTGCAAACAGTTACACAAGCTATTACACCATCAACACTAACAGTGACTCAAACTATTGTTAAAGAGGTTTCTGAGCATGAGGTTAAATACCCAATAACAATAGTTGATTCAGCTGGAAGAACAGTAACAATAGAAAAAGAGCCACAAAGAGTTGTTGTAATAGCGTCAACACAGGCAATGGTCTTGTCAGCCCTTGGTGCTGGGGGTAAAATTGTTGGGGCATCTGATACTGTAACTAATAATCCTGTGCTTATGAGCATTTTGCAAAAGCAGGGGGCTGGAGAAGTTATCAATATAGGTTCATTTTCATCGCCTAGTCTTGAAGCTATTCTCAGTGCCAATCCAGATCTTGTAATATTTTATGCAAGTTTCTATAGAAATGTGTATGACTCTATAGCATCTAAGCTTCCGCCAAATGTTAAAGTTGTTTACTTTGACTGCTACATAGCTAGAACAATGTTTGATGAGATATACAAACTTGGGTTAATATTTAATAGAGTTGATAGAGCGCTGAAGCTAATATCGAAGTGGACTTCGAGACTTATCTACATTACCAGCAAGGCTATGGAGATTAGGCCTAGTGATAAGGCCAAGACATTCTTTGAAACATATACAGACCTTGCAACTGCTGGGCCTGGAAGTGGCTGGTATCTAGTGTTAGCCCTAGCCGGGGGCATAAATGTTTTTGGCGATGTTACGCAGCCATACCCAAAGGTTAGTCCTGAAGCTGTTATTGAGAGAAATCCTGATGTGATTATAAAGGTTGTGTCAAGCACGAGGTACGACCCCTGCAGAATGAATTCTACAAAGCCTCTGGATGAAACATACAACACCATTATCTCTAGACCAGGCTGGAGCACAATTTCAGCTGTAAAGAACAGCAGAGTATATGTATATACAACAGCATATCTAGATGGCCCTGGCTATGTAATACAAACAGCTCTAGTAGCCAAACTGCTCTACCCCGATGTATTTAAAGATGTTGATATTCAACAATGGATCTATGAATGGCTTAAAGACATAGGCTTGGAGAACCCTGAACAGATATGCAAATTACCATGGGCATACCCACCAACACCAGGTAAGTAATTCAACTCAATAAAACATAACATTTTTATTAACACCCTCTTAAATCTGGTGAGAAATTAATTACAGGCTTGCGCCAAGGCTTTTCAGCCCAACATTCACTCTTAACATAGCCTATACAAAGTTCCCGAGAACCTTTCTCAGCTATTATTACAGCCATAACAAGCTCAACTAATTTTAACACTTTCAATAATACCGAGATGTTCACTAAGTTCCGCAAAACCACTAGCAATTCCAACGCACTTTCTATCAACAACGAGAAATTACAGCTTATCAAAAACCTTACGGAGGCAACAGTACACATAGCACTGGTACCAACAAGAACCCTAACTTTAGTGCTCTTACCCGTAACTATATTTTTAATTACAGCCTCAGCTCGTACACAACTCGCTTTCGCTTACTGCGCTGTAAACTAATTAAAATATAAAGAGTTGAATACAAGTGCTCTGGGAGTTTTTACTACCGACAGCTGTAGGATGTGGTGGGGTTGAGCTGGTCTGCTAACTTAATGCGTGCTTAATGTATGTTATTTAGTTCTTGCTCTCCGCCGCCTCCAGGGTACACATTGTCTATTACAACTGTGTTGAATTCTGCTAGCAACTCCTTGACGTATGGCGGCACGGTTTTTAGAGAGGCTATTACTATGTGTTCTGGCTGATACAGCTCTCTATACGTAAATGCACTGCCCACTGCATTTAGTTCCCAAAACATGTGCTCAACATCCTTACACTCAACGGCCAACTTTATGAAAGGGTTGTGTAAAAATTCTTCACAGGTCTTAGCGAGTGGTGAACACTTTCTAACATCCCTAAAGCCCTTAATATCGTCAAGGTACTACACTAAGGAGGTTGAGAAGAGGCTTAGCGAGCTTGTAGCTACTAAGGTTTGCTAAGCTATATCAACCCTAACTTTTGTCAGGGATACTAAAACGCTGTTGTGAAACTGATAGTGCTCTTACTTTGTAATTGTAACGCGGGTTTTTATGGTAGTATTGAGGTGTTTAGGGTGCTTTTAATAATTGTGTTTGTAGCGAATATGACTAGTATTGTTGCTAGTAGTGCTAGTAGTACTCTCTGGCTCCTGGGGCTTAGCGCTCTTTTGACCCTCTTCCACTGAGCTCTGCTACTAGTGTTAGCCATGCGAAGTCTAGCCACATGTGAGCTGGGTAGATAATCGCTAGTGATGCTAGTCCAAGGATCTGCACCTGTGCCACTAGTGCCATGCCTATGCTTAACCACCACAAAAGGAAGTAGGGGTTTAGGGCTGTGAATGTAAAGCCAAGTGCGAGAGGGTTCGTGGTGGTTTCCACGCCTACGGCATCAATGTTTACACCTCTATAAGCTTCTCTAAATAGGAGGTAGGCAAAGTAGAGAATCACAAGAGCACCTGCAACTGCTAAAAGCTGTGCTGCAACCCCAAGGAAACTTACTAATGCGTTAAACGCTAGTACAAGAATAACTAAGTAAGGGGTTCAGCTCTCATATAAGTTCATGTGGTTTGATGTTTTTCATAGCATCATCTCTTTTCCCCTGCATTCCGCTCGGGTTTTCATCGGGCTTGGAGGCATTCAGGGCCACCCCAGAGACCCCACATCTTGGGTGTCTAGACATATACTTTTTGTATAGGTTTATTGCTGCTATCACATCTCTATCTCCTACGAAGCCGCATTTCCTACATCTCAACACCATATGCCTATATTCAGCTAGCTTCTTGCCGCATCTAGGGCACTTTGATGAAGTGCTCCTGGGGTTGATCTTAACTACCTCTATACCCCTCTCTCTAGCCTCGTACTCTATGCAGAACTGTATCCTCCTATAGATCCATAGACCAAGCCTCTTATTAAATCTCTTACCCTTCTTGTTGTTCTCCCTAAGCTTCTCCAAGTCTTCGAGAATAATTGCTGAGCTGTGTTTTGATGCTAGCTCTGCTACCAAATCCCCCACCTTATGGGCATAGACCCATGAGATGCTCCTAATCCTCTCACCATGCCTATCAATAGCTTTTCTAACGCCCTTGATGAATCTCCATGACTTTGAATACCTCCTCTGAACCCTCTCAACCCAGATCCTATGAGTCAAAACCTTTCTCAATGGTGTCTTAAACCTCTTCAACTTAGCTAATCTACCATTAAAGCTAAATACTGCTATTGTTATATTGTCGAAGTTCAAGTCGATTGCCATTACCGTTCTGGGCTTCACAGCTTTAACAGCTCTTCTAAAGTATATTGAGACCCAGAACCCACTCCCATCACACTTCACTACCACCTCGTAGTTTCCCCAGCCCCTGAACTTCTCAACCCTCTCACCAGATGTTAACAGCTTTAACCTAGCCTCGTAGTCGCTGTGGAGCTTCAGCGTCAGGGTCATGTCGTCTAGGTCTAGTTTATAGTCGTACCTATCTATTCTAGCACTTAGCTTTCTAAGGATTGGCTTTCTACCACCATTACTCCTAGCGGAATCCGCCAAGCTCTCAGCATAGACATATATCTCCTTAGCGTGGTGAGCCCTGAAACCCATAGACACTAGGTTACTGTAGAACAGCCTGTGTAGCTTCCTCTTAGACAACCTATCATTAAAGCTCCAAATCCTGTTAACAACCATTTGAACTGCATTGCGGTATAGCTTCAGAAACTCTAGTAAATGGTCATAGCTATCCTCGGGAAGAGCCCTCATCCTCAGAGCCTCAACAACGGGCTCTTCACCCCTCACAGAGTAGCTCACCTACATACCTATATACTAGAAATGCTTATAAGAATTTCTATCATTTTCGGTTATTGGTGATAGCATGACTAGATTCATATATGCTGAGTGCTCTGTGATAAAGTATAGGGGTGGGACGGTAGTCCTATACCCATTGGCGGAGTACCAGCCCGAAGTAAAGCCACTGCACGGCAAAAGAGTTCACGTAATAATAATAGCAAAAGAGTAGCATCAAAACACATAAACCTGTATGAAAGCCGAAACAGTTTCACAACGGCAATTCAAAAAGTGCGTGCCCAAAGGAAACAAAAACACCTGCTTTCCAACCACTTCTAGTGCCGAGAGCCATTGTAGCAACAGTCAGTGGGCCGGGGCTCAGAGCACCAGATGCGCTAACAGCCATCACCTGAAAGGCTATTGCAAGCACTGAATCCACTGACCATACATCCACAACTCACTCTAAGTTAAGTACACAATAAAAACACTTTTAATTCTTCCACTAGCGAGCAGCCCTAATCCCTTGAGAGTAAACATCTGTAAAACACCTTCAATACTGTACCACAACTCCTGCTCAGCTACATCAATTTAGTTATTAAAAATTTATAACTTCATATGCAAGATTCCCTATTTGAGTAAAGTTTTAGGTGTTACTAAGGTGAGTAGAGAGGGTTTGGAGCATAGGATAAGGCTTGGAAGGTGGATTTTGAAGAGAGAATTAGGTGAAGTTGTTGGGCGTAAGGGTGAGGGTAAGAGTCAGGTCAAGAATGGGCAGTAGAAGTCTAGACATAGTAGTCTTAGCTAATGGTGGTGCCTGAGAGTATTAGACCTTGTATAGTAGTTGATGAGGAGATTGCGAATAGATTAGGTCTTTGGCCTGCTAAGGATTACAAGATTTACCGAGTTGAAGAAGCATCGACAGAGAGCGAGGTCTATGTGCTTGAAAATATTGTTGAGCTTGTAGATAATAGCGAAGTTTTATCGAGTATTCTAGCTGACTTAGCTATTCAGAAAAACCTCAGGGAACATATAATAATTGATATAACAATTGATGAACTTGGAATACAGGTTATAAGCTTTAGCAGGGGGTTGTGGAGGCATAGAAGCGACCCTCAAGATAAAGTGAGAAGGAGTTACAAGTAACACTAGTACAACACAATATTTCAAAGTGGTTATGCAAATAATGTGCAAATACCTGCAATCATCATCACAAAGCGTTTAACTAAGTTTACATCAAATGAAATTTGCAATTCATTAACAAAGAACATAACCTTAATTGCTTCTTACACATTCTTTAACTTTATAAGATCATTTTAAGCTCTAGATAATGGGTATTTTTTCGAGGGTTTTGCATGGGGCATATATGGGTAACAGTTAGAATAGGTAATGAGGATGGATCAAAAGTTATCGAAGCTAGGGCACTTGTAGATACGGGAGCAACAATGACCGTGATTCCGAGGGGTATTGCTAAAGAGCTAGGGCTTAGGGTAACAGGCAAGTCTAGAGTGGAGACGGGAGCCGGCGTTGGTGGT